>Ga0182016_10006069_pt1 | contig 12790 bp, 12 predicted proteins | sample 712S2MmetaG_FD_120491 | JGI IMG/M metagenome (GOLD analysis project Ga0182016, IMG submission 120491) | Permafrost microbial communities from Stordalen Mire, Sweden - 712S2M metaG | ecosystem: Environmental > Terrestrial > Soil > Wetlands > Permafrost | place: Sweden: Stordalen | collected...
CCTTTGCTGGTGTTCGCGCGGGTCTAGGCTAGACGCTTCAGCTTACAATCGCCTTATGCGCTTTGCCTTGATGCTGACCCTCTGCGCGGTTGCGCTGGCCGCTGCCGATCTGAAGATCGACCACGTCACAGCCGCCGGGAGCAACCTGAAACAACTGCAGGCCAATCTCTCCGCGATCGGGATTGAAACCGTGTACGGAGGCCCGCACAGCAACGGGGCAACGGAGATGGCGCTGGTCAGCTTTCCGGACGGATCCTATCTGGAACTGATGGCGCCGCAGGCGAAGGCCGATCCGCAAGCTCTGGCGCGCCAGCCGTGGGCGAAGTTCATGCAGGCGGACGGCGGGCCCTGCGCCTGGGCCGTGCGGGAGAAGGATGTAGCGGGGGAAGTGGAGCGGTTGCGCGCGGCGGGCATCGCGGTTTCGGCTCCGGTACGGAATGGGCGGCAACGGCCGGATGGAGTGCGGCTCGATTGGGAAACCGCGCAGGTGGGCAGGGAGCCCAACGGCACGTTTTTCCCGTTTCTGATTCACGACTTCACACCCCGCGAGCAGCGCGCATTTCCGCAGGGCAAGCCGCTGAACAAGGATTTCGGCGGGGTGACCAAGGTGGTGATCGCGGTGCACGATCTGGAGGCGTCGTTGAAGCGTTACGGCCAGGCTTACGGGACACCGCCGGCGATCAAGCAGGTGGATGCGGGTTTTGGAGCGCACCTGGCGCTGCTAGGCGGCGCGCCCGTGGTGCTGGCGCAACCGCTTACGGCAGACTCGTGGCTGGCCGAACGCCTGGCGCAGTTTGGCGAAGCGCCCTGCGCATTCGTGCTGGATCAGCGGCGCGGCCGCTATCAGGCGGATTCGGAAACGCGCTGGTTCGGCGTGAAGATTTCGTGGTTCGACTCCCGGAGGCTCGGCTGGCGCCTGGGTTTTGAGTCAGCCGAGCGGTGAGCACACCAATTAGCCGTTGGGGGTATTCTGACGGCTTTCCATCCGGTGTTGCCGCATCTGGGCCGGGAGTTGGTCGGCTTTGGCCTTCTGTTCCGGGGTCAAGGTGGTATAGAGTCTGGCGAAGGCCTGATGACGCAGCGCCGATATCTGGCCCTTCAGGTTGGCTTCCTGGGCGCTGAGTTGGTCGATCTTGGCCGTGTCGTTGGCCCGGACCGCCTGGGACATTGCCAAGCGAACCTGTTTCAACTGCCCGCGGATGGGTTGCGCGGATTGGCGGGCCGCTTGAAGCTCCGCCTTGGCTTGGGCTTCCTGCGCCGGTGTCAAATTCAGGTACTTGGCCAGGCGCGCGCCGCCATCATGCCGGCGCTGTTGTTGCACAGCGGGTTGCGCGGGCTGGCTGCCCACTTCTTGAGCGGACAGAAGCATGCCTCCGGCTATCGCCGCAGCTGCCGCAAAACGTAACCAAGTGTTCTTCATGGTGTTTCTACTCTCCTCAGTTTCCAGGTTAGAAGGCGATTGTAAAGGGAGTTTGTACGGCGTGTAAAGAATTGTAACTCCGGTTACGAATTCCAGTACAGTACTCGATCCTCAAAAAACATGGCGCGTGCGCGGGTCTGACGGCTTACAATTGCAGCGGAGGAGGGTATATGCGCAGAACAGTGTTTTTTGCATCCATCGTTTGCGGGCTGATCGCTATCGCGGTCCAGCCCAAGTCCGCGGCAGCCGCGACGCCAACCCTGGCGGGGTCGTGGCAGTTTACTCTAACGCCCACGGCCCCACCTACACCGCCGGTTATTCAGATTCCAGGCCTGGTGACGTTTACTACGGACGGTTCGGCGATCGAGACGGACGGTTCGGAGTTTGTTCCCAATCCGTCGACCACGCCGATCAATGCCCGTACGCCGGGCCACGGCATCTGGCAGACCGGTCCCACACCCGGCTCTCTTTACGTTGAATACATCAGCCTGGTCTTGAACCTGGATGGGTCGCTGTACGCCCAGAACGTCACCACCATGTTACTGGCGCTGAACAGCAAGGGGAATAAGTTTGCCGGCAGCTACACGACGGTCCAGGAGGCTGGCGGCGTCACCATCACCCTGTCCAGCGGCACGGTCAGCGGGCAGTTGATTCCGCACGTCCCGTTGCCCTAAACAACCTTGGCGGCGCATCGCCGGCGACCCTCGGATCGGGGTAACCTGAAGCATGCGCCGCCTAACCCTTTGTCTCGTTGCTTTCCTCGCCATCGCCTGGGCCGAAGATTGGCCGCAATGGCGCGGCCTCCACCGCGACGGTGTCGCCGTCGGCTTCCCCGAGCCCAAGGCCTGGCCGGAAAAGCTCACGCTGAAGTGGAAAGTCGCCGTGGGTGAAGGCCACGCGTCGCCCGTGGTAGCCGATGGCAGAATCTACGTGCATACGCGGCAGGGCGATCGCGAAGTGGTCACCGCGATGCGCCCCGAAAACGGCCAGACCGTCTGGCAGGAAAGCTACGATGCGCCTTACAAAATGAATCCCGCGGCCGCCGGCCACGGCAAAGGCGTGAAATCGACGCCCGTGGTCGAGGACGGGCGTATCTTCACCTTCGGCATCAACGGCACGCTCTCCTGCTTTGACGCCAAGACCGGCAAGCCGCAATGGCGCAAGGAATTCGGCTCGCCCGATTTCGGCGTGGCCACCTCGCCAGTGGTGGACCGCGGCCTGGCAATCGTGCACGTGGGCGGTAACGCCGGCGCACTCACCGCGTTCGACGCCGCCACGGGCGCCGAAAAATGGAGTTGGAAAGGCGACGGACCGGCGTACGCATCGCCTATCGTCGTGGAGTTGGCCGGAACCCGCCAGGTGGTGACGCAAAGCCGCAACAACATTGTGGGAGTTGCGGCAGCCTCCGGCGACCTGCTCTGGCGGATTCCTTACAAGACGGTATACACGCAGAACATCGTCACGCCGGCCGTGTACCGCGACATGCTGATCTTCTCGGGCATCGGCAATCCGGTGATGGGCGTCAAGGTGCTCAAGCACGGCGCGGAGTGGACCACCGAGACCGTCTGGGAGAACAAGGATTTCTCCATGTACATGAGTTCCCCGGTGGTGAGCGGCGATCTGCTGCTCGGTTTTACGGAACGCAAGCGCGGACAGTTCTTCTGCCTGAAGCCCAGCGACGGCACGACGCTGTGGTCGTCCGAGGGCCGCCAGGCGGACAACGCCGCGGTGGTGGCGGCCGGTTCCGTCTGGCTGATTCTCACAACCGACGGCGAGCTGACCGTGGCACGCCAAAGCGGCAAGGGATTCGAACCGCTGCGGAAATATACGGTGGCAGATAGCGCCACGTGGGCGCATCCGGTGGTCCTGGGCCATGGCATTCTGATCAAAGACGTTAACAATTTGGCGCTGTGGGACCCGTCGTAAGAGTGGCGGCCAGCTCGAATAAATGTCTGGCCTGGGAAGCGCCTCGGGTTAAGGCTCCCTGGATGAACCGCGTCCCGCCGCCTCCTTACGCGCACGAGAGATCAGTTCCCGCAGCTCCGCCGCACTCCCGACGCCCGGCGCCCGGTTACCGTTGACGAACACCGTCGGCGTTCCCGCGACGTGGGCGGCCGCGGCAAGGTTGATGTCCTGCAGCACCAGGCCTAGCGACATGCCGCCGTCCACGCACTGCTGGAACGCCTTTGTGTCCAGCCCCTTGACGCTCTTGGCGAACTCGCCCAGCTTGTCTTTCAGGTTGGACGGAGCGATGCTCTCCTGATTGCGGAAGATCTGGTCGTGCAACGCCCAGAACGCCGCACTGCTCTGTTGTTGTGCGCACGCGGCGCCCACGGCAGCCGGTCGCGCCCAGGGGTGCCCGCCGAGGGGCAAATGGTGAAAGACCACGCGCACGTCCTCCGTGCCATCGGCGAGAAGCTCATCCAGATACTGCGCGAAGCGGCGGCAGTACGGGCACTGGAAGTCGGAGAACACAGCGAGGGTCACCGGCGATTTGTCCGGACCGCGGACCGCCGGCGCGCCAGGCGCCAGGCCGTTGAGCAGGGCGGCGTCCTTGGCGCGCTGTTCCGCCGCCAGATCGACCGACGTGTCCAGGATGTCGGTACTCAGGAAACGGGAATCCGGGGAGAGGTAGAGAGTCAGGTCCCAGGTGCGGACCTGACTCGTACCCCGAAAGGTTAGCTCACGATAGCAGGTATCCTTAACAGAGCTCTGCTTGTTGAGCTCCAGCGTGATCGAATCGGGCAGCTTGTATCTCTTCCGAACGTAGTCGAGAAAAGTCCGCTGCCGCTCAGGTGAGAGCGGCTGCGTACAACCGATGCCTTGCGCCTGAAGACAGGACCCCGCGGCAAAGAGCAGGGCCGCGGCGCGGACGCCCGAGAGACAGCAAACACGGAGACTCATCGCGATCCTCCCGAGTTAGTTACCTGGTGCGTGTGTCAGAAACACGTCGTAGCACGCCTGGCGGCTGTTGCCCGCGTCGTCCCAGTCTGTCCCCCGGTACCGGAACTGGTTGCCGTACCTGTCAACAAAGGGCGAGTTGTGGTATTGGAGATCGATCCGGAAGATTCCCAGTTCCGGCAGGGTCTTCAGTTCGTCGGGCTGGCTGATGCCGTCGTGGTTCGCGTCGATCCAGACCAGCAAATGGGAATAGACGGCGTCTCCCGGGTCGATGAAGCCGTTGCCGTTGCCACCATTAGCGGGGTCGTCGAAGACCGCTAGCGCAAGGAACCCGTTCGGAGTGGCGCTCGGCGGCTGGGGCGTGATGTTGCCGAAGAGTTCGGTGCCGTTGTCGATCAGTCCATTCCCGTCGCGGTCCAGGGCGAGCCAGCCGTTTGAGTAGGAGGCGTCCGTCCAGGCCAACTGTATCGGGGCCTGGTCGGGAAAGAAACCGAAAGTGACGCCGTGCTCCCAGTCAGTCAAGTGGAATCCCTGATTCTGGGTATCGATAATGATTGGGCAGCTCCCACAACCGCCCTCACACATGCACATCCACCCGTTTTCCGTGCAGCTGAGGACATAGCCGCCTCCGCAATACCCTGGAGGTGGCATTGGACATTGATAGGCGCCACCTGCGCAGGTGAATTGGCCATTCTGGCACGTGGGGCTAACATACCCGATGTCGGCCGGGACCGAACACATGAACGCGGGGCTGCCGGTGCAGGCGCACGTGTGTGGGACGACCGTGTAGCGGCTGGCGGCGGTATTGTTCGAGCAGAGCGCGTACGCGTTGAACTGGACGACGCCGCATTGCAGGCGGGTGATTGTTGCTGTCTGGTCATATGCGTAGCCCGTGAACGCCCCCGGGCTGACCGCCGAGCCGAATGTCGGCGGGCACGAGTAAGTCTGGGGGTTGTAGCATGTCTCGGAAGCCTGCTGACACCCGTTGTAACAGGTGACTCCCTGCCCGTTGCCCGCCACATAGGGGACATATGAAGGCGACCAGCCGTCTGGAAAGGTCACTCCTGTCCATTCGCCCTGGGCGCATATCGGGCTGGCGTTCGGCGCGCATTGCGAACCGCCTGGCGGGGGCCCGATGCATCCAAGCGGGTCGTAGTAGTACCCACCCGCCGTCGGCACGCACTGGGCCGGCAGGCAGTGCGCGCAGGATGCCAGCATGGCGGCCAGCGTGGGAATGCTCCTTGCCGACGTCATCGCACTCCTCCCGCAGCCTCCAGCAAGGCATGGTTGCGCGCACTGGCCGTCGCGCAAGACTTCTTCCACTCCGAAAATAGGTCAGCCCTGGTGGGCGGATCCAAACGGCCCACGGGAACCCGGCGGAGTTGTTCCAGCGTACCCCGCGCGAGCATCCTGGCTGCGCTAACGCCCGAGTAGAAGCCGTTTATGGCCAAGTCCCCAGCGGACTTGACCGCGTTGGTATCGGCGCCCGGCATCCGGACGCCCTGGACGGCGGCAAAAGCCTCCGCGGGGGAGTTCGGGCGGGTACCAACCTTGCCGTCGATGGTGTCCAGCACCAAGTCGTCCGGGTCTTGCCCGTCCTGCACCGCCTGCCTGTACAGCACGTCCTTTATTCTCTCGACCTCGAGGGCTTGGCCGAGGTGGTTGGCCCGTATGTAGCCTATCGCGTCTTCCCGGCCTTCGGCTGCGCCGCTCGCGAACACGACGGCCAACAATACAAGGGCCTTATCACGCCACGCCCGTTTGGGAACGTCTAACGAGTACGTAGCGCCGGGTTGCAGTGTCGTTGGTGTATGGAAATAGTCCGCCAGCTCGAAGGTTTCCCCGCCGTCGAGCGATACGGCTATGGTCATTATTGGATTGGGGGAAACATTCTTCAGGACGAACGTTGTGGACGCTGTGGTGCGACCGGGCTGTTCGACCGCCGCTAGCTCGATGGCCGTGGTCCTTGCCTCAGTCTTCCAACCGTGTAGCGCGTCTTGCGCAATTCCCTGTCGCAGCAGACAGAGAGAACCCGCCAGCAACATTAGCGGAATCCCAAGGTATAAACGTGTGTGTGCTTGCATCCTGCCCATTCCTTGCCGAACTGAGTTCGCCGCCTATCGAGGCCGGGTCCAGATCTAGACCCCGTCATGGCGGCGGGGTCGCAGCAATAAGCATCTGGGCGTGCGCTTCGGTGCTTGCCCCTTCCCCTTGGGACGCTTCTTTGGCGCAAGCCCGACTAATTATGCGTCTTCCTTTTTTTTTTGTCAATAATTATTTTCAGGTATCAATATCGGTTAACTAATCCTGCGGGCGGTGCACGGCCCTTCACCGTGGCTTTTCGGGCGCTGATCCCGGGATTACTGTCGGCCACCCGCCTTCTCAAGCTAACAAGCGGCTGCCGTTTCGACCGTGCAACTCCGGCGCCCCGCGATGTTACTCCGGCACTAACTCGTACCGATGGCTCTTGGGCTGCGCCGCAGCGCGCTGCTGCTGCACGACATCCGCTTCCAATGCGTCCAGCGCATCGGCCGCAGCCTGTAAATGCACGGGCGGAAGAGCCAGACTGTCGAGATTCACTCCAGCCTGGCGCCAGCGCGCGAAGTGCACCACATTGTGCTTCAGCGTGAGATCGTGCACCGCGGCAGCCTGCTTCGCCATGGGCGTCGCGAGCGTCGCCAGGTTCACGCCCTTGGCCCATTCTTCTTTGGTGAAAGTGCCCACCACTTCGTCATCGATCTTCAAAGTGTAGCGGGCGGCAGTGAGGCCAGTGACTTTCAGCGGCTCCTGATCCATGGCTTCCATGAAATCGGAAGCACGCAGAGCCAGCGCTACCACATCGTCTTTTGTATCGACCGGCATGGGCAGGTTTTCGTCCAACTGTGTCCAGGTGACGCGGTCACTTACCGCCAGATCTGTGACCTGCGTGTTAGTGAGGCTCGCTATGGCTGGCTCAGCCGCATCGATCTCCACCGATGTCACAATGGCCGGCGCCTGCCACGCCTTCAGCAGGGCTTCGGCCATCAACAAGTGGCCGGCCGGCGCGGGATGCACGCGGTCGGGCACCAGCTTCTTGGCCGTCTCGGCGTCCAGCTTATTGGCTTTCTCCAGCGCCGCCACCACCGGCCCGTTCAAGTCGGCCACCGCGAGGTTCTCTTCGCGGGCCAACTGCTTCACGAACTCGCCGTAGCGCACCAACACCTTGTTATAACCGCCCTCGAAAGTAGGCGGGCGGGTCACGTCATCGAACGGCGAGGGTTGGATGGCGGTAATGCGAATTCCCGGCAGCGCATTTTTCACCCTTTCAACGATGTGCCGGTACCCGGCGGCATACGTATCGAAGATCTTCTGATCGAACGCGCGGTAGCTGCCGTCGTTCATGCCCAGCATGATGGTCATGACGGCCGGCTTGTAGGCGACCACATCGCGGGGCAGGCGCACGTCGATAGGTCCGGCCCCGCCGCCGGTCACGCGATCGCCGCCCACACCGGAGTGCACGAAACCGACCTTCAATTGGGGGAAGCGGGTGATCACATACGTCTCAACGAACGTGGTGTACAAACGCTGGTCCGTGATGCTGTCGCCGTAGAAGACCACGCGGTCGCCATCGTGCAAATAGAAGTTGGCGGGCGGCGCTGCCATCACGTGCAACGGGCACAACGCCAGCAACAGGCCAAAGATCGCGGTTCGCCGTAGAATTCTCATGATGCCCACAGTATAAGTACAAAACAGCTAGTGTAGTGCGTCCGAAATCCTGGAGAGTAGTCAGACGCCCGTGTGGGGCGGCCAATCCTGGCCGCAGCCGCCTTTTCAGGCGGCTGGACCCCGCTAGAGGGTCCGCGGGCTGAATAGCCCGCCCCACGGTGTGCACATAATCGTCGACCTGCGCGACGCACTACACTAGTCTGGTAATGATGCCTAAAGCTCCAATTCTCCTGATGGCCCCGCTTGCGCTATTTGCCCATGACCTGATGCCCGTGCCGGCGAAGCTCCAGCCGGGCGCGGGACGCATGCGCATCGACCGGAATTTCGCATTCGTGCAGTTGACCGGATATCGCGAGCCGCGCCTGGAAGCCGCCGCCGCGCGTCTGGTGGAGCATGTGGCGCGCAAGACCGGCATTCCCATGGCGCCAGGCACCGGTGTGCATGCGCCCGCTGCACCGCTGGTGGTCTATTGCGATCATGCCAGCGCGCCCGTCCAAGCCGCGCAGGAGGACGAATCCTACCGGCTCAACGTCACGCCCGTGGGCGCCCGCCTGGACGCGCCCAATCCGCTGGGCGTGCTGCGCGGCATGGAAACCTTCCTGCAACTGGTCGATCTGGATGCGAGCGGCTTCGGCGTGCCGGCGGTGACCATCGACGACCATCCGCGTTTCCCGTGGCGCGGCCTGATGCTGGATGTGGCGCGCCACTGGCTCCCGCTTGCGGACGTAAAGCGTACGCTGGACGGCATGGCCGCCGTGAAATTGAACGTCTTCCATTGGCACCTCTCGGAGAACCAGGGCTTCCGCATCGAAAGCAAACGCTTTCCGAAGCTGCAGGAAATGGGTTCCGATGGCCAATACTATACGCAGGATCAGGTGCGCGAGGCCATCGCCTACGCGCGCGACCGGGGCATTCGCGTGATTCCCGAATTCGACATGCCAGGCCACGCCACCGCCTGGTTCCCGGGTTATCCCGAGTTGGCAAGTGGGGCGCCCCCCGCGCCGGGGCCTTACCAGATCGAGCGCCAGTGGGGCATTTTCGATCCGGCCATGGACCCTACTCGCGAGGAAACCTACCAGTTTCTGGATGCGTTCATCGGCGAGATGGCGGCGCTGTTTCCGGATGAGTACTTCCACATCGGCGGCGACGAAGTAAACGGCAAGCAGTGGGCGGCCAACCCGCGCATCCAGGAATTCATGCGCGCGCACGGGATCAAGAGCAACGAAGAGCTGCAGGCGTATTTCACGCGGCGCGTGCAGGTTATCGTCGAGAAGCACGGCAAGAAGATGATCGGCTGGGACGAGATTCTGAGCAAGGACATGCCGCGCAATGTCGTGGTGCAATCGTGGCGCGGGCCGAAGGCGCTGGCCGATGCGGCGCGGCAGCGCGTCAGCGGCATCCTGTCGAACGGATATTATCTGGATCTGGGTTACTCGGCGGCGCATCACTACGCCGTCGATCCGCTGGGCGAGGGCTCGGCGGATCTCACCGTGGAGGAGAAGCAGCGCGTGTTGGGCGGCGAGGCGTGCATGTGGTCGGAATTCGTGACGCCGGAGTTGCTGGACACGCGCGTCTGGCCGCGCATGGCGGCCATCGCCGAGCGCTTCTGGTCACCGCAAAATGTGACGGACGTGGCCGACATGTACCGCAGGCTGGGCGCGGTGAGCCGCTCGCTCGATTGGCTGGGACTGACGCACGTCTCGGAATACGAGGAGATGCTGGCGAGGCTGGCGGGCGGCGGTCCGGTGGCGCCGGTGCGCACGCTGGCCGAGGTGGTCGAGCCGGTGAAAGACTATGCGCGGGAGGACGCGCATCCTTACGACCGCTTCACGCCGTTGAACCGGCTGATCGATGCCGCGCGCCCCGACAGCGAAGCCGTACGCCGGTTTGTCGCGCTGGTGGACCGGATGGGGGCCGAGGATCTGCCGCGGATTCGCGAGTACCTGACGCTTTGGCGCGACAACCACGCGCGCCTGGCGCCGGTCATGGCGAATTCCGCGCTGCTCGCCGAAGACGCCGAGATTTCCAAGGATTTGTCGGCCATTGCGGCGGCCGGCTTGGAGGCGCTCGACAAGACGCACGATGCGGCTTGGCTTGCGGAGACGCGGGCGTTACTGGATCGCGCCAAGAAGCCGAAAGCGGAACTGCTGCTCAGCGTGGAACCGCCCATTCGCAAGCTGATCGAAGCCGCATATCGATAGTGCAGCAAGCCGGCCTGAGAGGCCGCCGCAGACCACGGGCCTGCCCCACAAATAAAAAGCGGGCGCGTTTGGGTGAAAGGGGTGAGTGCGCCCGCTTATCGTAACGGGGATTTGGCGAGAAGACGACGGTCTCTCAAGGAGGGTTACAGGGGGAAAATATCCGATTTGTAATGTTTCGCACACTTACGAAGCGATACAATCGGGAAGGATGAGGCTTTTGCTCGTGTTCTCGGTCGCTTGTGTCGCGGCGGCGCAGGTTGAGCGACCCGCGGAAAACACGCCTCTGCAGAATGCCGGCGAGCCCATGATGGTGGATTACCGTTGTGCGGAGGAAGACATCCGATTGGCCGGTTTGAGCTGCACGATCGACGATCCCTGCCCCGTATTCCTGGAGCTTGCATCGGTGGAGACGGTGGGAAATCGGATATTCGCCGCGGGTAACATTCACTCGTCCACGACTACGCTCGCGTCGGTGCTGCTGGCCAGCGACGATGCCGGGAAGACCTGGCGCGAGCCGTACGAGCGCGTCCGCCTGGCGGGCCTCGATCGCATCCAATTCATCGATTTCGAAAACGGCTGGGCAGGCGGCGAAGTGCAGCATCCGCTGCCGCGCGATCCGTTCCTGCTGGCCACGACGGACGGCGGCAAGACATGGCGGGCGCGCCCCATCTTCGCGGAGCCGCAGTTCGGCTCCATCCTGCAATTCTGGTTCGGCTCGCGCAGCAACGGCGGTCTGGTGATCGATCGCGGACGGACCAGCGAATCCGGCCGCTATGAGTTGTATGAAACTCCCAATGCGGGCGAGACCTGGATGCTGCGCCAGACCAACCCGCAGCCCATCCAACTGAAGCACGCTGGCGCGACTGCGGATGCGGATTGGCGCCTGCGCGCGGATGCCGGCAGCAAGTCGTACCACATCGAGCGGCGCGTGGGCGGCGGTTGGCGCGGCATTGCCGCATTTTCGGTGTCGATCGGCGTTTGCAAGCCGCCGGAGGCGCCGGTACCGCCAGTCCCGCCGACCGATGCCGCGCCTACAGCCCCTCAAACACTGCGCTGACGGGAGTGCTGAAACCGGGCAGCACGCCGGGGTCTTCGAGAATCTGGTCTTGCTTGAATATCCTGACTTGGCCGTTCGCGTCGTGAGTTTCCACCAAGCGCGCTTCCGGGTAGACCACCCAAACGGCCTTGCAGCCGTGCTCCAGATAGAGCCCGATCTTAGTTCTCAGACGGGCGGCTGTCTCGGAAGAGACAACCTCGATCGCAAGGTCGGGCGCTCCAAGCGGCAGATCCTTGGTCACCGGCGTCAGGCGTTCGTTGCGCAGTACACTCAAGTCTGGCGCTAGGGCATCTCCCACCAGGCGATACGTAGTTTCGGCGTACAGTCGGCCGATCCGGTGTTGGCGGAGCCAAGCCGCTACGATGTCAATCAAGTTGGATTTGACGGTCTCATGCACAAATCCGGCGTACGCCATCGAAACCACCTCTCCGTGGATCAACTCCATCTTCTCGCCCTCGACCTCAGGCAGCTTCAGGAACTCCTCGACCGTCATCGGCGCCGTGGTGGTGCTCATAACTGAGATTGTACGCTAAACTCCCCGCACTGTCGCGCGCCGCTCCAGCTTGCCCCATTCCACCACGCGCCCGCGTACCGCGTAGATCAGCGACTTGGCCACTACGTAGTACATCAGCTCGCGGTAATAGATGCGCTGAAAAAACAACAGCGCCAAGCCGACGATCTTCTTGAACGCTCCATGAAAGTCGAAGACGCCGCCAGCGACGCGGGCCCAGCGCACCTCTGGAGCTCACAATCGCCGTTTCATGTTCGGCTATCTCCTTGACCGGGTTATGCGGATGGAGTAGGGTGAAAGAGCATGGAACTCACCGTTCAGATTCCCGATGAGCTGGTCCATCGCATGAGTGCATCCGGCGGCGACCTCTCGCGCCGCGCCCTCGAAGCTCTGGCGCTCGAAGAATTCAAGAGCGGCCGCATCACCAAGCCTGAGCTGCGGCGGTGGCTCGGTTTTGGAACCAGGTACCGGCTCGATGGGTTTCTAAAATCCCACGACGTGTATGAAGACTACACCATGGAAGATTTTGAGCGGGACCGCGACGCTCTGAAACAATTGGGATTCTAACCAGTGCGGCTCGTCATCGCCGACACCGGGCCGATCAATTACCTGGTGCTGATCGGGAACATCGATCTCCTTCCAGTTCTATTCGAGAAAGTGATCCTGCCATCCGCCGTGGAAGCGGAGTTGGCCGACGCGGACGCTCCGCCGTCGGTGCGGAACTGGATTGCCGATCCGCCGGCATGGCTCGATGTCCAGGAAACGCCAGCCCGTCCATTCGGCCAAGCTTCCGTGGAAGGGCTCGATGAAGGGGAGGCGGCCGCAATCGCATTGGCCATTTCGCGCGGCGCGGACCTGGTGCGCATGGACGATCGGAAGGGTGTAATCGTGGCTCGCGGCAAGGGACTTCGTGTGACTGGAACGGTGGGCGTTCTAGATCTTGCCGCCCAACGCGGCCTCGTCAACTTTGCTCAGGCGGCCAACCTTCTTCGACG
>Ga0182016_10006070_pt1 | contig 12790 bp, 8 predicted proteins | sample 712S2MmetaG_FD_120491 | JGI IMG/M metagenome (GOLD analysis project Ga0182016, IMG submission 120491) | Permafrost microbial communities from Stordalen Mire, Sweden - 712S2M metaG | ecosystem: Environmental > Terrestrial > Soil > Wetlands > Permafrost | place: Sweden: Stordalen | collected...
CACGTTGCGCACCGTATCGTCGATATGTCCATTGACCACGGCCAAGTCCAGCGCGCCATCGAGATCGATGTCGAGAAAGACACATCCAAATCCCAACTTATCTTTGGATGCGAACCCGACACCGCTCTGCGTCGCAACGTCCACGTAGTTACCGCTATCAGACAACCGGTATAGCCCCGTCATCTCGTTATCGAAATTGGTGATGGCAACGCCGGCGTTTCCCGAATTCTCAAAATCAGCCACATCGACGCCCATTCCAGCCCGCGCCCGCCCCTCGGCGGAAAACGCGATCCCTGCTTCCACCGCAGCATCCTTGAAGGTCCCATTGCGCTGGTTGCGATAAAGCTTGTTGGGCTGCGTGTCGTTGGTTACGAGCAAATCGGGCCAGCCATCGTGATCGTAATCGAGCATCGCCACTCCCAGCGATTTTGAGCTGCTATCGAAAATTCCGCTCGTCGCGGTCACGTCTTCAAACGTCCCATCGCCACGATTATGAAAGAGCCAGCACGTTTCTCCGCGGTACGCTTCTGGAGTGCAATAGGACTTATGCTTGCCATCGAGACTGCAGAACACATCATGTTCGGCCGACCACTTAACGTAATTACAAACGAACAAGTCGAGCGACCCATCGCGATCGTAGTCAAACCAAACTGCCGACGTGCTTAGAGCTTGCCTCCCAGCAAGGCCGCTCGACTTAGTAACATCGATAAATGTTCCCTTCCCAGTGTTCTTGAATAGATGATTCTGACCTACACAAGTAATAAGGATGTCGGGAAAGCCATCGTTATCGTAATCGCCCACGGCAACGCCCATTCCATACATCTCGACATCGAGACCAGCGCTGCGGGTCACGTCCGAGAAAGTGCCGTCGCGATTATTGCGGTAGAGTTTCAGTGTACTTCGTTCTCGTTTATGCGCAGGCCAGTCGGAGCCGCTGACAAGAAGAATATCCTGCCACCCGTCGCGGTCGTAGTCTAGAAAAGCGCAACCAGAGCCGAGAGTCTCCGGAAGGAGTTTGCCGCCATAAGCGCCGCTGTTATGACGAAAGTGGATTCCGGCCCGCGCCGTGACATCCGACAACTGGAACCCGAGACCGCTTGAGGGCGTTGCCGCAAACGCATCCAATCGAAATCCCGCGATGGATGCGGACGCTGCCCCAGCCAGCGCCCAGAGAAAAGATCGTCGGCTGACGACTGAAAGGTTCGAATAAGATGCCGTCGCCGCAGAATGCTTCACGGTAAGTCGACCAACCCGTTGCGGATCGCGTAGACGACTAACTCGGCGGCTTTGTGGATTCCCAAAGTATCCATCATATTCGCTCGATGAACCGCGACCGTGTTGGCGCTGAGGTCGAGCACCGTGGCAATTTCTTTGTTGGACTTACCATCCACAATCATCTGCAGCACTTCAAGCTCGCGCGGAGTCAGGCCTGCATTCCGCTTTCCCCTGAGCGCGGGTGGACGCTTCAGTTGAGAATCGAGAACCGTTTCACCATTCACGACCCTGCGAATTGCCGCGCCTAACTCGAGGTCAACTGCGTTCTTGAGCACATAGCCTCGCGCGCCCGCGTCCAATGCCTGACGCACGAGTGTCTCTTCGGGATGCATGCTCAGCATCAGCACCAAAGCCGCGGGATGCTTGGCGAGGATTTTGCGCGTCGCATCGAGGCCGTTCATCTCGGGCATGGCGCAATCCATAACAATGACCCGTGGATGCAGTTCATCCGCGAGCTTGATTGCTTCCAGTCCATCCCCTGCTTCGCCGGTAACTGAGATGTCGGGTTCGTCTTCTAAAATGCGGCGGAAACCGCGGCGCACCAAAGCATGGTCATCGACTAACAGAACTGAAATTTTATGCGGCATGGGCATCTAACTTCTCTCTCGGCACTCGTAATCGGACCAGCGTTCCTTTACCACCTGCATCCGGGCCAGGCCGCAGAAATTCAACCTGCCCGCCCAGCAACTCCGCGCGCTCTCGCATCGCGACCAGTCCAATTCCTTGACTCGCCGCCCGCGGTTCAAATCCGCTACCGTGATCTTCGATTTCAACTTGCAAGGCTTGCAGCGAAAATCGCAAACGTACCCAAGCCTTCGTGGCTCCCGAATGCCGGGTCAAATTATTCAATGCTTCCTGTACGACGCGATAGACATGAATTGCGGCATTACCGGCTACGGGAAAGGGTTCGCCCGATTTCTCATAGGATACGTGAATCCCAGCCTGCCTTTCCACCACCGGAAGATACCAGTCAAGCGTGCTTTCGAGTCCGGTTTCCTCGAGCATCACGGGATGGAGCGCCTGGGAAAGACTCCGTACTTTATCGAGCGTGCTTTGCGTGATCTCGCAGACCTCGCGCAGTTCGGCACGGAGCGGCGAGCTTTCAGGAGCGTGCTTTCCGGCGCGCGTCAACATGGCCCCAACGGCTGTGAGTATCTGGCCAAACTCGTCGTGCAGTTCGCGGGAGATGTGCCGCAGAGTCGATTCCTGCGTGGAAATAAGCTTCTGCGCGAGTTCGCTGCGCTGTTCGGACAGGGCGGCCAACTGCACGAACAAACGCCGGTTCGAGCGGATCAAGTAAAGGCTCGTCAGTAGAATCGCAGTCAGCGTCGCTGTGAGAAAAATATAGACTTGGCGTTGCACGCGGTTATAAATCTCCTGAATGCGAAACGCAGCTTGTTCTTCGCTTTCGTTGTTCTGCACCAGCAGGCGGGAAACATCGGTGCTCAGGGATTCCTGGCGCGCGCGCAGCGAGATTCGAATCTGCGTGCGCGCCTCAGTCTGGTTCGGACCCTGGGCCAGGGCAAACGTGCGGTCTGCCGCATCCCAGAACTGCGCGACCGAATTCTCCAGATATTGTTCCTGATCGGGAGTCCGATTCACAGGCGCCACCTGCCGTTCGCGATGCAGCGCATCGTCGAGATCGTTCCGCACCCGCTGGAACTGCGCAGTCCATGCCGTGAGCGGGTAGGGCTCGTCGTTGTCGAGCATATCGCGCATCGCCAGCGCCAGCGAATTCAAATCGTTCTGAATGCGCAACAACTGCAGAGAGTCTTTGCGGTTGCGGTCAACCAGATTGTTTTGCAATTCGCGGAGGCCCGAAATCTGGCGCGTTATATATCCCGAGTACGCGACAACAGCCGCCAGCGAGATGATCAATCCCAGGAATAGAGCGGGAGTCGGACTGCGGTGAGGCGCACTGGTAAGCGATCGCGGCACGCCCCGAGAATACATCGCGCGCCGCTTAATTTACTATTCTCCCAATCGCCGCCCGCAGATCATCAGCTTTGAATCCGAATGGGCCGGGCTTGGCTTTGTAGGTGATTCGACCATTCGCGTCGATCAGATAAAGTCGATCAGGCCAACCCGTATAAGCCTGCTCGGTTGAATTGCCGAACTCGTCGATGACCGCAGGAATCTCTATGCCCAGCTTTCGAACACAGGCACCGGCAACGAGTGCGCGCTCCTCTTCATCTTTGGGACTCGCGAAAACAACTTTCTCTTTTACGTTGCTCTCCATTTGCCAAACATCGCTCGGATGCGCCTCAGTAATGTACACGACTAAAAACGTAACCTTGCCTTGATATTGCTGGTAAAGCTTATTGAGAGCGGGAACCTCCCGCCGGAAAGGCGGTCATGTATAACTGCCGAAGATCAATACGACTGGATGACCGGACGCCGTCAGGGCGGAGAGTCGCACACGTTCGCTCTTATCGAGTTTTGTCAGAACAAAATCGGGGGCGCGGTCGCCGACATGGAGCGAGCCGGCACGTGCCTGCATCCACAGCGTTTCAAAGGGAAATACCAGAAACGGAACGGGACCGGGCAACTTGGCCATAAAATGCCCAAATGTTTCCGGAGGCTGGCGCATGATGTGGTAGAGTGCGCCGCAGCCGAGGAGCCAGAGAATCGCGATTCCAGCCAAAGAGCGCAGAACAACTCTCGTTGGGAATCTTAGTTTTTTAATCGAAACGGTACTCAAATCAAGCTACTCCAATCCCTTTGTCAGAACAGAAACTTAAGCGCGACTTGAATCTTCCTCTGACTCACATCCTGTTGGATCTGCCCGAAGGTGGGAGATTCAATGTCGCTGACCGGCAACCGGAAGTTCGTATGGTTGAGAATATTAAACAGCTCTCCACGGAATTGAAGTTCCTTCGCTTCGGTCAGGCGAATGCTCTTGAAAGCCGAGAAATCCCAGTTCACATAGTCAGGACCAAGGACCGCGTTACGCCCTTCGTTCCCGAATTGCTCGACCGGAGAATTCGGATTCTGAACAATTGCCTGAAAGGCGTTTACGTTGAACCATTCCGCCGCTGTCCTTGGACCGGAATTCGGATTGCCAACCACATTGGGGCGATTGCTGGAAAATCCGGAAATCTCGGGCGCCTGCCCTTGCAGAGAAACGTCGTTGGAATCGAATACCGTAAACGGCGTGCCGCTCATGGCGGTAAAGATTCCGTTTATCTGCCAGTTGCCCAAAACCTGCCCGTACCAACGGTCCGAGTGTTGCAGGAACGGAAGGCTCCACTGATAACTGAGCACGAAGCGATTGCGAGCATCAAACATCGAGGGTCCACGCTCGGCCGCGAGATCGAATGGATCCTGGGCAAGATCGTTTTCTCCGGCGACAGGCTGCGATGCTGAACCCGTGATGTTAAACGAGGAAACGTCGTCGATGGAATGCGACCAGGTATAAGACGCGAGGAAGGAAAGGCCGTGACTAAAGCGCTTTCGCAGGCTCGCTTCCAACGCGTTGTAGCTGGAATTCGAAACGCTCGCGATCTCGCCGATAGAGCCGTAAATGCAACTGGAGGGCGAGTCTGCCAGCGTGCATCCGGAATAGAGACGGCGCTGGTTTACATTGTTTTCGGTAGAAAGCGGACAGGTGTGGGGGCTTGGCGGAGCTGCACAGCCTGGGGTAGTGGTGTCGTAACCCGGAATGTAGACGGCTGGGTTGCCTTCGATAAATCGCGGCAGGCGAACGCCCGTCGTGCCCACATACCCAACCTGTAGCAGCCAGTCAGCGCCAAAAGACCGCTGAACATTCAAATTCCAATCCTGCGCGTAGGGCAAATGCAAGTTGCGCGAGACCACGAGCAATGTCATCGGCTCCGGAAAAGGCACGCCGAACGGATCGGGTGTATAGAAAGGATTGGCAAACGAGTTTATCGGATAACTTAGCTGCAAAGTCTTCAGGTAAGGAGGCGCGCTGACAGGATCCTGCAGCGGACCGCCCTCGCCCGTGTAGTAAGGCTCGTAGAAGATCCCGTAGGCCGCACTCACCACGGTTTTGCCGTCGCGCCGCGGATCCCAGGCCAGGCCTACACGTGGAGCGAAGGCCGTCTTCTGGGTTGGAATCAATCCCGCAGGCACGCCCGGATCACCCGGGTAGAGAAGGCCTGCCGGAGCGTTCGGAATCACTCGGGACTGCGCTCCCGGAACAAAGAGATTCACACGGTTCTTGTTCTCGGTGGCGGGAAACGGAATTTCGTAACGCAGTCCAAAATTCAGTGTCAGGTTCGAAGTGACCTTACAGGTGTCCTGCCCGTACAGATCCATCGCTCGGTCGCGGATTTCGCGACTGAAATCGCCGCCGCCTTGCAAGAAGACCACAGGGTTCGCCGAAAGAAAATTGGCAAAACCATCGTTGTAAAGGAACTGTTCGAATGATGGAATGCCGGCGAACACAAAAAATCCGTTGGTGGCGATGCCCTGTACGGCATTAATCTGGTCGCGCCGATAGCCACCGCCAAATTTCAGTTCGTGGCGGCCGCGAATCCAGCTTAGAGAACCGGAGAGGTCAAAGGTATTTTGAAATGTGTTACGCGGGCCAGTGATTGGATCGCCGACCGAAGCGTAACCGCCTACTTGTATAAACGGAGGCCCGGCAGCCGACGCCAGCGTCGGATCATATTGGAAGCCTAGTTGCGATGGCGACTCATGATTGAGGTGCTCGTCCAGCAGGAACGCATTCCGCAGAAATGAGAAACGCGCGACGCCGATCAGAGACGGGGAAAAGATATGAGTTTCTTGCGCGACAAAATTTTGCGCGCGATCGTATTCTCCCACCGGAAAGCCCGGGACATTGGCACCCGCCGGTGATAGAGGATCGGTCGTCGGACCGCTGCTGTACATGTAGCGGAAGTTCAGCGTGTCGGCACGAGTAAGGTAGTGATCGAGTCGCGCTCCAAATTGGTTGTTATTCTCGCTTAGAGTTTGTGTGCCGATGAATCCATTTTCGCCCTGGTTCGGCAGCGGGAAGAAGGGCGTGACATTCGTCGCAATCGGATCGATGGGAGTGAAAAGTGTCATCTGATTGAACGGAACGGGCTGGCCAAAATAGGTGAGTTGGCCGGCCGAATTCGCGCAGATTCCGCTGGGATTGAAGGTGCTGGTCGCCGTACAGAGTTCCCCGAAGTCTCCTGTTCGCTCGGCTTGCGAGGGCACCGTTGCTGGAACCGTCTCGCCTTGCCGGTTGCGGAAGCCTTCGTAGTATGCAAAGAAAAATGTTTTGTCTTTGAGAATCGGGCCGCCAAAAGTGGCGCCGAACTGGTTCTGCTTCAAGGGCTGCACAGTGCGCGTGAAGGCGTCCGACGCATCCATCACGTCATTGCGCAGAAATTCCCACCCTGCGCCGTGGAAGGAATTGGTGCCACCGCGGGTGATGATGTTGGTCGTGGATCCCGTGTTGCGTCCAAACTCCGCATTCGCGTTGTGAGTGAGAATCCGAAACTCGGCGATGCCATCGATAGGGGGCTTAAGCACAAATCCTCCATCCACAGCGCTAACATTGTCGGCACCGTCGATCAGAAAATTGTTCGATTCCGGGCGCTGGCCGTTCACCGAATAAGCCTGATTCTCTCGCGCCGGACCACCAGCTTCCAGAAGGCCGGGTGTCAGGGGAACGACGCCGGGCTGAAGCGTCCCCAGTTGGGAGAAATTGCGGCCGTCGAGCGGCAGGTCGAGGATCTCACGCTGCATCACGGTCACGCCGAGACTGCTCACCGTGCTCTGCACCAACTCGGCATCCGCCTTGACCTCAACTTGCTGCGTGTCGGAGCCGAGTTTCAGACGAGCGTTGACGGTCGCACTCTGGTTGACTTCGAGGGTGATCCCCTTTTGCAAATATTTCTGGTAGCCCTTTGCCTCGACCCTGATCTGATAGTGCCCGATCGGCAGTTCGACAAGAACATAGCCGCCATCCCGGCCAGTGGGCGCCGATCGCATCAAACCCGTTTCCGACTGCTGAGCGCTGACCACCGCGGCCTGCACGACGGCACCGCTAGGATCGGTCACAACTCCGCGAATGCTGCCCGTGATTTGCTGAGCGGCAACGTCCATCGCAACCAACAAAATAAGAAACGCACAAAACGTATGTCTGCAACTGAACATGCCTTACCTACTGTTTCTTCGCACGCACTCGTTCTGCGGGAAGAGATTTCACCCCAAACCGAAGTTTGGCGATTATAAGTAGGCTTTTGGAGAGGTCAATAATAGGAAAGAAGTACGTAGAGCCAAGATAACTCTGGCTGCCAGCCGTGAGACGGCGATCAACCGAACGGTGAGCTGTGCTGGCGGGATACTATGCCGTGAGTTATCGATGGCCTCGTTCGGCCTGAATGCGCAGTAACGCCGCCACCAGCGCGTCTACGTCTTCGCAGGTGTTGTAGAGCGCGAGCGACGGGCGCACGGTGCTCTCCACTCCGAAGCGGCGCAAGATTGGCTGCGCACAATGATGTCCCGCGCGAACGGCGATGCCCTCCTGATTGAGCGCGACACCACGTCTTCTGTACTAGACGACGCCGATTCCCGTGGGACCGAAAATCTTGTGTCCAGAAAAGACGTAAAAGTCGCAGTCGAGGGCCTGGACGTCGGTCCGCATATGGCCGGATTTGCCACTTTGTTCCTCTAGAGAGGACGTTTCCCGATCTTCGACAATGTCTATTGTGTTGATCGACATACTGATTTAGAATTCCACGAGCTTTATTGCGGAATTGCCGGGCGTCGGCATATGTTGGCCAGTGTCCGGATGCCTGCCGCGGGGTCGAATCTTCGTCCATGCTGTGTCCAAGGGCTGTTTTTTCTCTACATTCTGATTCATTGCGGTTGACCGGGAGCCGCCGGTGATGCGGACGGCTTGGCTCAACACATTCGCTCTCATCGCCGTCGCCATTTCGGTCGCGTTGGTGGTCGTCAAGAATGTCGCGAGGGACAACTCAACCCAACTGGTGAACGTCTCGTATGACCCGACCCGCGAACTGTTTCAGGACTTAAACCGTCAGTTCACCGAGCGGTATTTCAAGGAGACAGGCAAGAAACTGAGTATCCAGCAGTCTCACGGCGGATCTTCTCGCCAGGCGCGTTCCGTGGTCGATGGCGCCCCGGCCGATGTCGTTACCCTCGCTCTTTCATCCGATGTTGACATGCTTGCAAAGCATGGCTTGATCGCGGAAAATTGGGCGCAACGTTTGCCCAATAACTCCCAACCTTTTTCTTCCACCATCGTTTTTGTGGTGAGAAAAGGGAATCCGCGCGGCATCAAGGACTGGCCCGATTTGATTCGGCCCGGCGTCTTTGTAATTACGCCGAATCCCAAGACCTCGGGAAACGGAAAGCTGAGTGTTCTCGCGGCATGGGGGTCCGTAATCTATCGCGGAGGCAGCGATGCCGAGGCGCGGCGGTATCTCACGGAACTCTATCAGCATGTGCCGGTCCTCAACACCGGCGCGCGCGATGCCACCAACACCTTCAACCAGGAAAAATTAGGTGATGTTCACTTAACTTGGGAGAACGAGGCTTTGCTGGAGGCGGAAGAATACCGAGGCGAAGTGGAGATCGTCTATCCACCAGTTAGCATTCGAGCCGAGCCCAGCGTGGCATGGGTCGATGCCAATGTCAGCCGTCGGAAAACCGAACCCTACGCCAAAGCCTACCTGGAATTTCTCTACACCGATGAAGCGCAGGAAACGATCGCGCGGCACGGCTGCCGGCCCATCAAGCCGGAAATCCTGAGGAAACATCTTGACCGTTTGCCGCCCATCGAACTTTTTCCCGTGACCATTCTCGCCGAAAACTGGAGCAATGCGCAGGAGAAGTTCTTTGCGGATAACGGCATTTTCGACACCGTTCACCGGGCGACGGATCCAGCCTCAGATTCGGGTTCAAAAGATGCGCCCGTGAAAGGTGAAGCGCGATGAAGCTCGACTACTCCTGGGACAAGGGACGCAGTGACCTGCTCGCTGGCGTCACCGTAGCAGCCATTTCCCTGCCCCAAGCCATGGCGTATGCCCTCATCGCGGGAATCGATCCGCGGTTCGGCTTGTATTCAGCGATCGTCGTAACGCTGGTTGCTTCGATTTTCGGCTCCTCCTCCCACCTCATAAACGGGCCCACGAACGCCATCTCTCTGGTGGTGTTTAGCGCTCTGGCATTCTTCGATCCCGACGCGCGTTTCGACGCCTACCAAGCTACCTTTTTGCTGGCGATGATGATTGGCACCATTCAGATTCTGATTGCGGTCTTCAAACTGGGAGATCTCACGCGCTATATCTCGGAGTCGGTCGTAATCGGCTTTATGGCTGGAGCGGGAGCTTTAGTGGGACTCAGTCAACTCGGCAATCTCACCGGACTTCGTGACCGCGGAACTGGGCAGCAGCACGTTCTCTATCGGATCTGGCTTACGCTCACGGGCGGCCACGTCAACCCACAGGCTCTGGGTATCGGCCTGGGAACGATCGTTCTGGTGGTGCTTTTGAGAAAACTGGCCCGCAAGTATCATCTCCCGCAAATCGATATGCTGCTGGCCCTGATCTTTGCGGCTATCGTGGCGGCTTGGTTCGGATGGTCCAAACCCGGACTGGACGGTAAAACGCTGGTGTCGGTTGTGGGCAGCGTACCGCGCAGCCTCCCACTACCTCACATTCCCGAGATCAAGTTCTGGTGGGTTCAACAGTTGTCGGGCAGCGCGCTGGCAATCGCGTTCCTCGGCTTGCTGGAGGCCTTAGCGATTGCTAAATCGATCGCGACGTATACGCGTCAGCCACTGGATTACAACCGGCAATGTCTCGCGGAAGGGCTGGCGAATCTCACCGGCGGATTTTTCCAATGCCTGCCTGGCTCTGGTTCGTTGACTCGTTCTGCGATCAATTACCAGGCCGGAGCGGTAAGCCGCTTTTCCGGCGTGATCGCATCGGGAACCGTCGCTCTGGTGGTCGTCGCCTTCGCTCCCTACGCACGTTTTATCCCCAAAGCCGCGCTGGCCGGATTGTTGCTTGTCACTGCGTCTCGCCTGATCGATTGGAGGCGACTGAGTTACGCCGTACGAGCCTCTCGCTACGATGCGGGGCTCGTCTTCGTCACTGCGTTCTCTGCAATTTTCATCAGCGTCGAGTTCTCCATCCTCATTGGAGTCGCTCTCTCGTTCTTACTGTTCGTTCCGCGCGCGGCGCTGCTGCGTTGGTCTCAACTGGTGGTCAGCAGTGAGCGGGTTGTGCGCGAGCGCGTAGCTGAGGATCCTCCCTGCAGCGCAATGTTGCTTTACGATCTGGAGGGCGAACTCTTCTTTGGAGCGGCACCGGAACTGGATCGCTGCTTCGACGAACTGAAACGGCGAACCAAAGAAGAGAATATTCATTTTGTGGTCTTGCGTCTGAAACGCACTCGTAATCCAGACATGGTTTCCCTGGAACGCTTCGAGCATTTTCTTCATGACATGCAGAAGGAGGGCACGACGGTGCTCTTGTGCGGCATTCGTCCCGACTTTGCGAAGGCGATGAAAAATCTCAAGTTTGAGGACTGGCTGCCTGCCGACCGGGTGTTTCGCGAGGAAGATGAGAAGTTTTCCGCGACGCTGAAAGCCGTACGCCACGTCCACTACCTGATGAAGGACAATGCCTGCCCGCATTGCCGGCAAAATGGAACCGCCGCCCAGGACCGGCATCCGCGGTACTATCTGGTCTGACTGCCTTCGCATCTTTTTAAGTTCGCATCCGATAAGGCGGATGGCATTAACCGTTCCGCCGCGCGGACTATTCCTTCAATACCTCAGCGGCCCTGTCCGTAATCAACAGAAATCCTTTGCTCTGGGCCTCTTTCTTCAGAGTTTTCAGTTGCGCGCGGCCTGCGGCCATGTTGCCCGATTTTATTTCCAACTCGCCCAGGGCAAGCCGGGCATCATATTGCAGGTAGAGCAGGTTCGCCTTCGTCGCTTCCGCCAGCGCTTCTCCCAGAGTTTTTCGGGCATTCGTCAAATCTCCAGACGCCGTAGCGATTTTCGCGCCTGCTATCTCCACCGGAAGATGCGCCACATGATCGTCGGCCTTTACCAGTTTTTCCGCCAGATGAATTTCCGCCTTAGCCTCCGCGACTTTTCCCGACTGCAGCAGGCACAACGCGGCCAGTGTGTGAGAAGCCGCTTCGTAGTCGGCCTGGCTCTGCGTTTGAAAATCAGCCTCAGCCTTGCGCGCCGCAGCCAACGCCTCTTCTGGATGCCCTTCGACTAGAGTGAGTCGCGCCAGCGCCAACGAATCCTGGGCCGCTGTGCCTCTTTCTCCCAACTGGGTCCGTATCGCCAATGCGTCTTCATAGGTTTTCCGGGCTGCCGTGATGTCGCCTTCATAAAGCAGTAGATCGCCTAGCGCTGAAAGCGTGTAAGCCTCGGAGTGCCGATTGTGCAACTGGCGTTTGATCTCCAACGCCTGCTCGAACATCTTCTTTGCGTCGGGCAGATCGCCTTCGTCCAGATGCAGCTCGCCGATGTTACTCATGGTCATCGCAATCTCGAATTGACTGCCCGTCTCCCGGAAAGCCGTGAGCGCTTCTTCATATTTCGCTTTGGCTCCCGCTTGATCTCCTTTGTCGGCCAACACATTCGCAATGCTGTTGAGGGTATTCGCCTGGCTATCTTTGTCTCCGATGTCGCGCTGAATGCCGAGCGCTTCTTCGTACATCTTTTGCGCCTGGGCAAGATCGCCCTGGTCGTAGAGGACGACTGCAATATCGACGAGACAGGTAGCGGTATTGCGTTGTGAGCCCACTTCGCGGAAGACTGCCAGCGCTTTTTCATTCAGCTGTCGCGAGCCGTTCAAGTCTCCGTGCTGATAGAGATTGGTTGCCAGCCCCATGGTGGCATTGGCCGCGCCCAACCGATCTCCCGCTTCAGTATAGGTTCGCTGGGCTTCCTGGAATGCGGCGTTCGACTTGTCCCTCTGATCCTGATAGCGAAACGCCGATCCCTGCTGGTCCAAAGCCTGCGCCAACACCAGCCGCTGTCCGCTAGCCTGCGCTTTCGCCGCGGCCCGCGACGCTGCTTCGGTCGCTGGCGGGTACTTTGAAAGGCTGTAATAGGCGGTGCTTTCGGCCAGATCGAGTCGTGGGTCTTGCGACGCTGGAGCCGGTAACCGCCGCAGTTGTTGCAACGTCGCCAGCGCGTCCTTGGATTTGCCCGCCGAGTTTTGCGCCAGCGCAAGCTGCAAGCCATACTCAAGATCGTCGGGAAAGAATTGCGCGAGCGTGCGATAAATGCCGATCGCTCCTTCCCAGTCGTGATTGGCTTCCAGATAGCGTGCCTGGATGGCCAGCTTGTCTTCGCGCCCCAATCCTCCGGATAAATCAAATGCCGTCTTGGCTTCCGACGCCGCTTTGCCGTCGTAACCCAGCGTGGTCCAGGCCGTGGCCAGAGCCGAATGCGCGAGTGCGAAGCCTGGTTCGAGAGCCAACGATTTTTGCAGGAGATCGCGGGCCGTGAGAGCATCGCGAGCGTGAAGCTTCGCCAAGCCCTCCGAATAAAGACGAG
>Ga0182016_10006071_pt1 | contig 12789 bp, 9 predicted proteins | sample 712S2MmetaG_FD_120491 | JGI IMG/M metagenome (GOLD analysis project Ga0182016, IMG submission 120491) | Permafrost microbial communities from Stordalen Mire, Sweden - 712S2M metaG | ecosystem: Environmental > Terrestrial > Soil > Wetlands > Permafrost | place: Sweden: Stordalen | collected...
CATCGCTCCTCGAGGTTCTGAATCGGAGATACGAAAATATCGAGAAAATAGTTCCCGCCGAGATGCCGTCGTCGCGGAAAATGGTAGCCCACCGTGGGCGCTGAATCAATGGAGCTGGAATTCTAGTAGAGTCATAAACACCCAAGATGGGTTTACAAAACTTATGTTTTCTTAACAAAATCAAATGTCGCCGTGTGTTTAGGTAGTAATCGGTACAATTTCCAACAGGTTGCCAAGAAGAGTTCTTGAGCAGGCAGGGAAAAGCGCTATCAAGCTAGAGTCAAGAATGCGAGCCATGATTCCACAACGAAGAGTGAAGCCAGTCTTAGCGATCCTTGTTCTCGTCGCCGGAAGCTTACTTCTTGCTCCCCAAACTTCTGCCGTTCAGCAGAGCGGCACCTCGCAGCCGGTAAACGCGCCGAAAAAAGTTCGCGCTGTGGGCACAATTAAGTCGGTGAATGCCAACACGATCACACTCACCACCGACTCTGGTTCTGAGATCAACGTGCTCATTGGACCGTCTACTCGCCTGGTGCGTATGGCGCCGGGGCAGACCGATCTAAAGAGCGCACTGGCGATCCAGTTGAGCGATGTTCAGGTGGGCGATCGCCTGCTTGCCGGAGGAACGCCCTCCGATGATGGCAAGTCCGTCTCGGCCACGTCCGCAGTCGTAATGAAGAAGTCCGACGTCGCCGAGAAGCAGGAACATGACCGCGAACAGTGGCAGAAGCACGGCACCGGCGGCGTGGTGAAGGCAGTCGATGCCGGCTCGGGAACGATTACGATTTCCACCGGCACGTTAGGCGCTCCCAACACGCTCGCCATCCATGTTTCGCAGGACACGCTCATTCGCCGCTACGCTCCTGACTCGGTGAAGTTCGACGACGCCAAGCCCGGCACGCTGGACCAGATCAAGCCTGGCGACCAGCTTCGCGTACGCGGTACCAAAAGCGATGATGGCAAGGCAATGGCGGCCGCAGAAATTGTCTCGGGAAGCTTCCGCAGCATTGCCGGTGTGGTCGTCTCCACCGACGCCGCGAATAGTACGGTCACGGTGACGGACCTGGCAAACAAGCGGCCGGTAACGCTGAAAATCACCGCCGACTCGCAGATGCACAAGCTGCCTGCCATGTTCGCGCAGCGCATTGCCCTGCGCTTGAAAGGCGGCGCTTCTCCTGCTGGTGCCGGCGCTGCTGCGGCTGGCGGCCCTCCCACGCATGCCCAAGGCGGCGGGACGTCTCCCGACGGCGGGGCAAGTCCGGGAGGTTCTCGCCAGGGTGGTCCGCCCGATTTTCAGCAAATGCTCAGTCGCATGCCCGCTGCTGGCCTCGGCGAATTGCAAAAGGGCGACGCATTGATGATCGTCGCTACCGAAGGCTCAACCGATTCACCTTCGACGGTGATCATCCTGCTCAGCGGGGTCGAGCCGATTCTGGCGGCCGCTTCTCCCGCCCGGGCCAGCACAATTTTGTCACCGTGGAATCTGTCTACCGGAGCAAATGCTGGAACGGGAGACACTCCCTAGCGGAATACATGCAGCGGCAAAACTTTTCGGCTTCATGAAAGTCCAGTCACTTCAAATGCGCTTGTGCACCATTACCTTTTTCTTGTTTTCGATTTTCGCCGTTGCGGCCTCCGCGCAAACATCGGGAACCCTGCGTGGCCGGATTACCGATCCCTCCGGCGCCGTCATCCCCGGAGCAACGATTACTGCCACTGGAGCTGATGGAAAGCCCATCAGCACCCTAACCAATCATCAAGGAGTTTATGAACTCAAGGGACTTGCTCCTGGATCGTACAACGTCACGGCCGCGGCTCCGGGCTTCGCAGTCGATCAGGAAGCGGACGTGAAAATTGTCGCCGGGCAGCCGCAACAGCTCGACATCGGTCTGGAGATCGAGGTCGAAAAACAAAACGTCGAGGTGCAGGAAGAGTCCCCAACCGTCAATGTGAGTCCCGAAAGCAGCGCTGGAACTTTGGTGCTCAAGGGCAAAGATCTCGATGCGCTCTCCGACGATCCCGATGAGTTGAGTTCAGAGCTGCAAGCTCTGGCCGGGCCTTCCGCCGGACCGAACGGCGGCCAAATCTATGTTGACGGATTTACCGCCGGACAACTTCCTCCGAAATCGGCGATCCGCGAAATCCGTATTAACCAGAACCCATTCTCCGCCGAGTACGACAAGCTCGGTTACGGACGCATCGAGGTCTTCACCAAGCCAGGGACCGATCAGCTCCACGGCCAGCTCATGGTGAATGGAAATTCTTCGGCGTTCAACTCGCTCAATCCCTTCATTACGTCGACGCCGGGCTATTACTCGGAAATCTTCAACGGAAATATCAGCGGGCCGATCGACAAGAAGGCTTCGTTCTTCTTCACCATCCAGCAGCGCGACATCGACAACGTAAGCGTCATCGTCGCCCAGGTACTCGGTCCGGGCAACACCATCGTCCCTTACACCGCGGCCGTGCCCAGCCCAGCGAAGCGGCTTAATATCAGCCCGCGGGCCGATTTCCAACTCACCCCTAAGAACACACTGACCGTGCGCTATCAGTATGTGCGCAACGATCAAAACAACGAAGGCATCGGCCAATTCTCTCTAGCCACGACAGGCTATAACTCCCACAGCACCGAGCAGACGGTACAGATCAGCGACACCCAGACTATCAGTCCGACGATAGTAAATGAGACGCGCTTCCAGTACATTCGCGACAGCGACACCTCGGTTCCCTTGAGCGTCGATCCCACCCTGATCGTGCAGAGCGCGTTTACCGGCGGTGGAAGTTCGTCCGGTACCGTGGTCAGCAATCAAGACCACTACGAATTGCAGAATTACACTTCGATCGCCCATGGCAAGCACTTCATCAAGTTCGGCGGCAGGCTGCGCGGTACGCTGTTTTCCAGCACTCAGGACTCGGGCTTCAACGGGTCCTATAATTTTTCCTCGATCAACGCTTATCAAATCACGGAAACGGGATTGCAAGAGGGTCTGACCCCGGCGCAGATTCGGGCGCTGGGCGGCGGCGCCAGCCAGTTTGTTCTGGTCGCCGGACAGCCGCTCTCCGACGTTTCCATGGTCGATGTCGGCTTGTACGCCGAGGACGAATGGAGGCTCCGGCCCAACATCACGCTTAGCGCCGGGCTGCGCTATGAGACGCAAACCGGCATTCCTTACCAGGGCGATTGGGCGCCGCGCGTGAGTCTGGCCTGGGGTCTGGGACACAATAAGACCCAGCCGAAGACCGTGCTGCGCGGAGGATATGGCATCTTCTACGACCGCTTCTCCTATGACTACCTGTTGCAAGCCGAGCGCTACAACGGCACCACCCAACAACAGTATGTCGTGGCCAACCCTAACTTCTATCCGCTGATTCCGACACCGGCACAGCTGTCACAACTGTCCACTACCTCGCCTACGGTCTATCAGGTCCAGTCGAACCTGCGCGTGCCCTACACCATGGAAGCGGCCTTCAGCGTGGAGCGGCAAATCACCAAGAATGCCACTGTCTCGGTCACCTATCTGAACTCGCGAGGAGAGCACCAGCTCTTCTTGCGCAATGCCAATGCGCCCTTGCCTGGCACCTACCCGCCCAGCGATATTCGTCCCTTTGGTGGGAACACCAACATCTATCAGTACAACTCCGGCGGAGTTTTCGAGCAGAACCAAGTGATCGCGAATTTTCGGGTTAGCGTCGGCAATAAGCTGTCGCTGTTTGGTTTCTACTCGCTCAATTTCGCCAACAGCGATCTCGGATCGGGCGGCGCGGTCTCGATTTCGTCTGGAGGCGGCGGCGGCGGATTTGGCGGCGCTTTCGGCGGAGGTACCAGTTCCCCGCAATTCGTGATGAACTCCTATGACCCCATGCAGGACTACGGGCGGGCGGCCTTCGACGTTCGCAATCGCCTCTTTGTCGGCGGCACAATTTCTCTGCCCTACGCACTCCGCCTCAGCCCATTCATCATCGCCGACTCGGGTTCGCCATTTGACATCATCGTCGGTCAGGACCTGAATGGCGACTCGATCTTCAATGACCGTCCCGCACTGGCCAGTACAGGTCCGGCTGGGGCCGTCAAGGTCACTCCCTACGGCACCTTCAATACCGTGCCGCAGCCCGGCCAGGCCATCACGCCGATTAACTATGGCACCGGCCAGGCCTTGTTTAGCTTGAACCTGCGGCTCAGCAAGACAATTGGTCTGGGACCGAAAGTCGATGGCCACGGTAGGTCGGGCGGATCCGGCGGCGGTGGCCCTCGCGGTGGTGGCGGAGGCCTCGGAGGCCGCGGACTTGGAGGGCCCGGTGGCAGCCCGTTTATCTTCAGCGGAGAAACCAATCGCAAATACAACTTGACGTTCAGCGTCAGCGCGCGAAACTTGCTGAACAACGTGAACTACGCGCCTCCCATCGGCAATCTCAGCTCACCGCTGTTCGGAACGTCAAACGCATTGGCCGGCGCCCCATTTTCTTCCGGCTCGGCCAGTCGGCGTATCGACCTGCAAATGCTGTTCTCGTTCTAGCAGTTTGCTGAAACAACTTGGCCAGAGGTGATTTTGAAGGGGCGTAGCTTTAGTCTAGCTACGCCGTAACAAGTCCCTTATTCTTCGAACCGACTCTAGTCGGTGAGGGGTTTGCTTTTCCCGAGTTTTCAGCAACCTGCTAGAGCCGAGACTGGTGCACCTGACCGGGACCTTCGCTTCGCACGATGCCGCTGCTCACGCAAACAGGCCTAACTGCTCCTCGGCCAATGGCGGGTGGGCACTCTGGCTGCGCGAGCTGAACTCGCGGCTGATGCCGTACTTCCTGCGCAAGCCTGCCATCAACTCTGAAATGCGCTTGCCATAAGCCTTGCTCACAAACGCCCGATCAGCATACCTCTTGCGATAGTCCTCCACGAGGTGTGGAAACTCTTTCTCCAGAAATGGCAGAAACACGCTCGCCGAACATGGCTTCAGGAACAGTGGATTGGCGTAGATGTACTTCCCGCCCACTTCTTTCGTGGCGCGCACCAGGGCGTCCAGTGCGGCGAGCGAGTCTGTGATTCCCGGCAGCACCGGTGCACAAATCACTCCAGCGTTCAGCCCCGCGGCGCACAATTGGCGCACTGCCTCCAGCCGCAGGTCGGGACGCGGTGCCCGTGGCTCCAGAGTTCGCGCCAGCTTGGTATTGAGCGTGGTGACGGTGAGGTTCACGAATAAAGAATTATGCTCGGCCACGCGCCGCAAAAGTTCGATGTCGCGCTGAATCAGGTCGGACTTGGTGACAATCCCAATCTTCAGGCCGTGGTGTTGCGCCACTTCCTCCAGGATTCCGCGGGTGACCTCGAAGCGCTTCTCGGCAGGTTGGTAAGGATCGGTCGCGGTACCGATGGCAATCTCCTCCCCGCGTTTCACTTTTCGCAAGTCCTGCCGCAGCAGCCAGGCGGCCTGCTGCTTGACGTAGATCTTGCGTTCGAAATCCACCCCGTCGCGCATCTCCATAAACTCGTGGGTATAGCGCGCGTAGCAATATTTGCAGGCAAACTCGCAACCGCGATAGGGATTGATCGTCCACGCGAAAGGCATTCGCGCCGAGGTGCAGCGGTTGAGCAGCGACCGCGACGGTAGCTTGAAGTACTCAACCAGATGACCCTGCCGGATCGATTCCCCCTGCGCCGCGAGCTTGGCGATGCCAATGAATTCCGGCGTGGCGTCTTCATCCTCGATCTGGAGCAGCGATGGATGCATGGGAAAGGCCGGCCGAGATTCGCTCTTTCTTCGCCTAGCAAATCCTACCGCTCAGGCGCCGCCGAGTCAAGTCAGTTCCGGCGGTCCGGCCAGGCCAACCTGGCGCAGCTCCCCGCCATCCTACTAAGACCTGGAACAAGAAAGAATTAGGAGGCGCAGTCATGGCAGATCAAAAGCACATTGTGGACACTCTGGAGAAGCTGATCGAAGTTTGTCGAGACGGTCAAAACGGATATCGTGACGCGGCCGAGCACGCGAAGGACCCACAACTGAAGAAGTTTCTTAGCGAAGTCAGCCTGGAGCGGGCCAAGTTTGCCGGGGATCTGGAGAGTACGGCGGTTCGCTTGGGCAAAGCCGACCTGGACCGCTCCGGCAGCACAATGGCCGCAATCCGTCGCGGGTGGACCGATCTTAAGGCCAACCTGGGCGGGGGCGACGACGCTATTCTGTCGTCCATGGAAACCGGCGACCGCTACGCCCGGGACCAATATGACAAGTGCATTCGTAACCATCAACTGCCGGACGACATTCTGGGAATTATTCGCAACCAGGCACAGGCAATTGTGGGCCTGCTGGAGCGGGTCCGCGTCATGCGGAAGCACAGGAAGGTGGCCTAGGAGAAAGCATCCTGGGGCAATGCACTACATTGTCTGACTATCATCAGAGTTTGTTCAGGCCGTCTAAAGCTGCTACTTTGTAGGCCTCCGCCAATGTGGGATAGTTGAACACGGTGTCGCGGAAGTACTCAATGGTGCCGCCCATGGTCAACACGGCTTGCCCGATGTGGACGATCTCGGCGGCACGCTCCCCGATGATGTGCACTCCCAGCAGCTTCAGGCTGCCGGGATCGAACAGAAGTTTCAGGAACCCCTGGTCGTCGCCCAGCATCTGACCTTTCGCCAACTCAGCGTAACGCGAGATGCCGCTTTCGTAAGGCACCTTATCGCGGGTCAGCTGCTCCTCGGTCGCGCCCACCATGGAAATCTCCGGAATGGTGTATACACCATACGGAATCAGGTTTGGCGGAATGGTGCCGGGCACTCCAAAGATGTGGCAACTGGCAAGTCTTCCCTGTTCCATCGAGGTGCTGGCTAGCGCGGGAAAGCCGATCACGTCGCCGGCGGCATAGATGTGCGGAATCGATGTCTTGAAATTTTCGTCAACGATGATCTTGCCGCGACTGTCAGGCACCAGCCCAATCGATTCCAAATTAAGCTGGTCGCTGTTCGCCTGGCGTCCGACCGCGTAGAGCAAAGCGGCGCCATGCACCGTTTTCCCGCTCTCCAGCTTGGCAAAGACGCGGTCGCGATCATCGTCAATTCCCACCTGCACAACTTTTTCGCCGAGGCGAAACACCGTGCCCAGTTGCCGCAGCTGAAAACATAGGCTCTCAACAATCTCGTGATCGACAAAATCAAGCAGTATAGACCGCTGATCGAGCAACGTGACCTTCACTCCCAGCGCGGCGAACATCGAGGCATATTCCAGTCCAATAATCCCCGCGCCCACTACGATCAACTCTCGCGGCAGCTCTTCCAGCTCGTGGACCTGGTCGGAGTCGAAGATGCGCTTGCCATCGATGGGAATATCGGCGCTGTGCGCCGGCCGCGTGCCGCAGGCAATCACAAAGTTAGTTCCGCGCAGTAGCGTGTAGCCTTCATCACTGGCCACTTCCATGCTGTGCGGGTCGAGGAAGCGCGCATTGCCTTCATAGACCGTGACCCGGTTGCGCCGCAGTTGCGCCTTGATCACCTCAATCTCGCGCGCCATCACCGAGTCGGCGCGGAAGACCAGGTCCTGCATCGAGATATTTTCCTTCAACGCGTAGCCGCGTCCGTAGAACGTGCGCTGCCGCAGTCCGCTGAGGTAGAGAATGGCTTCGCGAAAAGTCTTGCTGGGGATAGTTCCGGTGTGGACGCAAACCCCGCCGATGGTACGCTTGCGTTCGACCACAGCGACTTTCTTGCGCATCTTGGCAGCGCAGATTGCCGCCTTCTGTCCGGCCGGGCCGCTGCCCACGACAATCAGGTCATAGATGTTATTGTTGCTGGCTGCGGTCGTGGGCAAGACAGTGGTCTCCTGACAAGATGGTAATCGGCAGAAACGACGGGTTCACGACGGTCTGGATGAGAATGAAGCTATCACCAATCGCCGACGAACGGAAGCAGGAGAGCCATCCAAGAAGCCATTTGATACCGAGGTTCGAGAAAAATTCATCGGCGATTTACATGCGGATCAATTGCAACTGCCAACGCGGTTCCAAACGCGAGTTCTTCTCAGCAGCTCTGGCCATCCGGAATACTCGCCCCGGAATATTCGCCTTTTGGTTTCCCCGGCCCGCCATCTGGCCGGACTGCTACTGCCCCGCCGCCGCCTTATCGGCGAGCAGCAGCGCCTGCGTCTGACTGATGCGTCCGGCCGGGATCGTAGGATCGGCAGCTTTGAGTCGTGGAAATATAGGAGCCTTCTCCGCACCGGCCACCAACCACAGAATTCGCCGCGAGCGGTTGAGCACGGGATAGGTCAGCGTCATCCGGCGCCGTCCCATGTAAATACCGGTCAACCCGACATCGGCGTCGGTGACCTTGAGGACGGGATCGTTGGGCACGAGCGAGGCCGTATGGCCGTCGGGACCGAGCCCCAAGTGCGCCAGGTCAAGCACCGGCGGCTTGCCGGCAATTTGTTCGAGGGTGTGCGCATATTGCTTCGCCGCCGCCTCCAGGTCGGGCGCTTCCACCGGCATCGCGTAAATCTGTTCCGGCGGAAGCGGAACGTGTTCCAACAGGCTGGCGCGCAGGTGAGTGAGGTTGCGATCGGGATCTCCGGCCGGCGCGATGCGTTCATCGACTTGGAAGACGTGCACGTTGGCCCAAGGAACTTCCTCGTTGGCCAGCTCACGAAGCATGACCCACGGGGTATGACCTCCGCTGACTGCCATGACGAAGCGTCCGCGCGCAGCCACTGCGGCCCGGGCGTCGGCGGCGATGGTTGTAGCCGCCTTCTTGGCGACTGCATCGGCATCGGCAAGGATTTCAATCTGCATTGTGTCTCCTGTTTTCCCGGTAAGCTAGTAGCTCGCCAGAAGTGTGAACAGCAGGTCCCTCGCGGGCTTGAAAGCCCGCTCGTGATGACAAGAATAAAGGGCTTGTTACGGCGCAGCTAAAGGTCTGCCCCTTCAAGAGACTTCAAAACTCGAGTCTTTTCGCGGCCTAGAAAGCTGTACTCCTCCTTCCAGCCGCCAAAAAACATACGGCTATTTCCCTGCCGCCTTCTCCAGATGTCCACCGAACTCATAGCGCATCGCCGACAAAAGCTTGTCCGCGAAGTCTGCCAATCCTCGCGAGCTGAAGCGCTCATAGAGCGCGGTCGTGAGCACCGGTGTCGGCACCGCTTCGTCAATGCCGGCCTTGATGGTCCAGCGCCCTTCGCCCGAGTCGGAGACGCGGCCGGCAAATTTCGACAGCTGAGGATCAGTAGCCAACGCAGATGCCGTCAAATCCAGCAGCCAGGAAGCGATGACGCTGCCGCGCCGCCAAACCTCGGTCACGTCGGGCAGATTGAAGTCATACTGATAATGTTCGGGATCGCGCAGCGGGGTGGTCTCGGCATCGATCTCGTGTTTCTGTTTACCGACATTGGCGGAGTTCAGAATGTTCAGCCCTTCGGCATAAGCTGCCATGATGCCGTACTCGATGCCGTTGTGCACCATCTTGACGAAATGTCCACCGCCGTTCGGTCCGCAATGCAGATAACCTTCTTCGGCCGTGCCGCCCATCTTCTCGCGGCCCGGCGTGCGGTCGATGTTGCCCTTGCCCGGCGCCAGCGTTTTGAAGATGGGATCGAGATGCTGCACCGCCGCTGGCGGACCCCCGATCATCATGCAATATCCGCGCTCCAGTCCCCAGACGCCGCCGCTGGTGCCGACATCGACGTAGTGAATCTGCTTGGTTGCCAGGTCCTTGGCGCGACGGATGTCGTCGATGTAATACGAATTGCCGCCGTCAATCAGGATGTCACCGGGCTCCAGATGCGGCACGATGCCCGCGATGGTTTCATCCACGGCAGCAGCGGGAACCATCAGCCAGATGGCGCGCGGCTGGTTAAGCTTCTTGGCGAAATCCTGCAAGGAGGAAGATCCAACCGCTTTCTCTTTGACTAACTCCTCCACCGCCTTGGGAAACATGTCGAAGACCACGCACTCGTGCCCTGCGTTCATGAGCCGCCGCACCATGTTGGCGCCCATCCGTCCCAGTCCCACCATTCCAAGTTGCATTCCATCACTCCTCTTTTGACAGAAATTGCCGGGCCCCGTGCCAGCACACGTTGATGCCGGAATGGCGCTTTCGCGAGCAAGCAACATGGGGCCGAAGAAAAAACTCAGATGACCTTAGTCAGCACCGCACTCTTGGCCTCGATCACCCTCATCAAGTCGTCCCAGGACTTGACGAACGACTTCGCGCCTTCTTCCTGAAGCTGCGCTGCCAGGGCAATCACATCAACGCCGGCTTTGCCGAACTGGGCCAATACCTGCTCGCAATCGCCGCCGTCGGTCGGCATAGCAGCGCCCACCTCACCATGATCGGCAAATGCCTTCAGCGTTCCCTCGGGCATGGTGTTTACGGTGTTGGGAGCAGCCAGCGCCTTGACATAGAGAATGTCGGAAGCTCGGGGATCTTTGGTCCCAGTGCTGGCCAACAAGAGGCGCTGCGGATTGTAGCCCGCGCTGGCGATGGCCCTCCACCGCGGCGTTGCCAGCAAATCGTAATAAGCCTTGTAGGTGCGCTGGGCGATGGCGATGCCCAACTTGTCGCGCAGTTCGTCCGGCACTTTGTTCGTCACGGCGACGTCCCAACGGCTGATGAATACCGACGCTACCGAGCCGACATTGGTCTTCAGACCGGCAGCGATCCGGCGCTCGATGCCGCGCAGGTAAGCCTCGGCCGCCGCCAGATATTGCTCGCGCGAGAACAGCAGCGTCACGTTGACCGAAACGCCGGCAAAGATGGCCTCTTCGATAGCGGTCAATCCTTGTTGCGTGCCGGGTATCTTGATAAAAAGGTTGGGACGAGCAGCGCGGGCGTGCAGATCTTTGGCCACCGACAGACTCTTCGCGGCCTCATAAGCCAGCGCCGGAGAAACTTCCAACGACACCCAGCCATCGACACCCTTGGTTCGCTCGTAAGTCGGACGGAATAGATCGGCGGCACGAGTAAGATCTTCTAGCGCCAGATCGAAGAACAAGGCCTCGCAGGATTTCTCCTGGCTGGCTTTTTCCTGGATCGATGCATCGTACGAGGCACTCTTGCTGATAGCTTGGTCGAAAATCGTCGGATTCGACGTGAGTCCCGTCACCGACAGCTCGTCGATGTAGCGCTTTAGCGTTCCCGTATCCAGCAAGTCGCGCGTGATATTGTCGAGCCAAAGACTCTGGCCCAGGTCATGCAAAGTTTGCGTTGCTTTCATTACTTCACCTCAAGAGCGATAACTTCGAAAGTATCAGCCAGCCGCTAGACCCTTCAACTGGCAAAATTCCAGGGGGCTTGGCGATGGTCGCAGGTTAGGCTACGGTTTAGAAGCGAAAAGACCGCTTGCGACACTATACAACGCGGGTCGTATGAGTGTAATTCACGCAAGGTTAACAATCAGCGATCCATACCTTATTGAGACTTGCGGCTTATAGTCTCAGGACTGTGAAAAGATCCCATCTCTTGCAGAATTGTCATTACGAGCGCCCGTTTCTGGGTGCGAGGAATCTGCTCTTCACCGGAGAAGGCAAGAAAACTGATCCCTCACTTCGCTCGCGATGACAAATCCTTTAGAGCGTCACTATATCGCCCGAATCGCAATGATTAGTTAGATGCTCACAGCCTGCGCTTCGACTTGCTCGACAACCCCGGACCCGTGCAATACATTCGAGTCAGCGATCAAAACTAAGGAAGCTCTGATAAGTCCGGGCCCTCGAAGGGGACGGCCTTCAGGCCGTCCGTAAATGCCCGTTATAAAGGCTGGGCTTTAGCCCCTGAGGCACTCCCACCTGGCTTAATCAGACCCTCCCTAACAATTCCGCATTAGAGCACGGAAAGGAGACTCTATGGCGACAGGCGCGACCATTGCCGAGCTTGACCGCAGATTTGGCATCCCCGGAATCGCCCAGGTGGTTGAGGGAAACGGTGGCCTCCCGCTGGTGAAGATCGCCACTCCCGCGGCCGCCGGCGAGATGTACCTTCATGGGGCCCATGTAACGTCATGGAAGCCGGCAGCACAGCAGGAAGTTCTGTTCATGAGTACCCATTCCCTCTGGAAGGATGGCGTTGCCATTCGTGGAGGCGTTCCTATCTGCTTCCCGTGGTTTGGCGACAAGGCAGACGGTCCCCACGCTCCCGCCCACGGATTCGTGCGCACAAAATCGTGGCAGCTGGAGTCGATCGAGCCGGCTGGCAACGCCGTGACGGTGAGCATGTTCACCGCCGGCGATGAGAGCACGAAGAAGTGGTGGCCTGCCGATTTTCGCTTGCTGCACCGTGCCACGTTCGGCCCCCAGCTGGTGCTTGAGCTGGTGGTGACCAATACCGGCCCAACGTCGCTTCGTTTCGAGGAAGCCATGCACGCCTACCACAGAGTAGGAGACGCCGTGAAAGCCCGCGTGTCTGGCTTGGACGGTGTTGCTTACCTGGACAAAACCGATTCCTATCGTCAAAAGACCCAGCATGGCGACGTGGTGATCGAGTCTGAAACCGACCGCGTCTATCTGAATACTCAGCATCCCGTCGCCCTGCAAGATACTGTCCTACATCGTCAGATAGAGGTCATCAAGGAGAATTCGCTGACCACCGTGGTGTGGAATCCCTGGGTTGAGAAGTCCCGCAGCTTGTCTGACTTGGGGGAAGATCAATGGAAGCAAATGCTGTGTATCGAAACCAGCAATGTCGGCAATTTTGCGGTCGAACTGGCGCCGGGGCGACAGCACATGATGAAAGCGACGGTCAGGGTGACCGAACTCTAACCGGTTGCTGGAAAAGTCGGATTCGACATGTCTTGAAGGGGCGCACCTTCAAGTGCGCCGTCCTAA
>Ga0182016_10006076_pt1 | contig 12784 bp, 8 predicted proteins | sample 712S2MmetaG_FD_120491 | JGI IMG/M metagenome (GOLD analysis project Ga0182016, IMG submission 120491) | Permafrost microbial communities from Stordalen Mire, Sweden - 712S2M metaG | ecosystem: Environmental > Terrestrial > Soil > Wetlands > Permafrost | place: Sweden: Stordalen | collected...
ATCACGGCGATGATTTCCAAAGACGACATGCCGGCGAACGTCATTTGCCCGATTCGCCGAATTTCCCGGTGAGGCTCAAAGTCCAGTTACGGGGCTCGCCGAGCTGCACGTACACCTCGCTCGCGAAATTGGGCGGCACATCGCCGAAATAAAATCCGCGCACCGGGTAGCGCTTGTCGAGCAAGTTCCGGCCCGCGAGATAGACCGACCATTTTGCGTTTTCCCAACCGATTTTTCCGTTCAACAGTCCGTATGCATTGGATGTCGTGTTGTTCGGCGGAAGATCGAAATAGTAGCCGCCCATGCCGGTGACATCGATGCGCACGAACGGCCCTCGCGGGTCGCGGTAGGTTGCGTTGACGGCCGCCTGCCAGTGCGGAGCGTTCGGAAGCTCGCGGGAGACCGAGATTTGCGTCGCTCCGGTGGCGCCCTGCTGCACGAAATCGGTGAAGTGCGTCTGCAGCAGGCCGAGGTCGCCGCCGAGCGTCAGACGATCGGTGGCGCGCCAGGCAAGCTCCCCCTCGAGGCCATAATTACGCCCGCTCGCGGCGTTGCCGGTATAAAACACGAAAAGGTCCGGATTCGTGGGATCGCTTTGAAAGCTCGTCTTGATTTGTGCGTCGCGCCGGTAGAGATAGAACACATCGCCGTTGAACGTAAGCCGATGTTCCAGAAGGTCCGCCTTGTAGCCGGCCTCTATGTTGACATCGGATTCCGGATTGAAGGACAGCTGACTCGGCAAAAGACCCTGGCTCAGATTGAAGCCGCCGGATTTATACCCGCGCGACAGGGTCGCATAGATCGATTGGTCGGTCTCGAGCTTGTAGGTCAGGGACGCATGGCCGCCCCACAGATTGTTGGACGGACTCAGGCTCGCGGGCGTCACCGACAGAATGCTGGTCGGGATGACCGGGGCGTTCGAGTAGCCCGTATTGGTGCCGAGGAAGTCGGTCGTGGTGCCCTCGTACTGCGCGCTCCAGCGCTCGCCGCGAGCTCCCAGCGACCAGCGAAGGTTGGAGCTCAGGTCACCATCGAGCTCGCCGTACAGGGCCCCGTTGCGCGCCCGATAGCCGCTGTTGATGACGGAATTGCTTTGATCGTCGGCGGGAACGTTCGGCGCGCCGAGGGCCTGGAAGTTTCCCAGGCTCAAATCGCTCAAGCTCTCGTCGAGTTGGCTGCCGTACAAGCCGACCAGCCAGCCGAATCCGTGATTGGATTCCGTCCCGAGCCGCAGCTCCACGGTCTTGGTGGTGCGGTCTCGATTCTGAATCTCGGAATATTGGTAAACCGTTGCCGCGGGGGCCCAAAGAAGCGGATTGCCCCAGTCGCCGTCGTAGCTATATTTGATGATCGAGCGCGCGTAGGTGCCGATCGCCGTCAACCCGATGTTCTCCGAGGGCAGGTAGTGCACGCGCAGCGAGGCGCCGGTCGAATGCTGGGAATCGACGCCGGGCTGATCGGATTCGGTGTTTCTCGAATTGTCGATCGCGTAGGCGTCGTAGCCGTTGTTGAGGGCGATATGCAGAACCGACAGTTCGGCTCGAAGCTGGCTGGAAGGGGCGTAGACCCATTTTGCGCGCAGCGTGTATTCGTCCTGGTTGTTGGTATTGTCCCGATTGAGATACAGGTTTCGGTAATAGCCGTCCGAATAAAAGTCCTGCGCGGCGATCCGAAATCCGGAATCGAGCGATTCGACCGGCCCGCTCACCACCAGGCCCGCCGACCGCGAGTTGTAGTCGCCGGCCTCGAGGTCCACGCGGCTGTACAGGGAGGGCGTGGGATCTGCGCTGCGCAGGTAGATGAGGCCGCCCAGCGCATTGGCCCCGTAGCGCGTCGCCTGGGGGCCGCGCAGCACATCGAGCTGATCGATGTCGTACAGGGTACCCACGGCGCCGATGCCGCTGAAATCGATGTCGTCGATCAAGAACCCGATCGAGGGATTCGGGGCGCCTTGATACTGTTCCAATTCGCCGATGCCGCGGAGCTGAAAATACCGCGGGAGCGAGGTGTCTCCCGCCCAATTGAGATTGGGAATCAAACCGAGCACGTCCTCGAGATTGGTGCGGCCCGCGTCGCGAAGCGTCTGCGCGTCCAAAACGGTCACGCTCGCCGGCAGATCGATCGCAGGCTCGGCTCTCAGTGTCGCAGTAACCACGATTTCGTTGAGCTCGGTGTCCGGGGCCGCCTGCGCGAGCTCGACGGGGGCCCATGCGGCGAGGAGCAGCGACAAAGCCAGGGCGGAGGAAGGCGAAACATTCGGGTGCTCAGGATTCATGTTTTCCGGCGAATAGATTTGTTGTGGGCACAGCATGCTTGCTGGTGGTACGCCGGAAAAATATTGCTTCGCTATAAGCACAGTCGCTTTCGGTATTTGTTCCGGGAGGGGGCGGGACGCAACCTGCTCGACCCATGGGAGCCGGGAAACGCATTCACTTGTTCGCTCTGAAGCAGTCGACCGTGGGGCATACCGCCGTGGGACTGTGGCGGCATCCGAAGTCCCAGGCGGCGCGCTACAAAGATCTCGATTATTGGGTCGAAACGGCAAAAACCCTGGAAGAGGGTCGTTTCGACGGGCTTTTCATCGCCGATGCGCTCGGCGTCCTCGATGTTTACGCAGGCAGCGCCGACGAGACGCTGCGTCACGGGGTGCAAACTCCGACGAACGATCCGCTGCTCTGCATCTCGGCCATGGCGGCCGTAACGTCGCGCCTCGGTTTCGCCGTGACCGTGTCGACGAGCTACGAGTTGCCGTACGCCTTCGCCCGAAAGATGACGACCTTGGATCATTTGAGCAAGGGCCGGATTGGCTGGAACATCGTCACCTCGGCGCTCGACAGCGCCGCCAGGAATCTCGGCCTGACCCGGCAGATTCCCCACGACGAGCGCTATGCGATTGCCGAGGAATTCATGGAGGTGGTCTACCGGCTGTGGGAGGAAAGCTGGCAGGACGGGGCGGTCGTCGACGATCGCGAGCGGGGTGTTTTCGTGGATCCATCCCGGGTGAAGCGGATAGCGCACGAAGGGAAATACTTCCGTGTACCCGATTTTGCGCTGTCCGAGCCGTCGGCCCAGAGAACTCCCGTGTTGTTTCAAGCCGGCACCTCTTCGGCCGGACGCTCCTTCGCGGCCCGTCACGCCGAGGGCATCTTTGTGAGCGTCCCGCTCGCCGCGATGGCGAGACCGTCGGTGGCGGACATCAAGCGACGCGCATCGCAGTACGGCCGCAGGCCCGAGGATTTGAAATTCATCGCCATGGCCGCGGTGGTGGTCGCGCCGACCGACGCCGAGGCGCAACGGAAGTATCGCGAATACATGGATTACATCAGCGTCGAAGGGCATCTCGCGCGGCACAGCGCCTTGTTTCAGCTGGACTTGTCGCGCTTGGGCCTGGACACGCCGCTCGAATACGTGGACACGGACGGCATCAGAAGCACGCTCGAGGTTTTTACACGGCTCGATCCGACGCGGCGCTGGACGCCCCGCCAGATGGCGCAATCGCTGGGCCTGGCCGCGGGCGGGCCGACCTTCGTGGGCTCGCCGCAGACCGTGGCCGACGAGATGGAGCGATGGATGGAGGACGGCGACCTCGACGGCTTCAACATTCTCGACCCGATGCCGCTCTTGAGCTATCCGGAATTCGTGTCGATGGTGGTGCCGGAATTACAGCGCCGCGGTCGGGTCTGGATCGAGTATGAGGCGTCGACCTTGCGGGAGCATTTGTTGGGGCTGGGTCACGAGCGCAGCCTGCCGGGTCATCCGGCTTCCTTGATTCGCGACGGCGCGGCGATTCGCAACGGCGCGGTCTGAACGAATTCCACCGGTCAGCGGTAGGCCTTCGCCGGCGACGCCGCGAGCTGGTGCAAGGCGAAGACCAATGCGTCCACCTCTTCGAACGTGTTGTACAGTGCAAGCGATGAGCGCACGGTGGTCTCATAACCGAAGCGGCGCAAGATGGGCTGGGCGCAGTGATGCCCCGCACGCACCGCAATCCCCTCCTGGTTCAAGGCCGAGCCGATGGCGGTGGGCTCCAGGCCCTTGATCACGAACGACAGCACGCTCGCCTTATGCGCGGCGGTGCCGACGAGGGTCAGGCCCGGTACGGTCAAAATCCGCTCGGTCGCATAGGCGAGCAGTTGTGCCTCATAGTGCTCGATGTTGGGCATTCCAATGACGGTGAGGTATTCGAGCGCAGCGCCCAAACCGACCGCGTCGGCGATGTTGCCGGTGCCCGCCTCGAAGCGAGTGGGGGGGCGTTGGTAAGAGGACCGCTCGAAGGTCACGTCCTCGATCATATTGCCGCCGCCCTGCCACGGGGGCATGTCCTCGAGTACCTCCTGTCGGCCGTAGAGAGCCCCGATGCCGGTGGGTCCGAACACCTTGTGCCCCGAAAAGACGAAGAAATCAGCGCCCAGCGACTTCACGTCGATGGGCATGTGCGATATCGATTGCGCTCCGTCGATCAGTACCGTCGCGCCCGCGCGGTGGGCGATTTCGGCCACTTCCTTCACCGGGGTCACCGTGCCGAGCGCATTCGAGACATGGGCCACGGATACGATTTTGGTGCGGTCGGTCAGCAGGCGCTGAAATTCGTCAAGCCGCAGCTGGCCGGTGGAGTCGACCGGGATGACTTTCAGATGAGCGTCGCGCTCGAGCGCCAGCATCTGCCACGGCACGATGTTGGCGTGATGCTCGAGATGCGACACGATGATCTCATCACCCGCCGAGATGTTCTTGCGTCCCCAGCTTTGCGCGACGAGATTGATCGCTTCCGTCGCGCCGCGCACGAACACGATTTCGTCGGCCGAGGCGGCCCCCAGGAAGCGCTGCACCTGCCGGCGTGCATTCTCATAGGCGTCGGTCGCCCGTGCCGCGAGCTCATGGGCGGCACGGTGAATGTTGGAGTTCTCGTTCCGATAGAAATAGGACAATCGATCGATGACCGCGGTGGGTTTTTGGGTCGTTGCGGCGTTATCGAACCACACCAGAGGCCGTCCATGAACGCGGGTCGACAGGATCGGGAAATCGCGCCGGATGCTGTGTACGTCGAAGGCGGGATGACCGTGTCCGCGCGGCAGGGCCGGGACACCCGGATCTTGCAGGAAGTAGAAGCTCGGGGCCCCACCCATGACCGGGGCGGATGTCGCGAGTGCGCCCGGCTGGCCCGGCTGGCCCGGATGGCCCGGCAGGGCCGGCAAGGCCGGCGGTCCCGGCAAGGGCACGGCGGGCAGCTCAGGATGACTCAGATCATGCGCGCCGAGCCGCGGAAGCTCGGCATTCACCAGGGCGGCGAAAAATGGGTAGCCGGATGCAGCGTTCGCAGGGTACGAGTCGGCCGCCGGAATCGCCGGCGCCGAGGGTGCCGCCGCCGTCGGAGCGCCGGCGCCCGGTAACGGAGCGCCCGGTAACGGAGCATTAGTCGGGGGCAGGGGTGGCGCTCCCGGGACCGCAGCAAAAAGCTCGTTCGCCCAGCGGGCCAGCGTCGCTACGTCCGGCAAGGCGCCCCCCGACGGTGCGGCGAGTGTTACCCCGCCAGGGATCTCACCGGTAGATGTCGGCGTAGTCATGATACTTGCCGACCTCAACGTCATCGAGCAAGCCGATGGCATCGTCGGTATGCACTGCCAGCGAGCAGTACAATGACACCAGATAGGAGGCAATCGCGCTGCGGTTGATTCCCATGAAACGCACCGACAGGCCCGGACTTTGCTCACCCGGCAACCCCGGCTGGAACAAACCCACCACGCCCTGCCGCTTGTCTCCGACCCGGATGAGGAGCACCTTGGTCTTGCCGTCGCTCACCGGCACCTTGTCCGATGGAATCAACGGCAGGCCGCGCCAGGTCAGGAACTGCGAGCCGAACAGGCTGCAAGTCGGTGGCGGGACGCCGCGGCGCGTGCACTCGCGCCCGAAGGCGGCGATCGCGAGCGGATGCGTCAGGAAAAACGCGGGCTCTTTCCAGACTCGCGTGATCAACTCGTCCAAGTCGTCGGGCGTCGGGGCGCCGGAAAGCGGCGTGATGCGCTGCTGGTCGGCGACGTTGGCGATCAGGCCATAGTCGGCGTTGTTGATGAGCTCGCTTTCCTGGTGCTCCTTGATCGCCTCGATGGTGAGGCGGAGCTGCTCTTTGATCTGATCGTAGGGGCTCGAGTAAAGGTCGGATACCCGGGTGTGGATATCGAGGATGGTGGTCACCGCATTCAGATAGTACTCGCGCGGCTTGTCCTCATAGTCCACGAAAGTTTGGGGAAGCTCCGCCTCGTCGCGCTTCGCGCAGGCAATTTTCACGTCCTCTGGATTTCGAACCTTGTTGACCCGGTAAATGCCGGCCTCGACCGGCACCCACTGCAACAGGTGCACGAGCCACCGCGGAGTGATCGTCGACAGTTGCGGTACGGTCTTGGTGGTGTTGGCAAGCTGGCGGGCAGCGCTGTCGCCCAGCGCGAGAGGCGCTTTCGGGGTATCAGCCATATCGGAACTCCCTATGTCTTCGCGGGCGAATCAATCCCAATGCTCCTGAATCCCGAGGGGATCAGGTTGCAAATTATACAACCATGGTTGGGATTGGTGGACGGTGATTGATCAGTCTTGAATCCACGGCAGACCGCGGAAGCGCCAGCCATCATGGCTTCCCCGCCGATGTCGCGGGTCGAGCTCTCCCTCGAATCCTTCGAGGACGTTGAAGGCCTGCTCGAACTGTGCGCGGGAGGCGGCTTCGGCCGCGACAATCGAACGCTGTCCGCTGCGGCACAGGAACAGCAGCACCTCATTTTTGCGAGCCTTTCCCTCGAGTTCGCGCACAAACCGAGGGTTCCGTGTAAAGGCCGTGCCGGTTGCCCAGGGCACCGCGATGCTCTCAGGCACGTAGCCGACAAATTTGCGCTCTTCGGGTGTGCGAACGTCGATGAGTCTCGCCACTCCCGCGTTGACGAGCTCGTGCGCCTCGTTCGGCGTGACATCGCCGGCATAACCCAATCCCGCGGCATGTGCGCGAGCATGCGCCCGCTCGAGGATGTTGCCGGTGTCCTCACCAGGGCTCGCATCCGACAATAGACCGATCCGCGCCGGATTCGAGTGTGCGCCGGAGGTGTCGAATTGCGGAGTCGCAGCCATGAAGTTCTCCAAAGGGTTCGCGCCGAAGAAAGTTCAGACTAAACCCCTGCCACGGCTCTCGGAAATGACGGGTGAGCATCGAGGTATAACAATCCGTCATGGCGATTGTTTGAGATGTCTATTGTAATAAAAAAATACATATAAAAATCATATCGTAATTGAATATTGAGAATGTCATTTCTAGATAAGACCAGCCTTGTCATACGTTTGAAGCGCGAAGACTCCTCAGTCCCTCCCGTCGCCCACGCCACGCCGACCTCTTTGTAGGGTGGACCCCTACGCGTGGGCGCGTTGTCACGCTATTTGTATCGCTCGAGCACCACGCGCGTCTCAAAACAAGAAGCTCGAGCGCACTCCGGCGAACGATGCATCTAAGCTGGCGCCGTTATAAGTCGAGGGACTGTCAGAGGGACTGCTATGGAAGATCTCATCCACGTCATTTACGTAGGTGCAGCGTCAGCCGATCTTTCCGAACACGACACCGTCAGTATTCTGAACGATGCGCGCAAGACCAACCGGAGCCATGACATCTCAGGCTTGATGCTCTATGTGGGCGGGTGTCTGTTGCTGTTGCTCGAGGGCGAGCCGGCGAAGATCGATAGCGCCTCCCGCGCGATTGCCTCCGAGGAGCGCGACATGCGGATGATTCTCCGCGAACCCATCTCGGAGCGGGAATTTCCGGAATGGATCATGGGATTCGAAACGGTCGAGCTCGACGAGGCTGCCCGCTTGCTCGGTGCGCCGCTGTTGTTCGACTCCAGTTCGCGCGTCCCCCGCATAGATCCGAACAGCGCAAAGACGCTGCTCTCCATCATCGGCCGGCGACGGTGGCAATCCGATCGCAGCGGAATGTTTCGAGCCATCCGCCGGGCGAAGTGACCGGCCACCTCTCGATGGGAACTCTCGCCGGTCGGAACCGCCTGCCGCGACGTCGGAATCGGTGATTGCACCGCGCAATCCGCAGCTCTGGGCAAAGCGTGACTCGGTTATCGACGATCGCATCCTGCGGTGCGGATGAGTCGATATACGGCATGGCCAAATTGCGGCATCGTTCCGCACGCTTGACCGGCCAACAGAGGATTCGGCGCAATGGCGACCCAGAAGAACGACTTTCATTATTTGAGAACCAACATCGAGCGAAGCGAGCCGCGCAAGTATCCTTCGCTCGAGACGGCGCTGGCCGCAATGAAGGATCTCCTGCATCTTCAGGTCGGCCGCGGATTCATCACGACGCGGGAATCGGACGGCAAGCACACGAGCCGGCATCCCGATGGCCGTGGGGTGCAGTTCTGGGCGGAAGATTCGAGCGGCGGCATCGTCAGCTAGGGGTCTCCCAGGTCCGCAACGCGGAATGTCCCGGGCTCGCCGCAGGCCCGTGATATCCTGCCTGAATGGCGTTTGTCGGGCACGAAAATCACCTTCTTGCGGCGCTGCCCACCTACATTCAGCAGTCCTGGATGCCGCAGCTCGAGTCGGTGCGAATGCCTCTGGGCGAGGTGCTGTACGAATCCGGCGTAACCCTCGGCCACGTCTACTTTCCCACCACGGCCATCGTCTCGCTGCTCTACGTCATGGAGGACGGCGCGTCGGCGGAAATCGCGGTCGTCGGCAACGAGGGGATCGTCGGAATCTCACTGTTCATGGGTGGCGAGTCGACCCCGAGCAGGGCGGTCGTGCAAAGCGCCGGGCAGGGATTCCGTCTGAAGGCGCAGGCCCTGAAAGACGAGTTCAACCGTGCCGGCCCGGTGCTGCATCTGTTGCTGCGCTACACCCAGGCGCTGATCACCCAAATGGCGCAGACGGCGGTTTGCAACCGGCATCATTCGCTCGATCAGCAATTGTGCCGCTGGCTGCTCTTGAGCTTGGACCGTCTGAAGGGAGACGAGCTCGTCATGACGCAGGAGTTGATCGCCAACATGCTGGGCGTACGCCGCGAGGGGGTCACCGAGGCGGCGCTCAAACTGCAAAGCGCCGGATTGATCCGTTATGCGCGCGGCCGCATCACGGTCTTGGATCGGGCGGGATTGGAACAGCGCACCTGCGAATGCTACGCCGTCGTCAAGAAGGAATACGACCGGCTGCTCCCTTGACGGCCGGCACTGCCGTGGCCGACGCGGCGGGAAGCAGCATGTCGAGTGGCGTGTCGACGATGGGCGGGGCGACGGGTGCCGTCGCGATGACCGGCGCAGCTGCTTCTCCGAGCGTCACGCGCAACTCATGAGTCAGTCCGTCGTCCGCCAGCGGCACATGAGTTTGCCCGGTCGGCAGCCGCACGCCGTCCAGCTCCATTCGCGCGACACCGCGGCAGACCCGCTCGGGGTTGGAAACCGAGATCTCGTAGCGGCTCGAGGCGTGCTTGAAGCTGATTTCGAAGCCCGGCCAATCCGCGGGTATGCAGGGCGCCACGAGCAGTCTCCCCGCTCGCACACGAAATCCCAGCACCCATTCCAGCCCCGCACGGTACAGCCAGCCGGCTGAGCCCGTGTACCACGTCCAACCGCCACGGCCGACGTGAGGCGCGACCGAATAGACGTCTGCGGCCACCACATAGGGCTCGACCTTGTAGCGCTGCACGTCGGCACGGCTGCTCGTATGATTGATGGGATTGAGGAGCGCCATGAGTTCGGCGGCCCGGGCGCCATTGCCAAGGGACGCCTGGGCGATGACCGTCCATGCCGCGGCGTGGGTGTATTGTCCGCCGTTCTCGCGGATGCCCGGAGGGTACCCTTTGATATAACCGGGATCGTGCGGTGTGTGATCGAAGGGCGGCGTGAACAGCAACGCCAGCCCGGGATCGTCGAGAATGAGACGGCCTTCGACGTTCGACAGGGCGAGGGTGGCGCGGCCCACATCGGCCGCTCCTGAAATCACGCTCCAGGATTGCGCGATCGAATCTATCCGGCACTCGCTGCTCGAGGCGGATCCCAGCGGTGTTCCGTCGTCGAAATAGCCCCGCCGGTACCAATCGCCGTCCCAAGACTGCTCGAGCGAGATCTTGAGCGCCGCCGCATGTTTCCGCCACTGCGCGGCGCGTGCGGGCTCGGCGCGCGCGGCGGCTACCGTGGCGAACTCGACCAGCGTGCCGTACAGGAACCATCCGAGCCAGACGCTTTCACCCTGGCCTTTTTCGCCGACCCGGTTCATGCCATCGTTCCAGTCCCCGGTCCCGAACAGCGGCAGGCCGTGCACGCCGGTCCGTAGCGCGTGATCGAGCGCTCGCGCGCAATGCTCGTACAAGCTTGCGGTCTCCTCCGCGATGCCCGGCATGAAGAAGGCATCGTGTTCCTCGGGCTGCAGCGCGCGGCCCTCGAGAAACGCGACCCTCTCGTCGAGCACGGCCGCATCGCCGGTGGTCGCGAGGTATTGCAGGACACAATAGGCGAGCCAGACCACGTCGTCGCTGATGCGGGTGCGCACGCCCTGGCCGGTTGCGCCTGCGGTGACCGGCGGCAACCACCAATGCTGCACGTCCCCCTCGATGAATTGCCGGCCGGCGGCGCGCAGCAAATGCTCGCGGGTGAGATCCGGTCTGGCGACGGCCACCGCCATGCCGTCCTGGAGCTGATCTCGAAAGCCGTATGCGCCGCTCGCCTGATAGAACGCCGATCTCGCCCAGATACGGCAGGCGAGAGTCTGATAGAGCGACCAACCGTTGAGGAGAATGTCCAACGAGCGATCCGGTGTGCTGACCTGGACCCCACCGAGGATGGCCTGCCAATGAGCCACCACGTCTTTGAGCAGCCCGTCGAGATCGGCCGTGCGATAGCGAGTGAGCAACGACCGCGCGGCCGCCGCGTCCGCGGCCTCACCGAGGAAGGAGACCACCTGCACGGTCTCGCCCGGCTCGAGGGCGATCGATGTCCGCAGGGCGCAGCACGGATCCAATCCCGCGCCGGCGTGTCCGCTCAATGGCACGCGCGAGGCCATGGCTGCCGGCATCTGCAGGGTGCCATGGCGGCCGAGAAATTCCGTGCGGTCGGCGGTCCACTGCGACTGGCGTCCGCCGAGATCGGCAAAAGCGATTCTCGAGCCGAAGGTGGCATCCCACGGATTGTGGGCGAACAAGGCGCCGGTGAGCCCATCGAGCTCGGTCACGATGAACGGCGCCGCCGTCCCCCGCGCCGTGCCGAGCACCCATTCCGCGTACGCCGTGAGGGTCAGCCGCCGCGGGCGCTTGGACGTATTGCGGATCTTCAAGAGGGAGATCTTGATGGGGTCGTCCATCGGCACGAACATGCAGAGGTTCAGCTCGATGTCGCGGGCACTCAGCTCGAACCGGCTGTACCCGTATCCGTGCCGCGCAATGTACGTTGCCCCCGGATCCCGGATCGGCGCGGCGGTCGGTCCCCATATCTCCTCGGTCTCCTCATCCCTCAGATAGAGCGCCTCACCCGGGCGGTCTGCCACCGGATCGTTCGACCACGGCGTGATCTGGTGCTCGCGGCTGTTGAGCGACCAGGTGAAGCCGCCGCCGTCGGCAGCCACCTGGAATCCGAAGTGCGGATTGGCGATGACGTTCACCCACGGCGCGGGCGTGGATTGACCGGGCGCGAGAATCGTCACGTATTCGCGGCCTCCTGCGTCGAAACCACCGAGCCCGTTGAAGAATTCGAGATCGCCGCCCGCTGCGGCGCCCGATGCCGGTTCGGTCTTGGGCACGCTTCGCAGCGGCGCCGAGACGGGCATCACGGGCTTGCGGGTGCGATCGAGCTGGTCGGAGATCCCGCCGCGTCGGGCCACCAGCACGACTCGCGCGACCGCCGAGAGCAAGTGGCGACTCTGCTCCGAGATGAGGTCGGTGCGAAGCACGAACACCGAGCCGCGCCGGCCGTGAGCCGCGGAGGGCGGCTGCGATTGGGTCATTCGCGCCTGCGTTTCCAGCGCGTTCTGCAAATCCTGGATATAGGAGGCCGCACGATCATTGAGGATCACCAGATCCACCGCGAGGCCCTTCATCTGCCAGTACTCGTGCGCCTGCAGGAGCTGCCGGGCGATGGCGATATCCTCGGTCGCGTCGATTCGCAGCAAGAGGATCGGCAGATCGCCCGAAATTCGCAGCGCCCACAAGCCCGCGGGCGGCCCGCTGCCGTCGCGAATGGCGGTCGACGGCGGACGCATCGAACCATCGGCATAGAGCAGGTGACCTGCGAGGCGTTGAAAAAGTCCTGCCTCGGCGGAGTCGATGCCGAGATGACGCAACTGCACCTGGGCCTGCGTCCAGGCGAGAGTGGCCGCGCGCTCGAACGAGTTGCTCTCGTGATGCTTGTCGAGCAGGTCGAGCACCGCTTCGCGCGAGGATGCGATTCCGGTCCAGAAGGCGATTCGTGCGGTGGTGCCCGCGGTCACCAGGATCCGGTATCGAAGCGCGAACACGGGGTCGAGGACCGTGCCGACGGTGCCGGACAGCCGGTGCCCATCCATCACCGCGAGCGGCGATCGGATCTCACGCCCACGGCCCAGGAAGCGCGCCCGATCCGTCTCGATTTCCGGATCGGCCAATGCGTTTCCGTCGACCACGGCATGATGCGCCGCCCAGATCTCCGGTTCCCCCGGCGATCGCTTGCGGCGGGTCGCCAGCAGCGTGTTGCGCTTGTCGACGTACTCGGTCTGCACGAACAGCTTCGAGAAGGTTTGGTGAGCGGCATCGGCCGCAGGCGGCGCGAGCACCAGCTCG
>Ga0182016_10006078_pt1 | contig 12783 bp, 9 predicted proteins | sample 712S2MmetaG_FD_120491 | JGI IMG/M metagenome (GOLD analysis project Ga0182016, IMG submission 120491) | Permafrost microbial communities from Stordalen Mire, Sweden - 712S2M metaG | ecosystem: Environmental > Terrestrial > Soil > Wetlands > Permafrost | place: Sweden: Stordalen | collected...
AGGCCCGCTGCCCGAATAGGATCGAGGGCAGGCGAGCACCGCCTGCCCCACCTTCGGGCTCACTGCAAATTCCACGACATCAGGAATTCTGACCTTGCGGAATTCGGCGGAACGCGGAGCGCAGGCGGCGCCGCCTGCGCCACCAGGACAGGTCGGATGTTTGCATGGGTTGTGGGTATGCCGTGCCGCCTGCCGATCCTCCTTCCGACCTACCGCACCCCCAGCCGCGTCAATTCCCTTTTCAGCGGGTCCACCGACTTCGCCAGGATCATCTTGTACGCGGCGCAAAAGTAGTCCAGGTCGGCGAACTGCCGTCGCGGATCGTGACGGTGCTTGGGGCATCCGCCGTGACAGATCGCCTGGTATTCGCATACCTGGCACGTGGGGTGCGGAATCGTCTTAGTCGCGGCGAACTGGCGCCGGCGCTGCCGCTGCGCGATTTCGGGCCAGGAATCCAGATTCACGTTGCCCAGTTTCCAGCTCTGCTCCACGAAAAAGTCGCACGGGTAAACGTCGCCGTTGTACTCCACCACGGCATAGCTGTCGCAGGTTTCATGCATGGTGCACGTGCCCGGCCGCTGTCCGGCCAACGCTTCCGCGATGTTTTCGAAATAGCGGATGTGGATCCGCCGGCGGTCGGGCCACCACGCGTCGAACGTATCGCACAGGAATCGCCCGTACTCCTCTGGCGCGATGGTAAACGGCATAGGTTGGCCGAGGCCGTCGAATTCCGAAAGCGGAATGTACTGAATATGCTCCGCGCCCAGTTTCCGGAAAAAGCTGTACAGCTCCCTCGGCTTCGACACGTTGGCGCGGCTCACTACGCACAGTACATTGAATTCCACGCGGTTCTTTTGAAGGCACTCGATAGCCTGCATGACCGCCCGCCAGGTGCCTTTGCCCTGTCGGCTGAGGCGATACCGGTCGTGCATTTCTTCGGGGCCGTCGATGGAGATGCCCACCAGCCATTGGTACTGTTTGAACAGCCCGCACCACGCGTCATCGATCAGCAGACCGTTGGTCTGGATGGAATTGGAGACCGCCTGCCCGTTGCGCCCGTAGTGCTTCTGATACTCCACCAGCTTTTCGAAGAACGGCAGTCCGGCAAGCGTCGGCTCCCCGCCCTGGAAGGCGAAAGCGCTGTGCGGATACGAGTAGAAAAGGTAGGTATCCACCAGCCGCTCCAGCGTCTCTAGCGTCATCCGGCGGCCGGGCAGCGCCTTGTAGGGGTCGGCGTCGCGGTCGAGATAAAAACAATAGGAGCAATCGATGTTGCACACGGCCGACGCCGGTTTGATCAGCAACGACTGGATTCGCGGCGTGCAGCCAACCGTGGCTGTGACAATCGGAAATGTGTTCACCGGTGGGATCTCAGACAGCATTTGTAGTGTAGGCGGCGGCCGCAAGGGAATGCAATGGGGATACATTACGAAGCCAGGTTCTTCTATGACACGACGCGATTTTCTGGCCGCCGCCGGCGCGGCAGCCGGCTCCCCGCTAGTGGCGGCGCCGGCCCGCACTCCCAACATCGTCTTCATCCTCTGCGACGACCTCGGCTTCGGCGATCTGGGAGTCTACGGGTCGAAGATCCGCACTCCGAACTTCGACCGTCTGGCCTCCGAGGGCGTGCGCTTCACCAACTTCTGCGCCGCCGATCCGGCTCTCACTGGCCTTCGCCATGGTCGCACTGGCTCGGCATCCCGCCCCAGGCCTATGGGTTCTCGCCCAGGTTCCCGATAAACTCACCTGGAAGCCGGGAACCACAATGGAAATCCTGGTATAATCCGAAAGAATTCCAAAAGAATCCGGCCCGGAAAGGCGGTTCCGGCGTATACTATTTCTTACCCGGCAAGGCAAAATGGAAATGCCGGCTAATACTTCCTGGGCGACGAGAACAAAATGGAAATCTCGGCTCAAGCTCGGAGGAGCACAACAACTGTGAACATTCGCGCTTTACATCTCGCAGCGGCTCTGGCCGTCGTTTTCGCTTCGACTTCGATGGCGAATTCGATACAGGGCAGCACCTATCATCTCAGTACATCGCAGACTGGCACCACTACGATTACGTCGTCCCCAGGGACGTACACCGATCCGACCGCGGAGATTTTCTGCGTTGGGCCGAATTCCGACAACTGCAACACTTCTGGCATGCTCGGTTCGTATAGGTTTGCCGATACTACTGCGACCACGGCGACCATCACCTTTCACTTTACCGGTGGTACATTCTCCGCGACCGGTTCGTTCTCCGTCGATCTGGGCAACTTCGTGCTTCCCGGCGGTGGCCACATCACGGGCGTGACTTACGGTTCGGGTAATCTCACGGGTGGCAGTTTCACGAGCGTGTCATGGAATGGCACGGATGCCGTCTTCACCGGTACCCCGAGTGGGGCCTACACCGCCGTTGGCGGCGCGGATGTGGTTTTCAACGTCACCGAGGCGCCGCCGGCACCAGTACCCACGCTGTCCCAGTGGGGATTGCTCTTGCTTGCCGGACTCTTAGCCGGTACTGCAGTGTTCAAATTACGCCGCAGCTCCGGGCGCGTGGCCTCTTAAAGCGCGGAAAAGCTTCTTTCGAAGTTGGGTATGTGCTTGACTCAGGCAGGCCCTGCCGCTTGTGGTCTTGCTTTTTGGCTGGGCCGGCAGGGCTGCTGAACAATTACGCCGTAGGGCGCCGGCCCGGCCGCCACGGCCTGCTGCGCCAGGCGGTAGAAGAGCCAGGCTACGCCGGCTTACCCCGGGAAGTCAGGAATGCCAACACCATCGCCGCACTTACAAACAGGATGTAAGCCGCACCCACCCGCAATCCGAAACTGAGCATCTCCATATTGAAGCCTTTGACGCGCGGCACCCAGTCCACCAGCCGGAACGGCGCCCACACCGCACACAGAGTGAGCAGCGGGACCTCCAGCCTGTACCACCGCGAATATCGACGCCAGCCGAATTCCTTGAACCCCCGCCAGCCCCTGGACGCAACCCCGGAAAACAGTGGCAACAGGTCGGCGGGCAGCAGCACCCAGCGCACCATCCACAGGACCGCGTTGAAGTAGCGCAATACCGTGGCGGGCCTCACCGGCTTGCGGAATTTCAACGTGAGCCAGGATGCCAGTTTGCTCGCCGGAGTGACACTATAGCCCGCCCACCAGGCCAGAAAGCTATAGATCGCGATGGCCGCAAGCACCATCAGCACCAGCGGAATCAGATGGCGCAGCACCGTTCGAAACGATGGCGCCAGGCCCGGTTCCGCGCCACTGCGGAAACTCGCAAAGGTGGCGCCGTGCAGACCAATGGCCGCCGCCAGAATGAGGAGCGCGGCAACGGCGCTCCACGCCAGGCGCAGCGGCGTGGATTCCGACATGGCCAGCCACTCATACGCCAGCCACAGCAACAACGCGTTAACCGGCAACTGTACAAGACAGAAGATGCGGGTGGTGCGGGTCATTTCACCTCCATGCGGCGGCTCTCCGTGGTGGAGAGGAAGTTGGGCTGATACATCGGTTGCACGCGCGCCGGGCTCATCTGGAAGATGCCCGGGTTGACTACTTTCAGCAGATAGAAATACTGCTGCTGGCCCTGCGGGAAATAAGTCTCGAAGATGGCCATGCGGTCGTCATGCATTTCCCTTCGGGTGAAGTAATATTGCCACCAGGGCGGCCGGCTCTTGAGCTCGTAGCTATCGTCGCGCTCAATGAATTCCGTGCCGGCGGGAATGGGATCTTCGGCCAGCAGATATCTCCACTCGGAGCCTGTGACCGTCAGGCGCACGGCGATCACGTCGCCCACGGCCACGGGGCCATTCAGCGGCACAGTGTCATAGACAATCTTGTCGCCGCTCTTCTCCGGCGCCAGCTTGAAGTAATCGCGCAGAATGTTGAGCGAGACGCTGCCCGTTTTCTGGAGCTTCTCTTCAGTGGAGTAATATTCGGCGCGGGTGGAATAGTAGAGGCGGCCGGCGCCCGCCATGGTGACGCGTACGTGATTCACACCGGCGGCGAGCTGGCTTTCGTCGAGCACCAGTTCGGGCGCGGCCAGGCTGGTTGCCTGGTCGAAATTGCGCGTCACCACGGCTTTCCCGTTGACGTAAACCGTGGCCGTGAAGCTGGGCTTCAGCTCGTTCGAGGCTTTCAGATAATCGGTGAGCCCGTAAACCACCATGGCGGTCTGTTTCGTCGATGACCACCAGTAGCCTTCGTTGCGATGATTCATCAGCCACAGCGCCGCCTTGGGCAGCAGGGGGCTGGCGGGCCGCTGGTGCGCCAGGAATTTCACTACGTACGCGGTGGCCTCGGGGGTCACATCGGCGGAGAAATCGAGCATCTCGTCGCGCGTGGCGGGCCACCATGCCTGCTCTCCGTCCTGCTGCGCGGCCTGTTCCAGCGCAGCGGCGATATCGCCGGCGCGCGCGTCTTTGGCCAGTTCCAGCGCCAGTCCGAACACCGCCAGCCCGTACGGCGAGAGTTTCGCGCGTTGGGCAAACACCTGGCCGAGCCCGTTGGCATCGGCCTGTCCCGCCAGCACCAGCGAATACAGCATGTAGGCGCGCAGATCGGCCGCCAGCTTGGGATCCTTGACGAAATCCGCCGCCACCCAGGCGGCGCCTCGGGCCATGGCGTCGGGCTTGATTTCGACGCCCGCGGACTGCGCCTGCGCCAGTCCGGCCACCACGTAGGCGGTCATAAAAGGATGTCTATCGTCGGTCTGCCACCAGCCCCAGCCGCCGTCCTCATGTTGAAAACTGTAGAGGCGGTCGAGGCCGGCGCGAATCTTCAGTTGCGTGGCCACGGGGTCGAGATTGGTCTTGAGTCCCAGATCGCGGACCGCCTGCGTGACGATGATGTTGGGCAGGAAGCTCGACATGGTCTGCTCCACGCAGCCGTACGGGAATGAGGTGAGATATTCGAGCGCGCCGAACAGCGAGCCGGCAATGGAAGGCGACACCTGAATTGCCAGCGAGCGTGAACCGGGCGCCACCTTGGCGGGGAAAGTCAGGTCGTATGCCGAAGTGGCGATGTTGGAGAGCGATCCGCTCGAAAGCGATCCGCCGCGCGGGTCGGACAGCTTCACACCGGGCACATTCACGGGCAGTTCGATCTCCAGCGCGTCGGACTCCTCGTCAGTGAGGGCCTTGCCGGTGAGGGTGGCGCTGCGGACCTGCTGCGCGCGCACGCGCCAATCGACCTTTGCTTCGCTGCGGCTCAGCACCTCTACGTCCTTAGTGGCGCCGTCGATCGTGTCGAGGCCCTTCAGGTCGAGCGAGACACGCACGTTCTTGGGTGTGGTCAGGTAGTTGTGGACCAGCGCGGAAATGGTGACTTCATCGCCCTGCACGAAGAAGCGCGGAACGGCGAGGCGCAGAATCACGTTCTTGCGTACGATGGTCTTGAGGGTAGCGGCGCCCAATTTGGTGTCGGGGGTAACACCGCGGGCGGTGGCGCGCCAGGTAGTCAGCGAATCGGGGAAATCCACCTTGGCATGCGCGTGGCCGGCGCCGTCGGTGGTCACATCGGCGGCCCAGAAAGCGGTATCGGGGAAAGCCTTGCGGACCTTGGGCTGCACCAGCCGCTCGGGTTTTAGCTGCGCCAGCCGCGAGGGCGGACGCAGTTTCGCCAACTGCATGCGGCGCTTGCCGGCCTCGCCGTCGAAGTAGTAGTCCAGCGAATCCTGGCTCATCACGCGGTTCCATTCGTGGGAGAAGAAGTAGGCCAGCGGGTCCTGCAGCGTGTCGGGACGGATGGCGTAGATAGCTTCATCCACCACTCCCAGGCTGAACTCGGCCAGCGGCACCGGCTTGCCATCCACGGCGGTCGCGCTGATACTGTATTGCGCCGATTGGCCGGGCTGATATTGCGGTTTGTCGGTGGAGATGGCGACATTCATCTGGTGGTCCACCGGCGGCACCTTGATGTACTTGGAGCCGCGGTACAGGTTGCCGCCGCGGACGAATTGGGCGGAGACGAAGATACCCGGCTCCTGGGTGGCGGCGATGGGGACTTCGAAAAGCGCGGTGGAATCCTGCGAGCGGATCAGCTTGTAGTAGAGCAGGTCGCGGCCTTCCATGGTGACGTAGACCGGCGTGTTAGGCTTGCCGACCATAAGGAGCACTTGCGCGGTGTCGCCCGGATGGTAGGTCTTCTTGTCGAGGACGATCTGTAAGTTCTTGCGCGAAGATTCGGTGTCGGAATCGTAATAGGCGGTCCCGGGCGTGTAGATGGAAGTGGAGTCTTCCACCACGCGCCCTTCGGGAGTGCGGGCGGTGATGCGCACACGGTAGAAGTCTGCCGCGGGCATCGTCACTTGCGCTCGGGCGTTGCCGTCAGCGCCGGTATCCACGTCCGCGCTGCCCTTTACATCTCCATAGGTTTTGCCGCGCCGATCCCACGGGAGTAACTCCAGGTGTACGCGGGTTTGTACGGGATTATTGTCGTAGTCGCGCGCCTGCACAATGAACGCCGCGGTGCTGCCGGGCTTGTAAACATACCGTTCGGGACTTACATTCACCACGAAGCTGCCGTAAGTGGCCAGCACGGAGCCGCGGCCGATGATGTCGCGGCCGGCGTCATCGGTGACGTGCGCTTCCACGCGATAGCGATAGTCGGTCTTGCGATCGGACATGGCAGTGGGGAAGGTGATGATGAGCCTGCCATCCTGATCGAGCTTGCCTTCCTGGTCGGAAAGCTGGTCGCCGCCGGAATCGTCGGAATCGCCGGAGTTGATCTCGCCGAATCCTTCGCTGTCGTCGGGATCGTAGAAAAGCGGGAACCAGTACTGGGAGCGGTAGACGGAGTACTTCACTTTGGCGCCGGCCACCGGCTCGCCGAAGAAGTAACGGGCGTCGATGGTGGCCTGCGCGGTATCGCCTTCGAGGACGCGCGGCTTGGCGGGCATGACACGGACTTCGTACTCGGGCTTCTTGTACTCTTCCACGTCGAAGCTACCCTCCATATTCGATTCCGTGGGCGTATGAATCAGGATGGAGTAAGTGCCCAGCGCGGCCGTGGAGGCGAGCGTGAATTCGTCGTGCAGCGTGCCGTTGGCGCTGGTAGTGAGAGTTTTCCGGTAGACCGGCTTCTGTTCGGTGTCCTGAATCTCCACGGAGAGCGATTTCGCGGCGGGGACATCGTACCCGCTAACATTGCGAAGACGCACAATAGCTCTGAAATGCACCGTGTGGCCGGGGCGGTAGACCGGCCGGTCGGTATAGACGTAGCCATCCCAGTTGCTGCCGAATTCCGAGCCGTAGTTCAAGGTGCTGACAGCGCAATCGGCGTCCTTCCGGGCGACGATGCGCAGGTCCGCCGTCGTGGCGCTGGGCGCTTTGATCTCGGCGATACCGTCGCCATTGGTCTCGAACGAGCCCTGGCGTTCATTGCCCACCAGAGAGTAGATTTGCGCGCCGCGCACCGGTTCGCCGGTACTGCGGTCGGCCACGAAGGCCACCACGCGGCCGTCGCCGGTCTTAGTGGTGAGAACTAAGTCGGAGACCATAAGAATGGTGTACGCGCGCAGGTCCTTATTGACCGCTTCGACGAGATAAACGCCGCGCTGTTTGAGATCGAGACTGACATTCTCACTGCCCCAGCGCTGGTGGTTTTCCACCGCGTGCGTGAAGGAGAGCACCAGTTGCCGCGGATTCAGCGCGGGCGATTCGGGGTAGTGGGCCTGGCTGGCGGCCGGGTTGGTCCCATGGAGAAGATTGTGGAAGTGGGCCGCGGGCGACTCCGTGAACTGCGCGCGCACCGAGCGGCGGATAGTCGCGCGCAGGCTCGCTTTCCAGTCGTGAATGACTTCCAGGAACGAGGACTCATGCGGCGGGCGGGGCACGCGTCCACCGAACTGGTGCGGGTCTTCGAGCTGCTGGAAGAACTGCAGAGGGTCGTTGATGCGGTAGACGCGGAAATCGAGCGAATCCACGTTCGACGCGCTGAGCGCCACGCTGGGCGCGCCGTTCGAGCCGAAGGTGTGGCTGCTGCGCAGGGAAAAATACGGCTCGTCTTCCGATTGCCCCAGGCCGGGCGCCGCCACGGCCAGCAAGAGCAGCACATGCGCCAGCGAATTCCGTTTCATGATGCCTCCCTCAGGATGTTCCAGCGATACACTCCCAGAAAATTACGGTTAGGGCCGATGGGCCTCCACTGCGGCTCCGGGAATCGCAGCAGTTCGGGCAGGCTCAGGCGCCGGATTTCGCCGGGTTCGGAGCCGTCGGGGCCAGTGTGGTACACCACGTAGCGCGCCGCGTCTTTGGCGATGCGGCTCTGGCCCAGGTAGACCATGCTGTGAAACGGCATGTGGTCGGAATCCTGGCGAAAAAAGAGCAGGTCGCCGGGCAGGGCTCGCTCCAGGTCGCGGCTCACGAAGTGGGTGTTGAAGCGCTGGAGCGTTTGGGCGTCGGCGAATTGCGCGAAGGCGCCATCGTCCAGGTCGGTGGGCCGGAAACTTCCGTCGCGCACGCGGAAGAGAGCGGCGCCCAGCGGGGTGTACGGGTATTGATAGCGCGCCACCGGTTCAAACGGCGGGACCAGCGGCAAGTGCGCCTCGGCGGCCCAGGACCCGGTGTGCGCCCGCAGAGCCTCGCGATAGGCATAGCGGATGAGGGCCGCGCAATCCACGATTTCGGCCGGCCGCGCCGCGGGTTGCTGGAAGTATTGCGCTTCGGCGAGGAAGGTGAACCAGCGGCGGAAAGCGGCCCGGTCCTGCGGGTCGTCGAGGCGAAGAAAATCGGGGGTGCCGTCGTCGGCGGAGTCGGTGGGTACCAGCCAGGTGGCGAGCGTGGCGATGGCGGGCGGGGCTCCGGGAACCTCCACGCGCACGGCGGTGCGGGCAGGCCAGACGCCGGCGCGGAGCTTGGCCTGCCATCCGCCGGCGGTGCGGATCAACTGCCGCACACTGGCGGCATGGGGGTTGTCGGGGAAGGAGACGCGCGGGGCTTGGGGGCTGTGGGTTTCGATGGTGAGGGTAGCGATGGCGTAGCCGTCCGCGGGCAGTTCGGCCGGCGCGAGGACCAGCCGCGGCGGCAGCGAGTTTTCACGCCGGAGCGGACTGGCCCACAACAGGCCCAGCAGTATGGCTGCGCTCATGGAGAGAGCGGCCAGCCCGGCGCGGGGGCGGATTATCAAGCCTGTCGATTATAGCTGATTCGGATGCGAAACGCGCTCAGGAATCCACTGGGCTACAGTCCGTGGTTTGGCTCGGTGGGGCAGGCGGTGCTCGCCTGCCCTCTATCCTATTTAGGCAGCGGGCTTGGTTCAGCGAGGACGGGCGGGCAGGCGAGCACCGCCTGCCCCACCCACCACAAATTCCACGCCGTGCTGCGGAGTCAGGCGGTGACGAAGCTGGCCGGAGTTGCGCCGCCGATAGCGAATCCTGGAAGATGAACAACGGAGGGGCGCAAATGGACCAAGGCAACAACTTCCAAGCGGTTCGCGACGTTTTGAAGGCGGCGCATTTTGCAGCCGAGCGGCACAGCGCGCAGCGCCGCAAGGGAGCCGCCGCAGAGCCATATATCAATCACCTGTTGGAAGTCGCGGAACTGGTTTCCGGCGCCCTGGCGGAACCTGACACGGATCTGGTGATCGCGGCGCTTCTTCATGACACCGTTGAGGACGTCGCAGTGACCAAACAGGAACTGGACCGGACGTTCGGATCGGACGTGGCGAATCTGGTGATGGAAGTGACGGATGACAAGTCGCTGCCGAAGCGGGAACGGAAGCGGCTGCAGGTTCTCAATGCGCCTAAGAAATCCGTCCGGGCGCAGGTTATTAAGTTGGCCGACAAGATCTCCAACCTCAGGGCCATGCTCGCCAGCCCGCCGGCCGATTGGAGCGTCAGACAACGCTTGGAGTATATTGAATGGGCCAAAGAGGTGGTCGACGCACTCAGTGCTCCGGACCACGGCCTGAAAGCGGAATTCGAACGCTTATACGATCAGGCCGGGAGTCTGCGCTGATACGGCAATGACATTCGATCCGCGGAGTTACGGCAGCGCGGTGGCGTCCATTCTGCACCTGGACGCGGACGGACATCGGCTGATGCCACTTACCGCCGGCGGCGGCGCTTCCGAGCATGCACGCACCACGATTCGGGAAGCCGGCGTCCGCCAGATGTTTCCCAGGTCGCGGGCGCCCGAGGCGGCCATGGCCGGACTGTATCTCTACTTCGGGTGTTGGGCGGAAGCGCACGAAACGGCGCAGGGCATCGCCACGCCGGAGGGCAGCTACTGGCACGCCATCGTGCACCGCCAGGAACCCGACGCGTGGAATTCGGCTTACTGGTTCCGGCAAGTGGGCGCGCATGCGATCTATCCGGCGCTGCGCGACGCCGCGGCCGAAATCGGATTCGACGCGGGGCCGCCATGGAAGCCCGAGGCGTTTGTCGAGTTCTGCGAGCGGGCGCGCCAGAGTCCCGGCTCCGAAGCGGAGCGGCAGGCACGCGAGGTGCAGCGCGCCGAATGGCAGTTGCTGTTCGACCATTGCGCGCGCGTATGAAGAATTCCAAGCAGGCACAAAAACCGGCGCCAATCCACCCCGGCGACCTGCGGATTTACGCGCTCCTGACGGCGGCCGCCTTCGCGGCTTATTGGCAGGTTCTGCACTTTGGATTCGTCAATTACGACGATCCGGCCTACGTTGCGGACAACCTCCATGTGAAGGACGGAATCACTTGGGATGGGGTGGCATGGGCCTTCACGCATTCCTTTGCCGGCAACTGGTTCCCGCTGACGTGGCTGTCCCACATGCTCGATTGCCAACTCTTCGGCGTCGACGCGGGCGCTCATCATTTCACCAACCTTGCCATTCACGCGCTTGCGACTTTGCTGTTATTCGCGGTTTTGCGGCGGATCACGCAGGCGCGCTGGCCGAGCGCGCTGGTGGCCTCGCTGTTCGCGCTCCATCCGCTGCACGTGGAAAGCGTGGCCTGGATCGCCGAGCGCAAAGACGTATTGAGCGCGCTGTTCTGGATGCTGACACTGGGGGCATACGCCAGGTATGTCGCGCGCCCCGGACCGGCCCGCTACTGGTGGACTCTGCTGGCGTTCTGCCTGGGGTTGATGGCCAAGCCCATGGTGGTAACGCTGCCGCTGGTGCTCCTCCTGCTGGACTATTGGCCGTTCGCGCGCGGCGTCCATATTCGCGAGAAGCTGCCGTTCCTGGCCTTGTCCGCGTTGGCTTCGGTGGTCACGTACGCAGTTCACCAGAAGGCCGCGGCGGTGGTCTCCCTGCAGGCGCTGCCGCTCGGCATGCGCGTGGAAAATGGCTTCGTTTCGTACGCCACATACATCGGGAAAATGTTTTGGCCCACCGGGCTCGCGGTGTTCTACCCTTACCCTTCGGGATCGCTCGCCTTTCCCGCCCTGCTCGCCGGCGCCGGAATCGCGGCGGTCACCGCGGCGGCAGTATGGATGGCGCGCAGGCGGCCATACCTGATTGTCGGCTGGCTGTGGTATCTGGTAACGCTCGCGCCGGTGATCGGGTTGATTCAGGCCGGCCAGCAGGCGCGCGCCGACCGATACATGTATATCCCCATGATCGGCCTCTCGATTTCGTTGGTTTGGGGCGCCGCCGAGCTGCTGCAATTGTGGCCGAGGACTAGAGTCGCGGTCGCGGTCTCGGTATGTGCGGCGTGCGCCGTGGCGACGTGGACGCAGGTGAGTTACTGGCAGGACGGAGTGGCGCTCTTTCAGCGCGCGGTGGATGTTACAGCCGATAACTACGTCGCGCGGTTCAACCTGGCTGACGCGCTCAGTGCGCGCGGCGATGACACAGAGGCGGCTAGGCAACTCGAAGAGGCGGTGCGGATCCGGCCGGATTCCGGAACGGCGCACGCCGAGTTAGGCCAGCTCCTGGCGAAGTTGGGGCGCACCGGCGAAGCTCTGGCGCAACTCCACGCGGCAGCGGTCTTGCAGCCCAACGACGCGAATCTCCATTACCGGGCGGGAATCCTGCTGGGAACGGCCGGGCGCGCGGACCAGGCTGCGGTGGAACTGTCCGAGGCGATCCGGCTGGACCCCGGCAATGCCGATGCGCACCGCAATTTGGGGATCTCTCTGGCCGTGATGGATCGGCTGCCCGAGGCCGCGGGGGAATTCGCCACGGCGGTCCGCTTGAAGCCGGACGATGCCAACGCGCGCTTCAATTTCGGGGTGGCGCTGGCCAACCTGGGGCGGACGCGCGAGGCCGTGGAGCAGTTGTCGGAGGCGGTGCGGCTCAATCCCGGTTTTTCCGAAGCTCGCGGGGCCCTGGAGGACGCGATGGCGGCGGAGCGGATGTAGGACCGGGAGCGCTTCGGAGCGTGCGGCACCGTGATCTCGCCCCACCTGTGGGCTCACTGCAAATTCCACAACTTCAGGAGTTCTGAACGTATTATTGCTTGTTAGCCCTGGGTGTGCAGATTTGCGAAACCGTGTACTTAGTACTAGGATGTCTCCGGGTCCGTGACCGCCGGCCCACGCGCCGGGCGCCGTGGGTGGATCCTATTGACTTTCCCCAAAATGCCGATAAGTCCGTCGTGAATGCATTTCTGGCGCGTCAGCCGATCTACGATCCCGCTCGCGGAATTCATGGGTACGAACTGCTCTTCCGACGCGGCCCGACCGGCGAGGCCGACATACTCGACGGGACAGTCGCCACGGCCCAGGTGCTGCTGAACGCGGTCGTCGACATCGGCGTCGAAAAACTAGCCGGGGCGGAGCTGTTGTTCATCAACTGCACGCGCCGCATCCTGATGTCGGAGCCTATCCTCCCGCCGGACCGTTGCGTCCTCGAAATCCTGGAGGACCAGGATCTCGACGCG
>Ga0182016_10006079_pt1 | contig 12782 bp, 11 predicted proteins | sample 712S2MmetaG_FD_120491 | JGI IMG/M metagenome (GOLD analysis project Ga0182016, IMG submission 120491) | Permafrost microbial communities from Stordalen Mire, Sweden - 712S2M metaG | ecosystem: Environmental > Terrestrial > Soil > Wetlands > Permafrost | place: Sweden: Stordalen | collected...
GCCGTAATCGCCGCATTCAGCGCCTGCCACTCATCCAGCAACTGCCCCAGCATCCGTTCGCCGTCCTCGTTCAGCCGATAGAACCTCTTGTTGCGCTTGTCTTCCTCGCGCCACTCGCTGGCCAGCAGCCCCTGCGCCTCCAGTCGCCGCAGCAACGGATAAAGCGTGCTCTCGTCAATCTCCATCCCCCGTTCCGCCAGCGCCTTGCGCAGCGTGTACCCGTACCGCTCTTGCCTCAATTGCGCCAGAACCGCCAGCGTCAAAGATCCCCGCCGCAGTTCCATCCGAAGGCTCTCAAACAAGTTTTCCGAAATCGTCATCCTGTACTCCATACACTGTACATCAACTACTGTATGTTACACAGTGTGTGTTGTCAAGTATTCTCTTGCGGTTTTTTTGTGACCTCCATCTCTACTAATCTGCCGCCTCTCAATTGTCCTGAATCGAGACAGTCGCCGCCCCCGCACCTCCTGCGCTACTTTTCCCCGCCTATCCCGTCTGATACCGTCAAGACTGAGGTGATTTCCGGCTTTGACTGCCCTCCTTTGCTTCGTTTTCCAGGCCGACAGCGCTACGGCCCCTGGCCCCGCGCAAGCCACCACCGGCATCGCCAACCTGATGAGCAACATCGGTCCCGTCGCCATGAGCGTGCTCGTGCTCCTGCTCTTAGCCAGCCTCTACTCCTGGACCATCATCCTCGGAAAAATCTCCACCTTCTCTCGCGCCACAAAAGAGAGCAAGCGATTCATCCGCGAGTTCCGCAAGGCCACCCGACTCCAGGAGATCGCCGCCTTCGCCGTCAAATGCAAGGCCAGCCCGCTCGCCATCGTTTTTGAAGACGTCTACGAGACCTACAAGCGCCAAACCGGCGGCTCCGGCCCGCCCCGCAACCTCACCCCGCTCGAGCGTTCCGCCCAGACCGCCGCTAGCGAATCCATCACCAACCTCGAGCGCCGCCTCACCTGGCTCGCCACCATCGCATCCGTCAGCCCGTTTGTCGGACTTTTCGGCACCGTCATCGGCATCATGGATTCCTTCCTTGGTCTTGGCACCGCCGGCGCCGCAACACTCCGCGCAGTGGCTCCCGGCATTGCTGAAGCGCTCATCACCACCGCTGCCGGCCTCTTCGTCGCCGTCCCCGCAGTCGTTGCTTACAACCAGTTCAACGCGCGCATCCGCATCTTCGCCGCCGCCACTGACGACTTTTGCCGCGAACTCCTCAACTCCCTCGAAGAGATACCCGTCCGGTCCGCCCAACCCGCACGCCAGCCCGCACCCGAATCGTTTGCAGGCCCCGTAACCGGTCAGGTCCAGGGAGGGCGTTAGCCGTGGCCTTTACAACCAGCGCCGGTCAAACCCGCTCGTCGCTTTCCGAGATCAACGTCACGCCGCTCGTCGACGTTGTCCTTGTCCTGCTCATCATCTTCATGATCACAGCGCCCGTACTCCAATCCGGCATCGAAGTCTCCGTCCCCAAAACGCGCACCGTGAAAGAAATCACCGAGCAGCGTCTCGTCGTCACCATCAACCGCAGCCAGCAAGTCTTTCTCGGCGACACTGCCATCAACGTTCACGACCTCGCTAAAAAACTCCATCAGATGGGCGCCAACCCAGCCCATCAGGTCATTTATCTCCGCGCCGACGAAAATGTACCATTCGGCGCTTTCGCCGCCGTCATGGATGCCGTCAAACAAGCTGGCATCACCAACGTCTCCATCGTCACTCAACCACTAGAGTCCAAACCCGCCGCCCCGCCGGGACTCTAGCGGCATGAGTCTGAAGTTCGTACCACCGCAATCTGACGTTCGTACTACCACGATGCTGTCATCCTGAACGAATCGGGGTCCCCGGCGACAGGTCCTCGTCGCTGGAGTTGGGGGTGGTGAGTCGAAGGATCTGCCGTCGTTCTTGAATGAACCTTGGGCCATGCAAACTCTCTTCGCTGCCTATGCAAACTCTATTCCCTGAAGGCTCGGTAAATCTCGAACAGGAGCTCGCTGGCGACCTGGCCGGTGAGCCATTTGCCGCTCCTGCCTTCGGCGCAATCCTCCTGCACATCGCCATCGCCGGAGCCCTGCTCCTCTACGTCTTTGTCGGCGCATTCTTCCATCACAGCTTCTGGGGAAATCCCGGTCCCGGCAGCTCCATCCAGGTCAGCCTCGTCACCAGCGCCCTGCCGCTTCCCGCTGACCATGCCAACAACGACAACGTCCTCGCCACTGAAAAACCCAGCGAAGCCCCCGCGCCGCCCACACCCAAAGCTCAGCAGGCCGTCGACGAATCCGCCATCGCCATCTCTGGAAAGCAACAGAAACCCACGCCAAATAAGGACATTCAAGCCGCGCCTAAGACCCAGCTTCACCAGCCCCCGCCAAAACAGGAAAACCGCGCTCAATTCGGCGAACAAGCCGGCGCAAGTATGCCCCGCGCCACCATGGCCCAGCCCTCAACTTCCACCCAGCCCGTCAGCGTTACCAACGGCGACTTTGGCACAAAGTTCCCTTGGTACGTCGAAGGCATCAAACGTAAAGTGAGCCAGAATTGGATTCGCGGCCAGGTCGATCCACGCACTCCCAAAGGTGCAACTGTCCAGATTTACTTCAAGGTCAGTCGCCAGGGCACGCCCTCGGCATTTCGCATTAGCACCGCCAGCGGCAGCCCTACACTGGACCACTCCTGCCTGCTCGCCACCCAGCGTGTTGACACCTTTGGCGACCTGCCTCGCGACTCCAACGATCAGTGGCTCGACGTGACCTATGATTGTACTTACTGAGTCTTTGCGAAACTTCCGCGAAGTGCCCTTAAAGCCCGCTTATAGACGGCCATTTCCAATTCATCCATTCCCGCCAAACGATTAAGGAAAACCTGAAGCATGAAACCTCGTTTCACTCTCTTTCACTACGCCACCATCGCCATTCTCCTGCTCTCGTCTTCCATCCTTCGCGCCCAGGACTGGGTCCACACCGGCACCAACCTCGGCCAGGATCGCATCCGTCTCGCCGCTGCTGAGTTCAAGCCGATCTCTGCCGACCCGCAGACCCCTTCCCTCAAGGCCGTCTTCGATGCCACCCTCTACAGCGATCTCTCTGCCGCCGGCATCTTCGACATCGTCTCCCGCTCGCTCGCACCCCAAGCCAGCCCCGGTTCGCCCCAGGAGATCAGCCTCCTGCAGTGGTCTCAGGCCCCGGCAAACGCAGCCATGGTCGCCTTCGGTTCCCTTTCTGCCTCCGGTGGCCGCCTCATTGTCCAGGGCTGGCTGTTCGACGCCCGCAACACCGTCAGCCCACAAGTTCTCGGCAAGCAGTACACCAACGTTGCTTCCCAGGATGCGGCCCGAGCCATCGCTCACCAATTCGCAGACGACATCATCCTCCGCCTCGGTGGCGGCATCAACGGCATCGCCGAAACCAAAATCTACTTCATCAGCACCCGTTCCGGCAGCAAAGAGATCTGGTCGATGGACTACGACGGCCAAAACCAGCACCAGGTTACCCATCTAGGCTCCATCTCCCTCTCGCCACGCATCTCGCCTGACAACTCCCGCCTCGCCTTTGCATCTCTCGGTCGCGATGGCTGGGCCGTCCGCATGTACTCGCTCGAACTCGACCGACTCGTAGCCTTCCCTGCCGGCATTGCCGGCGGTAGCAACCAGTCTCCCGCCTGGTCAGCCGACGGCGCGCACATCGCCTTCTCATCCTCGCGCTCTGGCGACTCTGAGATCTGGCTCGCAGACGCGAGCGGCGGCAATCTTCACCGCCTCACCGACTTCAAGGGCCCCAACGTCGCGCCCACCTTCAATCCCCGCACCAACGCCCAGATTGCCTGGGCCGGTGGACGCACCGGCGAACCCCAGATTTACATCATGGATACCGATGGCGCTGGCGTGCAGCGCCTCACCGACAGCGGTTACGCCGTCTCCCCGTCATGGGCTCCCAACGGCGCGCTCCTCACCTTCAGTTGGAATCGCAAATACGGCCCCGGCGACCCCGGTGGCCAGGACATCTACGTCATGGACATCGCATCCATGCGCTGGCTCCAGGTCACCCACGAGGCAGGCACCAACGACTACCCCTCCTGGGCGCCTGACGGACGCCACATCGTCTTCGAACGCGCCATCGGCAGCCACACCCAGATTTGGACCATGCTCGCCGACGGGACTCAGCAGCGCCAGCTAACTTCGGCCGGCAACAACACCATGCCCAACTGGAGTTGGAAGTAACCTGCTCGGCTGTGCGGTTTTGAACTATGATTCTACTGTTGTTGGACTATGATTCTCCTGTCGCTGAACTATGATTTTCCCGTCTTTGTCTTATGCTTTTAACGTTGTTAGAATCCGTTCTTTCGCATCTGGCTGGCGTTGGTCGGGAGTCACTTGGTTTTCCTCCGCAGCGCCTTCAAACATCGAATGGGTTTCACCTTGCATCATAATGTTTGTCCCTGATCGCCAATAGCCGCAGCGTCTGGACGACACAAATCGAAAAGTCGGCAGGTTTTTTGAATTTCAGTTTCTGAATTGACAGAAGGAGTACTCCCTTGAATCGACAGCTTCGTGTTTTGAGCTTTGTAGTTCTCGCCGTTGTAATGCTCGTGGTTGCTGGATGCAATAAGAAATCGCCCGCACCGTCCTCAACGGCAACCGCTCCCGCAGTAGCTCCGCCTCCCGCTCCAGCGCCCGTCGCGCAGATCACGGCCACTCCCAATTCCATCTCCGCCGGCGATCAGGTTGTTCTCACCTGGCGCACCGCTGACGCGTCCAGCGTCTCCATTGACGGCATCGGCGACGTGCCCACCTCAGGCGTCAAGACCGTTTCGCCCACCACATCCACCAGCTATCACCTTGTCGCCCGCGGCGAGGGTGGCAGTGCCGACGCGACCGCCACGGTTACCGTCAACGCTCCGCCCGCCGTTGTCGTGCCCACCACCACGGTGAATATCGAAGACGAGTTCAAGACCGGCGTTCAGGATGCGTTCTTCGACTACGACACCTACGACATTCGCGCCGATGCTCAGGCCGTACTTGTCCGCGACGCGTCCTTCCTCGTCGCTCATCCTGAAGTGAAGGTCGTTATCGGCGGATACTGCGACGAGCGCGGCTCAAGCGAATACAACCTCGCCCTCGGACAGAACCGCGCCGACGCCGCCAAGAATGCCCTCGTCGCTGCCGGTGTCGCAGCCCCTCGAATTCGCGTAGTCAGCTACGGCAAGGAGAAACCTTTCTGCTCCGAGTCAACGGAGGAGTGCTGGCAGCAGAATCGCCGTGCCGGTTTCACGCTCGACAGATAGTGTCCTGGGTCTAAAGCTTTGCACCAAAAGGGCGCTGTCATCCGAGCGAACTTTGACCCACTCATCGCAGTCTTATCGCGATGAGTGGGCGGACTCGGCAATCAGTCGCAGAATCTGCTGTGGCCTTTTGCCCTAAGGTACGCCGCTCCCCGACACTCGCTGTCATCCTGAGCGAACGGGGCCCCGAACGTTTTTCAGTTCGGGGGCGGTGAGTCGAAGGATCTGCTGTGGCACCTCGGAACCTATGCAACAGCCCTTCGACTTGCTGCACTAGAATGAACTCTGGAATCGCATTGCCTGACCGCTTCAACTTCAACCGGCCGAGAAAAATCAATCGTCTTTCTCATTCGTTGAGGGTCGTCCGCTTGCCAGCAGCGCTCACCCCTGATATTTCCTCTACTCTATAGGTGAACCATGCACTTTCTTCCCAAGCTGCCCCGCCGTCTTCTTGCTCTCGCCGCTCTCGCCGCCCTCGCCGCGCTTGCGCTGCCACTTCCCGCGCACGGCGCCTCCAAGGAGGTCATCGAGCTGCAAACCCAGGTTCAGCAGTTGCTCGACATGGTGCAGCGACTCCAGTCAACATTCGACACGCGGTTCGGTGTCATCCAGCATCTGCTCGAGCAGACTGCCGACAACGCCAACCAAATTACCGCTACAGTCAACGCCCTGGACAAGAAGATCAACGCCCAAAGCGAAGCAGGCAACGGAAAGCTGGACACCGTCTCCGGCCAGGTCCAGTCGCTCAACGACTCGGTCGACGAGCTCAAGTCCCGGGTTGCCAAGCTCGACAAATCTGTCCAGGATCTGCAAACCCAACTTCAAAACATTCAGACAACTCAGCCCGGAACAGCCCAGCCCGGCACGCCCGGCGCAAACCAACCAGGCCAGCCTCTTCCTGGCGCTGGCCAGCCAGGCTCCGGCCTTGCCACTGCCTCAGGCGTCGCGCAGTCTCCGGCCGCTCAGGCCCCGCCACTCGCCGAAACCTTTCAGGCCGGCGTTCGCGATTATAACTCCGCCCATTATGAGGTCGCAGCGGGCGAATTCCAGGACGTGATTAAGTTCTATCCGATGGACGATCTGGCCGGAACATCGCAGTTCTACCTCGGCGAAATCGCATACCGCCAGGGAAACTTTACCGACGCAGTCAAGAATTACAACGCCGTCCTCGAAGGCTTCCCCGGCAGCCCCAAAGCCCCTGCCGCCCAGCTCCGAAAGGGCCTTGCACTCTTAGCCCTCAAAAAAAATGACGCCGGAATCCACGAGCTGCGCCTGCTCATCCAGCGCCATCCCCAGACCCCAGAGGCCGCACAGGCCCGCTCCAAGCTCAACGCCCTCGGCGTCCGCATCACCCCCGCTTCCGCCCCCGCCCACTAGGGTTCCACCGGTCATCGACAGCATTGTCAAATTTCGCTGAGACCTCCGTGGCCCATCCATTTCGCCGCCTTTTGGCGAAATGGGTGAGATGCCAGTGGACTCTCTGTCTCCAGATTCTCCAACATCGCTTTATCCCCAGGAAACAATTCCAGCTTCTACAGCACGTTGAGGCCACCTTGACGAGGGGTCTCGCACAAGCCAAAATTCTTGCGCCAAAATCCAGGTTTCCTGCTGTATGCTTCCAATACGCTCTACTTCAAACAAATTAATAAGGCTCCGGTATTCATGCCTTTTGGGATGCCGTGTATCCGGATAACCTGAAAGAGCTGCGCATGCCTGAGCAGTCACCAGTCCGCTACTACAACTGGACACGCACCTGTTTCATCTTCGTCGCGGTCCTCATGGTAATCACCCTCATCAGATTCCTCGCGGTTGGCCCGCGAAACTACTGGCCGCTCATTCCGCTGCTCCCGCTTCCCTTCCTCTTTCTCCTCAACCTGTGGCTCGCCTTCCGCCGCACCCACAAAGCGCTAAATGAGAGCCGCCATTTTTATGACCCCGCAAGCCATTCTGCTGTTGAGGCGCTCTTCGGCCTTTCCCTCACCGCGGCATGCGGTCTCCTCATCGCCCTCATCGTCGGCTTCTTAATCGCCAAATCTCTTACACCCTGACACGCGCTATACGCCCCAAGAAATAGAAAACCCCGCACTCGGCGGGGTTTTTCAATTCGTTGCAGTTCCTTGAAGTTACTGCAGGCTCGCCATCAACCCTTCAAGCGCACTCTTTGGCGGACGCGTCACACTGTCAGGCAACTGCCCAATCGGCTCGTCCACCAGGTTCAATTGATCTATGAACGTTGGCTTCTGAGTATCGATGTAGAACACGCCCGTCAGTACTTCATTGTTGGCGTGCGCCTCCATCAGAGTCTTCACCGCATTCGCCTTGTCCGTCGGATCGTAATCCTCCTGCAACTTCTTTAGCCGCAGGCTCGATCCATCGTGCATCTCCACTTCGTACACCGACCCAGATTCGTAATCCACTTCGATCTCGTCGAAGCTCGCCACAAAATCTACTTCGTTGATCGGCTCGTCATTGTCCTGCATGAACTTGTAGCTCTTCGTCGAACCTTCATGATCGTTGAAGGTCACGCATGGGCTGATCACATCCAGCATCACTGTGCCCTTGTGCGCGATTGCCGCCTTCAGCATCGAGAGCAGCTGCTTCTTATCGCCGCTGAATGACCGGCCCACAAAGGTTGCGCCCAGCATAATCGCCATCGCGCATGTGTCGATCGCCGGAAGGTCATTCACAACGCCGGTCTTCAGCGTCGAACCAAGATCAGCCGTCGCCGAGAACTGTCCCTTCGTCAATCCGTAAACACCGTTGTCTTCGATGATGTAAATCATGGGAAGATTGCGCCGCATCATATGCGTAAACTGCCCCATGCCGATCGATGCCGTGTCGCCGTCGCCGGAAACACCCAGCGTCGTCATCGTGTGATTCGCAAGAATAGCTCCGGTCGAAACCGAAGGCATACGCCCGTGCACGCTGTTGAAGCTGTGCGAACGCGTCATGAAGTAAGCCGGGCTCTTCGACGAGCAGCCGATGCCGCTCATCTTCATCACCCGCTCCGGCTCCACGCCCATCTCCCACATCGCCTGGATAATGCGCTCTGAGATCGCGTTGTGGCCGCATCCCGCGCACAGCGTACTCTTCCCGCCGCGATACTCCAGAATCGGAAGTCCAATGTGATTCAATTTAGGTACTGCTGGTGCTGTTGCCATCTAACGATTCCCCTTCTGCTCTCTATCGATGCCAAGATTTTCGAGTGTCGACTTCATGATGCAACCGCCCCCTCGTGCACTTCCACGTCCTCGACGTGTGTAGGAGAAAGGCCGCTAAATCCTTCCTTCGTCGCGAACTCTTCCACTACGGTTTGCGCATCGAGCGGCAGTCCGTTGTAGTGCAGAATGCTGCGCAGCTTGCCCGCCTGGTCGCCAGGAAGATCGAGTTTCAAAAGGCTCGCCAGTTGCGCATCGCGGTCCTGCTCAACCACGTAGACACGCTCGTGCGATGCCACGTAATCGTGAATCTCGTGCGCGAACGGATAAGCCCGGATGCGCATGTAATCCACGTCCTGCCCATATTGCGTCTTGATCAGGTCCAACCCCTCGCGAATGGCGAAATCCGAACTCCCGTAAGCGAGAATCCCGATCTTGGAACTTCCGTCCTTCACCGTCACCGGCCCAGGAAGCAGTTTGCGCGCATTTTCGAACTTGCGCACCAGGCGCTCCATCCCCGCAACGTAAATCTCCGGCCTCTCGGTGTATCCCGCCGATTCGTCGTGCCCTGTCCCGCGCGTAAAGTAGCCCGCCTTCGGATGATTCGTACCGGGAAGCGTGCGCCAGCCAATCCCATCCCCATCCACATCCTTGTAGCGTGCAAACCCGCCAAGACGATTCAAATCCTCAGCCGACAAAACCTTGCCGCGATCGAGTGGGCCCTCTGGATAGGCGAACTGTTCAGACATCCAGTTGTTCATGCCAAGATCGAGATCCGAAAGCACAAACACCGGCGTCTGTAGCCGCTCCGCAAGATCGAATGCCTGGTAGCCAAGTTCGAAGCACTCCTTCACGTTGCCCGGCAAAAGCACAATGTGCCGCGTATCCCCATGCGAAAGGAACGCCACCTTCAAAATGTCTGCCTGCGAAGTTCGCGTCGGCAAGCCAGTCGACGGCCCGCTGCGCTGCACGTCGAAGATCACGCCAGGAATCTCTGCGTAATATCCCAGACCGGCAAACTCCGCCATCAGCGAAATCCCAGGTCCCGATGTTGCCGTCATCGACCGTGCGCCAGCCCAGCCTGCGCCCAGAACCATGCCAATCGCCGCAAGCTCATCCTCTGCCTGCACCACTGCAAATGTTGCCTTGCCTTCCGGCGTCACGCGAAACTTCTTCAGCAGATCCGTTGTCGCTTCCACCACTGAAGTCGATGGCGTAATCGGATACCAGGCCACCACCGTCACCCCGGCAAACACCGCGCCCATGCCGCACGCAGCGTTGCCGTCAATGATGATCTTTCCCTTCGTCGCGTTCATCCGCTCAATCGCGTAGGGATCATGCTTGGTCAGTTTCTCGGCCGCGTAGTCGTAGCCAGCCTTCACCGCGCCGAAGTTCAGGTCGAATACCTTCTGCTTCTTCGCGAACTGCTTTCTCAGGCCATGCTCAACCACGCTCAGATCGATCTCCAGCAACTGCGCGGCAACGCCAACATAAACCATGTTGCGCACCAGCTTGCGCAGCTTCGCTTCCGGGCAGATTGCCGCGGTGATCTTGTCAAACGGAACCGGGTAGCACACCACGTCGTCCCGGTACTGCGCCAGGTTCATGCTCTCTTCGTGGATCGCAACGCCGCCCGTTGGCAGCGTGAGCACATCCTGCTTGCATGTCTCGGGATTAAGCGCGATCAGAACCTCAGCGTCACGCTTCCGCGCCACGTATCCGTTCTTGCTCGCCCTGATTGTGTACCAGGTTGGTAGGCCGGCAATGTTCGACGGAAAAAGGTTCTTGCCGCTTACCGGAACCCCCATACCGAAGATGCTTTTCAGCAGAACGCTATTGGCGGATTGCGAGCCGGACCCGTTCACCGTTGCTACGTTGATGCTGAAGTCGTTTACCACGCGTTCGCGCGTGCTCGTTGCCCTCTGCAATTCCCCCAGGGCCAAATTGCCTATCGCCATGTGGCGGGTTCCCTTCCGAGTAGTTTCTCTTGAACCGCCGTCCCACTATCTGAAACTCGCGGCCCGTTCCGTCCCAAGTTAGTATAGTCATTTTCAGACTTCACCGTCTCAATTCTCAGCCCCCATGTAACCCTTTTGAGTCATGCAAATTCTCGTTTTGAATCGGATGAATATAAAAGGAATCGCCTTCCCGTTTCCGTTCATTTCCCCTGCGTTCAGCCCAAGTCAATTTCCCCGTCCTGTCTTTTATCCGAAGTTAAGATACGATTGCCCGGATGGCTCCTGTCGATAATTCGCCGCGCCTCCGCTACGAAGTTCTAGCCGGCGAACATACCATTTCGCTAGATCGTGAATTCTCTCCGTCGGCCGCTCACCCGACCAGGACCTCATCCTTTCGGACGGCTTTGTCTCCCGTCGCCACGCCGTAATCAAACGCAACAGCGGCGCCTAGACCCTCGTCGATATCCGCCTCGCCTGACCCGCCACTGCCTGGCTCGTTGCAACACAAGGCCGCCCCACAACAATGCCCGTCATCCTGGGCGGGCTGTGCCCATTCATCGCGGCATTTTAGCGATGAGTGGACGGCCAGGTGATAAGACGAAGGACCTGCTGTCGCACTTCGGAAATCCTGCAGCAGGTGTCTGACGCACGCGACAAGACCCGCCGCAGGCAATGCCCCTGCTATACTTCGCTCGTTCCCCTCAGGAGGCGAAATGGGCAAGATCAACATCGGCCGTCTGATTCTCGCCGGCCTCGCCGCTGGCCTCATTTCCGACGCCTTGGGTTACCTCGTCGACGGGGTCATCCTCGCCGAAAGATGGGCCGACGGCTTGGCCTTCCTCAACCATCCCCAGTTCTCTCCCATGCAGTGGGTCTGGTTCAGCGCGATCGGCCTCGTCGGCGGCTTCATCGCCGTCTGGATCTACGTCGGCATCCGCCCTCGCTTCGGTCCCGGCCCACTTACCGCCGCCTACGCCGCAATTGCAGTCTGGATCCTCACCAGCCTCATTCCCAACCTTGAATTCATGTGGGTACTCCGCCTCTTCGAACACCACCTCACCGTCTTCACCACCCTCGGCGCCCTCGTCGAAATCCTCGTCGGAACCGTCCTCGGAGCCGCCCTCTACCAGGAAGACGAAGAGTAATCCCAGCACCACCCCTCAAGCATTCTTCCCCGATTTGCTTCGCTCCATTGGCGCCGTAAACCCAGCGACCCATCCTTTCAAAATCCCCCACAGTCATTACCGACCCGCGCCTCAGAGTAGGGAAGAGCCACGCCGTAGCCGCAGCGGTGGTTATCCCCGCGCCACGACGTAGGTATGAACCGCGCCGCAGGCGCAGCATCTGTTAGCCCTGCGCTTCACCGTGGGGAGACCGAACCCCCAGAGAACCTCAAGTCTCGTAGGGACGGCAACGTCCCTGTTTTTTCCTGCCTCCACACTGTTCTGCGCTGCTTTCAACCATCATCTGACCCCCGAACTGTATCTAGTTACGAAAGTAACTACACTTAAATGTGATAAATACCCCGCAAAAGTAACATTTTTCTGTTTACTTTTTCCCCGTCTACCACGAAACTATTCTTGACAGGTGCCGGTTGAGCCCCACACAATCTGGCTCCTGCGCAACAATGGGGACCCTCCCCACATGCTCAATGCGCTCCGCCGCACAGGCCATCTCCTCCCCCGGCCGACCTCTCCGCGGCATACCTGGCGGCTGGAGCGCAGAGCGTTTCTACCCAGACTCCAGACTCCAGACTCCAGACTCCAGACTCCAGACTCCAGACCCCAGACCCCAGACCCCAGACCCCAGACCCCAGACCCCAGCTGATGTCGCCCCAAAAGCACTGCGCCAATCCGTGCAAAAAACGTCGGCCTATCCTCAAGTAAATCTTCGAAGAATTGCCTTGACAACGCGCTGCGGTCATAGCAGAATTCCGCCAACTCGGATTCACATCCCCAAGAGTCGTCAAAATCTGCGTTGCATTTCAATGTCACGCTCTGAGTGAATTCCCTTCATCCCGCGCGACACCAACAATGTGCGGGCTCCATAACTTCGAAAACCAAAATAGGAGCTCCAACAAATGCCGATCGATCCGATTAACCACATCGACCACCAACTCCATGTTGACATAGCCCACACCGACACCAACACCGCCCACGTTGACACGCCCCACACAGACACCGCCCACACAGACCATGCCCCAGGACACACCGATTCCAACAAACACACAGACGTCAAAGGAGGCCACGTCGACGTTACCAATAAAGGGTTGCCGTTCTAACCCTACTATTGCTCACGCGGTTCATAAACGCGCCTGTTCCCCCAGGAGATCGCAATGACAATCGAATTGCGGCCGCTGGGCGTCGCTTGTAATTTGTCGTGTCAC
>Ga0182016_10006080_pt1 | contig 12781 bp, 12 predicted proteins | sample 712S2MmetaG_FD_120491 | JGI IMG/M metagenome (GOLD analysis project Ga0182016, IMG submission 120491) | Permafrost microbial communities from Stordalen Mire, Sweden - 712S2M metaG | ecosystem: Environmental > Terrestrial > Soil > Wetlands > Permafrost | place: Sweden: Stordalen | collected...
CGGCGATAGTCCGAGCAAAGCGAGCGTCACATTGCGCTCGATGGTGTCCTGCGCGAACAGCGTGATGATCTGATAAGTTCGCGCCATGCCGAGATGCGCCCGTTTGCGGCTCGGCAGGCGAGTAATGTCGCGGCCGAACAGCGCCACCGAGCCGCGGTCGGGCGCGAGTTCGCCGGTAATGAGATTGAACAACGTCGTCTTGCCGGCGCCGTTCGGGCCGATGATGAGTCGGCGCTCGCCGGGGTCGACATTGAGATTGACATTGGCGGTGACCCGCAAGCCCCCGAACGACTTGCTCAAATTGTTGATGACGAGCGCGCTCATGGTTGCGAGTCCGGCTTCTTCCGCCGTCCGCTGCGCCAGGCCGAACGGGTCAAGCGTGCGGCGCCCGGCACCAGGCCTTCCGGCATGAAGATCACGATGGCGACGAAGATCGCGCCAAGCATGAAATTCCAGCGCGTAATATAGGCGCTCACCACGTTCTTGACGATGACGACGAGCGCCGCGCCGACCACCGGACCGAGCAGCGTCCCGGCGCCGCCCGAGATCACCATCAACAGGCCTTCCGCCGATGCGGTGAGCGCCAGCGCCTGCGGCGAGATGAACTCGTTGTAATAGACGAACAGAATTCCGGCGACGGCGGTCAAGAGGCCGGAAAACATGAAAGCGCCGAACCGGATCATCCACACATGGTAGCCGAGCGCATTCATGCGGCGCGGCTGGTCGCGGGTGCCGCACAAAGCCGCGCCGAACGGCGAGCGCACGAAAATCGCCGCGAGGAGAAGCGCGATCAGAAAGATGACAAGCGTGGCGCCGTAGAAGCCGCGCGCCGAGGCGAGCGAAAATCCGAACGGCGCCGGCCGCGTCGTCACGCTGATGCCGTTGTCGCCGTTGGTGAGGCTGATCCACCGATAGGCCAAGCCCCAGATGATCTCGCCGAGCGCGAGCGTGATCATGATAAAGCTGATGCCGGTCGCCCGCAGCGCCAGCGCCGCGAAGCCGGCCGTGACGACCAGGCAGGCGGCGAGCGCCGCAAGAATGGCGATGCCGTGGCCATAGCCGGCGGCGAGCAGATAAGCCGCCACATAGGCCGCGACGCCGAACAGGCTGGCATGACCGAGCGACACGAGGCCCGCATAACCGACCAGCACGTTCAGCCCGAGCGCGAAGATCGCGTAGAGCAGGACCTGGCTTGCGATGTTGACGTAATAAACCTCGCTGACCACGAATGGCACCGCGATCAGCGCGATGATCGCAATCGCGACAGCAAGGCGTCCGGCGGTGACGAGGCTGTTCGCAGGACTGTTCGCAACGCTGCTCTCTGGACCGCTCACAGAACCTGGCCTCCGAACAGTCCTTGCGGCCGCAACACCAGGACCAGCACCATCGGCAGAAACAGAATGAAATAAGCGAGCTCCGGCAACAGCGCCTGGCCGAAATTATAGATGAAGCCGACGATGATGCTGCCGACGAAGGAGCCGAGCAGGCTGCCGGTGCCGCCGAGTATCACGACCACCAGCGCCAGCGGCAGCATGTCCTGGTCGAGCCCGGGATAGACCGAAAGAATGGGGCCGCCGATCATGCCGGCAAATCCGGCCAAGCCCGCACCGAGTCCGAACACGATGGTGAAGAGCTGCGACACCCGGATGCCGACGACGCGCGCCATCTGCGGATCGTCGACGCCGGCGCGGATCATGGCGCCGAGCCTGGTGCGTTCGAGCATCAGCCACAGCGCGATGGCGAAGACGACGGCGATCATGATCACGGCGACCCGGTAGAGCGGAAAGACGGCGCCGGCGGCGCGAACGAAGCCGGTGAGGCTTTGCGGCGTCGCCACCGAAATCGGATCGCCGCCCCATGCCATCAGGCAGAGATCGGCGACCATGAAGGAGACGCCGAGCGTCACCAGCACCTGCGCCAATTGCTGACCGGCGAGCCGCCGCAGCAGCAACCGCTCCATCAAGGCGCCGAGAACCGCCACCTCGAGGCCCGCGATCACTGCCGCCAGCCAGAAATTGAGCGTAAAGCCGAGCGCGCCGGAGAGCAGCGTCGTGCCCAGATAGGCGCCGATCATGAACATCGAGCCGTGCGTCAGATTGGGAATCCGCATCAGCCCGAAGATCAGGGAAAATCCCGCCGACAGCAGGAACAACAGGCCGCCGAACGTCACACTGTTGACGGTGAGCAGCACCCAGAACGTCATATCCGCCGAACCCGGTTTTTGTAGCCTGGATTGCGCAACGCGCGATCCGGGATTCCCACACGCTGCGCCTTCGTCTCGCTTCCACCGATGCGCTCGGCGCTTCGGTGGAGTCTAGCCCGCCGCGGCTCGCAGGGCGAGCGGGGCGGGTTGGTCAATCCGGGCTACGCGCCGTCAGCACTTAGCCAGCGGCGGATAATCGCGCGAATAGACCGGATGCGCGAGGAATTCCTGCTCCGGCCAGGTCCAGAACTGACTGACGTTCTCATAAGTCTTGATCGTCTTGTTCCAGAGTTTCAGGCCGTATTTGGCGCCCTCGGTGCCACAGCGCCGGACGTAGAAGGTGCCGACGATATTGCCGAAGTGATCGAACTTGACCGGCCCGCGCGGCGTGTCGGTGAGATTGACGGCGCGCAAGGCGGCCATGAACTTTTCTTTGTCGCTCGCGTCACCGCCGACCGCCTTGAGGCCGGCGTCGACGACCTGGCAGCTGACATAGAGCAGGGCCGCATATTGGCCCGGCACGGTGTCGTAATTTTTCAGCATGCCCTCGACGAAACGGTTGTTGCCGCCATTGTCGAGATCGAGCGAATAGGGCGTGCAGCTGACAAGGCCGATCGCCTCCTCGCCGAAGCTCTTGAGCAAGGCATCGTCGCCGCCGGTTTCGCCGGTCACGACCTGATATTTGAGTCCGGCGCTGGCATAGGCTTTCATGAACCGCAGCGGATTCGAGCCGGCAAACCCCTCACAGACGCCGTCGCAATCGCTGATCTGCGCCACATAAGGCGTGTAGTCGGGCGTGACCAAAGGCGGCCATAGTTTGTTGACGACGCAGCCGCCGTTGGCCTGAAAGGTGGACTGGAAGCCGCCCATCTGCTCATAGCCGAAAGCGAAGTCCTCGGAGATCGTGACCACCCGCTTGAGCTTCAGTTCGGTCGCCGCATAGTGCCCCATCGGATGCATGAATTGCGAGGAGGCTGCCGATGCCCGCAAGAAATACGGATTGGGCCGGCGCTGCGTCATGTCGTCGGCGCCTGCGAGGCTGAGCGTCGGCGTTTTTTGCTCGCGGACATAATCGGTGATGGCCAGCAGCTCGAACGCCGCCAACGGGCCGAGGATGGCATCGACCTTGTCGCGCTCGACCAGCTCCTGGGCCTTGGTCTTGGTGCCTGCCGGATTGCCGCCGGTATCGGCGGAGATGAAGTCGACCTTGCGGCCGCCCATCGTATAATTCGTTTCCTTGAGATAGGTCAGAACGCCCTGTTCCATCTGGATGCCGCCCTGCGCCAGCGGGCCGGTTTTCACCGTAAGAAGACCGAGCTTGAAGGGTGCTGCTTGCGCGATCGCGGGCGTCGGAAATCGGGCGACGGCTGCCGCGGCGCCCGCGGCGGTACCCGCCAGCAGCGTGCGGCGGCTTACTTTTCCGGACATGAGCTTGCGAGACATGACGATCCTCCCTGCAGCGCCTTATTGATGGCGAGGCGCCCTTGTTGCCGGCACGTCCCCGCCGCGCCGGCGCTATCATTGGCGAAGCTATTGTTACGTGTAAAGGCTACTGTTGTCGCGCTCGTTTCAGCATTTCGTCGGCGGCGGATAGTCGCGCGAATAAACCGGATGGGCGAGGAATTCCTGCTCCGGCCAGGTCCAGAACTGGCTGACGTTGTCATAGGTCTTGATGATTTTATTCCACAGCTTGAGCCCGTATTTGGCGCCCTCGGGGCCGCAACGGCGGATGCAGAAGGTCCCGACCACATTGCCGAAATGATCGAATTTGATCGGCCCGCGCGGCGTTTCGGCAAGGCTCACCGCGCGCAGCGCCGTCATGAATTTCTCCTTGTCGGCGGGATCGCCGCCGGCCTTCAGCGCCGCTTCGACGACCTGACAATTGACGTAAAGACCCGCTGCATAAAATCCAGGCAGCACATTGAAGTTCTTCATCATGCCGTCGACGAAGCGCTTATTGGCGTCGTTCTCGAGGTCGAGCGAATAGGGGCAGCAAGACGTCAGGCCGACGGCCTCGTCACCGAAGCTCTTGAGCAAGGCATCGTCGCCGCCGGTCTCGCCGGCCACCACGGGATATTTCAGTCCGGCTCCCGCATAGGCCTTCATGAAGCGCAGCGGGTTCGAGCCGGCAAAGCCCTGGCAAACACCATCGCAATCGGCGATTTGCGCAATGTAGGGCGTATAGTCCGGCGTGACCAAAGGCGGCCACAGTTTGTTGACGACGCAACCGCCGTCTTTTTCGAACGCGGCCTGAAAGCCGCCGATCTGCTCGTAACCGAAGGACAGATCCTCGACGACGCAAAAGACGCGCTTGAGCTTCATCTCGGTCGCCGCATAATGGCCCATCGGCTGCATCGCCTGCGACGACGTCGCCGACGCCCGCAATAGAAACGGATTGGGCTGCCGTTGGGTCAGATTGTCGGCCGCGGCCAGACTGAGCGTCGGTGTCTTTTGTTGCTGGATATATTCGTTGATCGCATAAAGTTCGAACGCGGCAAGCGGACCGAGGATAACGTCGACCTTATCGCGCTCGATCAATTCCTGGGCTTTGGTCTTGGCGCCCGCCGGAGCGCCGCCGGTGTCGCCGACGACGAGCTCGACCTTGCGGCCGGCCATCATATTATCGGTTTCCTTCAGAAAGGTCTGAACGCCCTGTTCCATCTGGACGCCGCCTTGAGCGAGCGGCCCGGTCTTCACCGTGAGCAGGCCGATCTTGATCGACGCTGCTTGCGCGATGGCCGGCGCCGGAAAGTGCCCGAGCGCAACGGCGGCGGCGCCGGTCGCGCCGCCGGCAAGAAGCCCGCGGCGGGTAACTTTATGTGAATTGCCTTTACGAGACACGGTATCCTCCCCTGGAAACGCGCCGGAGCTATCGCTCTCTTAGTGGCGCTTGGCTGTCCGACGGCGTTTATACGATCATTTCCTCTGCGGTGGAATGACAGGCAGCAGCAGATAGGGTCGCGTCTTGCCGCCGAAATGCAAGCCGGTCACACCGCCGAAAATCTGCGGCGGACGGTCGCGCACGTCGTCGTGCAGGAACGGACCGCAGCCGGTGAGCTCGTTCTTGAAGTTGGACAACTTGCCACCGCTCGGACCGCCATAGACATAGTCCTTGCCACGGATGGTCAGAGCGATGCGGTGCCCGGCCGGCACCACGATCGAGGTCGGCCAGATTTCGACGTCGAGCTCGACGACCTCGCCCGGCTTGAGCGGCGCTTTCTTGGTGTGGGTGTGATAGGGCCGATACGGCTTGGTGAGCTTCTTGTCGAGCGCGCGATGCGAGGCGCGCAGCCACCCCTGCCCGACCGGCGCGTGCGGATCGATCGCGCCCTGGAACACGACTTCTTTCAGATCGGGCGAGAACACGCGCAGCACCGCAAAAATATCGGCATCGCTGGTGGACGACGAGACGAAAAGCTTTAGCGCCGACGGCCCGGTGATCTCGGTGTCCGCTCTGACCGGCGGCGTCATGAAAGTGACGCCATCGCCCATGGCTTCAAACTGGATGGCCGATTTCTTCTGAGCGTTCTTGCCCGGCTTCGGCGCGAGCGTGCCTTCGGCCGGGTCGAGATAGAGCTTGGTCCATTTGGTGCGCTTGAGCGGCCATTCCTTTTCGGTGCGCTCGACAAAGCCGTCGACATGACGCACCTGCAGCTGCACCGGCGGTTGCTTGTCCCAGCCGTTCTTCTTGCCGTGCAGAAAGTAGTCGAAGAAGCGCAGCTGCAGCTCGCGGCCGTAATCGGTGTAGAAATGCGTCCAGTGCTCGATGCCGTGCACTTCGAGCCATTTGTGCTTGGATGCCGCGCGCACAAAGCCTTCGAAATTGCCGCGCGGGTGCAAAGGCTGGCCGCCCCAATTGGCCGCCGACAAAAACGGCACCTTGACCTTCGACCAGACCGGCGAGCGGGCGCGGTGATACTCGTCGTCGAGCGGATGGGCGACGATATCGCCGCCGAAATTGCTGCGGTTCTTCGCCAGTTCTTCGTCGGACAGAAACTCGGGCCCGCAGACAAGTTCGCCATGCACGCGGCTTCGTCGGCCGCGTTCGCCGGCACCGTATTGCACGGTCTTGACCTGCATGTCGTACCAGTTCTCCCAGAACGTGCAGAGAATGCCGCCGTGGTGGGTCATGTCGCGATACCAGTCGGCGGCGCCCTCCCAGATGCACATCGCGGCGAGGTGCGGCGGCTCGCGGCTCGCCACATGCCATTGATTGATGCCGTAATAGGAAATGCCGTTCAGCCCTACTTTGCCGTTCGACCAGGCCTGCACGCCCGCCCATTCGATGCAGTCGTAGAAGTCTTGGGTCTCGCGCGGCGAGAAATGATCGATGAAGCCCGGCGACACGCCGCAGCCGCGGGAATCCACCCGCACGCAGGCATAATCATGCGGCACCCATTTCTCGGGGTCGACCACCTCCCAGCTCTGATAAAGATTGCTCGAACCCGCCGACACGTCGGGATGCTTGTCCACCATGCGCTCCCAGGCGCTCGGATAGCCATCCTGGAAGGCGAGCCCTTTGGCGTAGGGACCGTAGCTCAGGATCACCGGGTAGCGGCCTTCGGCGATCGGGCGAAACACGTCGGCGCGCAGCACCAGCCCATCGTCCATCGTGATCGGCACGTCCCATTCGATGCGCATGCCATCGCGCGTTTCGCCGCGCTGCTGGTGGGTGGTGTGTTCCATCTTGGCGCCGGCAGCCGCCGCCATGCGGGCTTCGCCTTCGAGCGATGACATGGGTTTCCTCCGGGATTGTCATTCCGGGGCGCGGGCGGAGCCCGCGAGCCCGGAATCCATAGACACAGATTTAGAAGGAAGTTTTAGACCATCGCGATACCGCTTGCACCGTGGTTATGGATTCCGGGCTCCTCGCTTGTCATCGGGCCAGCCACTTCGGGCCGGACCCGTTGGCTCGGCCCCGGAATGACGTTCAGCGCTTTTTGCGCCCCCGCTTCACTCCCGCCATTTTCTCGAGCACGGCGCAGACCGCGGCGGTGTCTTCGGGTCCGTGACCGCTCGCGAGCGCCTTCTCGTAGATCGCGCTCGAGGCGTCGAACATCGGCGTCGGCACTTTGATCTGGCGGGCATAGCCGCCGATGACGTCCATGTCCTTCTGCCAGACGGAAATCTTCATCGTCGGCACGCTGTAATCGTCCTTCACCATCATCGGCGCGCGCAATTCGAAGATCCGCGAATTGCCGGCGCCAGTTTTGACCAGATCGAAAATAAGCTGCGGCGGCAGCCCGGACTTCATGCCCAGCACCATCGCCTCGGCGCTCGCCACATTGTGGATCGCGACCAGAAGATTGGCGACGTATTTCATGCGGCTGCCGTTGCCGAAGGCGCCGACGTCATGCACCGCCCGCGTAAAGCCCGCGAACAGCGGCCGCAATTTCTTGATCTCGGCGGTGCCGCCCGAGGCATAGACCACGAGGTCCTTGGTCGCCGCCTGCGCGCCGGTGCCGCTCACCGGACAGTCGAGCATCAGATGGCCCGCCTTGCGCAGCAGGCCTTCCGCCTTGGTTTTGTCTTCGAGCGTGAACGTCGACATCTCGACGATGACGCGGCGCGACAGGCCGGCGTCCGCAATGGCAGCCGCGGTCGCGGCGAGCGCCTCGGGCTTCGGCAGGCTGGTGATGACGGTTTTCACCTGGCGCGCGACGTCGACGGCGTCAGCCGCGATCTCGGCGCCGAGCTTGGCCAGCGCCTTGCGGCGGGCCGGCGCCAGATCGTAACCGATCACCCGCCAGCCGGAGGCTACGAGATTTTTGGCAAAGGCGCCGCCCATGATGCCGAGGCCAATGACGCCGACGACACCTTTTTTTGCCGAAGCCGTTTTCTTGCCTGAAGCCATTTTCTTATTCGAAACCATGCCGCTCCTCGTTCCCTCTTTTCAAAGTCCGCGACGCTATGGCATTCGCTCCCATTGGCGCAAGTCGCTTTCGCTCCCATGGGCGCAAGCGGCTTTCTCGCGCGACCGCGATCGCCTATCGTCGGCGCTGGGGAAGACGCGAGGAGTGTGCCGGATGAAAATCGGAATAGCGGGCCTTGGCGCCATGGGCAGTGCCATTGCGGCCCGCCTGCTGGAAGCGGGACACGAGGTGACCGTCTGGAATCGCACGCCGGCGAAAACCAAATCGCTGGCCGAGGCCGGCGCGACCGTTGCCGCCAATCCCGCCGCCGTCGCCGGCGCGAGCGACGCCGTCATTACCATCCTCACCGATGGCGCGGCGATCGACGAAGTCTATGGCGGCGCTTCGGGCCTCTTGTCCGGCAACGTGAAAGGCAAGCTCTTCATCGAGATGAGCACCGTGCCGCCAAAAGTCGAACTTGCCTTGGCGTCGAAGGTACGCGGTGCAGGTGCCGACTTCGTCGAGTGCCCGGTCGGCGGCTCGACCGCGCCGGCGCGGCAAGGCAAGCTTCTCGGCCTCATGGGCGGCGACGCCGCAGCAGCCGAACGCGCGCGGCCGATCCTCGATCAACTCTGCCGCAAGGTCGAACATTGCGGCCCGGTCGGCGCCGGCTCGTCGATGAAGCTCGCGATCAATCTGCCGCTGATGGTGGCATGGCAGGCTTATGGCGAGGCTTTTGCCATCGCGCGCGACGTCGGCTGGGAGCCGAAGCGCCTGCTCGATCTCTTCGTCGAGAGCAATGGCGCCAATAACGGGTTGAAGATGCGCGCCGACATGATCGTCGCCATGATGGAAAACCGCGATCCCGGTCCGACCACCTTCAGCATCGCCAATGCGGTCAAGGATCTGCGGACGATGGTCGACGCCGGCGCCGCCAAGGGCGCCGATATGCCGGCCACCAAAGCCGCCCTTGCGGCCTTCGAAGAAGCGAACAAGAAAGGCCTTGGCGGCGGTGACGGTTCGCGCCAATCGGTCTATTGGGCGGGGCGCGCCAAGGGCTAACACTCATCCCCGTTAGATTTCATCCAAAAACATCGGAGCCAACATGTCTGTGATTTCGCTTGCGCAAGCTTCCACCATTGTCGATGTCGCGCTGAAGAAGGCGCGCGAAACCAATCTCGCGCCGCTCACGGTCGCCGTGCTCGACGCCGGCGGCCATCTCGTCGCTTTCAAGCGCGAAGACAAATCCGGCATCCTGCGTTTCGATATCGCCTTCGGCAAAGCCTGGGGCGCGCTCGGCATGGGCTTCGGCTCGCGCACGCTCGCGAGCCGGGCGGCGAAGACGCCGCAATTTTTCACCATGCTGGCGGCGGCGAGCGACGGCCGTGTGGTTTCGAATCCCGGCGGCGTGTTGATCCGCGACGGCGCGGGCAATGTCGTCGGCGCCTGCGGCATTTCGGGCGACACCTCGGACAAGGACGAAATGTGCGCCATCGCCGGCATCGAGGCGGCGGGGCTGAAGGCCGATCCGGGCGCCGACTGACATTTCATTCCTCCCCCGTTTACGCGGGAGGGCGCAAAGCGGGGCGGGAGGGGCAAGTGCTATTCGCACGGAGCAAGCCGGCCCCCACCCTCCCCTCCCCCGCAAGCGGGGGAGGATAACAACGCAAGGAGAAACTCCATGAAACTCTTTTCGTTCTGGCGCTCGCTCGCGACCTATCGGGTGCGCATCGCGCTCAATCTCAAGGGGCTCACGCCCGACGAGGTGATCGACGTCAACCTGATGAAGGGCGCGCAGCGCGAGGCGAGCTACAGGGCGGTCAATCCGATGATGGCGCTGCCGGCGCTGATCGACGGCGATGGACCGGCCTTGTTCGAATCCTTGGCCATCGTCGAATATCTCGACGAGACCCATCCCAATCCGCCGCTACTGCCGCGCGATCCGCGCGGGCGCGCTCGCGTGCGCGGGCTCGCCCAGATCGTCGCCTGCGATTCGCATCCGCTGATCGTGCCGCGGGTGCGCGAATATCTCGAGCACGAATTCAAGCTCGATGAAGCAACCCGCACCCAATGGTGCCAGCACTGGCATCGCGCGGCGCTGACCGCGCTCGAAGCCCATCTGCAGGACCCCGCCACCGGCCGCTACTGTCATGGCGACGCGGTCACGCTCGCCGACATTTGTCTCGCGAGCCAGGCGGCCGGCGCGAAGTTCTTCAATGTCGATACCGCGCCGTTTCCGACTTTTGCGCGGATCGCCAATTCCCTGTCGCAGATCGACGCCTTCGCCCGCGCCCATCCGTTGAAGCAGCCGGGAGCGCCGGCGGCGGCCTAAAGCCGCTCACCACCATTTGGCAAAATGATGCAGCGGACCGCGGCCGGTGCCGACCCCAAGCCGGTCGGCCCCCGCGATCGCCGCGCTGACGTAAGCCTTGGCATCGCGTACCGCCTCGCCGAGCTCCTGTCCCTTCGCCAGACCCGCGGCGATGGCTGAAGACAAGGTGCAGCCGGTGCCGTGGGTGTTGCGGGTATCGATCCGCGGCGCGGCGAGGCGCAGGCAATCGCCACCCTCGGCCAGAAAATCGACGCTCTCCGGCCCTCCCGCGTGGCCGCCCTTGATCAGCACCGCGCCGGCGCCGAGCGCGAGCAGCGTTCGCGCCTGGACGCGCATTTCGTTTTCGTCACGCGCCAGCGGCATGTCGAGAAGCGTAGAAGCCTCGAACAAATTGGGCGTCACGACGCGTGAACAGACAATCAGTTTGCGCAATCCGCCGATCGCATCGGCGCGCAAAAGATCTTCGCCCGAACTCGCCACCATTACCGGGTCGAGCACCACATTGCGCGCCCGGTGCCGGTCGAGTGCCGCGACGACGGCCTCGATCGCCGCCGCATTCCCGATCATGCCGATTTTCACCGCAGCAACGTCGAGATCTGAAAACACCGCATCGAGTTGTGCCGTGATGAAATCTGCTGGCACCTCGTGAATGCCGAAGACGCCCCGGGTGTTCTGCGCGGTGAGCGCCGTAATCGCACAAGCGCCGTACACCCCGAACGCCGCGAAGGTTTTCAGATCGGCTTGCACACCCGCCCCGCCGCCCGAATCCGAGCCGGCGATCGTGAGCGCGATCGGCACGCTCATCACAAGCCTCGCTTCGCCAGCATCGCATCGACGATGCCGCGCAGCGCGCGCGCTGCGGCGGCCGGATCCGGCGTAAGCGACAGCGCCGAGATAACCGCGATACCGTCGGCGCCGGCGCCGATGACCGCGGCTGCATTGCCGGCGTCGATGCCGGCGATGCCGCAGAGCGGCATTTTGGGCGCGCGCCGGTGCAAGGCCTCGACGATGCGGGCGAGACCCTCCGGCCCGATCGGGGCGTTCTTCTGCTCCTTCGACAGCGTCACATAGACGCCGCCGGAACCCACATAGTCGATCAGATCGACAGGCGCGGCCTCGGCCTCCGCCAAGGATTTGATCGACAGGCCGATGAGCGCATCCGGGCCGAGCAGCCGCCGTGCATCCTCGACCGCCATATCGTCCGGGCCGAGATGAACGCCGTCGGCTCCTGCGGCAAGCGCCACGTCGACACGGTCATTGACGACGAACGGCACGCTGAACGGCTTGAGCGCCGCTTTGATCGCCCGCGCCTCCTCGACCATGGCGCGGGTTTCGTTCTTCTTGTCGCGCAATTGAATGAGCGTCGCGCCGCCCGAGGCGCAAAGCCGCGCCAGTTCAGCAAGCCCGCGCCCGCCGGCGCGCTCGGGATCGACGATGGCATTGAGGCGGAGATCGACGGTTGTTTGGGGATTTCGCATCATGAGACCTTCAGCCGCGCGGCCAAGTCGGCGCGATCGAGATTGTGCAGTGCGTCGATGATGGCAAAGGCGAAGCTGCCGGGGCCATTGGCGCTCTGCGCTGCAATTTCGCCCGCGACACCGAAACCGGCGAGCGCGGCGACGGTCGCCGCATAGGCATCCGCTTCGACCGCCAAGGCCGCGCAAACCAGCGCCGAACCGGCGCAGCCCATCGCGGTGACGCGGCTCATCAGCGCGTGACCGTTACCGATCTCCGTCCGGCGCTCGCCGTCGGCGACGACGTCCGTCGCGCCGGTCAGCGCCACGATGGTGCCGTGGGTTCGCGCGAAACGCGCCGGCGCGTCGGCTGTGGGCTCGCCGCCGGTCAACGCGGCGAATTCCGCGCCATTGAGCCGCACAACCGCGGGACCGCGGCCGACGAGGTCGCGCGCGAACTGCGCGCGCCCGGGCGAACGCTCGACGAAGACCGGATCGAGCAACCAAGGCACGTCGTGCTCGGCCGCGGCAGACAGCGCCGCGCCAATCGCCGATTTTCGCTCGGCGTCGAAGGTGCCCAGATTGACCAGCAGCGCATCGGCGCCGGCGACGAAACCGCCGATTTCGTCCGGCGCCAACGTCATCGACGGCACCGCGCCGGCGGCGAGCAGCATGTTCGCGGTATACTGCTGGGCTACCGAATTGGTGATGCAATGCACGCGCGGCGCGCGCGAACGAATGCGCGCGAACAGGTCGGCGACACTGTCGGCAAGCTCTAAAGGTGCATGCATATCGCGGTCTTTCCAGCGCCTGCTCAGGATACTACGCCGCCCGCGAGGCGTCATTCCGGGGTGCCGGACGAGAGACACCGAATGACGCAGGTCTGGGCTTGGTATCCGACCCTGGTATATGGTGTCGCGACGGAGGTGCGCATGGTTCC
>Ga0182016_10006081_pt1 | contig 12781 bp, 11 predicted proteins | sample 712S2MmetaG_FD_120491 | JGI IMG/M metagenome (GOLD analysis project Ga0182016, IMG submission 120491) | Permafrost microbial communities from Stordalen Mire, Sweden - 712S2M metaG | ecosystem: Environmental > Terrestrial > Soil > Wetlands > Permafrost | place: Sweden: Stordalen | collected...
CGGCGGGTCGGCCAACACACCCGGCGGCTTCGCCTTCACCGCCCCAACTCTGGCACCCAGCGCAGGCACAGCCCCGCAGAGCGTGACTTTCACCCCGACCGACACAACCGATTACAATACGGCCAGCAGTACTGTGAGTGTGACTGTCAACAAGGCCAACCCAGTGGTCACGACATGGCCGACGGCCAGCACCATCACTTACGGACAGACACTGGCTTCGTCCACCTTGAGCGGCGGGTCGGCCAACACGCCCGGCAGCTTCGCCTTCACCAACCCGACCTTGGTGCCCGGCGCGGGAACGGCCCCGCAGAGCGTGACCTTCACCCCGACCGATACGGCCGATTACACCGCCGTCAGCGGCACCGTGAGTGTTACTGTTACTGGCGGTCTTCTTTCGCAACCAACCATTCAATCAGCCGCGCAGTTTGGGAATTCATTCACGTTTACCTGGAACACGACCCCATTGGAGAAATATCAAATTCAGTACACGACAAATTTAAGCCAGGCCATTTGGCTCAATTTGGGCGACCCCATAACCGCAAGCGGTTCAACCCTAATTGGATCGGATGCTTTGGCTAGTTGGCCGACATTCTATCGCGTGATGGTCGTGCCATAACCGTCTGCTTTCCACATTGACAACCTGCCACCTTCAATAATCCTTAAACACATGAGCAAGAGACATATTTGGGTCGTCGCCATATCTTTGGCTGCGAGTCTGGGGACCCCCATCCTGGCGGTAGATTGGTCCCAATACCGCGGTCCGAACCACGATGGAACTTCCAGCGAAAACATTCTGACCAGTTGGCCGGCCACAGGTTTGACCCAGGTTTGGAAACATCCACTCAATACCGGCTTTAGCGCCCTCAGTGTGGGAGGCGGGAAAGCCTTTACCTTGGTTAAACGCGAAATCGACGGGGCGGACCAAGAGGTGTGTGTCGCCTTGGATGCCAATACCGGCAATGAGCTTTGGGCCGTGCCTCTTTGCGTTGCCAAGTACGATGGCGGCGGCGATAGCGGAACACCCGACAATAAGGGAGGCGACGGCCCCCGCTCCACCCCGGCGTACGACCAGGGCAAGGTCTATACCTATTCATCTAAAATGGTCTTGAAATGCATGGATGCCGCGACCGGCCGGGAAATCTGGTCGTCCGACATCATCCATGATCACGATGGACACAACATCCAGTGGGAGAACGCCTCCTCCCCGGTGATTGATGGGAATTTGGTTTTCGTGGCCGGCGGCGGGGCAGGCCAAGCGTTGCTGGCATTTGACAAGAGCGACGGCCATGTTGTCTGGAAAACACAGAATGACAAATTCACCCAATCAACTCCCGTGGTCGCAGACATTCTGGGCCAAAGGCAGGTTGTCTTCTTCACGCAAAGCGGTTTGGTCTCGGTCCGTTCAACAACGGGCGACGTCCTCTGGCGCTATCCTTTTAAGTACTCTGTCTCCACCGCGATGACTCCAGTCGTATCAGGCGATATTGTGTACTGTTCCGCAGCCTACGGCGTAGGCTCGGGGGCATGCCGAATCACCAAAACGGATGACGGTTTCAAAGCGACCCAACTATGGTTTCAGCCCGCCAGCGTGCTGCAAAGCCATTGGAGCACACCGGTGGCGCAGGATGGGTATATGTATGGCATCAGCGGCGAGAAGCAGTATGGGAAAGCACCTTTGGTGTGCGTCGAATTGGCCACAGGAAAGCTCATGTGGTCGCAAGCAGGCTTCGGACCAGGGGGCTGTACGCTGGTGGATGGGTGCGTCCTGGTGTTGAGCGATGCTGGAGACTTGGTTTTGGTCAAAGCGTCGCCGCATTCCTTTGAGGAAGTGGGGCGGAGCCACGTGCTGGCGGGCAAATGCTGGAATAGCGCGGCCGTGAGCAGTGGCCGCGTTTACGCCCGCAGCACAAAAGAGGGCGTCAGTTTGGACGTATCCCCGCATTAGCCGGGCACCGACGGTTTTGATCAATTGTGCGAATGGCACAATAGTTGCATCTCGGACAAGATGTAAGTTGCGCCTAAGTGCGCGGAGTGAAGTTCTGCATTTAGTAAGAGAAAGTCTGTTGAGTCATGCGTTCACGAGTCGTCAAATCAAGCTTGCTTGCCCTCTTTTTGGAGGGGCTGATGCTGCTGAATTGCCAAGGACAGGTGACCTTGTCTTGGAGTCCCTCCCCTGCTTCCACGGTTTCCGGCTATTACCTTTGTTGGGGTTCCCAAAGCGGGGTTTACACCCAAACCAATACCTATGCCAGCGGGCAAACCACCGGCACCATCACAGGCCTGCTGCCAAACCAAACTTATTACTTTGCGGTGCAGGCTTTCGCCGCCAGTGGTGCGGTCAGCCCCTTTTCCAATGAGACGACCTATACCAATGGCCCGCCTTCCGGTGGCACTTCCGCCCCTCCCTCCGGTGGCACTTCCACCCCGCCAACCCCGGGGACGGGCAGCGCTCCACCTTCTATTTTTGTCACGAGCAGCTCTTCCACTTCCAGCGGCCTGCCATCGCAAAATGGACCTTCCCAGGTCAATGGTGGCGGCTCTGCTCCAGTAGTTTCGGGCAATGGCGGCACCAGTATCAGCACGACGACTGGTCCGACCAACTCCGCAGCCAATTTCTGGGGCGTTCCTCCTTTCCTGACCATGATCCTCACCAACGGCCAGGCGAATCTCAATATTGGCGGAACAGTGGGAGCCACGGTGCAAATCCAGACAACTTCCAATCCCCAGTCGTTGGACAGTTGGGAAACCGTGACCAATGTCGCGTTGACCAATATCGCGCCCGTCGCGGCAGGCTCTCAGCCTTCGCAAGCGCAAGACCTGCTGGATTTGGCCTTTGTTCCCGCCGAACAAGCGGTGCCCATCAGCGTCAGCAACTCGGCTTCCTGCCAACTTTTCCGCGTCGTGATGCCGTACGATTACATCATCTTGGCGAGCATCGTGCTCAAAGGGCAAAACTATACGCCGCGGCTCATACTCATCAACATGCCCGGGATCATTCGTGACGACGTCTGCTACGTCAATGAGGCCTCCAGTTATATTCACTACACTTGGACCAACGCCGCCCTGCAACTGCATTCTTCCCGCCCCTCCATTCGCCAAATTGCCAACACCCTGGCAAATTCGCTTAGTTTGGACTGGACATCCGCTTCGGAGTTTTCTTATTCTAACGGCTTAGGTCAAATATTGGCCACCGTTGTTGAAACCGAACCGCCATCCTCTGATCCGGTCGCTGGGCAAGTCCCACCCAGCCAACCGATGGTTATTGATTTTTAGCCATTTCTCGTCTTCATTTTCCGCGCCATGAAAGAGAATATCATCAGGCGCGTGGCCGCTTTGTTCACCCTCATGCTCGTGGTCCTGGTTTATGTGGCCGTCTCGGCGGTGCGCAATATCCAGCAGTCCATCAAGAGCGAAGATTGGGTCAATCATACTCATGCGGTGCTCATGGACGCCAACGACGTTCTCTCTTATCTGCACGCCGGCGACGCCGCCTTGCGCACGTTTCTCATCACCAGTGATCGCCGCGACCAGGATGCTTACCGTCTGGATTACGGCACGATGGTGGAAAAGCTTGTTGACGCCGAAGCTTTGACTCGTTGGGGCGATGAAGAGAAACCGCTGCACGCCAGAATCCTCGACCTTCAAGTTCTCATCAGCAACCGCAACGATGTCGCTCGTTCTCTGGTCAGGTCCTTTGAACAAGGCGGCTTGCCAGCCGCCCGCACCCTCTTCGCTTCTCATCCTGACGTGGAATCCATCGGCAAGATCGAGCGCTCGGTTGGCAACCTCGTGGGCTACGAGGAGAACCTCTTGCGCGAGCGCGACAAACAGGAACACCTCCAAGCGCAAGCAACCCGCGCCACCGTTTATATAGGCGTGGCCGCCAACTTCGCTCTCTTGGGCATCATGCTCTGGCTGATCATGGATGATTTGGCGGCGCGCCGCAAAGCGGCCCAAGCCTTGGAAGAGGCCAATGCCCAGCTCGAAGCCAAAGTTCAGGAACGCACGGCCGAACTGGTCAAGACCAACCAGAGTCTCAAACAAGAGAATCTGGAACGGCGCTGGTCCTATCAGGCCTTGGACCATCAACTTCGTTATAACCAGCTCATCATTAATTCCATCGCCGAATTGGTTTTTGTCGTCAGCCGGGCGCTGAACATCAGCCGCGTCAACCCGGCCGTCGTCCATCAAACGAACTGGGAACCACAGGAACTCATTGCCCAGTCCATTGAGCGCGTTTTGCAATTTCCTCCAGACGCCACCAGCGGCGCGCAGAATCCTCTCATTACGGCCATGCGGGACGGTCGTGAAATTCAGGAGCGCCCCGCGACTCTGCTCAACCGGGCGGGCACGGCCATTCCGGTTCATTTCAGTCTGATTCCCTTGCACGACCAGGACAAAGTTGTGGGCGGCGTCGTCACCGTGCGTCTCCAAAATGGCGCGGCCCGGCGCCCTTAGCCTCCGCCCTTACTCCTATGAAAAAGCACATACTTTCCATTGATGATGAAAAGGACATTCGGGAACTTTTGCAGGAAGTTCTGACCATCAAAGGCTATCGTGTCTCCACCGCCGCCTTGCCTGACAAGGCCATGAAAATCGTGAAAGAAGATCCGCCGGACTTGATCATCATGGATTTTCAGATCGAAGAAGGAGACGGGTTCGTCTTGATCGAAGACATCAAGAAACTGGGGCCTAACATTCCCATCCTGCTTTTGACCGGGGCCGTTTTCGATCGCAACGTTGTGCGCGACACGATTGAGAAGAAGGTTTCCCGTTACTTGGACAAGACCGCCTCTCTCAATACGATTGTCACGGAAATTCAAAAGCTCTTGGGCGACGCTCCTGGCGGCGCCGGCGACACCGTGATCACCCGTCGCACCTGACCGCTTCCTGCCTGGGGCGCCATGTCCGGGCCCAAGATCCTTGTCGTGCGCGGCGGCGCGCTGGGCGACTTTATTTTGACTCTCCCGGTGCTGGCAGCTCTGCGCCGCCAGTTTCCCTCCGGCACTCTCGAAATCCTTGGCTATCCCCGTACTGCGGCGCTCGCCGTGGCCACCGGCCTGGCAAGCCGGGTTCACGCCCTGGAATCTCCCGCACTGGCGGGGTTTTTTGCGCGGAACGGCTCCTGGCCCGCTTCCGCGGCGGCTTTCTTCGCTCAGTTCAATCTCATCGTTTCTTACATCTATGACGCGGATGGATTATTTCAACGGAACGTTTCGCGCGTGGCCTCCGCGAGATTTCTCGCGGCTCCGCATCGGCCTGACGAAACCACCGCCTCCCACGCCACTGAGTTTTTCCTCAAACCCCTGGCCGCCCTTGGTATTCTGACTGCCGATCCCTCTCCACGAATCAGCCTTCCCGCGTCCGCGCCCTTTGCTTCCGGCCAGTGGATCGCCGTTCATCCAGGCAGTGGCAGCGAACGCAAAAATTGGCCCGAGGCGCAATGGGCCGAACTGCTTCCCCGGCTATCCCGCCAAAATTCCTGGAATTTCTTCTTGATCAACGGCGAAGCGGAAGGCGGCCGCGGCCGGCGGTTGTCGGCTCTTCTTCCGGCCCACCGGGTTTGCTTGGCGGATAACTGGCCTTTGCTGGAATTGGCCCAAAAAATGAAATCTTGCGCCGCCTACCTGGGCCATGATTCCGGGATCACGCACCTCGCCGCCGCGCTTGACCTGCCGGGCTTGGTTCTCTGGGGGCCGTCCTCCGCGGCCCTTTGGCGTCCGCGGAGCGAAAAGATGCGGCTGCTGGCCCAACTCAACTTGACGGCGGATCAAATTGAAGATGAGTTGCGCGCCATCAGCGGCTCGCTCTGATTATTTTTCAGCGGAGGCTGGAGCGGAGGAAAGCAGATCAATGGCCTTCAGCAGCTGGGCGTCACCGCTGTCCCGCAATTGTTTGGCCGTCAATTCCCGTTCCGCCAGCGGCCGCAACGCGGGTGTTTGCACCGGCATGGCGACCTTCACATCCGGCTCGATGCCGCGATGCCAGAAAGAGCGTTTGTCCGGCGTCAACCATTCCTGCACCGCCAGCATCAGCGCGGAGCCGTCGGCCAATTGGAATTGGCTCAACACGGTGCCGGTGCCAAAGGTGGTGTCGCCAATGAGGGTGGCGCGATGGGCGTCGTGCAAGGCCCCGGCCACGATTTCCGAATCGCTGGCCGAGCCGAAGTTGATCAAAACCGCCAGCGGCACCTCCAATGCCACGCCGCCCGGCCGCACCGGGACGGGCTTGATCGTGCCCTGCGCGTCTCGCTCCCACATGACATTGCCGGACTTGAGGAATTGGCTGGCGGTGACAATGGCTTCCTCAAGCACGCCGCCCGGATTGCTGCGAAGGTCAAGTATAATCCCTTGCGGGTCCTGCTTCTTGATTTCCAGCAACGCCTTGCGCAAATCCTCCGATTCCCCTTCACTGAACATGGCGATGCGCAAATGGACCAGCCGCGTCCCGGGCAAGCGCTGCCAACTGACGTTGTTGAGCTTGATCGACGCGCGCACGATCTTGATGTTGCGCCGGATGCCGTCGCGCGGGTTAACCACCGCCAGCTCAACCGGCTTGCCCGCCTCGCCGGAAATTCGGGTGGAGATCTGACGCCACGTCATGCCCGCGACCGAACGGCCATCAACTTCATTAATGACATCGCCCGGGCGGACCCCCGCCAATTGCGCGGGCGAACCGTCGAACGGCGCCACGACGACCGCCTGCCCCTCGCGTTCCTGGATCTCGATGCCGACACCCGTCAGCATTCCCTGCACGGCGGACCCGGCCTTGCGCGCCTGGGCGGCGCTGAGAAAAACGCTGTGGCCCGTATCGCCCAAGGCCTCGGCCATGCCGTTAATGGCCGCCTGGGTCATGGCCGCGTGCCGCACCGCCACCCGGTCCACGTAAAACCTATCAATCGTCTCCCAAGCCTCGGCCATCAGGCGGAAATCCTCCACCGCATTGGGCGGGATGGCAGCGCGCAGAATCCAGCGTTCCAGGGCCGCGCCCGCGCTCAAGGCCACGACTAAGGCCAGCGCCAGCAAGTACCCGCTCCGCGCGCGGAGGGATAAGAGTGTCAATTTGTCGCCTTGGCTGCCTCTCATGAAAAGTATAGGAAAGCACTGACCTCCCTTGCAATTCAATCAAAAACGGAGAATGAGGAAAGGGCTGGGCGCATCTCACCAGGTCTCGAGCGAGCGAGCGGCCTTGTCCCCTCGCCCCGTTCGCCCGGGCCGCGGGGGCGGACTGGACGCTTGGGCGAGCTTTGCCGAACTCAGGGGCGCCTGTTTCACCTCAGCCCGCCTAATCCTGCTTTAAACTTCGGCGGTGGCGGTTTAAGGTGCGGGCATGAATGTTCTGGTCACGGGCGGGGCGGGGTTCATCGGCTCGCACGTTTGCGAGCGGCTCTTGGGCCTGGGCCACGCTGTTTGGACGTTGGATGACCTGAATTCATTTTACTCGGTCCACCTCAAGAAACAGAACCTCGCGGCCCTAGCCCAGGCCGGAGGACGGTTCGAATTCGTCCAGGGCGACCTTACGGATCCGGATTGTGTCAATCAACTTTTTTCCTCCGTCCGCTTTGATCAGGTCATTCATCTGGCGGCCCGCGCCGGGGTGCGGCCCAGCCTCCAGGACCCCGCCCTTTACGTGCGGGTCAATGTGGAGGGCACAACCCTCCTCCTGGAGGCCGCCCGCCGGAACGGTGTTAAGAAGCTCATTCTGGCCTCTTCTTCCTCCGTTTACGGCGTCAACGCCAAGGTCCCCTTCGCGGAAGGCGATCCCATTTTCTCGCCCATTTCCCCCTATGCCGCCACCAAGCTGGCCTGTGAAGCGCTGGGGCATGCCTATCACCACGCTTATGGTTTGGACATCGCGATGCTCCGCTTTTTCACCGTGTACGGTCCGCGGCAACGGCCGGACTTGGCCATTCACAAATTCGCCCGCTTGATCGCCGCCGGACAGCCCATCCCCGTTTTCGGCGATGGCGCCAGCGCCCGCGATTACACCTACATCACTGATACCTTGGAAGGCATCCTGGCCTGCACCCGGCAGGAATTCGGTTTTGAGATTTTCAACTTGGGCGAATCGCAGACCGTCCCATTGCATGATCTCATCCTCCTCCTGGAAGAGGCCCTCGGCCGCAAGGCTATTATTGAGCGCCTGCCTCCGCAGACGGGCGACGTGCCGGTAACTTACGCGGACGTCAGCAAGGCCCGGGCGCGGCTCGGCTACCATCCACAAGTGCGCATTGCCGAAGGGATACCGCTTTTCATCCAATGGTTCCAATCAGCGCGCCCAGATTCGACAACATGACCCAAGCTGAAAAACTCCTTTGCGACCTGGTGGCTTTGCCCAGCGTCAACCCTGCTTTCCTCCCCCCGGGCCACGCGCAAGCGGGCGAAGGGCGGGTCGCGGAATTTCTCGCCGCGACCGCCGCCCGCGCCGGATTGGAGGTGTCTTGGCAAGAGGCCCTGCCGGGCCGGCGCAATCTCATCGCGCGTCTCTCGCCCTCCGGCAAAGTCAAGCGGCGCATCCTCCTGGCCCCACACCTCGATACCGTCGCGGCTTTTTCGGAAGATCAATTTGTGCCGCGTTTGCGCCAGGGGCGCATTTTCGGCCGCGGCGCCTGCGACACCAAAGGTTCGGTCGCGGCCATGCTGAGCGCCCTGATCGTTTTGGCCGGCCGCGGCGCGCGGCCCGCCGGGACGGAATTCATCTTCGCCGGCTTAATGGACGAAGAATTGGAGCAAGGCGGCTCGCGCGCATTGGCCGGGAGCGGGTTGCGCGCGGACCTGGCGATCGTGGGCGAACCGACCGGCCTGCGTGTCGTCACCGCGCATAAGGGCAATGTCTGGTTGCGTTTGGCCACCCGGGGCAAGGCGGCGCACGGTTCCTGCCCGCATTTGGGCCGGAACGCCGTCCATGAAATGGCCCGCATTGTCGATCTTCTCCAAACACGCTACACGCGGCAATTACAAGGGCGAACCCACCCCTTGCTTGGCGCCGCCACGGTGAGTGTTGGCTCGATGCACGGCGGCAGCCAGCCGAACATCGTGCCGGCCGAGTGCCTCGCCACCGCCGATCGCCGCACTCTGCCGGGGGAAACCGAATTATCGGTCATCCGCGAAATCAAAGCCTTGCTGCGCGAGCACGGATTGCGGGCCTCGTTTGCCAACGAAAAATCCGTCCCCTGCCCGCCACTCGAGACCGACCACCGTTTGCCGCTGGTCCAAACCTTACTCGCTGCGGCGGGGCAAAAGACCCCGGCCGGAGCGACTTATTTTTGTGACGCGGCCATTCTGGCTGAATCCGGCATACCAAGCGTCGTCTTTGGCCCGGGGCACATCGCCCAAGCCCACACGGCGGAGGAATGGGTTTCCACGGCTTCCCTCGCGCAAGCCACCCAAGTTTTGCTTAAGTTTTTCCGCTCGTTGTCGTCATAGAAATGAGTGTGAACCGCCAATCCGCCTTTTTCCGGCAGAGCAGTTGGATGGTAATCTCCACATTTGTCGGCGGCTTCTTTATGGCGATGGTCCATACAGTCGCCAGAAAAATGGGGGCGCAAGAGTATTCCACCTTCGTCACCCTTTTGCGCGTGCTCATTATCCTGGGCGTGCCGTTTTCGGCGGTGCAAACGATTTTCGCCCGGCAGACCGCCGCCGTGACTAATGAAGACGAGGAAAGCCAGCTGATTGCCACCACGCGCGCCATTCTCGCCGGGACATTCCTCTTCTGCCTGGCCTTGGCGCTGACGGTGCTCGCGTTCACCCGGCCGCTCTCCCACCTGCTCAAAATCAGCAATCCCTTTGCCCTCTGGGTGACCATGCTGATGGCGCTGACGGGTTTGTGCGTCCCAATTGCCAAGGGCCTCCTGCAGGGCCAGCACCGTTTCGGCGGCTTGGGCTGGCTGCAAATTTCCGACGGCGTGGGACGTTTTTCCATGATGGTTGTGCTGATTCTGCTCCTCAAGCAAAAGGCCGCCGGCGCCATGTTCGCCGCCTTTACTGGTCAGTTCATTACTGCGGCGATCGGCGCGGCTTTGACGCGCGGAACTTGGGGGAGGCGTTCCCCCGTGCCATTCCAAGCCAAGGCCTGGCTGGGGGAAGCTTTCCCCTTGACCCTCGGTTTGGGGACGGTGTTGCTCATGTCCAGTATGGACATGGTGTTTGTGCAGGGATTATTTGCGGATACCCGGCAAACGGCCCTTTACGGCGGCGCCATGCTGACCGGGTTTGCCATCATTCAATTTATCGCGCCGGTGGCGATGGTCATGTTTGCCCGTGTGGCCCAAAGCGTCGCGCGCGCTCAAGGGACGGACAGCTTGAAGCTGACCCTCATGGCAACGATTGCTTTTGGTTGCGTCGCGGCTTTAGGGTGTACGCTGTTGCCCCAATTACCTTTGCGCCTCATGTACTTCAGCAACCGTGAAATGTGGAAAGCCGCCCCGCTCGTGCCCTGGTTTGCGTGGGCTTTGCTCCCGCTCACAGTGGCGAACGTCTTGGTGCAAAACATCCTGGCCCGCGCCCGCTTTCAAGCGGTGCCTTGGATGATGTTGGCGCCCGGCTTTTATTTTGCGGCTCTCTGCTTCCAAGCGCCCAAGCTCGTCCAAATGCAAACCTTCCCGGAGGCCTTCATCCGGGTCATCCAAACTCAAGGTGTTGCCGCCTTGGTGCTCTGCGCGATCGCGGCCTATTTCTCCCGCCCGACACCAACGGCTACAGTTTTGGATCGGGGTTCGGCGGAGGCGCGCGCAGTTTCCGATAAATCCAGTTCTCCACGGGGGTAAACAAACCCCTCAGTCCCTTAAAAGGGGAGTAAATCCACCGCAACCGGATGACGGACAAAAGCATCGTGGATGAGGTCCGCCACAAGGTCACTTTCGACCCGGCTTTGTCCGTCCATTCGGTGGGCACCTCCAGAATGACGCAACCGCTCCGCTTGAGCAAATAAAGCAGGTTAATATCAAAGGCCATGTCGGCAATGCAGAGTGAGGAGTGAACTTTTTCCACCGCGTCACGCCGCATCACTTTGGCCCCGCATTGGGTGTCCGTGATGTTCATTTGAAAAAGGAACTGCACGGCGGCGTGAAATACGCGGCTCGCAAAACGGCGCTGCCCCGATTGCATCTGGTGCAGCACGGCCCCCTTTATCCAGCGCGAGCCAATGACGCAATCCGCTTGGTCAATGTGCCGCACCAAATCCAAAAAGGCGTTCGGGCCCGTGGCTCCGTCCGCATCCACATAACCGACTAGATCAGCCAAGGGCGCCAGCCTCAGGCCCTCGATGAGCGCCCCGCCTTTGCCAATGGGCGCGGCATGTTCGACCGCGCTGACTTCCGGGTACTTTGCCCCCACTTCCCGCACCACGCCCAAGGTATTGTCCCGGCAGCCGTTAAGAACGACGACCAATTGAAATTTTCCTTGGTAATTCTTGCGAAAAAACTCGGCGTATTCCAGCAAAACGGGGCCAATCCGGCGCTCCTCATTGTATGCCGGTATCAACAATAAAAGGCTGGGGGGTCCCTGTGCCATACGCCCTTGTTTACTCAACAGGCCGAACAATGTCGAGGGACATTCCTAACTGCGTGCCGTTTCCAGTTCCCCTGAAGCGGCTGACGAGCTTGCCTTGTAGGCAAGCAAGGGGTTCGCGGCTCCCGGCAGCCGCAAACCGTCAGAAACCTCATTTTCGTCAAAAAAAACGCTTGTGAAAAATTTCACGATGATGCACTTTCTTGCCCGCTCACGCTGGGAATCGGTATTATTGTCGGCGCAAGCGAAGTTTCCTCGTGGATAAAATCAGGTCCATGCGATTGATAATCATTACATTTTTGTTGGCGATTCTGGCGGTTTCGCCAGTGGCGGTGTTGCAGGCGCAAAATGCCGGTTCTCCGGCACCGTCTTCCTTGACCGAAACCCCTACCTCACCCGTTGCCGCCGCCAAGGCGGAGCCTCAGAAGGAAGGCCTGCCCCCCAAGGCCCTAACCGTCTTTAACATCGGCCCTTTTCCGGTGACCAATTCCATGCTTGTGACGTGGATTGTGGCCATTGGCGTCATTATTTTTGCCCGAATTTCCACCAGCCAGATGAAAGCCGTCCCGGACGGCGCGCAGAATTTTTGGGAGTTTCTCGTCGAGAGCTTGTACGATTTCTTGCAGGAAATCGTTGGGGCTGAACTGATTAAGAAGTCCTTCTGGTTTTTCGCCACCATCTTCATCTTCATTTTCTTCACCAATTGGTTTGGTCTCCTCCCGGGTGTCGGAAGCATTGGTTGGGGGCATCAAACGGCTGATGGCTTTGAGGTGTCCCGGCCTCTGTTGAGAGGCGGCAATGCTGATCTCAACATGACCTTCGCCATGTCCGCCATTTTTATGGTGGTATGGTTCATTTGGGCGCTGCAATCGCAGGGGATCCAGGGTTTTGTCCTGCACATCTTCGGACCCAAAGGCGAGAGCGAAGGAGCCCTGAAATACTTCATGATCGTGGTCTTTTTCGCGGTGGGCTTCATTGAAGTCATGTCCATCGCATTCCGCCCCATTTCGCTCAGCTTCCGTCTTTTTGGCAATGTGTTCGCGGGCGAGAACCTCCTCGATGCCATGTCCCGCGCTATTGAACATCCCGCCTGGGCCAAGGCGATCTTCAGCGCCGTGCTGCCCGTGCCATTCTATTTGCTCGAATTGCTGGTCGGTTTTGTCCAAGCCATCGTCTTCATGCTTTTGACGGCCGTCTTTACGGGGGTCATGTGCATGCACGAGGATGACGGGCATGGGCACGCGCCGGCCAAGGCTCATCACTAGAGAAAA
>Ga0182016_10006082_pt1 | contig 12781 bp, 21 predicted proteins | sample 712S2MmetaG_FD_120491 | JGI IMG/M metagenome (GOLD analysis project Ga0182016, IMG submission 120491) | Permafrost microbial communities from Stordalen Mire, Sweden - 712S2M metaG | ecosystem: Environmental > Terrestrial > Soil > Wetlands > Permafrost | place: Sweden: Stordalen | collected...
CGGAAATCGCCGTCTTCGATCATCGGCACCAGGCTGTTTGGATTCAATTCGACATAAGGCGGCTGGTATTGCGCGCCGGTGAAGAGGTCGACCGTCACCTCGTCGACCGGAATTTTGTTTTCGGCGATGAACAACCGCACCGGCCGGCTCGTCATCGAAACCGGATGCATATAGAGCTTCATGACACTACCCTCCCGTCACGCGCGCATGGATCCATTCTAACTGTTTTTAGCGGCCGCGCGAGTGGTGGCGTCGTGCCCACTCTCGTTCGATTGTCGAACGTCGCGCTTGCCGGATCCGTCGCCTGCTTTCTCCGGCGCGCCGGATCATATTCTTTCGTCCGCGACGATCGGATGATACGATATGATCGCAATTTAGGCTGATGGATTTTTGCATTCGGCGGCGACCCGTCCGCCGTTGGTCAGTGACTTGGCCAGGGGGCATGGACGGGGAGGGGACTCAGATGACGCGTATTTTGGCAGCCGGTGCGTTTCTGGCGCTTGCCGCATTGATGCCGGCGCAACAGGCTTCGGCGCAGAACAATGTTCTGGGCGGCGCTATTGTGGGTGGCGCGGTCGGGGGGATCATCGGCGGCGCGGTGGGCCATGGCGCCGGCGGGGCGGTTGCGGGCGCGGTGATCGGCGCCACGGCGGGCGCAGCGATTGCCGCGGAAGCAGAGCGGCGGCACGGCGGCTATTACTGGTGGCACGGCGGCTGCTATTACCGCTACCCGAACGGCTCGTGGCTGCAGGTCCAGCCGGGCTATTGTTCGTAAGCGGGCCGCAGTGACGAGGCGGGCGGCGGCGCCGCTCGCGTCAGCCGCTGACGGCGACGGCCGGCGTTGCGACCAGCTCGGGCTTTTTCACGCGGGTACGGAAAAAGCTGAGCACGCGCTTGGCGGTGTCAGGCTGCAAGCGGTTGAAACTGCCGAGCGCGTGATCGAGATCCTTCGCCGACATGCCGCGGTCGGCGGCGCGCAACAGAAGGATAGCCTTGGTCGTGGTCGCGGACAGGCCTGCGACCTTGGCGAGGATGAGTGCGATCTCGGCGCCGGGATCCAAAAGGGCGCGCTCGACGACATCGATCGGGGTATCGCACATGATCGACAGCGCAATCGCGGTCTCCTCGAACTTGCGGTCCCGCGCGTATTGGTAGATTTCGGACTCGCCGATGCGTCGAATGCGGTTTTGCCGTTCGACGGCCGCCTGGGCCGCGGCGAAATCCGGCAGGTTATTAAGCACTTGGGTGCGGATACCGCCGACGACCTCGGCCACCACGCCCTCGACGGCGGTGCCGGCCAGCGGATTTTCGGCCGACAGTCGCGACCGCACCTCGCTTGAGGCCTTTTCCAGCAGCACGAGGAAATGCGGCCGCGGGATGTCGGGCCGCATCCCCACCACTGTGGCGAGCGCGTCGTCGCCGGTGGAGCGCTTGACCAACATCCGGAAGCCGGCGTCGGAAAATCGCGCGCCGGAGTTTTTCACCACCGAATGCACGACGTCGCGGTCGCCGCGCTCGACCAGGACGTCGGTGACCGCCTCGCTCAGCGACTTGCGTTGCGCGATGGCGAACAGGTGTTCCTGGCTTTTGGTGCCGGCGCTGACCAGCAGGTCGCGCTCGTCGAGCCGTTCCGACTGCGCCAATACCGGTCGCGCTACTTCGATGTCATCGTCGAACGCCAGCATGTGGATGACGCCGGACGGGGCATTGGGAATGGGCGCCAAGCGGACCGCGAGCTTGGCGCGCGCCTTGGTCTCGATGGTGTTGACCAGACGCGCCATGACGTCGTCGAACACATTGACCTGATCTTCGGAGTAGCGCTCGGCGCCGTGCACGAAGAGGTCGGCGATGCGGCTGAGGATGTCGACGCGGCGCGGAATATTCCCGGAGGCGAGCGCAGCCTCGAGTTCGTCGAGCAGGGGCAGGGTACGCATCACAACTCCGGGCGCCGCCACGCCATTGAATTGACGCTGACAATGCCGTGATAACGGTGAAGAAAGCCTTGAGAACGGCGAAGGAAGCTCGGCCGAGTGCAACCGCGGCTCGTTCACAAAGGTTAAGAAGAAGATAACCGCGCGGCCGAGCGTCGCAGGGACGCGACCGCTCGGGGCTCAAGGCCTGGGTTCAAGCCGGGGGTCGGGCTTCGGGCTCAAGGCGTTTTGCCGCGTCGGCGGCCGCCGAATATGCCCATGCGGTTCTGCACTTCGGCGGGGATACGGTAGTCGCGGATCACCGGCCGTGGGTCGCGCAGACCGCAGCATTCACGCTGCACCATGAAGCACCAGAGCGCGTCGCTGGCATCTTGGACGAGCTTGGCGCGCTCGGCGCGGTTGTCGGTCCCGGCGCAGTCATAGTCGGCCAATGCCTTGAGCGCCGCCTCGAGTGCGCGTCCGGCGCGGCCGAGCGCGGAGGCTTGTTCCTGCGCGACCTCATAGTCGAGCGCGACCAGACGGCTTGAATTGGTCGAAGCCGAGCGTAAAGTCATTCCGGTATCATAATAGGCGACAAGCCTTCGGTCATCAGTCGACCGGCATAGCGGGAGGAATTCATGCGTCGTTTCGTCATCGTCGTACTCGGTATTTTGGCGCTCGCCGGTGCGAGCCGAGCCGCCATCGCCGACGATACGCTTAAAGTGGCGATTCCGCAGAAGGGCGCCTGGGACGCCGGCCTTGTCGAGCTCGGTCAACGCGCCGGCATCTTCAAGAAGCACGGCCTCGATCTCGATATTCTCTATACGACCGCAGGGCCGGAATCGATCCAAGCCCTCATCGGCGGCTCGATCGACGTCGCCGTCGCGTCGGGCATCTCGGCTGCCGTCGGCACCTTTGCCAAGGGCGCGCCGATCCGCATTCTTTCCAGCGAAATGACCGGCGCGCCGGACCTTTATTGGTATGTGCCGGCCGAGTCGCCGATTCACACCATCCAGGACATGAACGGCAAGACCGTTTCCTTCTCCGCCGTCGGGTCGTCGAGCAACGCCGCGCTTCTGGCGCTGATCGCGCAATACCATCTCACCGCCAAGCCGCAGCCGACCGGCAATATTGCGGCGACGATCACGCAGACCATGACCGGTCAGGTCGACGTTGGATTTGGCGCGGCGCCGTTCGGGCTCGATCTCGTCGAGAACGGCAAGACCCGAATCGTCGCCACCGGCAACGAGGTTACGGCGCTGAAGACCCGCGCCGTTCGCGTCAACATCACCGGCGCGCAGACTTTGGCGAACAAGCACGACGCGATGGTCCGCTTCATGCAAGCCTATCGCGAGACCGTCGACTGGATGTATTCCAATCCCGATGCGCTGAAAATCTACGGCGAATATTCCGGCCTGCCGGCGAACATCGTGCAGCGGGTCATCAAGCTCGTGCCGAAGGAAGCGCTGCAGACGGACGAGATCAAAGACCTCGACGGCGTCATGGCCGATGCCGTGGCGCAGAAATTCCTCGCCGCACCGCTGACGCCGGATCAGGTCAAAGAGCTGATCCAGATTCCGAAGTAAGCCGTCGCACCGTCTTTGTCGGGAGCTAGCGCTCCCAAATCACGACTGAAACTCCCGCCGCGGCGTCGAGCGTCCGCCGCGGGCCTGGTTTAAGTCCGTGGCGGGCGAGGACATCCTCCGGCGTTGCGTTCGGGCCGACCTCGGTAAAGACCGGCAATCCGCCGGGTATCGCGGCGTGCTCGGCGCGCGAAAGATAGAACGCGTCGTAAAGCGGCAGAAAGAGGCTGAACACCTCAGGTCCGCCGATAATGGCGACGGTGCCGTCACTGGCGCCGATTTCCGCAAGCGCCTGATCGAGCGGGGCGCCGAGCGGATTCCAAAACAAAGCATGCGGATAGGAAGGGTCGGGCGCCGTCGCCGCGATCTGGCGCGTCACCACGAGCCGCTTGCGGCGCGCCGCCCGCGGACCGCCTTCGTGGGAGTGCCGCCCGTGCACCACGACGGCGGCGCGGTCGAGACTATCCTGGAAAAAGTGCTGGTCGGCATCGTTGCGGATCGAGTCCGGCATCTCGCCTTTGTGGTCGGCGATCCTGCCGTCGGTGGAGACGATGACAAAGCCTTCGATGCGACGCAAAGCGACAACGCCAATGTCAGAAGACGGCGAGATAACGCAGCAGCGATAGGATGCCGATGATGATCACGATGACGCGCACGATCTGCTTGGCGCGGCCGTCGATCGGCAGCATGTTGATCAGATAGAGCACCAGGATGACGACCAGAAAAGTAATCAAGATGCTGATGAGAATGGACATGAAAATCCTCGCGTTGCGATCGAATGCGTAGGGCCGCTAGGCGTAATTTCCCAGGTTTCCCCGGCGGGCACAATCACTTTTCGTTACAGCGCAAAAGGGATGCGACGAATAACGCGATTTCCCTGCAGTTAGTTCCCGCACCCGCCGCGGCGCGGCCTGCACGCGGTCGCGATTCGGTTTATGGTGATGGCTCGGAGGCCGCGATGCGCAAACCGACAAGCCCGTCACCAAGCCTGATCATGCTTCAGTTTCTCACCTGGGTCGCGGATCGCCCGCGCAGCTACACGCAGGCGATGGAGGCGTGGCGCTCGACCTGCCCGCGGCTGTCCGTCTGGGAGGATGCAATCATCGAGGGCTTGGTGCGGATCGAGAACGATACGCATCGCACGGTGGGTTTGACCGAGCGGGGCCGTGCCGTGCTGGAAACCGCGAAAGCACACGCCTTCTGATCGGGGCGCGATTAGAGCATGATCCCGAAAAGTGGAAGCCGGTTTTCGGATAAGATCATGCTCAAATAAAGAATCTGGACCCTGATTCGTCAGGGTCTAGATCAGCACATCGGCGGAGGCCGGCGGTACCTCGAAGGCGTTGAGGACGAAGCCGATCATGCCATAGAAACCGGCGCAGCTGACGGCCTCGATGACACCGTCGCGGCCGAGCGCCGTGGTGGCGCGCTCGAAGGTTGCCGGGCTCAAGCGCTTGGTCGCGAGAAGTTCGGTGACGACGTCGTAAATCACGCGTTCATCGTCGCGCTTGAAGTCAGGCCGTTTGCGGGCGCGAATAGCGTCGACCGCGTCCTGCGTCAGCCCGGCTTGGCGGGCGAGCGGCTCATGCACCGACCACGCATATTGCACCGTGCCCTCGCGGCACATCAATAAGATGATCAATTCGATCAGCCGTTTGTCGAGCTTCGGCGCAATGCGAAAGCAGTGGGCGAGCCGATCGGCGGGTTCGGCAATCTCGGGGGTGTTGATCCATACCGAGAACGGGCCGCTGAGGCTGCCGCGCGGACGCGTCCGCATGATGCCGTCGTAGAGCTGCTGCTGACGTTCGTTGAGGTTTTCCCGTTTGACTTCGTCGATACGCGCCATGTCGTCCTCTTGCCGCTCTCTTGAATAATGTCGCGCCGCCGGCTGTCGGGCCGGCGGCGTCGCCATGCACTGCCGGGCCGGGCCGAATTGGCCGGCCCCGTGACGATCTTTGTCCGCTAAGTCCGCTATGCCGACTTTGCTCAGCCCAGCACTTTGTATTTCTTGAACCAGGCGATCATCTCGTTCCAGGCCGCTTCGGCCGCTTCCTTGCGGTAGCTCGGCCGATAATCGGCGACGAAGCCATGCGGCGCGCCGGGATATTCATGGAATTCGGCCGTCTTTCCCGCGGCTTTCATCGCCGCTTCCATCTGCTTGACCTGGTCGGGCGTGATCCCCGTGTCCGCCTCGCCGTAAAGGCCGAGCACCGGCTCTTTGACCTCGGGGGCAATCTCGAGCGAACTCTTCGGCGCGGCATCGTTCTTGTCGATCAGGCTGCCGTAGAAGGCGACGCCGGCCTTGAGGTCGGGATTGTGCGTCGAATAATGCCACACGTTCCGGCCGCCGCGGCAGAAGCCCATGATGCCGAGCCGTTTGCCGTTGCCGCCCTGCGCTTTGGCCCAGGCCGCGGTGGCATCGAGATCGGCGAATAGCTCAGTGTCGGTCTTGGCATTGACGATGGGGAACAGCTTCTGCATGTCGTCCATCTTGGTGAGGTCGACGCCGTTGGTTTCCATGCGGAAATAATAATTCGGCGCCACCGCCAGCGCGCCGAGGTGACCGACCCGGCGCGTGACGTCTTTTACCCATTCGTGCAGGCCGAAAATCTCCATGCAGATCAGGATGATCGGAGGATTCTTCACTCCGTGCGGGCGGGCGTAATAAATCGGCATTTCGCCGCCATTCACTTTGACCTTGGCGTCGCCGGCATCGAGACCTTTGGCGTCGGTGTGGATGACGTCGGCGCGCACCGGTCCGGCGGCGAGCGTATAGCCGGCGGCCGCGGCAGCCGAGGTCGACATAAATCCGCGCCGCGACAGCGGCGATACCATTTTGGACAGTCCGATGATGTCGGACGGCAGCTTCGGCACGTTCATTCAACCCTCCCGATGACTGGCGCGCATTGGTCCACGCCCATTCTGCTCAGATCAGTAGGGGGCGCAGATTAGTCCGACACCGCGATGGCGTACAGGTGGCGGCACCTGGCAACCAACCCCGGACTGCCGGTTGCATTCCCGCCGCGGAACGACTATTTAAAATTCAAACGAGAGTTTGAAATTGCGGCGAATAGGCATGAAATGACGCGGCCCTCCGAGGTCACCCGCGAGCGGATTATGAAGGCGGCGGAGCGGTTGTTCGCCGAGCGCGGCTACGACGGCACCAGCATCCGCGCCATCGTCGCCAAGGCGCGGGTCAATCAGGCCGCGATCAATTATCATTTCGAGGGCAAGGACGGGCTGTACCGCGAAGTGCTGCGGGCGGCGTTCCGGGCGATGACGGAAAATCAGCTCACCCATGCCCGCGAACTCGCCGCGCTGTCGCGTGAAGAGGCGCTGGCGACGTTCATTCGCCGCCAACTGCATCCGCTGATGTCGCGCGACGAATACAGCCGCCACATGCGGATTTTCAATTGGGAGACCGTGCGTCCGACGCCGGTGTTCCGAACGCTGCTCAGCGAGGAGGCGGCGCCCTTCATGGGGCTCGCGGCGGACCTGGTGCGACGCTTCCTGCCTGGGGCCGACCAGCGCACGCTCACCATCGCATCGATCTGGCTGATCGGCCAATGCAGCGTGTTTCTGCGCAACCGCGAGCAGCTTGCCGAGCCGCCGATGAGCCTCGTACTCGATGAGCCCGCGGTCGATTGGCTGGCGCAATCGATCACCCGGTGGGTCACTTCCGGCCTGGGCCGGGGGCCGGAACCGGAAAAATAGACGAGGAATGCCGCAAAGATTCCTTTTTCCGGGCCATCGGCCGCCCAGAACAAGTGTTTGAAATTCAATCGGGCGTTTGAAAAAAGAGGGTTTGGGTCATGCTGACAGGCGGGCTGCTGGCGGGACAGGGAATGAGTAGCTGGGCGACGCGGCCGGCAGTGCCGATCGTGGCCCGGTTTCTCGGCAAATTCGTCCTCGATATCATGCCCGCCGCGCTGGCGAGCGTGATCGGCGGCTTCCTGTTCACCCAATATCAATTCGGCCATGCGCCCGCGCAGCATCCGGCGGTCGAAACGGCCGCTCCGGCATCCGCCGAAATGCTGGCGCTGGTGCGCGACGAGCACGCCATGATCGTCGATTATCTCAAGAGCCAGATGGCTGCGGAGAAGAGCCGCCAGGCTGCGGAAACGCGGGACGCCGACGCCGCCGCCACTGCGGATGGTGCCGCCGCCTCTCTCGCGCCTCGGGTTACGGCGGACATATCGACCCGGCACCTCGCAGCGATCGTTCCGTCGCGGCCGGCTACCGCGCGCGCCAAACCAGCCGTTGCTGTGGTGGCCTCTGCCCATGCGCCGCTGGTGATCGCCCAGGCGGAGCCCGTGACCGCCCCGGCTGCAGCCGCGCTGCCGGATGAACGGGACAATCGCGACACGAACTCGCTGCTGGGCAAGACGCTCGACCTCAAGGATCATGTTGTCGACGCCACCCGTCATGTCGTCTTCGCAATCGGCGATGTGTTCGCCTCGATGGGGCAGCGGCTCGGCGGCTTGGTGCCGGCGCGGCAATTGAGCTCGGATTCGTGAGAAGCCTTGGGGCCGCTAAGCTTGCCTCCGGGTGTACCGCCAAGACCGCGTCCCGCCATGGTTGTTTTTGGGCAACAGGCTCCCATTTCCCATTTGGCACGGCTTGCCCGGTTTCAATCCGATGGCTAATCCATATCCGGCCGTAGCCGGGGAACCGGCGGGTCGGCGAGCGGTTTGGTCACTTCGGTATTTGGCTGCGAATACGTAGTGTTGTTTTGCGGAGGTTGGAATGCGTTCGGCCGGGAATTTCAGTCCGGAATGGGGCTATCTCGCTCCGGCGCCGAGCTTTTTGCGAACCGCCCGCGTCGTGCTCGTTGCGACCGCGGTCGGCGCGACGGCAGGCGCCGCGGTGGTGCTCTCGCTGGTCGATCGTCCGGCCGCGGAGGCCAATAAGACGCAGATCGCGGCCCATGCCATCGTCACCAACGTGCATGCCGCTCCGGCTGCCGCGGTGGCGCCAATCGCACCTGCACCCGCGCCGGTCGCAGCCATTGCCGTGCCCGGCAACGTGACGACGCCGGCTGAGGCGAAGGCCCCGCCAGACGTGAAGGCGGATGCCAAGCCGCAAATTTCGGAACCGGTCCAGGCGGTACAAGACCGGCGCGCGGAAGCGCCCGCGCAACCCCAGCCGCCGGTGACGGCGCAGCCGGTCGTAAACGCGAGCGTGCCCGCCACAAGCACTGCTGTCGGCCCGCCGGCTCCGGGCCCCGCGTCGGCGTCTGCCGGCGCGACCGGGATGGCTGCGCTGTCGGCTACCCCGGTAGCGGCGTCGGAGACGACGACATCCGATGCGCCGGATCTGACAATCACCGCGCCCGAGCCGGCGCTGCCGCAGAAGAAAACCAAGCACGCCGCCAAGCCCAAATCCGAGCCCGGCCTCGGCTCGGTATTTAGACATCTGTTCAGCGCTGCCGCGAACAAACAATCGGTGCACTGACGCGCGTGCGCTTGGCGGCCTAGTCGCTGGCGCGCAAGTATTCATCCACGCTGAGCCCCGCTGGGCCACGGCGCTCGACGAGAATTCGGCCGCAGTGTGCGGCCGTTTGATTTAAAACGTCGGGGGAATTTATCGGTCCGCCGCTACCGCCCGCCGAGGACCGGCAGGCGATAGTGCGAATGCGCGGCGAAGATTACTTGCACTTGCCCGCTTGGACCGCGGCCGACTGTGCGGCCCAAGCGGCTTCCCAAGTCGGCGCCGTCGCGACCACGCTCCAGCCGCTGCCCCACGGCGTCAGCGCGGGATTCCAATAGATTCGGCAAAAGCCCCACTCGAATTTGATGACGGCGTAATCGGCGCGCGCCGGCGTCGAGGCGGTGAAACCGAGCGCGAGCACGCCAACCGCAAAGGCCAAACGCTTCATGTGTCAGCTCCCTGTTTTGCCATCGGAACAAGTTTCCGATAATACGGGCCGGAACTTGAGGCAAGCCTGAGCTGGGCGCGTGTTCGCCGCATCGGCCGATCGCATCACAGACGTTGCAAAGCTCGGACGCTACAAAGGAGGAAAGTTCATGCCCGAGGTAGTCGTGTACATTTTGGAAGGCCGTACGCTCGATCAGAAGCGCGGCCTGGTCAAAGACATCACCGAAGCGGTGGTCAAGAATGCCGGCACCACGCCCGAGCAAGTGACCGTGTCGCTGGTCGAGACCGCGCGCACCTCGAAGGCCAAAGGCGGCGTTCTGTTCAGCGAAATGCCCAAGCGTTAACGCGGGCTTTTTCAAGCCTCCGCAGCCACCCCGGCCGAGCGGACTGACGACAAAACGCACACGAAAACCGCACCTGTGGAAGACGCCCGCCCGGCGTCGCGTACACGTATTTTCGCGCATTGTGCCGGTCGCTGGCTGCACTAAAAGCAAGCATTCGTGGCGTTAAACTTGTCGTGAGTGCACTGCACAATTTACTTGCTGCAATGCGGCAAAAGCCTGATAATCAACGTCCAAACCCCGCAATAGCGGGGAAGGCAATGCCCGGAAACTCAACGGAGGGTGCCGCATGAGCGACGTATGGCAGACGAAGGATGGCCGCCGCCGAGTACGGCGTGACCCGCCGACGGTGGAAGACGCGGTGCAGGCCGCCCAAGGCCTCGCGGACGACGTCGACGGGCAAGTCGAGATCGTCATGTCGCTGATGGAGGTTTCCGTCGAGGAAGCCCGTAGCGCCGTGCTGCGCTTGGCGCAGCGCAAGGACACCAACAGTCTTACCGTCGCGAGCCGCAGCGGTGCGCCCCGCACGGTGGTGGTCGAACGCCGGATGACCCGGCGCCCGATGGTGCGGCCGGCTATAGCCAGCGCCGGTTTCCGGGGTCCGAGATAACGCGGTTCGACACCAGCCGGTGCCAGATGAAAAGCACGATCAGCGCGCCGAGGGTCGCCCCGATCAGGCCGGCGCCCTCGTCGGGCTGATAATGGCCGATCGCCTGGCCGATAAAGGTGGCGATAAACGCGCCGGCGATGCCGAGCAGCGTTGTCAGGATGAATCCGGACGGATTATTCGACCCGGGCGCCAGGAAGCGCGCAATGATGCCGGCGACGAAGCCGATGACGATGATACCGATGAAGTGCATGGCGACCCTCGCAATAATTTCGGTGCGGTCGAGTTTTGCACAAGAGCGCTAGCCAACGCCACATGGTCCGAGCGGTTCCCTCGGGTCGGAGCCTGCGTCAGGGCGGCGGCTGCGAAACCGCGCGAAATTCATTATAGTAAGCGCAACACGCCCGGATGACGCCGGCCCGTAGCCCGGCGCCGCGTGCTCAAGCCCGGTGGTGAAGCTGCGGAAACGATCAGGTCGCTGATGTCCAAAACGGTCGTCAAGCCGCGCACCGCGGTGCGGACAAAAACGGAGCGCCCGCCGCTCTACAAGGTGATCCTGCTCAATGACGATTACACGCCGCGCGAATTCGTCGTGCTGGTGCTCAAGGCGGTCTTTCGCATGAACGAGGATCAGGCCTATCGGGTGATGCTGACGGCGCATCAGCGCGGCGCCTGCGTGATCGCGGTCTTCACCCGCGACGTCGCCGAAACCAAGGCGAAGGAAGCGACCGAACTCGGCAAGAGCAAAGGCTACCCGCTGTTCTTTACGACCGAGCCCGAGGAATAATCGCAGCTACGGAGTCGCAGCTACGGAGTCATGGGCGCTGAGCCGAGGAGCGGCGCGACCTCCACATTGTTGGCGGCGACGCGAATGGGCTCGCTCGATGAAAACAATAATCCGCCGGAAGTAACACCCACCAAAAACACGCCGACCAAGACGGCGATCGCCGTTCCGACCTGGCCTGATGTCGGTTGCAGCCGTCGCATCTGCTTATCTAAAAGTTCCCGATCACGGTGATCCATTCTGAAATCTCCTCGCCGAGGAAATACTCCATACAAAACGCATAAAATTGCGCTCTGTTCCGATCTAAGACGCGCGGGACCGACATTCGCGTCCGCCCGAAGCGAAATGGAACCTCATCGACCGAGGAACGGCGTGGCTGGCGAGGCGTTGGCCCTCCGAGCGGGCACGGAGCGTCATCATGCCGACGGGTTATCCCGACTTCAGTTGGTTCGTGCGTGCCGTGAAAACTCTGCCGATCGTTGCCGTTGCGGCGCTGGCAGGCGGCGTGATCGGCGGTTTCAGCGTCCTTACGATCGACAGCGTCCTGACGGCGTCGCCGCGCCAAGCCGCCAGTCTCAGCCCGTCGCCCGTTCCCGCAAAACCGGTGCGGGCGATCGACGGAGCGCCGCCGGCGCCAGATCCCACCGTCGGGGTGACCGCCGCTCCGCCGCCACCGCCGCAGGCAGCTGCTCCGCCCTCGCAGGTGCAGGCGGCCGCGCCGTCAACTCAAGCCACTCCCGCACCGGCTGCGCCGGTGACGCCGCCTGTTGCCCAGACCCAGACCCCTTGGCCGGACGCGATGTCACGTTCACACGCGCCGCCGGCCGTGGTGTCGACAACAACGCCGCCGCAGCCGGTGCCCGCGAACCTTACGCCTGCGGCGCCGCTGGCATCACCGGCACCCGCTACGGCGCAGGCGAGCGATGGCGACACGCATGGCGACGCGGTTAATCAGGCTCCACAACCTCAGCCGAGCGCGCCGCCGCTCAAGACAGCCAATGGACCTGTCGCTCGGCCGGAGGCAGCCAAACGGCGTGATGTGACGTCGTCGTGGATGTCCGCTGTTAGTTCCGCGCGTGGACCGAACGGGCGGCGCGTGTACGATTATTACGGCAATACCCGGTACGTTGGGCACGCCAAGAATAGGGACTACGGCGATACCAGAACGCAGGATGCCGACACGCGTGATCGCGACGACAACGATGCCGATAACGCGCCGGCGCAGTCGAGCGGCGCACCACAGGTTCAAGTGCACCAATCGTCGACGCGCGATGACCAGGGTGTAATCACCACGCGAACGCGGGTCGTCAGCCGGCGCCGCCAGCTACCGGATCCCGACGCGCAGTTATCTGACGCTCCGCAGGAAGCTGCCCCGAGGCCGGAGCCGTTTTGGGGTTTCGGCTTCCGCGACCATGACCGGTACGACGACGACCAGTAAAAAAATCGCCGTCCGCTCGGGCGCGGCCGCCGGGACGCTATTTGCCCTTGCCCTGGATCGACAATCCGTTCGGGCCGACATTGATATTCAGCCCCTCAGGCTGATGCCGGTCCTGATAAAGCTGATAGCCCATGATGGCGACGCCGACGATCAGCGCGCCGACGATGAGGTAGAGAATATTGTTGCGAGACACCTTTGAGGCCCCCTGACGAGAGATATTCGGCGGTTAATCGAGCAAAGC
>Ga0182016_10006084_pt1 | contig 12779 bp, 10 predicted proteins | sample 712S2MmetaG_FD_120491 | JGI IMG/M metagenome (GOLD analysis project Ga0182016, IMG submission 120491) | Permafrost microbial communities from Stordalen Mire, Sweden - 712S2M metaG | ecosystem: Environmental > Terrestrial > Soil > Wetlands > Permafrost | place: Sweden: Stordalen | collected...
CGTATTTTACGTCGGCAAGTTTCGCGAGATCGGCGGCCAACGCCGGGATGGATTCATTGGTCTCGGCAGTCACGGAGACGCTGACTTCGGAAGTGGAAACGACATCGACGGCAACTTCGTGATGATCGAAGGCCTCGAAGATCGACTTCAGATATCCGCGAACGAGCAAGCGGCGCGGTGCCGCGACTTCGACAAGAGTGATTTTTTTCTTCAGCGCGATGGCCTTGAAAATATTCGTGCAGCGCGGAGCGCGAGCCGTGACCTTCGTCCCTTCGCAAGTCGGGTTGAGGGAATTGAGAACGTAGACGGGAATGTTCTGCTGAATTGCGGGAAGAACGGTTGCCGGGTGAAGGACCTTGGCTCCGAAATAGGCGAGCTCGGCGGCCTCGTCGAAGCTGATGACCTTAATGCGTCGCGCGGTAGGAGTGATACGCGGATCGGTGGTCATCATGCCATCGACGTCGGTCCAGATCTCGATGCGTTCGGCGTGAAGGCCGGCGCCAAAAATGGCGGCGGAAAAATCAGAACCGCCGCGGCCGATGGTCGTGGTGATACCGGAGCGATTCGCGCCGATGAATCCGCCCATCACGGGAACTTTGCCGGCATCGATCAGCGGCTGGACTTTCTTGTGCAGCCGTTCGTTGGTCTCTTCGTACTGCGGGACGGCGCGGGTGTAGGCGCTGTCGGTCAGCAGACATTGCCGCGAGTCAACGTGAGCGCCGGGCAGCCCGCGGGCACTGAAGGCGGCAGCGACGATTTTGCTGGAGAGGACTTCGCCGAAAGAGGCGACGTAATCGTAGGTGCGCGGCGTGATTTCTCCGACGGCTCCGATGCCGCGGAGAAGTTCGTCGAGATCTTCAAAATCAGCGCCGAGATCGCCGTGAAATTCGGTGAAGAGCGCGGTGCCGAGAAGTTCTCCGGCGGTATCGTAGTGGCGCTCGCGCAGGGAACGCGCCATCTTGAGAGCGGTCTTGCGATCTCCGCTGCCCGCAGCTTTGCCCATGGCGAGCAGGGAATCGGTGACCTTGGCCATGGCGCTGACGACCACGACGGGGCGATCGGCGAGGCGTCCCTGGACAATATGGGCGACGCGCTCGATGGCTTTCGCGTCTTGCACGGAGGTTCCGCCAAACTTCATGACGATCATGGGCGGAGGGGCTCCTTGGCCGTCGAAAACCTACCACGGAGACACGGAGGCACGGAGAAAAGCCAAAACTGGTTTGTCGGATTCTTATGCTTCGCCCAGTCTCGTTTCGATTTCCCAAGAGCCACGAAAACAATCACTCGATCTCGCTTTTCTGCGTGCCTCGGTGTCTCCGTGGTAGATGTATCTCTCACCCGAAATATCCTTTCGCTTTGAGAAGTTCGGCATTGAGCAGGGCGGCACCGGCAGCGCCGCGAATGGTGTTGTGCGAGAGGACGGTAAATTTCCAGTCGAGGACGTTGCATTTGCGCAGGCGTCCGACGGCCGTGGTCATTCCGGCCCCGAGATCTACGTCGAAGCGGGGTTGCGGATGGTCGGGCGCGGTCATGTATAGAACCGGTTGTGCGGGAGCGCTCGGCAACTTGAGCTTTTGCGGTTCGGCGCGGAAATCGTTCCAGGCGGCGATGATCTCTTCCTTACTCGCTTTCTGCTTGAGGCGAATGGCAATCGATTCGGTGTGCCCGTCCTCGACCGCAACGCGATTGCACTGCGCGCTCATCGCGAAGGGAGCGGCTTCGATGTGCGAGTCTCGCAAGACACCGAGCAGTTTCTGCGTCTCCTCTTCCATCTTTTCTTCTTCGTTCGCGATGTAGGGAATCACATTGCCGAGAATATCGAGCGACGCCACGCCAGGATAGCCTGCGCCGCTGACGGCTTGCATGGTTACGGCGGTCACGGCTTCAAGAGTGAAGGCGCGATGCAAGGGAGCGAGCGCGAGCACAAGTCCGATCGCCGAACAGTTGGGATTGGTGACGACGTAGCCCTTCGACTTCTTGCGCCACGCCTGCTTTTCAATCAACTGAATGTGATCGCCGTTGACTTCTGGAATCACCAGCGGCACGTCCTGCTGCATGCGCAAGGCGCTGGAGTTCGAGACGACGGCGCAACCCGCGTCGGCAAATTGCGGTTCGAGTTCGCGGGCGATGCCGGAGTCGAGGGCGGCGAAAATAATCTTGGGCGCGCCTTCGGGCTTGGCGGGTGCGACCGTCATCTTGGCGATGTTGGCGGGAATGGCGGTTTTGAGGCGCCAGCGCGCAGCCTCAGGATAGGGACGGCCCTCGGAACGGTCAGAGGCCGCCATCCAGGAAACTTCGAACCACGGGTGATGCTCCAGCATCTGGATGAAACGCTGGCCAACGATGCCGGTGGCACCGAGAATTCCTACAGGTAATTTGTTCGACATAATTAGGTATTTCGATTGTTCCTATTAATCGGCGGCGCAGCTCAAAACCGCAGTCCCTCAGCGGCTAAAGCCGACGATTGATTGTGCGGCTTACGGTGCGGCTGAACAGGCTGCGGAAAAAGTCGGTTAACGCGCTAGAGACGACCACAGGGGCTGAAGCCCGGATTGATTCCATGTGCTTTACGCGGCCATGAAGGGCCGCTCTTCCACGGAAACGTGAGTACTCCGAGTTTTTCCGCAGCCTGTGAAGCCGCACCCTTTCAAGGCAAATCAAAATGCGACGGATTCGAACTGCACTACCACCGATAAGTCGGTAGTTCGATTTTATACCAGTGAAATTTTCAAAGGGATGTCGGCGTTGATACAGGGGTGATTGGTGTGACGACTGCACTGTGAAGAGGCAAAAGCCGAGGTCATGAATTCGTCACGAAAGACTGTGACTCGCCGGGCCTAGCTCCTTCCGCGGCCTAATTCTGGGGGGAAGGAATATTCGTTGAGTGGTCCGAACTTGCGTTTTTCGGCGTAAATCCGCCAGCGCCGCCAGACAATGCGCAAGCTGGCCATCACGGGGATGGAAAGATAGACGCCAAGGATTCCGGCGATCTCGCCGCCGGCGAGAATTCCAAATAAGGCGGCGAGAGGATGCAATTCGACGCTCACGCCCATGATGCGGGGAGAGATGACGTAGTCCTGGATGATGCGCCACACGAACAAGAACAGAAGTACGAAGGGCCAATGCGTATATCCGGCAAGTACGGCGACGACCATCATGGCGGCTCCGGCGATCAGCGGCCCGGCGACGGGGACGAATTCGAGCGCGCCGCCCGCTGTACCCAGCATCAACGCGAAAGGCACACGCATGGCACCAAGTATCGAGGTATAGACGATGAGGGATAACGCAGCCAGGGTTAATTGGGCGCGGATAAACTGGGCGAGCATCTGGTTCAAGTCCTGGAGGACGTCCTGCAAAAACTCGCGTTGCGTGCGCGACTGCACGAGGGAAAGCAGCACTTCGTGAAAGTTGCCGCCATCCCGCAAGAAGAAGATCGCGAGAATGGGGACGAGAAACAATACCCAGATCTGCTGGACCGACTCGGCGGCACGAACTCCGATGCGCTGGGCGAGTTGCTGCAGGTCCTGGCGGCGGCTGAGCAGAAAACTGAGGATCCGCTTTTGGGTATCGGCGCTCCAGCCGTGCTCGTTTCCGATACGGGCAGTGAGTTGGCCGATTTGGCCCGAAAGCTGGCCGTTCGTCGCCTGATCCATAAGACCGGGAAGCGACTCGCCGAGCCGTGCGCTCTGACGAGCGATTCTGGGACCAACGAGAAATCCGAACACGCTCAAGCCGAGCAGAAGGAGCAAATAAATAATGGTGATCGCCCAAACGCGGCTGCGGACGATTTTTTCCAGGCGAAGAACAGCCGGGTTGATCAAATAGGCAAAGAGAATGGCGAAAAGGAAGAGGATGAGAGTACGGCGAGCGGCGTAGAGAAATCCCAAGGTCAGGGCAAAAAGAAGAGCCGTGAGGATTACGCGCGAAGTGCGTGAATCGAGAATCGTCAAGAGTTATCCCAGGTGCAGATTCAAAATCGCGGCCTGACTAGAGCCATCGTACCGCACCGTCATGCTTCGACATCATCTTTAGATATCGATCGAATCCAAAAAGGCAGTAGCCGCTGGCAGTTTTTCTTTGCTGGATAATTAGTCGCGCACCACTTCGGTATTCTCTCCTGAAACGGACATGCGCATGACCTTCCAGTGATCGTCGAGCCAAAGTTGCCACGCGCCGGCCTCGCTTTTGAGTTGGACGCGGTTCAGATCAACCTGCGCTCCCTTGAACGTCACTTTTTCTACACCGAGCGACTCGACCTCGATCGATGCCGAGGAGTGCTGGTGCGGATTCATGGTGGCGAACTTTACGTGCTGCTTTTGCGGACACTGAACCAACCCTTTGTCCTGTTTACAGGCCATGGCAACGTACTTCCAGGCGAGAAGTTCGCGCTGGATAAAAAAATAGTCGTCGAGAATCGAGGTTGAGACGGAGAGCAGGTAGGGCTGTTCGTGCTCTTTGTCGTCGGGGCCGGAGCTCCACTTTTGCGTCAGGAAATCGGCATTGGGTGTGACGCTGGCCTGAGCTTTCTCGGGACTGACCTCTTTCCAGTCGTAGCGCTTGATGTCTCCGTTGGAGGCAAGCTGCAATTCCGAGGATTGGAGGTCCGGCGGAGTATTTTCCGTCTTGAACTCGGAGCTGATGACGCTGCCACCACCGGTCTGGTAAATGGAAAATGTTTCGGTACCGACGCGGTGGCCGTTCTGGAAGATGCCAAAGGAGCCGGAGTCGACGAGTTTTCCCTCGTGCTCTTTTTCTTTTTCTTTGTCCTTCGGCAGGGGAGCAGCCACGGCTGCAATCGAACCGAACAGCGCCAAGGTGCAAGCGAGCAGGCGATAAGACGACTTCACTGTGCTTCTCCTGTATTTAAATCTTGTTCAACTTTTTGCCGCAAATTTAGGCAAGGCCCAGGTGTGGTACGAACGCTATCCCTATGTTAGTGGAAACGCAGGCAAATGGCAGGCGCGGTTTGTTCGGAGTTCCCCTAAGGTAACAGTGCGCGCCAGATCTCGGCGCAGATCGAATCCACGGATTTGCCGGTGGTATCGATGGTGATGCGGGCCTCCCGGTAAAGGGGAAGACGCTCTTCGTAGAGCCGGGTAAACTGCTCGAGATCGCGGCGGAGGGGGCGCTCAATGCCGTCGGAGAGGCTGCGTTGCCAGAGCTCGTCGCAGTCGGCATGGAGAAAAACGGTGACCCAGTCGCGCAGGAGTTCGCGATTTTGGGGCTCAACGAAGGCGCCTCCGCCGAGCGCGACGATGGTGGGGCGCGGCAGGAACTCGGTAAGCAGGTCGCGAAGGGCGCTGGTTTCGGCGAGACGGAAACCGGACTCTCCGTGGTGGCGAAAGATCTCGGGGACGGTTTGGCCCTCGCGCAACTGGATGCGTGTATCCAGGTCGACGAAGTCCCATTGGAGACGACGTGCCAGTTCCGGCCCGACAGTGCTCTTGCCGGAAGCCATAAATCCTACGAGAAAGAGGGCGCGCCTTGCCATTAGAGTTAGGAAGCTCAGGAATAGTTTAGATGAACGTCGTGCCGGGGTGTAGGGCAAAAGAGGATTGCTGACGCTGTATCGGTGCCGCGAAGCTGCGTCGCTGCGCTTTTGCCTCCGAAGGCGAATCCGTTCGGGCGACGTGGGCGGCCGGATCAGCGTTGCTGCTTGAGGCGAATCCTGCCACTAAAGGAGCGCAGTACGACTTCCGAGGCGGCTTTGCCGGCGCTGCCAAAGAAGGAACGTCCCATTTCGTTAGGGAAGCGGGAATGTTTGGATTGAAGAGGGAAGTCGTGCTGGACGCGGCCAACCATGGAATGTGCGCGGAAATCGGCGGAAACATCCTGCGGGACGAGGGCTTCGATATCGCCGGAGTGGGTGGTGAATTTATAGTCTCCGCTCAAGCCGAAATCGCCGTTGTAGAAAATCTTGCCGCTGCCGGAGTTTGCCTGGACAACCGGTCCGGTAACCGACTTTAACCGCATGTTGCCGCTGATGGAGGCGATCTCAACGTGGCCGTTGCGCACGTCGGTGAGGGTGATTGGTCCACGCATGGTGCGCACGTGGACGTGGCCGTTTTCAACATTGCTGATATCTACGGCGGCGTCTGTTCCTTCGAAGGTCAAGTCTCCCTGAAGATGCTCAGCCGACAAGGGTCCGGTGGAGGAATGGAGGCTGAGGGTGGCGTCGGCGGGAATGAGCAGCTCGTAATTGACTTGTCCAGTTTTCTCGGTGGCTCCCTGAAGCAGATGGGAGGCGATTTCGATGCGGTTGCCATTCTGCTGCTGGTCGACCTCGACGCTGTCGGACTTCAAGGTAGCGGTGACGATGACTTCGGTGCTGTTGCCGGGATGCACGGAAATGCCGCCGTACTGGGTATCGACGGAAATGTTGGCGTTGGGGCCGACGGTAAAGCGGTATTCCTTTTTAGTTTCGGCTAGAGCTGCCGAGGCGAGACAACCTGCCACGACGAGGGTGACGAAAATGGTGCTCTGAATCCGCGTATCGAGAAGACCTGCGCCCTGCTGACCCGCCATAAAACTCCGCCCCTGCGGCCGGAAATCCCGGTCCGCCCTTCACTGTTGAATTCCGCTATTGAATACGATCCATGGCAATTTGGTAGAGAAGTGCTTTTTGCTGATAAGCATCCATAAGATGCTGCCGGGCGTCGGCGTCGCCGGGATTCTGGTCGACATACGCCTGGGTTTCCTGGATGTCGGTATTGACGATCTGGAGCTGATTTTCGTAGGTTGCGCGAGATGAGGGAGCCAGCGTGGAAACCATGCTTAAGAACTGTTGATCTTCCTTGCTGGCCGGAGCGGATAACACGCGCCGGGACGCCGAGGTGGATTGATCCGATTTGGTGGCCACTTCCTGCGGAGCCTTCTCGGGATTCTTCGAAGAAGCCGCAAGCGGGGCGGAACTCGGCGTGGAAGTACCGGTCTTTGCTTCTGCCGACGCTTCTGCCGACGCATTCGCCGATGGCTCCGGTGCGGGCGGGGCGGCTTGAGGTGCACTGCTGGGCGAGACTGCTTGCGGCGCGCGAGTATTCCTGGCGATCGGCTGATCGGATTTGTGACTGATCACGTACGAGCCAGCGGCGAGCAAAGCAGCGGCGACAGGCACCAGCCACCAGGCGCCCCAACCGCGTCGCCGGGAAGGCGAAACGAGTACGGGGCGTCCGGGAACCGCTTCCGGCTCCCGGATTAACCCTTCCGCACGCAACTGGGCAGCGATATTGACCCAAACCCTGGCGGGCGGTTCTTCCATTTCCGCCAGATCGCGAGCCTGGTTCGTGATCAGCTTGAAATCCGAAACCAAGCCGGCACAATCGGGACAAGCTTCAAGGTGACTGTCAAAAGCAGTCTGGAAGGCAGTATCCGGAGCACCCTCAAGCAACTCCGGCAGAAGTTGTTGTACATCGGAACACGTCATAGCCCAACCCTCTCCCCAATACCGCGACTACCGTTATCCTGTCCTGGCCTTTTCGGCTCTCATGAACTTCAAGAAATCTCGCAGCTTTAAGCGTGCTTTGTGAAGCTGCGACTTACTGTTGCCAATCGAGCACCCAACCATTTCGGCGATTTCATTGTGCTCAAATCCTTCAATGTCATGCAATACAAAAACCGTTCTGTAGCCGGGCGGAAGCTTGTCGATGGCGCGTTGCAGCTGCAGCCGGTCGATGGAGCCCGTTAATTTCAGATCCTTGGTGCCGAACTCTTTGCGCGGAGACTCGTCGTCGGCCTCCAGCGTCTCTTCGAGTGAAACCACCGGCAGGCCCTTTTTGCGCAGTTGCATGAGCACGACATTGACCGTCATGCGGTGCAGCCAGGTGGAGAACGCTGATTCGCCGCGGAAGGTGCCGATCTTGCGGAATAGCTGAAGAAATGCTTCCTGGGCCAGATCTTCGGCCTGCGCGGGATTGGAGACCATCCGCAAACATAGCGAGTACACGCGGCGTTTATGCAGGTTGTACAAGATCTCGAAAGCTGGTTCGTGACCCTGCTTGGCCTGCTCGATTGCCTCTGCTTCGGTGATGCGCTGTTTCTGGTCGGTCAAGTCGCCTTTTCCGGCCGCTAGTGCTTGAGATGCGGCTTCGAACTCTTTTCGTTGTACAAATTTGCCGAGGAACTCCGAAAGCACACTCGACCATTTTCTTAGTTGCCAGAATACCAAAAAGTGTAGCTATTGGAGTGCATTCGCCAACCAAATCGGCGACTAAGTCATCACGAATTTCACTTTCGTAACCAGTTACGGCTGCTTGCGTGGTTGGGCATTCCAGAAATCACATTTTCGCTATTTTTCTCCCTCAAATTCTCCCGAAAAATGGAGCGACCCCTGGGCTTATCCCTTGGTCGTAATCGTTTCCAATCCGTGGCCCTTCGGGCCAGTTTCGCGAATCCTGAGCAAAATCGCAAAAGTGAGGCCGACGAAGCCGAGTATGGAGAAGATCCACATGCCGAGACCGTAGCCTGCGGGGTTGTCGAGCCCGGCGTGGCTGTAGTCGTTGGCCTTGCCAATGAGCAGGTTCAAGATGAAAAACCCGATTTGCTGGATCAGGGTCATGAGGGAATACGCCGTGCCCAGCCGATTCTGGTCGACGATGTAGGCGACGGAGGGCCACATCACGGCTGGGATCAAGGAAAACGCGATGCCCATCATGCAGACCGGAACGTAGAGCGAGACGTTGGTATAGCCCATCAACAAGTAAACCGGCATCAGCAGGATGGAGCCGAACATCATGAGAAAGGCCCGCTTGCCGATCTTGTCGGCGAGCAAGCCGAACAAAGGCGTGGCGATCATGGCCGAGAGAGGAAGCAGGCTATTGAAGAATCCGGCGCGCTCGTGAGCCAGCACTCGCATGGCTTCGGAGGCGCTGACTCCGCCGTGGACAGCCAGAATCTTGTTGGTGAAGAAGTCGATGGCAAAGGTTCGGAAGGGAAAGATGGCCGAATAGAAAGTGAAACAGAGCCCGACCACAAACCAGTAGGAAGTATTGAAACGGAAGATCTGGCCAAATTCCAGTTTGTCGATCGATCCCGCCTGCCCGAGCTCATAGTGACTCTCGGCATGGCTTTCGAGTAGCCAGTAAACCACCGAACAGAAAACCGCCAACACGCCCGCGCCGACGGCAATCAACAAGGGACCCTGCCAGCTCGGTTCGCCGTTCGGCCCACCGGGATAAAAGACCTTATTTGCCCAGGTTGGAGAATTATCGGCTGCCACCGAGGCGAGACGAGCGATGAGAAGGTTGATTCCGAACGCGAAGCTGAGTTCTTTGCCTTTGAACCACTTTGCCAAGACGGTGGTGACGGCGACGATCATCGATTCGGCGCCGAGACCGAGAACGGTGCGCCCGGCGATCATGACGACTGGGTTCCCTCGCGCGGCCGTGAGGGCTGCACCGAGAAGGCAAACCACCGCAAAGAAGGTGATCGCCTTCTTTGTGCCAATGCGGTCGATGACGATACCACCGATTAGCAAAGTCAGGACCGCAGCGATGCTGTAGGACGAGTTCAGCCAACCGAAGGCAGTGGCCGAGAAGCCCAGTTTGTCGATAAAAACGCGTTCCAGGGGATTGATGCTGTCGTAGATGTAGTAATTCCCGCCCATGGCAACGCTGACGAAGAGGAGTACGGTCCAGCGGTAGAGGGGCGTGGGTTTCGGTCGAGCCGGAGCAATGAGAGCAGAGTCAACCATTCGGGTCCTCAATCTGGGCCGCAGACGCCAGTCGGCGCCGGCACAATATTGCGGGGGAGTTCAACCGGACGAAGATAACAGATTGGGAAGGGAATGGCGCGAAGGCTGGACAAGCACGGTTGGCCTTGCCGAAATCTCGACCACCAAGGGCACGAAGGATATCATGCCGCATCCAGCGAAAAAGGCCCTTAGCCACGCCAGGAGAGACGCGACCAAGAGCCTTAAACTAAAAACCGACGACTGAAAGCTGAGAACTGAAACCTGCCTACATCTTCTCCGTCTTCCCGTCGTACTTCACGGTACCGTTCTTATCGTTTTCGTGTTGGACGTCGTCGTTGGTGTAGACGTGCGTCGCCTTTCTGGTCGGCGCGGTTGCGTTCGACGGTTCGGCGGTATCGTGGGCGTGTATGGGCTCGGTGATGTAAACCCATCCAGTAACGGGTTCGGTGTTTGCAGCGTGTTCTTCGCGCGAGACATGGCGGGGACCTTCGCCGCGGTGTTCATCACGCAGGCGTTCTTCGCGAATGACGTCGCGCACGCCATCCCGCTGCATCTCGTGCAGAACGTGACCTTCGCGTCCGATCGGTTCGGGCATCAGGTTGACTTGCGAACTGGTAAGAGGTGCGCTGCCACCCTGTGTCCAGACGGCCTCGGTGTAAACCGAACTGGTGGAACCGTTGATCTGCGAGAGAGTCGAGTTGGTGGCGCCGGCGATTAATCCCGTAGTGGCGTTACTCGCGCCCACCGGATTCGGCGAGACCGTTTCGAGGGTCATCATCGGCGTGGTGAGAAGCGGGATGAACGGGCCGCATCCGTAAAGGCAAGTGCCGCCAGGGCGGGGAACCGGTTGCTGTCCGAAAGCCGCTACCGCCAGCAAAACTACGGCAGTCAAAACGAAATAGGGTCGCATACTACCTCCAGGGGACTTACAGCTCCCCTCCGGAGATGCAGTTTGTTGGCCAGATTGCAACTTGCCAAAACGCAGGACAATGTTCGGAGATTCACGGTGCTGTCGGGCAAAAGGCGGAGACATGAGGCGGATTGGCGAAGGGCCGAGTGAAAAAGGCTGCGCACATCCTGCAAACGCTTCGTGTGCCGGACCTGTTGCGGTGCGCGGCGTTTGACCGGAAATGAGGGCGCTAGCTACCCACGTAGCGTGCGTACAGGCTGCGAGCGATTGCGGTGTTTGTGGTCCCCTTGATGATCGCCCGGCCGTCGGGGAACAGGGTCATCTCATAGGGTTCGCGCCAAAACTTGAGAACAAATTCATTGTGACGAACGCTTCCGAGCGGGAGCAGCCGTGCGCTCAGTTCGGCAAAATCCACCGGGCGCTCGCGCTCGTGGATCTGCACGGAATTTCGTCCACACAGAGTGATATGCGGACGTCGCTCGCCCGCGAGATGCACGAAGTCTCCAGCGCAGACCCGGCATCCGGTGCGGGGAGGGGTCGCTGACAGTTCGGCGCGCTCGTTGCTCCAAACGTCGCACGAAAGCAAAGTGCGCCGCATCCTGGAACGCGCGCCGACCAGAAATTTCATGGCCTCTGTGGCGGCGATCGAGGCAATAAAATCGACCGCGGAATTCAGAATGCCGGAGGTTTCGCAGGTCTCGACGGTGCCGCGGGGTGATTCGGGAAAGATACAGGCGAGACAAGCGGTCTCGTGAGGCAGAATGTTCATGCTGACGCCGTAGCTGCCCACGGCGGCGGCATAAATCCAGGCCACTTTATTTTTGACCGCGTAATCGTTAATCAGGTAGCGCGTTTCGAAGTTGTCGGTGCCGTCAAGGATCAGATCGCAACCGCCGAGCAGGGAATCGACGTTGGCAGGAACCAGGTCGGCAACATGAGGCTCAACGACGATCTGCGAATTAAAGCGCGCGATCTGCCGGGCGGCCGCAATGGCCTTCGGCACAGATTCCCGCGCATCGTTTTCGTCAAAAAGCGACTGGCGCTGCAGATTGCTGGGCTCGACATAATCGCGGTCGAGGATTCGCAGCATGCCTACGCCGGAGCGCGCCAACAATGAGGCCAGCACAGATCCGGTGGCTCCGCATCCGACGATGACGACGCGAGAGCGGGCCAGTTTGTCCTGGCCTTCGACGCCGATCTCCTTGAACAACACCTGCCTCGAATACCGGTCGTCCTGACGCATTTGCAAGTCGAATACCTAGACGATTACCTTTCCGCAGCTTTTAAGACAGTATTATAGGTGCCGTCTGGAACTTTATCCTGTGCGAGCAACGTGTTGTGTTTTCAGACTCATCGAATTACGAAAGGCTTCTTGATTGACGGGCTTCCATTCCGGTTGTGGGGATTGCGGCAAAGGGTCGGAAGCCGGGTGGCGCTCGCAGTTCTGACCGCGCTTTCGTACGGAATGACGGGGGCCGAGGGTTCGGCACACGCACAAGCTCCCGCGGCAGAAGCGCCGACGCAGTCGGTTCCGGCGCAAACCGACACCCCGCAATCGGGTACGCCCCCGCGCGTTGCCCCTCCCGAGAGCAAATTCGGATCAATAGGGCCCTACCTCGGCCTGGCCATCGATGAGATGGAGTTGCCGGGTGTCGCTCCCGAGGAAGCGTCTACTTTGCTCGCGGCGGTGCCGCTCAAGATCGGCGCCCCGCTGACTCGCGACGGATTGCATGATGCGATTCAGGCTCTTTTTGCCACCGGGCGATTCTCAGACATTCAGGCGGAAGTGGATCGCACGGAAACGGGAGGAGTGCGGCTCCGCTTTCGAACGGTGGCGAATTACTTTGTGGGCATGGTGATTATGGAGGGTGTTTCGAATAATCCCTCGGCCAACCAGTTGGCGAGCGCCAGCCGCCTGCAACTGGGCGAGCTTTACGCGCATGAGAAGTTGGACCGCGCTCTAGCTGGGATACAGCGCGTGATGGAGGAGAACGGATTCCACAAGTCGAAAGTGACGATCAGCGAGCAGCAAGACGAGGCGCAACATCAGATCAACCTGACGTTTCACGTGATACAAGGCCCGAGAGCTTCGGTGGGCGTGATCACGCTTGAAGGCGACGCCGGCTATTCGGTCGAACAGATCAAGGAAGTGGCCAAGATGCATACCGGAGACCTGGTGTC
>Ga0182016_10006086_pt1 | contig 12779 bp, 8 predicted proteins | sample 712S2MmetaG_FD_120491 | JGI IMG/M metagenome (GOLD analysis project Ga0182016, IMG submission 120491) | Permafrost microbial communities from Stordalen Mire, Sweden - 712S2M metaG | ecosystem: Environmental > Terrestrial > Soil > Wetlands > Permafrost | place: Sweden: Stordalen | collected...
GATCTGGCCGCCGAAGAACAGGCCGCCGACGGTCTTGGTTTCCAGCGAGGCTTTCAGGTCGCGCGGATCGAAGTAGTCATATTCGATCGCGTAGCCGGGACGCGTCAGGTGCGCGCGCTCGAAACCGCGGATGCTGCGCACCAGCTGCTGCTGCACATCGAACGGCAGGCTGGTGGAGATGCCGTTCGGATATACCTCGTGCGTGTCCAGCCCTTCAGGCTCGATGAATACCTGGTGCGAGGTCTTGTCGGCGAAACGATGGACCTTGTCCTCCACCGACGGGCAGTAGCGCGGTCCCACCCCTTCGATCTGGCCGGTGAACATCGGTGAGCGGTCGAGCGCGGCGCGGATGATCTGGTGCGTGCGCTCGTTGGTATGCGTGATATGGCACGGCAGCTGGCGCGGGTGCTCGCTCGCACGGCCGAGGAATGAGAACACCGGCAGCGGCTGGTCGCTGAGCTGGACCGCGAGCGCGCTGTAGTCGATGCTGCGGCCATCGATGCGCGGCGGCGTGCCGGTCTTGAGCCGGCCGCAGCGCGGCGCGATCTCGCGCAGCCTTGCGGCCAGGCGCAGTGACGGTGGATCTCCCGCGCGGCCTCCCGAATAGTTGTCGAGCCCGACGTGGATGCGCCCACCCAGGAAGGTCCCGACCGTCAGCACCACGCTCGCGGCCTGGAAGCCGATCCCGGTCACCGTCACGACGCCGCACACCCGCCCGCCTTCAATCACAAGGTCCGAGACTTCCTGTTGGAACAGTGACAGGCCGGGCTGATTCTCGAGCCGGTGGCGAATTGCCTGCCGATACAGCACCCGATCGGCCTGCGCGCGCGTCGCGCGTACCGCCGGACCTTTGCTCGCATTAAGGGTACGAAACTGAATGCCGGCGACGTCAGCGGCGCGCGCCATCGCGCCGCCGAGCGCGTCGATTTCGCGCACCAGGTGACCTTTGCCGATGCCGCCGATCGCCGGATTGCAGCTCATCGCACCGAGTGTCTCGATGCTGTGGGTCAGTAGCAGCGTTGCGGCACCCATGCGCGCAGCGGCCAGCGCCGCCTCGGTGCCGGCATGGCCGCCACCGACGACGATGACATCAAATGACTGCGCGAAATTCATGCGGCGCGAAGTTTGCGGCGACACGGTTGGATCTGCAATGCGCGTCGCGCTGAGAGGAGATCTGACCGCTATTGTGGCTGTTTCAGATACAGATTCGCCAGAAAATACGAGGTTCGTATCGCCGGTGTTATAATCATCGGTGTATGGCGCATCCCAGCAGCGACGCCAGCTAACTGGCTACTTGCCGATGCAGAAGCGCGAAAAAATCCGTCCCAGCAGCTCATCCGAGCTCTCGGTGCCGACGATCTCGCCCAGCTCGAGCTGCGCGCGCCGCAGCTCCTCGGCCACCAGCTCCGGCGCATTACGCGCCGCCAGTTGCCGCGCCGCTTGCGCCAGGTGCACATCGACACGCGTCAGTGCTTCCAGCTGCCGGCCGCGCGCCGACAGCGCATCGCTGCCGCCGGCTCCGAATCCGCTGCAGGTTTTCAGGTGCGAGGCCAGCGTGTCGAGGCCGGCACCGGTGAGCGCCGATAGCCGGATGACAGCGACGCCGTCGGCGCCAGGGCCGATGTCGCCGCTTGCGCTGCTTGCGCCGTCACCGCAAGCCAGGTCGATCTTGTTGAAGACCAGCGTCACCGGTACCCCGGGCGCCAGCAGCGCCCGCTCATCCAGGTAGGCGGTTGCGTGCGGATCGGCGGCGGCGTCGATCACGAACAGGATGCGATCGCTCGCCGCCATCGCGGCGCGCGCGCGGCGTATGCCTTCGGCCTCGATCTCATCGCCAGCGCTGCGCAGTCCGGCGGTGTCCAGTACATGCAGTGGCATGCCCTCGAGCACAATGCGCTCGCGCAGCAGGTCGCGTGTCGTGCCGGGTGTCGCGGTCACGATCGCCGCCTCGTGTCCGGCCAGTCGGTTGAGCAGGCTGGATTTGCCGGCGTTGGGGCGCCCCGTGATCACCACCGTCATGCCTTCGGTCAGCAGCCGCCCCTGGCGGCCTGCAGAGCGCAGTGCTGCCAGCTGCGATGCGGCGCCTTCAAGCCGCGCGCGCAGACGCTCATCGGACAGCACGTCGATTTGCTCGTCGGCGAAATCGATCGCCGCCTCGACATGCGCGCGTAGCTCGCCCAGCGCCTGGCTTAGCGACTGCACGCGATCGGAGAACTCACCCGCCAGCGAGCGCAGCGCCGCGCGCGCCGCGGCATCGGATGCCGCATCGATCAGGTCGGCCACCGCTTCCGCCTGTGCCAGGTCGAGTTTTCCATTCAGATAGGCGCGCTGCGTGAACTCGCCGGGCTGCGCGCGGCGGGCACCGAGTTCCAGCAGCCGCCGGATCAGCGCCTCGACCAGTACCGGGCCGCCATGCCCATGCAGCTCGAGCACATGCTCGCCGGTATAGGAATGCGGTGCCCGGAAGTAGAGCGCCAGGCCGTCATCGATCGCCTCGCCCGCGGCATCGCGGAACGCAGCAGTGCTGGCATAGCGGGCCGGCGGCAGCTGGCCGAGCACCCCGACGGCGATTTGCGGCGCCAGCGGACCTGACACGCGCACGATCGCAATGCCGCCGCGGCCCGCCGGGGTGGCGGCCGCGACGATCGTATCGGTCACCGCCGCGCTTTGATCGCGGCCTCGATGCGACGATTGATGTTCCACTGCTGCAGGATTGACAGGACCGTGTTGGTGACCCAGTACAACACCAGGCCCGCCGGGAAGAACGCGAAGGTGACCGACATCGCCAGCGGCATGATCATGAAGATCTTCTGCTGTGCCGGGTCGCCGACCTGCGGGTTGATCTTGTACTGGATGAACATCGCCGCGGCCATGATCCCAGGCAGCACGTACAGCGGATCCCTGGCCGACAGATCGTTGATCCACAGAATAAACGGCGCCTGGCGCAACTCGACGCTATCGCGCAGCACCCAGTAGAACGCCAGGAACACCGGGATCTGGATCAGCATCGGCAGGCAACCGGCGACCGGATTGACCTTCTCTCGCTTGTACAGCTCCATCATGCCGCGGTTGAGCTTCTCGCGATCGTCCTTGTAGGTCTCGCGCAGCGTATTCAGCCGTGGGGCCAGTGCCTTCATCTTGGCCATCGAACGGCCGCTGGCTTCGGCCAGCGGATAGAACAGCAGCTTCAGCAGCATGGTGACGATGATGATCGCAAAGCCCCAGTTGCCCACCAGCGCGTGCACGTGATTGAGCAGCCAGAACAGCGGCGTCGCGATGATGCGCAGCGTGCCGTAGTCGGCCACCAGGTCGAGCGTCGGGTTGACGCTGTCGAGCTGCGATTGGATCTTAGGGCCGACGAACAGCGCCAGATGATTGCTGACCGTGGCGCCGGGAGCCACGACTTCGGTGGGTCCCTGGGCCTTGAGCAGGAATTCGTTGCCCTGGGTCTGCAGCTGGTAGCGATACCTGGCGCCGGCCGGCGGCACGATCGCGGCCACGAAGTGATGCTGCAGTGCTGCCAGCCAGCCGTTGCCGATCGACTGGTCGAGCGTCGCGTTCTTCTGGATATCGAGCTTCTGGTACTTCTGTCCGTCGTAGATCGCCGGGCCCTTGAAGGAGTAGCTGTCGGGCCGGAAGTACGAGCGCTCCACCGGCGAGTTGTAGCGCAGGATCTGCGCATAGGACGCAAAGCTCCACGGCGCTGCGCCAGCGTTCTGGATCTGATAGTCGAGACCGATCTGGTATTGACCGCGACGGAAGGTCAGCGTCTTGGTAACCGTCACACCGTGCCCGTCGTTCCAGCTCAGCGGCAGCTGGATCTCATCCTGCCCCGGCATCAGGCGCAGTTCATGGACGGCGGTGGAATAGAGCGCCTGGTGGGTCGGGGCGTTCTCTTCGTTCAGCGGCGCAAGTCCGCTCTGCAGCACGAACAGCGAATCGGCGGCATCGCGGTTCAGCAACCGTACCGGCACGTCGGGCGTGTTCTTGGCGGCGGGATAGGCCGGCAGGTCCACGCGGCGCAGCTCGCCGCCCGCCAGGCTGACCTCGGCGTCCAGCACATCGGTGACCACGTGTACGCTCGGCGCCAGTGGCGTGTCCGCGACCAGCGCGTGCGGATTGCCGGGGCTGACCGCCGCGTTGGCGGCGGTGCCGGCGCCCGGCGCAGCAGTGGGCGCTGCCGGCGGATTGGCGGCGCTCGGCAGCGTAGCACTGGGCACCGTGCTGTCGAGCGGTGCCGCGGGCGTTGCGGCGATCGATGGCGGCGGCCCCAGGTCCGGGTAGTCGTGCGACCACATCTGGTAGTTCAGGAACAGCGCCATGGCCAGCAGGGCCCAGAGCGCAATACGCAGATTAACGGTCGTGGGCATGACAGGCCTGTGAGCTGTGGGAGGGCACCGGATCGTAACCGCCGGGATGAAACGGATGGCAGCGCGCCAGGCGCCGGATCGCCAGCCAGCCGCCACGCACGCTGCCGTGCTGGTTCACCGCCTCGAGCGCGTACTGCGAGCAGGACGGGTAGTAGCGGCAGCGCGCTCCGAGCAGCGGGCTGATGCCGAGCTGATAGGCGCGGATCAGGAGGCGGATGACGTGGCGCATGTGGAAGCGATCTTGTGCCAGAGTTTTTCCAGGGCCGCCCGCAAGCGGGCATTATCCGCGCTCAGCACTCCGACTCGCGTGCCGATCACGATGTCGAGCGCGGGCAGGCTGGGTTGATTCACACGAAAGCTCTCTCGGATCAGACGCCGCACACGATTACGGTCGACCGCGCGGCGGACGATTCGTGCCGCAATCGACATGCCCAGCCGGGCACAGGTGAGGCCATTAGGTTGGACGTTGACTGTGAAGTACTCGTTTCCGAGCCGCTTGCCGCCGGCATAGGCGCGCTTGAACTCGGCCGGCCGCCGCATGCGGCGCTCCGGCGGCAGCCTGAGACTGGGTACTGCGGCAGGTCGCGTGGGCGCGGCTGTCATCACCGCAGCGGCCGCCGCACCTATGGCGTCAGACGCTTGCGGCCCTTTGCGCGCCGGCGGGCGAGCACCCTGCGGCCGCTCTTGGTGGCCATGCGGGCCCGAAATCCGTGCGTGCGCGCGCGGCGCACTTTGCTCGGCTGGTATGTACGTTTCATGATTTCAAGGCTCTGAAAACAGACTGAAAAATGGCTCGGCAGGGTACGAGGCGCAGGCAGGCGTGTCAATACAAGCCGTACGCGCGTCCTTTAAGACAAATGTTTCCGGCGCCCGGAGGCTAGGTATAGACTTTCGACCCTTTTTCCCGGGAAGCACATCGTTGGAAGCGTCGCTCTGGTCGCGCTGCGTTCGTGCGCTCGAAAGCGAGCTGCCCGAGCAGGAGTTCAACACCTGGGTCCGACCGCTGCAAGCGCTGGAAGGCGATGCTTGCCTGCGCCTGCTCGCGCCCAATCGTTTCGTGGTCGACTGGGTGCGCACTCACGTACAGGCACGCGTGGCCGAGCTGCTGGGCGAGTTCGGGGTCGCACCGCCGCTGGCGATCAGCGTCGAGGTCGGCTCCCGGCCGGCCGCGTCCAGCACCGCGGCACTGAGCGCTGGCGCCACCGCAGTGCGCGCGATGAAGAACGCGCCGCAGGCGGTCGGCGTGCCGCTCAATCCGGACTTTACTTTCAACGGCTTTGTCGAGGGCAAGAGCAACCACTTTGCGAAGGCCGCGGCGCTGCAGGTCGCCGGCAATCCGGGGCGCGCCTATAACCCGCTGTTCATCTACGGCGGCGTCGGCCTTGGCAAGACACACCTGATGCACGCGATCGGCCACATGATCATCGATCGCGACAAGGACGCGCGCGTGGCTTATGTGCACTCGGAGCGCTTCGTCAGCGACATGGTGCGGGCTCTACAGCACAACCGCATCAATGATTTCAAGACTGCGTATCGCTCGCTGCATGCGCTGCTGATCGACGACATCCAGTTCTTTGCCGGCAAGGAGCATTCGCAGGAGGAGTTTTTTCACACCTTCAACGCCCTGCTCGAGGGACAGCACCAGGTGATCCTGACCTGCGACCGCTATCCGCGCGAGGTCGATGGCCTGGAGGAGCGCCTGAAATCACGCTTCGGGTGGGGACTGACGGTCGCGATCGAGCCGCCGGAGCTCGAGACCAGTGTCGCGATCCTGATCGGCAAGGCGCAGGCGGCCGGCGTGGAGCTGGCGGAGGAAGTCGCGTTCTTCATCGCCAAGCGCATCCGCTCCAACGTGCGCGAACTGGAAGGCGCACTGCGGCGCGTGATCGCAAACTCACGCTTTACTGGCCATCCGATTACGCTCGAGTTCACCAAGGAGGCGCTGAAGGACCTGCTGTCGATGCAGGCGCGGCTTATTACGGTCGAGAACATCCAGAGGACGGTGGCCGACTATTACAAGGTGCGGGTCGCGGATCTGCTGTCCAAGCGCCGTAGCCGATCGGTGGCGCGTCCGCGCCAGGTGGCGATGGCGCTGGCGAAGGAGCTCACCAGTCACAGCCTGCCGGAGATCGGCGATGCCTTCGGCGGCCGCGATCACACCACCGTGATGCACGCCTGCAAACGAATCAAGGATCTGCGCGATATCGAGCAGCATATCCAGGAAGATTACACAAACCTGTTGAGAACCCTGACCGGATGAGGTGAGTTTCCTGTTGAGGAAATTGTGGATAAGGTTATCCACAGTCCACGCACAGGCAACCGCGCCGGTTGTTAGAGCCGCCGGCCGTCACCAAACACTGGTGACCGGCGCACAAGCTGCTGCAATTGCTGTTATACGCAATGTTCACAGGCTTAATATCTATCATTGATCTTTACCTAAGAAAGAATACTTAAGAGACCAAAGGACGAATCCGCACATGAAAGTCTCCGCGACGCGCGAACATCTGCTCGAGGCTCTGCAGAGCGTCATCGGCGTAGTCGAACGACGGCAGACGATGCCGATCCTGTCGAATGTCATGCTTGCCGCACGCGATAACCGGCTGCGCATCACCGGCACCGATCTGGAAGTGGAACTGGTGGCCGCGGCAGAAGTAACCGTGCAGCAGGCCGGCGATATCACAGTGCCGGGGCGCAAGCTGCTGGATATCGTGCGTACGCTGCCGGAGAAGGCCAACGTCACGCTGGCGCGCGAGGGTGAGAAGGTCGTGCTGCGCGGCGGACGCAGCCGCTTCTCGCTCTCCTGCTTGCCCGCGACCGAGTTTCCGGTGATCGAGGACATCAACGCGCAACACACGCTGCAGATACGTGCGCACGACTGCCGGCGGCTGATCGACAAGACGCACTTCGCAATGGCGCAGCAGGATGTGCGCTATTACCTCAACGGCACGCTGCTGGAGACCGACGGCAAGGTGCTGCGCGCGGTGGCCACTGATGGCCACCGACTATCCTGGTGCGAAGTGGAGCTGTCCGGCAAGGCGCGCGAGTTGCAGCAGATCATCCTGCCGCGCAAGGGTGTGCTGGAGCTGCAGCGGCTCGTGGATGGCGAAGGGGACATAGAAATCGCAATCGGCACAAATCACATTCGCGTGCAGATCGGCGAAGTTCGCTTCACTTCGAAGCTTATTGACGGCAAGTTCCCGGAATATGGCCGCGTGATTCCGGCGCTGCCGCCGCGCATCATGACAGCGCCTCGCGAGGCGATGAGAGCGACCTTGCAGCGTACGTCCATCCTGTCGAATGAGAAGTATCGCGGCGTACGGCTGACTTTTGCGCCCGGCCTGCTGACGGTCCAGGCGCACAACCCGGAGCAGGAGGAAGCCGAGGACCAGCTGGAAGTTGGATTTGAGGGAGAAGAGATCGAAATCGGCTTCAATGTCAGCTACCTGCTCGATGCGCTGGCCGCGATCGAAGCCGATACCGTCGAAGTTGGTCTGACCGATGCCAACAGCAGCTGCCTGATCCGCAAGCCAGGCGATTCCACGGTGAAGTACGTCGTCATGCCGATGCGGCTCTAGGCCGCCGTGCGCGGGTGAGCCTCGCAGAGCTTCGGCTCGAGGACCTGCGCTGCCTCCCCAGGGTGCAGCTGACACTGCATCCGCGCCTGAATCTGATCACCGGCGGCAACGGCTCCGGCAAGACATCGATACTCGAAGCGATTTATCTGCTCGGCCGCGGTCGATCGTTCCGCACCCGTCACACGGAACATCTGATCCGCCATACGACCCCGGAACTGCGGGTCTTCGGCCGGATCGAGTCCGCCGCGGCCATAAGCCATAGCATCGGGCTGGGCTGCAACCGGCAGGACGGCGTTCAGGCCCGCGTCGACGGCCACGACGTTGGGACCCTCGCCGAGCTGTCCGAGCTGTTTCCGGTGCAGGTGATCGATCCTGGCATCCATCGGCTGGTCGACGAAGGGCCGGTACAGCGTCGCCGCTGGCTCGACTGGGCCGTGTTCCACGTGGAACCAGATTTTGTGCGCCACTGGCAGGGCTACAGTCGGGCGCTGCGGCAGCGTAATGCGGCGCTCAAGTCCGGCGGGGATCCGGTGATATGGAATGGGGAGCTGGTCCGGCTGGGGGATATCCTGACGGCGGCACGCTCGCGTCTGATCGACGCGCTGCAGCCCTACTGGACCACGGCGTTGCGCGACCTGGACGCCGTGCCGGTTACGCTCGGCTACTCGCAGGGCTGGAGCCGCGAGCAGGACCTGGCTACTGCGCTGACCACCCACATCATGCGCGACCGGGAGCGGGGCAGCACCGGCTATGGGCCGCATCGCTTCGATGTCCTGCTGCGCCTCGACGGCCGCCCGGCCCGCGAGCTGGTGTCTCGGGGCCAGCAGAAGCTGCTCGGCGCGGCGATGGCGTTGACCATGTCGCGCTACGTAGCCCAGGCCGCTGGACGGGCCCCAGCGCTGCTGCTGGATGACCCGGCAGCCGAACTCGACCGCCCTCATACGGAAGCTTTGTTGAGCGCCGTGGCAAGCCTTGGAGGTCAGCTGGTAGTGACCGCTTTGAGGCTCGAGGACACGCCGCTGGGCACTCCGGATCAGGTGTTTCACGTGGAACATAACGAGGTCAAAACAGCTATAATGCGGCAGTGAAATTACGAGCTTTTTCATGACCGCAGCAGACGTCTACGATTCCAGTAAAATCAAAGTCTTAAAGGGCCTTGATGCGGTGCGAAAAAGACCCGGCATGTACATCGGTGATACCGATGATGGCAGCGGTCTGCACCACATGGTTTTTGAGGTGGTGGACAACTCGGTGGACGAGTCGTTGGCGGGGCATTGCGACCGCGTCGTGGTCACCGTACATGCCGACGAATCGGTGACGGTTTCGGACAACGGACGGGGCATCCCGGTCGATATCCATCCCGAGGAGGGGCGCTCGGCAGCCGAGGTCATCATGACCGTGCTGCACTCGGGCGGTAAGTTCGACGACGTCTCGTACAAGGTCTCCGGCGGCCTGCACGGGGTCGGCGTCTCAGTGGTCAATGCGCTGTCCGACTACCTGCTGCTGAGCGTCAGCCGCGATGGTTTCATGTACCGCCAGGAGTATCACCTGGGCGAGCCGGTAGCGGCGCTGGCGGTGGTTGGTCCGACCACCGAACGTGGTACCACGATCCGTTTCCGGCCGTCATCGCAGATTTTCACCAATATCCAGTTCAACTACGACACGCTCGCCAAGCGGTTGCGCGAACTGTCATTCCTCAATGCCGGGGTGCGCATCGAACTGATCGATGAGCGCGAGAACAAGTCCGATGTGTTCGCCCACGACGGCGGCCTGCAGGCCTTCGTCAAGCACCTGAATCGCTCGCGCACGCCCATCCATGACACGGTGTTCTGGTTTCGCACGCAGGAGGGCTCGGCTACGGTCGAGGTGGCGCTGCAGTGGAACGACTCCTACCAGGAGAGCATGTTCTGCTACACCAACAATATTCCGCAGAAGGATGGCGGCACGCACCTGTCCGGTTTTCGCGCCGCGCTGACGCGAACGCTGAACGACTACATTGAGAAGGAAGCGGTCGCCAAGAAGGAGAAGATCGCCACCACCGGTGACGATGCACGCGAGGGTCTGACCGCGATCCTGTCGGTCAAGCTGCCCGATCCTAAATTCTCCTCGCAGACCAAGGACAAGCTGGTGTCCTCCGAGGTCAAGGGCCTGGTCGAGACCGCGGTGGCGCAGAAGTTGTCCGAATTCCTGCTCGAGCATCCGCACGAAGCGCGCGCGATCGTCAACAAGATCCTCGAGGCGGCGCGTGCGCGCGAAGCCGCGCGCAAGGCGCGCGAGATGACGCGCCGCAAGGGCGTGCTCGATATCGCGGGCCTGCCCGGCAAGCTTGCCGACTGCCAGGAGAAGGATCCCGCACTGTCGGAGATCTTCATCGTCGAGGGCGATTCGGCCGGCGGTTCAGCCAAGCAGGGGCGCGATCGGCGCACGCAGGCGATCCTGCCGCTCAAGGGCAAGATCCTGAACGTCGAGAAGGCGCGCTTCGACAAGATGCTGTCGTCAGTGGAAGTCGGCACGCTGATCACCGCGCTCGGCTGCGGCATCGGGCGCGAAGATTTCGATATCGAGAAATTGCGCTATCACCGCATCATCCTCATGAGCGTCGACGGTAATGATCATTGTTTCGTGCGCGACGACAAGCACGGCGTGCGCATGACGACTGTCGGAGCTTTCATCGATGCGGCCCTGACAGGTGTCGCTGCCGATGAAAAAGGTGTTACGCGGCGCGTGCGCGAGGAGTTGGGCGAAGTACTGTGCTTTGGGAAGGACGATCACGAGGTTAGGTTCAGACCGATCAAAGCGGTCATTCGCCACCCTGTCGAGGAGGCACTTTATGAGGCCAAGACAGCGTACGGGCGATCGATTCGCGTAACTGCCAGTCACAGCGTTTTCGTTCAGGACAACGGCGAGATACGGCTCAAGCAGGGTAGCGAGTTACGAATTGGGGACCGCCTGGTTGCGCCAAGAACGGTCCGCTTGCCGCAGAACGCACCCGAGCGCATCGACCTGTTGCGAGCCTTGCATCAGGTGCCGGAGGCACGAGATCAGATATGGGTGCGCGGGGCCGCCGTGGAGGACTGGTTTAAGGCGTGCATCACGAAGGAATACGCCGATCGACCGGAGTATTCTGCGCCACGCGTGGAATTTCCGGCTGAGGTACGACAGGAGTTGGCGGCTTTGCGCCGCGCTAGTGGCGTCACCAACGTCGAGCTGTGCCGCAGAGTCGGAATTCGACAACCCGTGACTTTTTACGCGTGGGAAAAGGGCACAGCCCGCCCGACATTGCAAAACTGCGAGTCATACCTTCAGGTGATTGGCGCTAATACCGCCGCCGTGATGTCCAGGGCAATCGTGGGACCGAGTCGTCTGGAACGGGTCTGGGAAGAACAGTATCGAGGATCGCCAAGCAATCGCGTCCGCGACTACGTGCGCCTGTCCGCGCTGGATGCCGAGGATATCGAGTGGCTCGCCGATCGCGAGGATCTGCAGCTTACCCCGGAACACAATGCCGAGTACGGCGTTAATCGTTTTGTGCGCATCGATTCCGAGCTCATGAAGCTGCTGGGATTCTATTTGGCAGAGGGATCGTGTTCGGATCGCAATGGCGTGCGTCTTTGCATCGGCAAGAGCAACGTCCGCTTCTCGGAGGAGATGAGTGCGGCAATTACCCATGTGTTTGGAGTTGCCCCCAAGACCTATGCCATCAAGCGGGGTTGCGGCGAGGTAGAGCTCTTGAATCGTGTGGCGGCCCTGGCATGGCAACATGTGTTTGGCTTTCGCAGCGTCGATTCGCTCACAAAGCGCATTCCCGATCTGGTATTCAATGTTTCTGATCCCCTTCGCATGGCGTTTCTGCGCGGATATCTGCTGGGTGATGGTTGCGCAACGGGGGGACGAGTCGTCTTCAGTACGTCATCACGCGATATCGCGAGTGGCGTATCTTATCTGCTCGCTACTTTCGGCGTTGTTAGCAGCATCAATGCGGTCGAGGCCGACAGGGTCGCGCGACGATGCGGCGAGCAGGTTTTCCATTCTACGCATCGGCATTGGCAGATCGTCATAGCAGCTAGCGAGGACCTGGACCGAATTCGGCCCGTATGGGCCGATCACGCTGGTGCCAACACGGTCGAGGAAAAGATCGCTACTGCAGATCGGCCGTGCCGTCGCGGCTTCGATGTCATCGACGGCGATCTCATCGCGTTGCCGATTGTGTCGATCACTCCGGTCGAAGCTTCAAACGGCCATGTCTACGATTTCTCAGTGGAGACGGATGAGAATTTCATCTGTGGCTTTGGAGGAATCGCAGCAAAAAACACCGATGCTGACGTCGACGGGTCTCACATCCGTACGTTGCTCCTTACCTTTTTCTACCGGCAGATCCCCTTGCTGATCGAGCGCGGCCATATCTATATCGCGCAGCCGCCGCTCTACAAGGTCAAGCGCGGCAAGCAGGAGATTTACGTCAAGGACGACAACGAGCTCAATGCGCTGCTGCTCAACAGCGCGCTTGAGGATGCGTCGTTGCACGTGAGCGCCACCGCCGAGGCGCTGCGCGGATCGGCGCTCGAGATGCTGGCGCGCCACTACATGGAAGTGCAGGCGATCATTCATCGCTGGTCGCGCCGCTACGACGAGCGCCTGCTGGAGCAGATGATCTACCTGCCGCAGGTCAAGTCGGGTGACAGTGAGAGCGCGGAATTCATGCGCAGCTGGATCGCCGAGCTGGAAACGCGGCTCAATGCGCGCGGCGACGGCCGGCGCAGTTTCCAGCTGCAGTTGCGCGGCGCAGCCGACGGTCATCCGCTGCGCATCGTAGTGCGCAAGACCGAGCACGGCC
>Ga0182016_10006087_pt1 | contig 12777 bp, 8 predicted proteins | sample 712S2MmetaG_FD_120491 | JGI IMG/M metagenome (GOLD analysis project Ga0182016, IMG submission 120491) | Permafrost microbial communities from Stordalen Mire, Sweden - 712S2M metaG | ecosystem: Environmental > Terrestrial > Soil > Wetlands > Permafrost | place: Sweden: Stordalen | collected...
CTTCTGGCCGGCGGTGTCGAGAATCTTGTCGACAATAGGGGAGCCGTCTTCGTCTTTCTTGGCAAAGATCTGGCTCGAGATTTCGATCAAGTAGCTATCGAGCTCGCCGGTGTTCCAGTCGGCAAAGACTGTATGCAATTCGTCGGCGGTGAGGTCAAGTCCGCGCTGCAGCAGGTCGTATGCCTCGCAGATGAGCTGCATGTCGCCATACTCGATGCCGTTGTGGACCATCTTTACGTAGTGGCCTGCGCCGTCTTCGCCCACCCAGTCGCAGCAGGGCGTTCCGTCTTCGACCTTGGCGGCAATCGACTGGAAGATATCTTTGACGTGGGGCCATGCGGCGGGGTTGCCGCCGGGCATGATGGAGGGGCCGTTGCGCGCGCCCTCTTCTCCGCCGGAGACGCCGGTGCCGACAAAGAGGATGCCCTTATCGGCGAGGGCCTTGGTGCGGCGATTTGAATCGGTAAACAGCGAGTTGCCGCCGTCGATAATGATGTCGCCGGGCTCGAGCACGGGAAGGATGTGGTCGATCATCTGGTCGACTGTATCGCCGGCCTTGACCATGAGCATGACGCGGCGAGGCCGCTTGAGCAGCGAGGCCAGCTCTTCAATCGAGTGCGCGCCAACCACGTTGGTGCCTTTGGCTTCGTCGGCAATGAAGTCGTCCACCTTTGAAACCGTGCGGTTGAACACGGCAACTTTGAAGCCGTGGTCGTTCATGTTGAGGACGAGATTCTGTCCCATCACAGCAAGGCCAATGAGGCCGATATCACAAGTTGGATCAGGCATAAGGTCTCCGTAGGAGTGAACGGTCGATGCTTCAGGTCCATCTTACCGGTTAGGTCGACTGACTTTCATAGCTGTTAGCGGCAACTTGCATTGCCAGCTTTTTCGAGCGCGAAAAACGTGATGCTGGCCGGGGCGAGAGTGACCTGGCCGGAGCGGGTCGCGGTTGCGTTCAATTCAGGCAGTGCGTCACCATTTCCAAGCGCAAGCTCCACGCCATTCAGGTCAACAGTTTTGTCGTCAAGGCTTTTAGCTGTGAGTGTGTAGCGCCTGGAGGGCGAGGCGATGTCGAGTGTCTGCGCCTGGTCGCGGCTGGCGTTAATGGCGAGCAGGGTAACGCCGCCATTCTTGACCGGCAAGCAATGAGCGTAGAGATGCAGGCTCGGCGCGGGCGATGGGCCGGGATCGAGGACTGTTGAACCCATCAAGCGGTGCCAAAGCAATGCAGCCCAGTAGTTGGGTCGCGGCTGATAGGTGTACTCGTCGAGCAGGCCGTAGTCGCTCGACGCCATCGTGTTGTGGAGGTTCACCTGCACGCCGCGCTTGGCCAGGCTGCCCAGTTGGTTGAGATAACGGAAGCTATCGAGGAAGGTGGATGCCCAGCGGTCGCCACCGCAGGCGGCTTCTGCAGTTTCGGTATTCCAGATGAGCTTGCCGGGTTCGGTTTTGTCGCGCAGCGCGATGTAATAATCGGCTGCGAGGCCTGCGCGGGAGAGCCAATCCTCAGACAATGCTGCATCGGGCGAAGTTGTGGCCGCCGCGCCCAGCATGGCGCAACGGCTGGATACGGCGCCGTAAGAGTGATAGGAGAAGACGTCGAAGGCCGGGCCGGTTGCGGCAAGCATATCGGTGCTGGAGAGCATTTTCATATTGCCGGGAACGATCATGGTTCCCTCGCCGACCGCGCCGGGGCCGAGGAAGATCATGCCCGGGAGTTCCTGCTTTTGAAAGGCATGAAAGGCAGTAACATCGCGGCCAAACGCAGCGGCATCGTAACCCTGCGGGACACCGCCACCGGAGGCGAAGTTTGGTTCATTCATGAACTCGGCTGCGGCGATGGAACCGCCGATGGATTTGGTGTAGTCAACCCAAACCTTGGCCTCTGTGGGAGTCCAGTTACCCGCCGCGTCGCGCGTGCCCATGCTGGTGGCGAATGAAGTTACCAGTTTCGCATTCACGGCTTTTGAGAACTCGATCACACCCTTCCACTCGGCCCGTGTAAGTACGCCATTGAATCCTTTGGGAGGCGTGGCGAGCGCGGTGTCGTCGTTGTTTTGAAAGTAAGTGGTGTTGGCCCAGGTGCCGCTAACTCGCAAGTAAGCCGGGCCGAGCGCCGCTGTGAGTTTGCGCAAGCGCGTGTTGGTGAGGTTGATGGGCGGGCGATACTGAAACAGGCCCGGATCAAGGCCCGCAGGCTGATTGGCCGATTTTGGCGCAGTGTCGGCCTTGCTGGCATACGGCTTCCAGAAGCGGCCACCGGTGACTTCAACCATCTCGATGTTATAAGACTGGAAGCGCTCATCCACCGATCCCACGCGGGCAAAGGCGGATGGCTGAATGGTGGAGTGCGAGACGGACTGGGCACTGGTTGCCGGTTGATAGGCTGCGATGAGCGTAGCGAGGCCCAATGCTATGGATGCGCTTTGCTGGTATGTCCGTGACTGGATCATAACTACTTTCCTGAATCGTAATAGTTATCTGCTATTGGTTGACGCCACTGGCGAGGAACCCGCCATCGACGACCAGTGTTTGGCCGGTGACGAATGATGCAGCGTCGGAAGCGAGATAGATTGCTGCGCCGACCAGCTCTTCGGTCTTGCCGAAGCGGCCCATCGGGGTGCGCATCAGCAGTTCCTGGCCACGGGGTGTGCTGTCGAGCAACTGCGCGTTCAGTTCGGTGCGAAAGACGCCGGGCGCAATGGCGTTCACCGTGATGCCGCGCTTTGACCACTCGACCGCGAGCGACCTGGTGAGCGAACCCACTCCGGCTTTGCTGGCTGCGTATGCGGCGACCTCGCTGAGCGCGACAAATGCGTTGAGTGAAGAGATGTTGATGATGCGGCCATAGCCGCGATCGAGCATGTGTTTACCGAACACCTGGCAGGCGCGCAACGTGCCGGTGAGGTTGGTGTCGAGAATGCTCGTCCATTCCTCCTCAGGCATGGTGAGCGTCGGAGTGCGCTTGATGCGGCCGGCGCAGTTGATAAGGATGTCGACCTTGCCGAACTTTTCGATGGTGGCAGCGAGCAGCTTTTCCAGTGAAGCACGATCGCATACATCCGATGCCAGGCGAACCGTCTGGCGGCCACGCTCTTCAATGGCTGCGGCGGTTTCGTCCACTTGCTGCTGGCGGCGTGCGCTAGCCACAACGTTGGCGCCTGCATCGGCGAGACCAAGAGAAAGTGCGCGGCCAATGCCCGATGTGCCGCCAGTTATGACTGCGATTTTGCCTTCAAGACTGAGAATGTTGGTTGCCATGTTCTTCCTTTGTTCGGTTTGTTAGCAGGCCCTAGAGTCTGCTGCGATGTGCCCACAGCCCCAATCCGGGGTTACCGATGAAAAATATCCGCTCGCCGTCAACTGAGTTATATCCCTGCGTGAGCTTTGTTGGATCGTAGCGACGCGTCATTGCATCGAGGTCACCATACTGGAATCCAACGCTCTCGATTTCTTCGCGAGTGAGGTGACCAGGGCACCAGGTGATGTTGAAGCGGCCTTCGGATGAGCCATGAATCAGATGCGCTGCAGCGCTGAGATCGGCGGCAAGGTCGGGCTGCGATTCGACAGCGGCGAGCGTTGCCGGCGTGCCGAAATAGCCATACTTGCGGATAAGCGCGTCAATGGTTTTGTCTTCGCCAAATTCGCGAACGCCGGGAGCAAGAATGATAAGCTCCGCACCGTCGGCCAGGGCCATGCGCGTGCGATAAACGGCTTTGTTGCCCAGCCAGGTCGAATGGAATTCCCGCGGGTCGAGATAAACAACGGCTTTCTTGATTGGCTCGTCGACTAATTCAAAGTTGACCTTCAGGCTCAACTCGGCTGCGCGATGGAAGCACTCCGCGTCGTTGCCAATGAAGAGACCGCGCACAGCCAGTGAGCCATCGTCGCGACGCGAGACCACGGTGAGTACGTAGACGATGGGCAAATGATTCAGGAATCGTTCGGCGGCATAATTGAGCACAGAGCGGACCGGATTCTCCGCGCGGCCCATGATCCGCTCCATCCCATAGACTGCGCCAAGGTAGTGGCTGCGGTTGATCCCCTCGCGGCCGCCGGTGCCAACCAGGATGTTTTTGGTGTAGTTGGCCATGCCGATGACTTCGTGCGGCACCACCTGGCCAATGGAAAGGATCAAGTCAGATCCACCATTTGCGATGAGGCGGTTTACCTGTGCCGGCCATGCATAGTTGAGTTTGCCTTCAGACTGATCATGGATGAACGCGGCCGGGACTTCGCCGAGAGTAACGACATCGGTGCGCCAGTTGTGGACGCGAAACAAGTCGTGTGGTACATCGCCAAACATGTGCGTGAGCTGCTCGGGGCGCATCGCCGAATGGGTTCCCAGCGCTGGCAGAACGCCTTTGAGGCTATCGCCATAAAAGCGCCAGGCAATATTCGTCAACTCACCTGCGCGGGAGTGTTCGCGGGTCAGGTCCGGCGGAATGGCGAGCACGCTGGAGCGTGGGCCGAGCCGGCCGAGTGCGTTGGTGAGCAGCGCATTCAGATCGGCTGAAGAAAGGTCGGTCTCAGCGCTTCCGACTGAGCAATAGAGGCTCATGCCAGCGACCCCACTTTACGCAACCCAGGAGCCAGCATAAGGATGACGGCCATTGCCACAAGGTAAGCACTGGCGGCAATTGCAAACAAGCTGGAGTAGCTGTGCGTCCATTCCAGGATGCGGCCGGTATAGGTGGCAAAGAGCACGCCGCCGACCGAGCCAGCCATGCCGCCAATGCCTGTGACAGACCCGACTGCTGACCGCGGAAACATATCGGAGGTCGTGGTGAAGAGATTGGCCGACCATCCCTGATGTGCGGCGGCAGCAAGGCTGAGCAGCCCGATTGCGGCCCACTCCGATGACATGTAGTTGATAAGGAAGATGGGGACAACGCAGCATGCGCAAAAGAACATCGACGCCAACCGGGCATTGACAGCAGAGAGCCCAAAAACCCTCCGGAATGGTGCCGGGAGCCAGCCGCCGCCGATGCTGCCGATGGCCGAGGCGTTGTAGACGATAACCAGCGGCAGCCCAAGGTGCGACAGGTCCAGGTGGAAGCGAGCGCTGAAGAACGAAGGCAGCCAGAAAAGATAGAACCACCAGACCGGATCGGTGAGGAACTTGCCGAGCGTGAACGCCCAGGTTTGGCGAAGCCCGAGAAGCTTGATCCATGGAGTCGAAGGACCCATCTGCTCTGCTGCTTCCTGATAGATGTGCCGTAGCTCAGCGCCTGTCAATGTGGGGTGGTCAGCGGGCTTGCGATATTTGGAGTACCAGAGAACGATCCAGAGGGCACTGAAAGCTCCTGTAACCAGGAAGGCAGCGTGCCAGCCGTAACGAATAGTCACCCAGGGCACGATGATGGGGGCCAGGATTGCGCCGAGATTGGTGCCTGAGTTAAAGATGCCGGTGGCGAGGGAACGTTCACTCTGCGGGAACCACTCGGCCACCGTTTTGATGGCAGCGGGGAAGTTGCCGGACTCTCCGATGCCGAGGCAGAAGCGGGCGATGCCGAATTCAATGACGGTGTTGGCCAGAGCATGACCCATGGCCGACAAGCTCCATATGGCCATGATCACGATGTAACCGATGCGAGTACCAACCTTATCTACGAAACGCCCCGCGGCCAACAGACCCAACGCATATGCAAACTGAAAGGCACTGACGACATAACCGTAGCCAATCTCGGTCATGCCGATGCTGTGTTCCAAAGTTGGCTTCAAAATCGAGATAACCTGGCGGTCCATGTAGTTGATAGAGGTCGCAACGAAGAGCATGGCACAGATAGTCCAGCGGACTTTGCCGATACGCGACCCTGGGGAAGATTGGTCTTCGCCGGGTTGTTCGAGGCTGATATCAAGCGCCATGCGCTGCTCCTGACAATCGGAATGCTAGAGTCGGTACGCCTTTTTCACAAGACCATAGGTCAGATCGTAAGCTACTTCGAATGCCTCGTCTTCGTCCAGGCGATGCTCGGTGACCAGCCGCGCCAGGAATGCGCAATCAATGCGCCGGGCTACATCGTGGCGCGCCGGGATCGACAGGAAGGCGCGCGTGTCGTCGTTGAATCCGACCGTGTTGTAGAAGCCCGCTGTCTCAGTGGCCTGCTCGCGGAAGCGCATCATGCCCTCGGGACTGTCCTGGAACCACCACGGAGGGCCAAGGCGCAGGCAGGGATAGTGCCCGGCCAGCGGAGCGAGCTCGCGGCTGTAAGTGGACTCGTCGAGCGTGAAGAGAATGAAGGTGAAGTTCGGCTCGTTGCCATAGCGGCTCAGCAATGGGCGCAGCGCGTCGACGTAGTTGGTGGGGCTGGGGATGTCGCAGCCCATGTCGCGGCCGTAGCGCTCGTAGATGAGGCGATTGTGGTTGCGCACGCTGCCGGGGTGAAGCTGCATTACCAGGCCGTCTTCAACGCTCATCCCGGCCATTTCGGTGAGCATCTGCGCGCGGAAGAGCTCCTGCTCGCCGGGGGTGGCTTTTCCGCCGATGATCTTGGCGAATAAAGAGGCAGCATCGGGGGCGCTCAAGTCTGCTGTGCGGGCCGTCGGATGGCCGTGGTCTGTAGAGGTGCAGCCGAGCGAGCGGAAGCGTGCACGGGCTTTGCGCAGGGCATTCAGATAGCCGGTCCAGGACGAGGTGTCTTCGCCGGTCTGCTTGCCCAGTTCGGCAATGTTGGCGGCAAAGCCATGGAAGTCGGGGTCGACAACGGAGTCGGGGCGGAAAGCAGGAAGGATGCGAGCATTCCAGCCCGAGTCGCGAATTGCCTGATGATCGGCGAGCGAGTCAAGAGGGGTGTCGGTAGTGGTAAGGACCTCAATCTTGAATCGTTCGTAGAGGGCTCGGGGCAGAAACTCCGGCGTGGTCAGCTTCTCGCTGATGGTGTCGTAATAGAGGTCAGCGGTCTCGTCTGAGAGCCGCGCCTCCAGGCCAAAGAGTTCCTGGAAAGCGTAGTCGAGCCACATGCGGGTGGGTGTTCCACGAAAGAGCGAGTAGTGCTTGGCGAAGGTGTGCCAAACCTTGCGCGGATTCTTGACTTCCGGCTGCCCAATCTCCAGGTCTTCATACGAGACGCCCTGGCTGTAAAGCATGCGGTAGACATAGTGGTCGGGCTGGACGAAGAGCGTGGCCGGATTGGGAAATGGCTCGTTCTTGACGAACCACGTCGCTTGCGTATGGCCATGCGGGCTGATGATCGGGAGAGATTTGATGTGCGCATAAAGGGCACGGGCGACCGAGCGGGTCGCTGGATCGGAAGGGAACAATCGGTCTTCGTGGATCAACATGGCTGGAACGCCAACCTTTCATTCGAAAAAAAGCGCAGAGCATCAAAGAGGTCAGACCACCAGTATACAAGTGCTAATCCCTCAATCTTGCCGCCGCGCCAACTCAATCTTCAGGGATGAATCGGAGCAGGGAACTCTGGCGCGAAGCATTCTGGACTCCGCGCCATCCCTTTGCCCCCCGCCGGGCCTAAGCCCGATACCCCATTCCGCCGAGCATGCCACGCATATAGGACAGGCTCTCGATAACTCCGGGCATGGGGTCGTCGGCATGAATCTCGTATTCCAGATCGATGAATCCCGCGTATTGAGTGGCGATGAGTGCCTCAAAGATTTCGCGGAAGGGGATGATTCCGCGTCCGACAGCCACCTGGCTTTCGCGGCTGTCAAAGCTGGCCAGATCCTTCACATGCATGTTGAAAAGGCGCGGACCAACCGCGTGAATTGCCTCCACAACATCCGTGCCGGCGCGCACGCAATGGCCGATGTCGATGCAGCATCCCAACCGCGGATCCATACCCTTGACGGCTTCAAGCACGTTGAGAGGCGAAGGCCACACCTTGTCTTCCGGGCCATGGTTGTGGATTCCCACGCGAATGTCGTACTCCTTGATGAACTTCTCCACGCGCGGCAGCACCTCGGGCTTCGGGTCTCCGGCGACGATCACCTTGATGCCGGCTCGCTTGCAGTACTCAAACTTCGCGCGGATGTCGTCATCTTCATCCTTGGGGAAATAAATGGTCCCCGCCGCGTGAAGCGCGATTCCGGCTGCCGTGTAGTCGGCAATGGCTTTGGCCTCTTCGGCTGAATCTGAGGGAAGATGATCCTTGGTGTCCTTGCAATTGATCGAAGTTATTTCCAACTGCTTCAGAAATCCGAGCATCTGGGCGCGGGTAAAGTTGCGGAATGTATAAGTGGCGATTCCGAGCTGCAAGGGCGACGGCTTCAATGCGGCGTGTTTTGGTTCGGCGAATACCGGAAGGGCCATCGGGCCCGCGCAGGCCGCGGCGATCAGCGCGCCGGACTGAACAAATCTGCGACGTGACATGTTGTTGTTCATGCGAAATCTTCTCCTGAGGTGGTTGCCTCAATTTGCTGTGCCTGTATCCCACCCTGGCCGCAAAAAACAAAGACGTGGTGAGGATGGGGCACCCAGGCCGTGTTCTAAACCTTTGGCGCCCAGCCGCTTTCGTACTCGCGACCCCACATCTTCATGGCTTCCGCGTCGTTCTTGATCTTGCCGTCCGCAGGGTCAAGCTGCAGTACGCGCTGCGTGAAATACGCAACGTTGGAGAGCTGCAGCATGGTGACCGCGACGTTGCCGATTGCCACGGGTGAGGTGAGCTTCTCGCCCTTTTGCACAGCGGCGATGAAGTTGGCAAAGTGCAGATCGGTCATGCCGTCGTTGCCGGTCAGATCGCTGGATGAGGCAGCTTTTCCGGCGCTGACCTGGCTGGTCATTTTGCCGTTGAGGTCGTAGATCTCGTATCCGCCGCCATCGACAAAGACCGATCCAGTGGTGCCCATCACAGTGGTGCCGCGATCACGCCCGTAATACTTCATCCCCTCGCAGCACTTGCCCTCCCAGGAGATGAGAGCGTCATCGTATTCAAAGCTGGTGACGAGCGTGTCGTAGAACTGCCAGTCATCCTTGAAGTGGTAGCGGCCACCGGAAGATGTGATGCGATTGGGCAGATCAACGCCGAGCGCCCAACGAGCCACATCGATCTCGTGGGTGCCGTTGTTGAGCGTCTCGCCGGTGCCCCATCTGCGGAACCAATGCCAGTTATAAGGCTGGTAGTTATCGTGGAAGGCTGTGCGCGGAGCCGGTCCCTGCCAGAGGTCCCAGTCCAGATGGTCGGGTACTGGCGCTTCCTTACCAAAGCCGATCGATTTGCGAACGTTGGAGTACCAGCCCTTGGCGTAGTAAGCGCGGCCGATGACCCCGTTGTGAATCTTGTCGACGATCTCAATAATGTGCGGAGCCGAGCGGCGCTGGTTGCCCATCTGCGCCAGCTTGCCCGTCTTCTTCTGCACCTCGACCAGCATGATGCCCTCGGCGGGATTCTGGCTGCATGGCTTTTCGACGTAGACGTGCTTTCCGGCCTGCATGGCCGCGATAGCCATCGGCGTGTGCCAATGATCCGGCGTGGCGATGCTGACGGCGTCAACGTCCTTGAGCTGCAGGACCTCGCGGAAGTCCCGGTGCGTAGCAACGGGATAGCCGAGCTTCTGCTCCGCGCGGTCGGCAAAGCGTTTCAGGATAATCGAGTCCACATCGCAAACATGCGTGAGGCGCGAGGTTGCCTTGTTGGTGTTCAGCGATTCAAGGTGGGCGTAGGCGCGGCCATTGAGCCCAAACGTCGCGAAACTCACCCGATCGTTGGCGCCGAGGATCTGGCCGTAGGACTTGGCAGAAGAGGCAATCGCCAGCCCGGCTGTGCCTGCCGAAAGCGTTCCGAGGAATTCACGTCTTGTAACCAATTCAATTCTCCATGATGCCCGCGATGGGCGATTATCGCTCGTTGTGTGCGGCTGGCTTGCGCTTGCCCGGCCAGCGTTAAAGGGTTCCAGAATCCTTGAGTGCCTGTTTCATGCCGGCCCAGCTTATGCGCGTCGATTCTTCGGCTGTTGCAGCTCCATGCCAGTGGGTTTCCAGGCTCACAGCGTCACGGAAGCCTGCGGACTTGAGCGCTTTAAACTGCGCGGTCCAATCAATGAATCCCTTGTCGACAGGCGACCACTGGATCTTGCCGGCGTCGTCTTTGACTGCGTTCTTGCAGTGGCAGTGGTGGATGCGGTGTTTGGGCAGCATCTCCCACGCCGCGGGAAATGCATCCAGCTCGCCGCGCATTACGGCGTTGGCGGGATCCCAGTTGAGCGCGAGGTGTGGTGTCTTCACGGCGTCGAGCGTGCGTGCAGCTTCGCGGCCGGTTGCCGTGTTGCATTCAAATTCGTTCTCGAGCACCAGCAAAATGTCTTGCTTGCCTGCCGTCTCCGCCGCTTCGCGCAACTTGTCATCGATCGCAGCGCGATAGGGCGCCTGGTCGTCGAGCCGCCAGAAATCGAAGCCGCGAACCTTTTGCGTCTTGAACCGTTTTGCCAGGTCGATGGACTTCTGCAAGATATCGTCCTGCTGTTTGAAGCTACTCTCCGCGGCGAGATGCAAATCGTCTTTCCCGCCGTACTGCGACTTTGGCGCGCCCGGCCAGTGCGTCTTGAACAGCGGGCTAGCTATGTCGGTGACCTGGAGATTGTATTTCGCCAGGATCTTCTCGGCGTCGGCGAGCTCGGTGTCAGAGAGGGCTGAAGCGTTCTTGCCCCACATCGACCGAATTTCGATCCAGCTCATGCCAAAGTCCGCAGCAGCTACGTGGCATGCGTGATCGAAGTCCTGTGCGATTTCATCGTTGATTACGGAGACGCGGAACGGCGAAGTAGCCTGCGAGTAGCTCCGCAGCGGGCGGATTGCGGTGGCCGCTACAGCCATTCCCGCACCGAAAAGAAAACTCCGTCTACTGCGTTTTTCGAAATACTGGATCCCGGTTGACTCTGTGCAAGGCCGCCGCTCCTTGGGGTCGCGTCGGCTTGAGGGCCCTTGCTTCGTGTACACCTTTTCGAAAAATGCGATGGAGGGGTGCGACATGGTGCTCCTTTTCGCTTAGAAACATGCGGGGGGTCGATGGAGCTGACGCAAGGATTCTAGCTGGCCGGTCGCCCCACGTGCGAGGCGGCCGGCCGGTAGTGGGTACAGCGCGGTTCAGACGATCAGAATGCGATCTTCACCGATCCCTGCAGTACGCGGGGACCGCCGACGCCGTTGACATTGCCGACGCCGCTGCCGAGGGTGCCAGTGATCTTGCCGAGGTTCGATCCCACTGTTCCGTTTGGCAGACCGAAAGCAGGGGTATTCGTCATGTTAAAGGCGTCAAACCGGGCATCGAGAGTCGACTCCCTGAAAATAGGGAAGCTCTTGGCGAGTGATGCATTGTCAGAAAAGTAGCCCGGTCCGCGGAACTGATTGCGTTGTGAAGTGCCGAGCGCGCACGCAACCTGATTGGTGGCGGAATACGCGGTGCAGGCCGGGGGGTTTGAAAAGGCAGATGTATTGAACCAGGCGGGAGCGGGGTTCTTTCCACCCGCCACACTATGCAGGACCTGGAACGGGGCCGTGAAATCGGCTGTCTGGGTGGTTCCCGATGTCGCACTGCTTGCTGCTGAGACCGTGAAGGGCAAGCCCGAGAGCATCCCGATGGTCGCCGAAATCCTCCATCCTCCCAGGACATAAGACCCTATACCGGAATTGAAGAACCGGTGGCCCCTTCCTGCCGGCAATTCATAGGTAGCCGTCTGTTCGAAGTTGAGCTTGCGGTCAAAGTCGAGCAGATTGTAGTTGCGGCGCCAGTTGCCGCTGAAGTACAGCAGTCCGCCGTCCTGAGCGCCGGTTTGGTAGCCCTGCGCCTTGCCATAAGTAAGTGCGGAGTTGAACGCCAGCCCGTTGGTGAAGCGGCGCGAGAGCTGTGTTTGAAGCGATTCATAGTTGCTTGAGAAGCCAAGGAAGTATTGCGTGACCGAGGCAGTTTTACCATAGGCGACGTTAAAGGGATCGTAAGCGCCGCCCTGGCCGTAGATGCTGGGCAGGTTGATGTTCTGCGCCAGGTCGATCCGCGTGCCGTGATTGGCCACGTAGGCCACTTGCAGAGACATGTTCTTCGGCAACGCCTGCTGCACGGCCACATTCCATGAGGCAACAGAGGCATTCTTGAAGGTGGTCGGAATGTAGAGGTTGGCCAATGCCAGGGTGCCATTGGCTTTGGTTTCTGTGAGCGTTCCGGCCGAAGTAAATGCAGGGGCCGGGGTAAGAGGGACGCCGGTCTGGTAGTTGGTTACAACTGCGCCGTTCAGGGCCGGGCCGTAGTTTTCAGGACTGTTGTAATCCGTGCTGGTTTTGATGGGATAGTTATAGGCATAACTGTTGTCCACAAACGGAACGTAGCTGATGCCGAAGCCGGCGCGCACGACGGTTTGCTCAGAGGCGCGATAGGAAACACCCAGTCGGGGAGCAAAAAGGAGGTTGTCTGATTTCAAGCCAAGATTCGATGGATTGCCGTCTTCGCCGGCGATCACCAATGAATTGTTGGTGGTGTTGTAGTTGACGAATCCACCCGGCTTGCGGGGAGTTGCCGGCGGGTATAACTCATAACGCAGGCCCAGATCCACGGTCAGCTTATGAGAGACCTGCCACTTGTCGGAGACAAAGAAAAACAGCCAGTTCTGGCGGTAGCAGGGGAACGTGCTGTTGGTGTCCTGGCCAACCTGATAGGGAACATCGAACAGTTCGCTGGCTACGTCGTTGGCCTGCCCGGTTGTGGCGCCGTTGAAGGAGGCCGCACCGCTCGGAATTGAGGTTGTGTGTTCGTTGAAGTAGAACTCTCCCGCAGCGGCATTGATATTTCCCTGGAGAAGATCGTCGCGGACGCGGCGGATGTCAGC
>Ga0182016_10006091_pt1 | contig 12775 bp, 10 predicted proteins | sample 712S2MmetaG_FD_120491 | JGI IMG/M metagenome (GOLD analysis project Ga0182016, IMG submission 120491) | Permafrost microbial communities from Stordalen Mire, Sweden - 712S2M metaG | ecosystem: Environmental > Terrestrial > Soil > Wetlands > Permafrost | place: Sweden: Stordalen | collected...
CGCCCCCCCAGGCCAGCACAGCGCAGCGGGGGGTTCCAGGGGGGTCGCCCCCCCAGGCCAGCACAGCGCAGCGGGGGGTTCCGGGGGGTCGCCCCCCCGGGCTAACACAGCGGCTGGACGAGGCGACGCTCAAGCTGGCCAAGGGCGCGGGGTTCGCCGACGCGCAGATCGGCCAGCTGCGTGGGATGACCGAGGCCGGCGTCCGGGAGATCCGCTGGGGCCTCGGCGTTCGGCCCGTGTTCCACGCGGTGGACACCTGCGCCGCCGAGTTCGCCGCCCGTACCCCCTACCTGTACTCCACCTACGACGACGAGACCGAGGTGCCGCCCGGCGACCGGCCCAAGGTGATCATCCTGGGCAGCGGGCCGAACCGGATCGGCCAGGGCATTGAGTTCGACTACGCCTGCGTGCACGCGTCGTTCGCGCTGGCCGAGGCCGGCTACGAGACGGTCATGGTCAACTGCAATCCGGAGACCGTCTCCACCGACTACGACACGTCCGGGCGGCTGTACTTCGAGCCGCTGACGCTGGAGGACGTGCTGGAGGTCGTGCACGCGGAGCAGGCCAGCGGCCCGCTGGCCGGGGTGATCGTGCAGCTGGGCGGCCAGACCCCGCTGGGCCTGGCCCGGGCGCTGGAGCGGGCCGGTGTGCCCATCGTCGGGACCAGCCCGGAGGCGATCCACCTGGCCGAGGACCGCGGCGCGTTCGCCGACGTGCTCGCCGCGGCGGGCCTGCTGGCGCCGCGGTACGGTATGGCCACCTCGGTGGAGCAGGCCCAGCAGGTGGCCGGGGAGATCGGCTACCCGGTGCTGGTACGGCCCTCCTACGTACTCGGCGGCCGCGGCATGGAGATCGTCTACGACGACGACACCCTGGCCGCCTACGTGCGCCGGGCGACCCAGGCCAGCCCCGAGCATCCCGTGCTGATCGACCGCTTCCTGGACGACGCGATCGAGATCGACGTGGACGCTCTCTTCGACGGCGAGGAGCTGTACCTCGGCGGCGTGATGGAGCACATCGAGGAGGCCGGCATCCACTCCGGCGACTCGGCCTGCGCGCTGCCGCCGATCACGCTCGGCCGCGCCGACATCGGGGCGATCCGTGACGCGACCACCCGGATCGCGGCCGGGGTGGGGGTGCGCGGCCTGCTCAACGTGCAGTACGCGCTGGCCGCCGGCGTGCTGTACGTGCTGGAGGCCAACCCCCGCGCCTCCCGGACCGTCCCGTTCGTATCCAAGGCCACCGCGGTGCCGCTGGCCAAGGCGGCCGCCCGGGTCATGCTCGGCGCGACGATCGCGGAGCTGCGCACTGAGGGCCTGCTGCCGGCCACCGGGGACGGCGGCACGCTGCCGCTGGACTCCCCGGTGGCGGTCAAGGAGGCGGTGCTGCCGTTCGGCCGCTTCCGCAACACCCAGGGCGAGGGCGTGGATACCGTGCTCGGCCCGGAGATGCGCTCGACCGGCGAGGTTATGGGGATCGACGAGATGTTCGGCACCGCGTACGCCAAATCGCAGGCCGCCGTCTACGGGTCGCTGCCGGTCAAAGGACGGGTGTTCGTGTCGGTCGCCAACCGGGACAAGCGATCGATGGTGTTCCCGGTCAAGCGGCTCGCCGACCTCGGATTCGAGATCTGGGCGACGGACGGCACGGCCGAGGTGCTGCGCCGCAACGGCGTCCGTGCCAGGATCGTCCGTAAGCACAGCGACGGCCCGGGACCCGACGGCGAGCCGACGGTCGTCACCCGGATCCTGGACGGTGAGGTGGACCTCATCGTCAACACGCCGTTCGGCAGCCCCGGGCATACGGGCCCCCGGCTCGACGGGTACGAGATCCGCTCGGCCGCCGTCCGCCGGGGTGTCCCGTGCGTGACGACCGTGCCGGGGCTGGGGGCCGCGGTGCAGGGCATCGAGGCCATCATCCGCGGCGAGGTCGGCGTGCGGTCCCTGCAGGAGCATGCCGAGGGCATACGCGGAGCCGGCTGATGCACGGTACGGTGCCGGATAGTACGGGGCCGGGTAGTACAGGCCCGGATAGGACAGGGCCGGGCGGCGGCAGCCCGGACTGTCCCTGACCGGCAGGCCGGGGATGGATGAAGAACGTCGAGGGATGGTGAGCAGCGCGTGGCGCCGGTTCAGGTACGCGGGCCGGTGCTCACCGTGCGCCGGATCGACGCCTACCACGCCCTGACCATGGTGGCCCCGCCCATCGCCGCCCGGTTCGGGCCCGGCCAGTTCGTCACCGTCGCCGTCGGCGGCCCGGACAGCTCGATGCTGCTGCGGCGGGCGTTCGCCATCCACGACGTGCGAACCGATCACGGCGGTACGGTCGAGTTCGTGTTCGCGGCCAGCGAGCCGGGCACCCGGTGGCTGGCCCAGCTCCGCAGCCGGGACATGCTGGACGCGGTCGGGCCGCTGGGGCGGCCGTTCCCCGTCCCGCGCGAATCGGCGAGCTGCCTGCTGGTGGGCGCGGGAGCAGGCAGCACGGGGCTGTTCCCGCTCGCGGACCGGCTGCGCGAGCGCGGCTGCCAGGTCGATTTCCTGCTCGGAGCCGAGAGCGCGGACCACGTATTCGGCGCGCTGCGCGCCCGCCGCATCGCCCGCAGCGCCACGATCACCACCCAGGACGGCTCGCTCGGCACCCGCGGCGTGGTGACCGACCTGCTCAGCCAGGTCATCCATGAGGCCCGCACCGACGTCATCTACGCGTCCGCGCCGCTGCCCGTGCTGCGCGACGTGACCGCGCTGGCCAGCAGGTATGACCTGCCGGTGCAGGCCTACGTGCAGGAGCCGGCGGGCTGCGGGACCGGGGTGTGCATGAGCTGCGTGCTGCCCGTGGTGGGGTCGGACGGCATCACCCGGATCGTGCGCTCCTGCGTCGACGGCCCGGTGTTCCGCGGTGACATGGTCCGCTGGGACGACGTGGGCACCATCCCGTTCGACGCGCTGGGCGCCCCCGGCTGGAAGCCGCCCCGCGTCCTGCGCGAGGAGCCCCCGCCGCCGCGCCGCTCCCAGGGATCCCAGGCCACAAACGGATCGCAGGCCCCGAACGGATCGCAGGCCCCGAACGGATCGCAGGCCCCGAACGGATCGCAGGCCCCGAACGGATCGCAGGCGCAGCGTCCGTCGGCGCCGCGGAGCTCCGGCCATGCCGGCTGATCTGCGGGCCCGGCTCGGGCACGTCGAACTGCCGAATCCGGTCCTCACCGCCGCCGGGTGCGCCGGAACCGGCCGCGAGCTCGCGCAGTTCATCGACGTGGCCCGGATCGGCGCGGTGATCACCAAGTCGATCATGATCGAGCCGCAGGCGGGCCGGCCGACGCCGCGCACCGCCGAGACCCCCAGCGGCATGCTCAGCTCGATCGGCCTGCAGGGCCCCGGGATCGACGCGTTCCTCCAGCGTGATCTGCCCTGGCTGCTGTCCCGTGGCGCCCGCACGGTGGTCTCGATCGCCGGCAGCAACGCGGCGGAGTACGCCGAGCTCGCTGCCCGGCTGTCCGACGCGGCCGGGGTGACGGCGATCGAACTCAACCTGTCCTGGCCGAACGCGGGCGGCCGCGGGCAGGACTTCGCCGCCCAGCCCGACGCGGCGGCCCGGGTGGTCGAGGCGGCCCGTGGCGCCGCCCGGTACGACATCCCGGTGTTCGCCAAGCTGTCGGCGGACGTCACCGACATCGTTACCATCGCCCGGTCCTGTGTGGCCGCGGGCGCCGACGGCCTGTCCATGATCAACACACTGCCCGGGATGGTTATCGACCCGGCCGCGATGCGCCCGGCGGTCGCCGGCGTCATGGGCGGCCTGTCCGGCCCCGCGATCCGGCCGGTCGCCGTGCGGTGCATCTGGCTCGTGCGCGGGGCCCTGCCCGACGTTCCCATCATCGGGGTCGGCGGCATCCGGACCGGCCGTGACGCGCTGGAGCTCATCATGGCCGGGGCGTCCCTGGTCGCGGTGGGCACGGCGATCTTCAACGACCCGGCCGCGTGCACTCGCATTCTGCGCGAGCTGGAGGAGGAGCTCACCTGGCTCGGCGCCGAGCGCTTCGCCGACGCGACCGGACTGGCCCACCAGACCGGCGGCTACCCGCCGCCGCTGCGCCGCCGCCTGGCCTGACCGCCCGCCTCGTTCCTGGGCAAACGCTGCCGAAACGGCCTAAAGCGCACGCCAAGGCGGCACAGGTCCGTAATGCGCGGCGCAAACGACGCCAGCGTGCATTACTCTCGGGGTCGGCTGCGGATCTTTCCGCGCAGGCCAGGTGACAGATGCATCTCCCGCGGCTCGTCGCGATGCATCGGCGATCACGACCCGATGGCCCCGCCATGGTGGGGCCACGGCCAACAGCGCCCGTTTGCACGGGCACGGCGATGTGAGCAGTGTGAGCGTTAACAAGATGCCGCGGGCGGCGCGCCGGGGCAGCCCCAGCCGCGGGCGCGTGATCCGGCACGCCACGGCCCGGGCGGCTGGGATGCCAAGCGGAACATATGACACCGGACCTGCCGGGCACGATTGAAGGAGTGGCCTTGAGCAACCCCGCGCCAGTCGCCGTCGCGCTGGACGCACCTGATCTCGAAACCGCCGCGCGCTGGGCTGGCCTGGTGACGCCGCACGTCAGCACGGTGAAGATCGGGCTGGAGTTGTACCTGCGGTACGGCCCGAACGTGGTGGCCTCGATCAAGGGGGCCAGCGGTGTGCGAGTCTTTCTGGACCTGAAGCTGTATGACATCCCCGCGACGGTGGCCGCGGCGGCGCGGACCGTGGCGCGACTGCACCCCGACCTGCTGACCGTGCACGCGAGCGGCGGCGCCGACGTCATCCGGGCGGCCGCCGAGAATGCCCCGGGCACGAAGATCGCCGCGGTAACCGTGCTTACCTCCCTGAGCGAGGACCAACTGGCCCAGACCGGCGTAACGGGCAGCGTGCACGACGCCGTGCTGCGGCTTTCGGCCCTGGCCGTTGACGCCGGTGCCCGGGCTATCGTCTGCTCGCCGCGCGAGGTCAGCGCCGTCCGGGCCGAGGTCGGGCCCGGCATCATGCTGATCACCCCCGGAGTACGGCCCGCAGGCTCAGCCGCCCACGATCAGGCCCGGGTGGCCACGCCCGAGGAGGCGGTCAAGGCCGGATCCGACCTGCTGGTCATCGGGCGTCCGATCACCGGAGCACCCGACCCTGGGGCGGCCGCGGCTACCGTGGCGGCATCCCTGCGGCGGCTCACCCCAACACGCCACTTAGCGTTCGCCGGTGAGCCACCGTGAAAATGCCAACGAGTTGTATGCCGTGCGTATGCGCGCTTGGCGGCGGCGTATGAGTGCGGTAGGGGAGCGGTAAGTGTGATCGTGCCGATTCGTATGCACATCATTGGCTGTTTAGCTTCGCCATAGGATGCACGTTGCGTTGAAAGGTAAAATATTTCCACGTCACGTTACTTCCGCAGCAGTCTCGTTTCCATGAGATTGCAGCACCTTGCCGCGCCGGGTCTGTGGTTCCTGCGCAGTGCCGACACGGGCGTATCGAGTAACGCCTTCAGCGATCCGAGGGTGGCGCCCATATCCGTGATCCCGGCGGTGGCTAAATCCATGAACCGGCGCGGCCCCGGTGTCCATGGCGTGCCCGCGCCGGATTCACCGCGGCAACGGCAAACTAGTCCCGCCGCCCCCGTTCAGGAACGGCCTACGTTGGCTTACTCTGGCGGTGGATGGCCCATCGTTACGGGCTAAGCGACACGTTGCAGCGCGCATTGGCTCGCTGTCGGCAAGGTGAGCGGAGTGCGTGTGACCGTTGCGGCCTTACGAATAGTGATACTCCGATCACTGAGAGTAATATCCTTAAATTTATTATGATATAAACGGGGATTCGCGTTGCCGAAAGGTACGATGACTCGCTAGTTTCCCCCCCACCAACGTTTTTACCGACGAAACCCGAGGTGACCTCGAGTGGCTCTTCCTCCCCTCACTCCCGACCAGCGCGCAGCAGCCTTGGAGAAGGCCGCCAGAGCGCGTAAAGAACGCGCAGAGGTGAAGAATCGGCTCAAGCGCGGAGCCACCACGCTGCCCGACGTCATCAAGGAAGGTTCGACCGATGACGTCATTGGCAAGATGAAGGTCTCGGCCTTGCTCGAGTCGATGCCCGGCGTCGGCAAGGTACGGGCGAAGCAGATCATGGAGCGGCTTGGCATCGCGGAGTCCCGCCGCGTCCGCGGACTCGGCGCGAACCAGCGCTCGGCCCTGGAGCACGAGTTCGGGTCGGACATCTGAGGCAGCCAGCGGAATCCGGGAGCGGTTACGGGGGCATGGTCGTATCGCCCGGAGATTCCATGCGCGGCTCCGCCACCCCCGGCGGAGCCGCGGCGATGGGCACGGGATACTGCCTATCCATGCGGAAGTTCTCCCAGCTGACCGTGCTTTCCGGGCCCTCCGGGGTCGGGAAGAGCACGGTCATCGCGGAGCTGCGCCGGTTCTGCCCGGAATTGTGGATCTCGGTCTCGGTCACCACGCGCTCGCCGCGGGCGGGGGAGATGGACGGCCGCGAATACTTCTTTGTCGACGACAAGGAATTCGACCGGATGGTCGCCGAGGGCGAGCTACTGGAATGGGCGGAGTTTGCCGGCCACAAGTACGGAACGCCGCGCAAGCCGCTCGAGGAGAGACTGGCGGCGGGGATTCCGTGCCTCCTGGAGATCGACCTCGAGGGGGCGCGTCAGGTGCGGCGGAGCATGCCCGACGCGCGCCTGGTCTTCCTGGCCCCGCCCTCGTGGGTGGAACTGGTACGCCGGCTGACCGCGCGCGGTACGGAACCGCCCGAGGTGGTGCAGCGCCGCCTCGACGCCGCCCGCCGTGAGCTCGCCGCGGAGAGCGAGTTCGACCTCACGCTGGTCAATACGTCGGTCCAGGAAGTATGCCGCCAGGTGGTAACCTTGGTCTTCGGCTCACCGGATGAGTGTTAAGTGCAAGTTAGACGAAGGACGTGACGTGGCAGGGACTCCCGCCGCAGATGGCATCATCAACCCGCCGATCGACGACCTTCTTCAGGTCGTCGACAGCAAGTATCAGCTTGTGATCATGGCCGCGAAGCGGGCGCGGCAGATCAACGCGTACTACTCGCAGCTGGGCGAAGGCCTGCTCGAGTACGTGGGCCCGCTGGTGGAGACCCGGGTCCAGGAGAAGCCGCTGTCAATCGCGCTGCGTGAGGTGCGGGACGGGCTTCTCTCGGTCGAGCCCACCACCGAGGGCTGACCGCCGGCTTTCTCCGGCAGGGGCGCAGGTGGCACCGCGGATCATTCTCGGCGTAAGCGCGGGTATATCCGCTTACAAAGCGTGCGAACTGCTCCGACGCCTCACCGAGACGGGCCACGATGTCCGTGTGATACCCACCCCGGACGCGCTGCGTTTCGTCGGCGAGGCGACTTGGGCGGCACTATCGGGTCAGCCCGTCAGCACGGACGCCTGGACGGGTACCGAGGAAGTCCCGCACGTCCGGCTCGGGCAGTCCGCCGATCTTGTCGTCGTCGCCCCGGCGACCGCAGACCTCATGGCCCGGGCCGCCGCGGGTATGGCGGGCGACCTGCTCACCGCCACCCTGCTGACCGCCCGGTGCCCGGTACTGTACGCGCCCGCGATGCACACCGAGATGTGGGAGCACGCCGCCACCCGGGCCAACGTGGCCACGCTGCGGGACCGCGGCGCGATCGTGCTCGAGCCCGCCAGCGGCCGGCTGACCGGTGCGGACTCGGGGGTCGGCCGGCTGCCGGAGCCAGCCGAGATTTTCGCGGCCGCGGTCCGGGTCCTCGCCCGGGGCGCGGGCGGGCTCCGCCAGGACCTGGCCGGCCGCAAGGTCGTCGTATCCGCCGGGGGAACCCGCGAAGAGCTGGATCCCGTGCGGTTCCTGGGGAACTGGTCGTCCGGGCGCCAGGGTTACGCTTTCGCGGAGACGGCCGTCGCCCGGGGGGCCAAGGTGACGCTGGTCGCCGCGAACGTCGCGCTGCCCGACCCGGCCGGCACGCGCGTCATTGCGGTGACCTCCGCGCGGGACATGCGCGACGCGATGCTGGCCGAGGCGGCCGACGCCGACGCGGTGGTGATGGCCGCCGCGGTGGCCGACTTCCGGCCCGAGGTACGCAGCGAAGCCAAGATAAAAAAGGACGGGTCCCAGCCCGCGCCTATCATTCTGATCCAGAACCCCGATATCCTCGCCGAGCTGTCCGCTCGCCGCGGCGCGGCGGCCGGCTTGCCCTACCCACCGCACGAAGCCGGTGCGCCCCCTGCGCCGCACGAAGCCGGTGCGCCCCCTGCGCCGCACGAAGCCGGTGCGCCCCCTGCGCCGCACGAAGCCGGTGCCCTCCCGGGGGCATCACGGCCGGGCCAGGTCATCGTCGGCTTTGCCGCGGAGACCGAACTGGACCTGCCCGGCAGCCGGGCTAAGCTCGCCCGTAAAGGCTGCGACCTGCTCGTCGTCAACCGGGTCGGAAACGGTCTGGCCTTCGGGACCAGTGATAATGAGGCCGTGGTAGTCGGCGCCGACGGATCACAGACGGACATCCCGCGAGCTGCCAAGGAGGTCCTGGCCGACACTGTATGGGACCTGGTGGCGGCCCGGCTGCTGTAGCGGTATGCCCGGTACGTTTTGATAGCAGCTCGACGGCACTCCACCACCATTGAGCTGATCATGGATACACTTCGGCCGAGCGCGCAATGAGAATATGCGGGCCCGCACTTTAAGAAGAGGGAGTCTCGTGGCACGTCGCCTGTTTACCTCCGAGTCGGTCACCGAGGGCCATCCAGACAAGATGGCCGATCAGATCAGTGACGCCGTCCTCGACGCCATGATCAAGGACGACACTGAGAGCCGGGTGGCGGTCGAGACGCTGATCACCACCGGTCAGGTCCACGTCGCGGGCGAGGTCACGACCCGCACGTACGTCGACATCCCGGGCATCATCCGGGAGAAGATCCTCGAAATCGGCTACGACTCCTCGGCCAAGGGCTTCGACGGCGCGTCCTGCGGGGTTTCCGTGTCCATCGGGTCCCAGTCGCCGGACATCGCGCTGGGCGTCGACGACGCGTACGAATACCGCGAGGGTGAGGGCACCGAGGACTTCGATCGCCAGGGTGCCGGCGACCAGGGCCTGATGTTCGGCTACGCCTCCCGCGAGACGCCCGAGCTGATGCCGCTGCCGATCATGGTGGCGCACCAATTGTCCCGGCAGTTGTCCGCCGTCCGCCGCAGTGGCACGGTGCCCTACCTCCGGCCGGACGGCAAGACCCAGGTGACGGTCGAGTACTCGGGGATCACCCCGGTGCGCCTCGACACGGTGGTGGTCTCGACCCAGCACGCGCCGGACATCAACCTGAAGGAACTGCTCGCCCCGGACATCAAGGACTACGTGGTCGACCCGGTGGTGGGAGCGCTCGAGCTGGACACCTCCAACTACCGGCTGCTCGTCAACCCCACGGGCCGTTTCGAGGTCGGTGGCCCCATGGGTGACGCGGGCCTGACCGGCCGCAAGATCATAATCGACACGTACGGCGGCATGGCCCGGCACGGCGGAGGCGCGTTCTCCGGCAAGGACCCGTCCAAGGTCGACCGCAGCGCCGCATACGCGATGCGGTGGGTGGCGAAGAACGTGGTCGCCGCCGGGCTCGCTGACCGGTGCGAGACGCAGGTCGCCTACGCGATCGGCAAGGCCAAGCCGGTCGGCCTGTTCGTCGAGTGCTTCGGCACGGAGAAGGTGCCGGTCGAGCGGATCGAGGATGCCGTCCTGGAGGTCTTCGACCTGCGGCCGCGCGCAATCATCTCCGCGCTGGACCTGCAGCGGCCGATCTACTCGCAGACTGCGACCTTCGGCCACTTCGGGCGTACCGAGCCGGACTTCTCGTGGGAGCGCGCCGACCGGGTTGAGCAGCTCCGCGCCGCCGCCGGCGTCTGATTCGGGCGTACCGAGCTGGACTTCTCGTGGGAGCGCGCCGACCGGGTCGAGCAGCTCCGCGCCGCCGTCGGCGCCTGAGCCGCACTCCGGGTGTCGGCGACGCAGGCCTGCCCGCTTGCCCGCCCATCCGTCTGCCCGCCCGCGCCTGACGGACAGTGAGTCATCGCCGGGCGCGGTACCCCGCGTGATGTGGTCCGCAGACTGGCCCTAAACCGGTTTGCGGATCACGGAAATTGCCCGAATTGAACCCAACGCTGTCCTTTTCGCGACCGCACGGCTGCGTCCGGAGCCGGCCAAACGATGCACTTACGTTGCACGGTGCAATAACATCATAAGTGGCGCGTTAGTTGCGTTTCGCCCAGGCTCTCGTTCCGCCGCAATTAGTGCGCCGACGCGCTAATCCGTGCAAACCTCAACAACATACGGCTCCGCCGTTCCGCCAGCCCCAGGCCCGCGCACCTTTCCGGGCGTGACCCGCGCACCTTTCCGGGCCGAGGCCCGCAGACCCTTCCAGGCTAGGCTGCTCGGGGCCTGTACGCCCTACCGGGCCGGGCCAGTGTGCCCTACCGGGCCGGGCCTGTACGCCCTACCCGGTTAGGCCGCGCGGGGCTGCACACTCTTCCGGGCCGGGCCAGTGTGCCCTTCCGGGCCGAGCCCGCTCACCTTTCCGGGCGGGGCCGGCCCAGCAACATGCGCGTGACACATACCCTGCAGTCCGGCCCAGGCATTTTTTCGAAATACTTGTGGATTAAGTACCTCAAAACCGTCCCCACATACGGGCCTTTTCGCCGCGGCTGTTTGCTATGCGAAAGACGTATTATTACGAGAAAGACGTTGACCCGCTCTTGGCCCGGTGGTACGTAAATTACGCAATTGCTAATAGGGCAGCTATCGGCGGTTGCCGACGAAGCGCGGGCATCCGCGGAAGGGAGCGCATGTGATTCTTTGACAGCTACCTCCCGAGCCCCTGATTCTCCCGTCTGCCTCTCCCGCTTCCGTCACACCCGGACCCCGTGTGCACGCAGCGCTTCGGCACTTGCGGATGAATGTGCGGATGAATATGCGAAATCTTATGCGGATGCACGTGCATCCGCATAACATCAAAGTGTCCGGACCCGCAGGACGCGGCCGGAGTAGCTGTGCCTGGACACGCCCAGGGAACGAGGCAGCCAGGTGTGGCTACGTGGTGATGCAAGTCAGGAGATACGACGATGCGTGGCATCTACAACGGCATGTCTGCCGGGGACCTTGCGGGAGCGGCGTGGCGTAAGAGCCAGCGCAGCAACTCCCAGGGTGCCTGCGTGGAAATGGCCAGGATCGACGCTGACATAGTTGCGATACGTAATTCCAGGGACCCGCACGGCCCGGCGCTCATCTGCCCTCGCGCCGCGGTCGTGGCCCTCGTAGATCGGCTGCGGGACGGGGAGTTCGACCACCTCGTCTCCTGACGACGCCCGTGTGGCGCTGGCCTAATGGCCCGGTCAGCCGGGCCATTAGGCCAGCGCGCCACCTACTCCATCCGCCGCCCCGTCACCGTGCCCTGCGTGGCGGGGCGGCGGCCTCCGGTGCTTGGGATCGCACAGCCGGGGGAATTCAGTATGCGAGCCACCCGCGCAGCGGCCTGCCGCTCATCGGCACGCTCGCCGGGATACCGGAACGGGAGAGACCGACATGACGGACAACGCGCTGGACCTGGACGCGCTGGAGGCGCGGCGATCCCAGCTCCGCGACGCGTACCTGATTGACCGGCGGCCGGTCAGCAGTGCTCGCGGCGTTCACCACATCGCCCTGATCAGCTCGGACGTCGAGCGCACCATCCGCTTCTACCAGGAGATTCTGGAGTTCCCGCTGACCGAGATCGTCGAGAACCGGGACTGCAAGGGCTCCACCCACTTCTTCTTCGACGTGGGCCATGGGAACCTGCTGGCGTTCTTCGACTTTCCCGGCCTGGACCTGGGCCCATACGCCGAGGTGCTCGGCGGCCTGCACCACCTGGCCATCTCGATAACTCCGGAGTCGTGGCGCCATCTGCGGGACAAGCTCGACGCGGCCGCGGTGCCGTTGCAGGTGGAGAGCGGGACCTCCATCTACTTCCGGGACCCGGACGGTGCCCGCATCGAACTTCTCGCCGAGCCACTCGGCGAGATGTACGGCAACACCGTGCTCTAGGGCCAGTGACGCTCTAGGGCCAGTGACCTGGATCGCTGTCTTCGGGCTCAGTGGTCAAGCGTCAGGCTGGCATGAGCCCGTCTCAAGACGTGCCATTTGGGCAAAACCTGCAATAGGTCTTGCAGCTCGATATTTTTTTCGATAAACGGCAGCAGGCCAGGCTCGCGATCCGCTACGTCCCGGCCACTCCGGTCGGCACCTCGGGCGCAGCGGTGCTCTCCTGGGCCCGGACCGGCCGACGGCCGGCGATGAGCCAACCGGCGAACGTGAGGACCAGGGCCACCACCACGCCCAGGTTGGCGAACGCCCAGGTGCCGGTCTTGCCGCCCAGGCCGAACGGCCCCAGCAGGTAGCCCTGCCACTTGAGCCAGCTTGCCGACGTATTGGTCACCAGGCCCCAGCCGATGATGGTCCCGGCCACCATGAGCGCGACCGAAACCCAGCGCACATCGCCGTACCGGCCGCGGATGTCGTAGAGGTCCCCGTCGGTATAGTTCCGGCTGCGCAGCGCGATGTCGGCCAGCATGATCCCGCACCAGGCCGCGATGGGCACGCCGAGCGTGATGAGGAAGCCCTGGAAGGGCCCGATGAAGTTGTGCGAGAAGAACACCACGTAGATGGTGCCGGCGATCATCAGGGTGCCGTCGATCATGGCTGCGACGTACCGGGGGGTAGGCAGCCCGGCGGCCAGCA
>Ga0182016_10006092_pt1 | contig 12774 bp, 6 predicted proteins | sample 712S2MmetaG_FD_120491 | JGI IMG/M metagenome (GOLD analysis project Ga0182016, IMG submission 120491) | Permafrost microbial communities from Stordalen Mire, Sweden - 712S2M metaG | ecosystem: Environmental > Terrestrial > Soil > Wetlands > Permafrost | place: Sweden: Stordalen | collected...
CGACGCGAATCGATATCTCTCATTGCCCATATCCTCCATTACTTGCTATTACTGCTCACGGTAACTGAGATGCGGATAGAGCAGGTGCGGTTGTTCTCCCGTGCTTGAAAACTACCAGGCGTCCAGATAAGACCTTTGGCCGCGCAAGCTATGCGACAAGAATCTCAAGGCGTTGAAGCTCTCATTTAGTCCTGTGGAGTATGTCGGCGCTCCGGGGAAAAACCTGTGCTCTCGCAAAATGGGCTGCCCTTGGGCAGCCCATTTTCTTCTCTATAACTTCTACGCAGCGTTACTGGGGGTTCGACGCTCCCGTCGGATTTCCGGGCGCAGCCTGCACTTCAGATTGCGCTCCAGGCGTGCTTTCCAGAACACCGATTGCGGCGCCTGAGACAACTAACTGGACACGCCTGTTTTCCGAACGGCCAGCCGAGGTTGAGTTATCGGCGATCGGATCGTTCTTGCCATAGCCCATGGCGGAGACATTCGCGTCCGGAACACTTTGCGATACAAGATACTGTCGCACTTCGGCTGCGCGCTCCTCCGATAACTTCTGGTTATACTCATCCGAGCCGATGTTGTCGGTGTATCCTTCTACTTGAAGTTTCAAGTTTGGATAGGCGAGCAGAATTCCAGAGACTTTTGCCAGCTTTTCGCGCGCGTCCGGCTTCAATGTGTACTTATTAAAGTCGAAGAGCACATCCGACATGTTCACAATCAGCCCGCGCGCTGACTCGCTGGTTTGGAGCACCTGATTCAACTGCTCCCTGAGCCGCTCGCGCATCCGCTCCGCTTGTTGAGCGGCTTGCTGCGCACCCTGCTCGGCTGCCTGCTGAGCGTCGCGAGCCCGCTTTGCCTGCGCCTCCGCAGCGGCTGCGGCGGCATCGGCTTGCGCGCGTTGGGCAGCCTGCTGCTGAGCCTCCATTTGCGCCTGTTGGGCGGCGCGCTCCGAATCCTGGCGAGCCTTTTGCGCCGCGGCCTCATCCTCCGCCTTGATCTTGCGGATCGTGATGATGCGCGCGTCTTCAGCCGACTGAACTGCCTCCCGCGCGTAAGTGATGGTCTGTTTTCGGTCGCCTTTGTGAGAGTCCAAATCCTGAGCGTTCTGCAGGCTCGTCTTGGCCTTGGCCAGCGTGTCCGCAGCGTATTGGGCGGCCCCGGCCGCCTCCGCGATCTGCACCGCATTGACCGCCTCGTAAAGCTCCAAGGGCGAACGCTCGTTGCGCGTAATCGGATGCAGTACTGTATGCCGTCCCGCAGTTTCAGCGTAAGCTCCGCGCGGCAGGAGAGAATAATGTGCGTTCACCTGTTCGATAACCCCCTGGGTCTTATCTTCGATGACAAAGTTCTGCACCACCACAAGATCGCTGGGCATGGTTACCGCATAATATGGCTCGGCGGTAATTATCAGACCGAAGGCCTGAAGGTTGGTTGTGATAGTAATCTGGTTCTTATCTTTCGACCCCGTGGGAAGCACTTCGCCAAGATTCACGGGGCGGCCTTCCGGTGTAATTGCCCATAGCACATAAGTCAGATATTCGGGGCCGAAGCCGTTGGCCGGCGGCAAACCCGAGAAATCCGCATCGATCACGGTGCGTCCCGCGCGGCTTTCCACCTTTGCGGAGCCTTTTGCCTGCGGAAGAAGGCTGGTCCCCTGAAAACCGATCTTGGTGGCGCCACTGCGGTGAAAATAGTTGATCGCGGGAAGATCGCGCCCTACCACCTGAATCTTGTAGATCGGGATATCGTCGCGCATTCCCACATACGACATTGATCCATCGTCTCGCTGACTCTGTGACGAAGTCTGCCCAGCCGTTGGATTCGCCTCCTGAGCGCATACCCAAGCCGGCATAGTCAGCAACAAGAAGAGAACACCGACCTTACCATGTCTCATCATCTCATTTTCTCCTCCGGCTGCGCATTCGCGATCAGACTTACGATGACTGCACATACCGAGCTACTGTTGTTTTGCGCTCCCTGAAACTCGCGTGTACCTCTGCTTGACCGCGTTTCTGGCTGGTGGACCGGAAACATCACGGCCCGACGCGGAACTGTGAGACGTAGTGAAACAGTCCAAAGATATTTACGATCCATAGAACCACTACAATCACTACGACGGCATTGAGGATCCCCTTGATCGTTCCCTGCATGGGAATGTAACGGTTCACGAGCCACAGCAGGATTCCGACCACGATCAAGGTGATAACGACATTGATAAGGGGCATTGCCTATTCTCCAATCGAGTTGTCAAGCGGGAACCGCTAGTTCTTCCGCGTACCAATTCGGTGCCGCACCACCACAGTGCGCAGACACCGTACCCCCTTTGGACGAGCGTAGTCCATCGTAGGCCGCAGCTTTTTGATGCCTCCCCTCGAACAAAACAAATGGATGCGATGTGGACGGGCCGAGTTGTACGCAACGGGGTGTAGCTGTGCGAAGCGGCTTGGGGAAAAACGGGGTCAAATCAATCAGAGGGATTCGTAACATGCTTTGGTTTCTTGATCATAATTATGAAACTGTGAAGCGTCATAGTCGTCTTTCGGCGGGCATCTTTGTACTCGTAATGCCTTGCTGCGCGCAGGTCGAACGCCTACCCACCTTTCATAGAAGCGTTATTGTTGAGTGGAGATTCCATCGTGCAAATTGGCTGCACACAATATCGCGGTGTAACGGCGATATGCCGGGCAGTTCCAGATCGTGATAACTCTACGAGAGTCGCGACGCACGGGAAAACAAAGCATGGACCTAACGAAGAATCATGCCAGGCGAAAACAACTTTGTCTGAGCCTCTTGCATCTATTAACGATACAGTGAGTTGATCGGGGCCGATACCGCGAGAGAGGGGCTGCATCAGGAGTACATTGTAGCCCACAATTGGGGGAACCCATGAAGACATTCGCCACTATGCTACACATCCCACTGGCGTCCTCCTATCTTTGCCAGGATTGCAACTGCGTCTGCAACTCTGCAAAGCAGTGCCCTGCGTGTGCTTCAGAGGTTCTTCTGGGCTTGGCAGGGGTGCTCAACCGTGAGCCGGAGGTCAAAGTGCATTTGACCATTGCGAGTCTGCCCGCAAGGGCGGCATAGTTTTTGACAGAGCGGAAGATACCGTACACGGATCAAAGGATTCGCGCAATCGCGCGGACTTAAACAAATTCCCTCCCCCTGGGCTGCGTTAGGCTGGAAAGATCATACTGCGCAGCCCCTGCTTTTTCTCGCATTGCCAATCAGTTCTGCCGCGGAGGAAATCTACACGGGGGATGTGCGTCTCAACGCCAGATCTCACGAGGCGAGAGGAAGCTCTTCATAGTCAACGCAAAGAGTGAATGTCATCCGTGTCCAAGGGAAGCTCTCGCTGTGTCGTCGCCAAGTGCATGGTAAGTAGGTTCACGGGCCTTCACCGCTGAGCTGGCCCCAGGAAGAATCACGCGAAACGCTGTAATGTGTCTCCCATTGAAGTTGATGCTTCGAAATTGAATTTTCCCATCATATTTCTGTATGATGCCTTTGCTGATCCAGAGTCCTAACCCCGTGCCCTTCGTAGACTTGGTAGTAAAGAACGGCTCAAAGAGATGCTTGACATGTTCAGGTCTAATTCCAGTTCCAGTATCGCAAACTGAAATGCACAAGTCTGTGTGCCGGCTCGCCTCGTTCCAGCGTGTCCCTAGACGAATGCGCAGTTTACCCCCATGGGGCATCGCTTGAATCGCATTACTGATAAGGTTCAAAAACACCTGTCTCAACTCAACTGGAAAACCGCGAATCTCCCCATCGGTGTAATACTTCTTATCGACCGTAATTCGGCTCATCAGTAACTGACGGCCTTGTAGTTGAAGCACATCATCGAGAATCTCGGCGATGGGCACATTTGCGGGCTGTTGAGACTCCCGGTAGAAGCCCAGCGTCTGCTTGGTAATATGCCCCACTCTCGCAAGTTCGGCTTCTCCCAATTGCGCATAATAGCGCGCTTCCTCATCCAGGGAGGGGTGAGTCCGCAGAAGATAAAATGTGTTTGTAATTGCTTCCAGAGGATTGTTGATTTCGTGGGCAATGATGCCGGCAACACGGCCCATTGCCGCCAATCTCTCAGTTTGGCGCAAGGCCTCCTCAGCCCTTATTTGCGCGGTAATGTCACGGTTGATTTCGAGGATGGATCCCATTTCCTTCTTGAATACTTGGCGGCTTGCGACGATGACCTCCCGGCCATCTTTCGTTGTCTGAATTAGATTTCCATCCCATCTCCCGCGGTTAATGAGCGTCGATTCGCTGCTGGCTGCCTCCACTGGAAAGTCGGTTCTTAGAATCTCGTGGACAGGATTGCCCAGAACTTCGCTGCGATCCCAGCCATACAGAGCTTCAGCTCCTGCGTTCCAATAAGTTAGCACGCCCGAAAGATCTCTCACCAGAATTGCTTCGGATGCCAGTTCCAATAGATCGGCGCGCTCACGAAGGAGGTTCTCGCTCTCTTGTAATTCGCGGGTTCTTCGCTCGACGCGAGTTTCCAGTTCCCGGTTCAAGTGTTCAAGTTCTCTGGTTTTGCGATGCAAATCGACAAAAACCGATACCTTGGCCCGTAACACTTCAGGAACGACAGGGACTGAGATGTAGTCCACTGCTCCGCTCTGGTAGCCTTTGATTCTGTCGAGATCGCTCATTCGGACAGCGGAAATGAAAAGGATCGCTGTCTTCTGAAAGCGCGGATGTTGGCGCATTATATCGGCCATTTCGAATCCGTTGATCTCTGGCATACTTACATCGAGTAAAACCACAGCAACATCATGCTTGAGTAGTAACGCCAACCCCTCTCGACCAGACCGAGCCTTGATAAGATGTGCATCTAGATTAGCGAGGATTGCCTCGTAGCTGAGCAGCTTAGCCGGTTGGTCGTCGACCATCAGAATGTTTATGTTATGCGTGTTATTCACTGGTTCTCCCGACGTATCCCTACCCTGGCTGTATCGCGGCCAGCACTGCAAAAAAGCATCTCTCACCGGTGTAACCACATACGCAACGCTGACAAGAGTTGCTCTGTATTCACTGGTTTTGCCAGGTACTCTGATGCACCAGCCTCCAGGCACTTTTCCCGGTCACCCTTCATGGCCTTCGCGGTCAGTGCAATGATCGGCAACCGCTGGAACCGAGGTTTCTGGCGGATCACCTGCATTGTTTCGTACCCATCCATTTCAGGCATCATAATATCCATCAGGACGATACCCAGTTCCGGTGTCTTTTCGATGGTTTCTATAGCCTCGCGCCCTGTTCCGGCAGTCAATACCGTCATGCCACGACGTTCGAGAACGCTGCTGAGCGCAAAAATGTTACGCACATCGTCATCGACAATCAGAACCTGCTTCCCCGCCAGTGCTTCATCGGACCGGTGCAGACGGTCTAGCATGTTCTGTTTCTCAGGGGGCAAATCGGCGACCACACGATGAAGGAAGAGTGAGGTTTCATCTAGGAGGCGCTCCGGAGATTCGACGTCCTTGACGATCACGCTGCGAGCGAGCGAATGAAGCCTGCTGTCCTCCTCCGGGGAGAGATCTTTTCCGGTAAAGACGACAACCGGTAACTCGCTTAACGAAGGCGTATCGCGCAGGCGCTCCAGAACCTCGAAGCCGCTCATGTCCGGCAGCCGCAAATCGAGGACAAGGCAGTCATATGCTTCATTAGTGAGGGTGGCTAGAGCTTCCGTACCGGTATCGGCGAACGTTACATCGATGTCATCGTATCCGAGAAGCGCTCCGATGCTAAGCTGTTGCGCCTTTTCGTCTTCCACTACCAAGAGCCGCTTCCGGCGCGGAGCGGCATAAGCTTTGATGCGCGTAATAGCCGCGCTGAGCCCTTCTGTCGTAGTTGGCTTTGTTACAAATGCGAAGGCTCCGCGCGATAGACCGTGGTGCCAATCTTCGTCGGATGTGAGCATTTGAACCGGAATGTGACGAGTACTAGGATCCTGCTTTAGATGGTTCAATACTGTCCAGCCCAACATGTCGGGCAAGAATACATCCAATGAAATAGCAGATGGCCGGAACTCTTTCGCTAGCGCGAGGGCCTCGGTACCAGTAGCCGCGTGAAGAACCTTGAATCCCTTGTCTCTCGAAAGGTCGCAGATCAGGCGCGCGTAGTGCACATCGTCTTCGACTATCAGCAATACTTCGTCCCCTGTCTCCAATTCGCCGCGATCGTCGTCGATCCGTTCTGGATGATGTTCTGCTACGTTGACGATCGAAACCGGGGGTAGCGAAACAGGCCGGGAATGGACCTCCCCGCGTACAACCGACGATGCCGTTGCAGGTCCGACATAGGTTTGCGGCAGGTACAAAGTGAATGTGCTGCCCTGTCCCGGCGTGCTGCAGAGCTGAATCTCCCCGCCCAGCAAGCTTGCTAACTCGCGGCTGATTGCCAGTCCAAGGCCTGTGCCTCCGTACTTGCGGCTGGTGCCCGCATCGGCCTGCTGGAACGCTTCGAAGATGATTCGTTGCTTATCGAAGGGAATGCCGATTCCGGTGTCTGTTACCGTAAATGCGACTACCGTTCCGCTCGCACTCAAAATGGGATGATTCTGTGTCCAGCCTTCGCTGGCGACCGAGATCGAGAGCTGCACTTTGCCTTGCTCAGTAAACTTGAATGCGTTTGACAGCAGGTTCTTGAGTACTTGCTGCAAGCGTTTCGAGTCGGTGACAAGGCTCCGCGCCAGACGCGGGTCCGTAACGATTTCAAATGTAAGCCTCCGATTGTCGGCTTCGTGCCTGAAAGGCCGCGTCACCATTTCGATCAGGCTGTTGAAATACACGTCTTCGGCTTCCACGGATACCGTGCCGGACTCAATCTTCGACAGGTCGAGAATATCGCTGATAAGGTTCAGAAGATCCGTCCCAGCGCCGTGAATGGTGCGAGCGAACTCGACCTGCTTGGCGCTCAGGTTGCCGTCAGGATTCTCCGCCAACTGCTGGCCGAGAACCAGGATGCTGTTGAGCGGCGTGCGTAACTCATGCGACATATTTGCAAGGAACTCTGACTTATACTTTGAAGTAAGAGCGAGTTCTTTGGCTTTTTCTTCCAGCGCCCCGCGCGCCTGTTCGATCTCCTGGTTCTTGCGTTCCACCTCGGCGTTCTGCTCGGCGAGCTGCTTTGCTTTCTGTGCCAACTGTTCGTTCGTCTGCTGCAATTCCTTCTGCTGAGTTTGCAATTCAGTTGCGAGCTGTTGAGACTGCTTGAGCAAACCTTCTGTTTGCATCGTTGCCTCGATGCTGTTCAAGACGATGCCGATGCTGGATGTTAGCTGCTCAAGGAACGCCAGGTGGGAAGCGGTGAATGTACTCAACGTGGCCAACTCGATCACCGCCTTGACCCGGTCTTCAAACAGTACTGGCAATACAATTACATTTCGTGGAATGGCTTCGAAAAGCCCCGACCTGATTGGAGCACTGTGCTGGGGAAGATCTGTGATCAGCATGCGTCGCTTCTCGGCTGCGCATTGTCCGATGAGCCCCTCGCCAACCTTAATCGTCTCCAGATGACCATCGCCTGTACTTGCGTAGGCCGAAAGTAGGATCATGCTGTTCGACTCTTCAGACTCCATCTGGTAGAGGACGCCTTGTTGTGCATTCACCAGGGGGGCAAGCTCAGAGAGCAACATCCTGCCGACAGTAGTAAGTTCGCGTTGCCCTTGAAGCATCGCGGTAAATCTTGCCAGGTTCGTCTTTAACCAGTCCTGCTCGGTGTTACGGTCTGTGGTGAGCCTTAGGTTGTCGATCATGGTGTTGATGTTGTCTTTCAGATCCGCAACCTCACCGCTTGCCTCCACCTGGATGGAGCGGGTCAAGTCTCCTTTGGTTACCGCTGTGGCGACTTCCGCAATTGCGCGGACCTGATTGGTCAGATTGTCGGCCAGCAGGTTTACGTTTCCCGTCAAATCCTTCCAGGTGCCTGCGGCGCCGGGGACGTTAGCTTGTCCGCCAAGGCGGCCTTCCACGCCCACTTCGCGCGCAACTGTAGTTACCTGGTCGGCAAACGTAGCCAGTGTGTTTGTCATGTTGTTGATGGTCTCGGCCAAGGCGGCTACCTCGCCTTTGGCGTTCACCGTGAGCTTCTTTGTAAGTTCGCCATTTGCGACCGCAGTTACCACCTTGACAATTCCACGCACTTGCTCGGTAAGGTTCACGGCCATCACGTTGACATTGTCAGTGAGATCCTTCCATGTGCCTGCAACGCCCGGCACCTGAGCCTGGCCTCCCAACTTGCCCTCCGTGCCAACCTCGCGAGCGACGCGAGTAACTTCGGCAGCGAATGCATTGAGCTGGTCCACCATGGTGTTAATCGTGTTCTTCAACTCCAGGATCTCGCCTTTCACGTCCACGGTAATCTTGCGAGATAAGTCGCCCCGCGCCACAGCCGTGGTGACTTCAGCGATGTTTCTCACCTGTCCGGTCAGATTGCCGGCCATCGAGTTTACCGAGTCAGTCAAATCCTTCCACGTGCCGGCAACGCCTGGCACATTGGCTTGTCCGCCCAGTCTGCCTTCGGTACCCACCTCGCGCGCCACGCGCGTCACTTCGCCGGCAAACGCATTGAGCTGGTCCACCATGGTATTGATGGTTTCTTTCAGCAGAAGAATCTCACCGCTCACATTCACCGTGATCTTCTTCGATAAGTCGCCGCTGGCAATGGCCGTCGAGACTTCAGCGATGTTCCGCACCTGCCCGGTCAAGTTGCTGGCCATCGAGTTCACCGAGTCGGTAAGATCCTTCCATGTTCCGGCAATGCCGGACACCTGTGCCTGCCCGCCCAGTTTGCCGTCTGTTCCAACCTCGCGGGCCACGCGTGTCACCTCGGAAGCAAAGGCGCGGAGCTGATCGACCATCGTATTGATGGTGTCCTTCAGTTCCAGAATTTCCCCTCGCACGTCGACCGTGATCTTGCGCGAAAGGTCGCCGCGCGCAACGGCAGTTGAAACCTCGGCGATGTTTCTTACCTGGCCGGTCAGGTTGCTGGCCATCGAGTTAACCGAGTCGGTAAGATCCTTCCACGTTCCGGCGACGCCGGGCACCTGCGCCTGACCGCCGAGCTTTCCCTCGGTGCCGACTTCTCGCGCCACACGCGTGACTTCGCCGGCGAACGCATTCAGCTGGTCGACCATGGTGTTGATGGTGTTCTTAAGTTCAAGAATTTCACCCTTTACATCGACAGTGATCTTGCGGGACAAGTCGCCGCGCGCCACAGCCGTCGTGACCTCGGCGATGTTACGAACCTGGCCGGTAAGGTTTCCTGCCATGGAGTTGACGGAGTCCGTGAGATCCTTCCAAGTGCCTGCGACACCGGGCACGTTCGCCTGACCGCCGAGTCTTCCTTCCGTGCCAACCTCGCGCGCCACGCGAGTAACTTCTCCCGCAAAGCGGTTGAGCTGGTCAACCATTGTGTTCAGGGTTTCCTTAAGTTGGAGAATCTCACCGCGGACGTCCACCGTGATCTTCCGCGATAAGTCGCCGTTTGCGATTGCGGTAGCGACTTCAGCGATGTTTCTCACCTGGCCGGTGAGGTTGCTGGCCATAAAGTTGACGTTGTCGGTGAGATCCTTCCACGTTCCTCCTACGCCGGGAACCTGCGCCTGGCCGCCCAGTTTGCCTTCCGTGCCAACCTCGCGCGCCACGCGTGTTACTTCACCGGCAAAGGCGTTCAACTGATCCACCATTGTGTTAATAGTGTCTTTTAATTCCAGAATTTCGCCCTTCACGTCCACTGTAATCTTGCGGGAAAGGTCGCCGCGGGCTACGGCTGTAGTTACCTCGGCGATGTTTCTCACCTGGGCCGTGAGGTTGCCTGCCATCGCGTTCACTGAGTCGGTAAGGTCCTTCCAGGTGCCTGCAACGCCAGGAACGACTGCTTGGCCGCCAAGTTTACCGTCAGTGCCAACTTCGCGCGCCACGCGTGTTACTTCGGAAGCGAACGACCGCAACTGATCGACCATCGTATTGATGGCTTCCTTGAGTTGAAGAATTTCGCCGCGAACGTCAACAGTGATTTTGCGCGAAAGATCGCCGCTGGCCACAGCAGTTGCAACTTCCGCTATGTTACGTACCTGGCCGGTTAAGTTACTCGCCATGGAGTTGACGGAGTCAGTTAAATCCTTCCATGTACCGGCAACGCCGGGCACTTGGGCCTGGCCTCCGAGCTTGCCGTCGGTGCCCACTTCACGCGCTACACGCGTTACTTCGGCAGTGAACACCCCTAACTGTTGAATCATCGTATTCACGATCTTTGCGGAGCGCAGGAATTCGCCTTCGAGGGGTCTCCCATCAACATCAAGCCTGACGGTTTGGGTCAGATTGCCTTGGGCGACAGCCGCGATGGCGCGAGTAACTTCCGTTGTTGGCCTCAAGAGATCTTCGACAAGGGTGTTCACCGAGACTTCCATCTCTCCCCATGCACCCCGGAGTTGTTGAAGGCGGGTCCGCTCCCTCGTCCTCCCCTCTTTTCCGACGGCCAATCCCACTCGGTTCAACTCACGCGCCATCTGCTCATTGGCTGCAATGATGTCATTGAAAGTGTCCGCGATCTTTCCCTCCAGGCCCGTCCAGGCCACGGGAAGCCGAACAGAGAAATCGCCATCCCGCATGGTCTGCAAAGCGGCCAGAATGGATCCCAGCGCGCCCGGAACTTGTTCGGTGAGGGTTTCGCAGCGAGCAGTCCCGACATGGCCGTTGTTGCCAGAAGGATTTGCGAGGGCGCCGCCGCCTTCGCGAGAGCCTTTCTTCATCGTCGTCTCCTTGAAGCTTTTTCTAAATTACTTTGATGGAGGGAACGGCACAATCCACTAGTGAGCGAGCCCTTGGGTCTGTCGTCAGTACGCAGGCCGAGTATATGCAAAATGTGCGATGCGAATGGTTTTCAAAAAGGTTGCCTGGCGGCACCAATTCCGCCATAGGGCTCACTGCCCTGCCGGGAAGCAGAACGAACCATCGGCTCAGCGCCGCTCTTCTGGGGAGAGGGTCCGCCCAGTTGAATTTCCGAGGCCGGCGGGAGCTGATCGGAGCCGGCAAAGCGCGAGGACCGTTAGCTGCCTGAATGTGCTTATTGGTTGGCTGGCTGTGATGACGAATCGCCATGGGCGCCCGATAACATAATTCGTTCTTGCATAAGCAACCAGCGGTCTATGGTCTGACGTCCTACCATTCGATATGTCGATTCTGGGCCGGGAGATGAGCCTGTGGTTGCTGGGAGAAGTCAGTTTCTACACGCTCGGCGGGTTTATCCATATATTGCTCGCGCTCGTCATGCTTCTTGTTCAGTTGCTCTCCGGCCCCAGGCCTATCGTATGACCGCGTCTAAGACGTGTTCGCTCGGAATGCGAACCGAAGAACGGGCACAATCCCGTGCCAATAAGTGGCAGCGATATAAAGACCCACGGAGGAGAAGATGGACAAGGACAAGGTAAAAGGCATGATCGACGATGCGGTTGGGCACACCAAGCGCCATGCCGGCGAATGGACTGGAGATAGCAGCGCCCAGATCGAGGGTGCAGCGCAACAAGTGAAAGGCAAAGCCGAAAAGGCTTGGGGCAACGTGAAGGACACCGCGCGCGATGCCAAGAAAAAGACCGAGGGGCACAACGATAAGACTGCAACCTCTGGCGACAAGCAAACAACTCGCAGCCACAATTAGAATCGCGGCGATCCGGAAATCGGCGGGGTGGCCGAAGATGCAAGGTTCCTTTGACCGTGTGAACTGTCGATCTGTTGGTCCATGGCATTGGACATTGCATGGTGCCACCGCGCCGGTCGCCCGACGAATTATACATATTCTTGGACAGTTCACGATAATAGGGGCCATTGCTGTTTGGGCTGCAGTCTATCTTTCTATCGGCTCCGGTTGTTAACGCCGGAGTAGCCTTCCTTTGCATCCTGTCTGACCCAAGACGGCCGGTGGCAGGCTTCACGGAATTAGTCGAGGTCGGTACAATCCCGGGCGAGAGCCCAACCTGCTTCTAACCCGCGAATTGCGCCGGGGCGGTGCCGGGTAGTGGAAACTTGCGGTCTTCTGAAGCGCAATCCCCGCCGAGGGGGGTAAGAATTACACAGTGCACATTGCCTCCTGCGGCAGGGAGAAACTAATAAGTAAGTTGTTTTTTCATTGATTTACTCGATTGTTTCGAAAATGGCCCCGTATTTGCGAGGAGACGGACGTAGGAAAGAGATCCACCTTGCGTTTCCGGCAGCAGAAGAAACGGCAAGAAGAAAACTTATGTTCCAGGATGGAGAAGCCGTGGACGAGGACCGAGCGAAAGGGACATTGAACGAGACAGGTCACCTCAAGCGCAAGATTGGCGAATGGACAGGCGACAAGGATGCCGAGATCGAAGGGCGCGTGCAAGAAGTAGAAGAGACTCAACCTATTCACGGCGGGAAGAATCATAGGCGGGCGGCGGGGGCCGAGGCTGCGGAGTCATTCAGCCGCCAAAGCAACGAAATCTTCCCGGTGCGCATCAAGTATCCTGAGAGCTCGATGTTATCCGGCGAGACGCATCGCTGCCAGCATCCAGGCTGCTGGTTCAAGGGTTATGGCGCCTTGAGGGCAACCATAACTTGTCCATGCGCATCAAGCTTCTCACAAGCGTGTGATTACAATCCACACCGAGTTACATCCTAACATGGGTCAGGAGGAGAGTTATGAGGAAAAGCATTTGTCTCGCGGTATTGCTGAGTTTGGGAAACCTTGCCTGGGCGCGGACAACGCGTGAGGCAACGGACGACCGCCTAGTTCACGCGGGCGCGGTGCTGC
>Ga0182016_10006094_pt1 | contig 12772 bp, 7 predicted proteins | sample 712S2MmetaG_FD_120491 | JGI IMG/M metagenome (GOLD analysis project Ga0182016, IMG submission 120491) | Permafrost microbial communities from Stordalen Mire, Sweden - 712S2M metaG | ecosystem: Environmental > Terrestrial > Soil > Wetlands > Permafrost | place: Sweden: Stordalen | collected...
CAGCAGAAACAGCAGCGGCGGCAGGATGATGAGCCATTTGCCGTGGCGCTTGAGCCACTCCCCGGTGCGGGGTCCGCGCTCCGCGTCAATCATGCGCGCGACCCCCGCGTGACCCCGCGCAAGAAGCAGCCGAAGGGCGAGAGCCCCGCACTCCGGCCGCGCAAGGGACGCGGCCGGCAGCGCCAGCGCCTGATCGAGGCGTGCATATCGGCGCTGCACATCTACGGTCCGTCACGGACGACGGTCCAAAAAGTGGTGGCGATCGCAAAAATGTCACCCGGTATCGTCCGTTTCTATTTCAACTCAAAGGCCTCGATGCTGGTGGCATCGCTGCAGTTCCTGGCCGCCGAATTCGAACAACAGCTGCTGATTCCCGTGTCGAAGCTCAAATCGACGCCGGTGGCCGCGCTCGAGCTGTTGGTGGATCTGTATCTCGATCCGGAACTCGCCAGCCCCCGCAAGGTGTCGGTATGGTATTCGTTTTGGGGCGAGGCGAGTTCACGGCAGGAATACTACGACATTTGCGGTCAGAAGGACGAGAGCTTCGCGGTGCTGGTGCGCCAGCTGATCGAGAACCTCATCATCGAAACCTCCCGGCCGCAGCTCGATCCGGACGGGGTTGCGCTGGGGCTCATCGGGGTGCTGGAGATGCTCTGGCAGGATTTCGCCTTCAAGACGGAGCTCGACATCGATCGGCCGGCGGCCAAGCGGCGCTGCATGGCCTACCTGCGCTCGATATTTCCCGGGCAGTTTCCGGCGCCGCCGGGGCGCATATCCCGGCCCGCCGCCGCGGCCGGAGCGCGGCGCGCCGGCTGGGCCTACGCGGACGCACGGATGCATGCGCTGGAGCGCGAGCGGCTGTTCCAGGGCGCCTGGACCGTGGTGGGCCATGAATCGCAGGTGCCGCGCCGCGGGGATTTTCTGAGCGCCGACATAGGCGCGGAACGGCTGGTGGTGGTGCGTGGGGAATCGGGATCGTTGCGCGCTCTGCGCAACAGCTGCCCGGAGTCGCCTCACGCGCTCGTCACCAGCGGCAGCGGATGCCTGGATGCCATCGAGTGCAGGTTGCACGGGCTGCGCTTCGCCCTGGACGGCCGGCGAATGGGGGGAGCAGGGCGCGAGGATCTCGGCGTTCTCGAACTGTCATCCATGGGCGGATTTCTGTTCGTGCGGCCGGGAGCGCCGGGGCGCGTGGCCGACGATGGCAGCCTTGAGTCATGGCTCGAGCCGCAGGCGTCGGATGGATTGAGGATGCTGGGCCGGCCGTGGGAAATGCCGGTCGCGGCCGACTGGAAAGTGGTGGTCGAACTGTGGCTGGAATCGATGGGGGACCTTGCCGGCGCGCATGCCGCGGGCCCGCGAGGGGAAGCCCACGAGTGCGTGCAGAAGTCTACGATGGATTCGCCGGTTTGGCAGGGTGCGCGCGCCGGCGGTCCGGGGTGGAGCGCGGGGCGCTACCGCACGCTGGTTCCAGACGGAGCGGGCGAATGGCGCTGCCAGTTCATCGCTCCTCATCAAATGCTGGAGGCAAGGCCCGACGGGATGTCGGTCCTGCAGGCGGTTCCGTCGGCCCCGGGGACGTGCGTGATTCGGCGGCTGGACTATACCCGCCTCGCTGCCGATCGCCCGGCGCGGGCGGCGCAGCACCTGGCGCGGCGGCTCACCCCTTGCAGCCGGCGAGCGACCCGGGACGCCGCGCAATCGATGCAGCGGGGCATCGTCGAATACGGCTACGAACTTCCGCAGACCTCGAGTTCCGCCGCGGTCGCGTGGTTCCGCGACCGGCTGAGGCGTCGCATTCCTGAGATGGACGGCGAAGCGTAGCTCGAGGAGGCGGCTCGCCGCGCAGCGATCCGGCGGCTGCCCTTGATATACTGCCGCCACGCATCGACCACCATGGGGGATCAAACATGAACCTGGCTTCACTCACCACCGGCGACTGGCACAAGCGTGCCGCGAGCCTGCGCTACGAGACCGGACATTTCATCGACGGCAAGGTCGTCGATTCGGCCGCCAAGGGGCGGTTCACCGTCGTCAATCCCGCCACCGGGTCGCCGCTGTGCGAGGTGAGCGCCGGCACCGCGGCGGACGTCGATCTGGCGGTCGCCGCCGCCAAACGCGCCTTCAAGTCGCGGGTATGGTGCCGCATGGCGCCCCGCGATCGCATGGCGGTGCTCGCCAAGTACGCGGAACTCATCTTGCAGCACGCGGAGCGCTTCGCGCTGCTCGACACGCTGTGCATGGGCAAGCCGATCAGCGACATGCTGAACATCGACGTTCCCGGATCGGCCAAGACGTTTGCGTATTTCGGAGAGCTCGTCGACAAGATCGACGGCGCCGTGACGGCCACCGCGCAGGATGCGTTTCATTACATATTGCGCGAACCGCTGGGCGTCGTCGGGTGCGTCGTGCCGTGGAACTACCCGTTGATGATGGCCGCCTGGAAGGTCGCCCCCGCGCTGGCCGCGGGCAATTCGGTGGTGCTCAAGCCGGCGGAACAATCGCCCTTGTCCGCCCTGCTGATGGCGCAGTTGTTCGTCGAGGCCGGCGGGCCGCCGGGAGTGTTCAACGTGGTGAATGGCTTGGGCGAGGCGGCCGGGGCTGCGCTCGCCCTGCACAACGACGTGGCGAAGATCGCCTTCACCGGGTCCACCGAGATCGGCAAACAGATGTTGATCTACGCCGGTCAGTCGAACATGAAGCGGGTCGCGCTGGAATGCGGCGGCAAAACGCCGCAGATCTTCCTGTCCGACCTGCCGGACATGGACACGGCGGTCACCTACGCGATCAACGGCATCTACGGGAACATGGGCGAGGTGTGCAATGCCGGCTCGCGGCTGCTGCTGGATCGTCCGATCGCCGAGGAATTCATCGCGAAATTCATTGCCAAGGGCAAGACCGCCTACCAGGCGGGCGATCCGCTCGACCCGTCCACCAACTTGGGGCCCCTGGTCACCGCGTCGCATCGCAAGCGCGTCATGGACTACGTCGCGCGCGGCAAGCAGGAGGGCGCGCGCCTGGAGTTCGGCGGAAATTCGCCCGAACTGCCGGGCGCCTACGTCAATCCGACGCTGTTCACCGGCGTGAACAACCGGATGACCATCGCGCAGGAAGAGATCTTCGGACCGGTTGCCTCGGTGATCGAGATCAACGGCATCGCCGAGGCGCTCGCCGTGGCGAACGACTCGATCTACGGCCTGGCGGCGTCGGTGTGGACGCGCGATTTGACGGTGGCGCACAAGACCGTGAGGGACCTCGAGGCCGGCGTCATCTGGGTCAATTGCTTCGACCACGGCGACATGACGCAGCCTTTCGGCGGCTACAAGCAGTCGGGTCAGGGCCGGGACAAATGCCTGGAGAGCCTGATCTCCTACACGCAGACCAAGTCCGCGTGGATTCACCTCGGCTGATTGGCTCGAGGCGGCTGATTGCAGCGAGGCGCCGCCGCGGAGAGGCGGCGCCTCGCAGACGAATCAAACCGACTAGCTGAAGTGCTTCGGCGCCTGCGGCAACCGGAACTCGGGGATGCGCGAGCGCAGTAGGTTGTGGAATTCGAGCATGCAGCTTTCGAGGCGCGACAACGGTCCCGGCTTGTAGCTGCCCGACGCGAGGCCCCGCTGCACGCGCTCGCACAACCACCGGTCCTCGTCGTTCACGGCCGTGTTGATGCGGTTGCTCAAGAAGCGGACCGCGCGCATCTCGCGGGTGGCGTTCGGCAGGCCGAAGACCGCGCCGCGAATCATGCACCGCCCGGGACCGGCAGGCAGGACCTGGAAGAAGTCCATCTGGTCCGGGAAGATATCGATGCCCAAATTGGGCAACGCGCTGTAGAAGCGCCAGTTGCGGCGTTGCTCCTCCGGCAGGTGCGCCACGGCGCGCCCGATGAGCGACTGGTACAGACCCTCGGACCACTTCGGGGACCGGTTGTCCCGCAGCCAGCTCACGCCGCGGGCGACGCCCGGAACGGTTCGCTGATCGTCGTAGTCCGGCGTGAACATCCGATACAGTCCCGGGTGACCGATGGGCACGTGGTAGGACTCCAGGTAGTTGTCCATCGCGATCTTCCAGTCGACGTTCCACACGTCCGTGGTGATGGGGCCGAGCGGCACCATCTCCTCGAGGCGGTACGGCGCGAGTTCCTCGCCCAAGGCACCCCACACCTTGGCCACCGGGTCGGGCAGGTTCCCGGATGCGTCGGGCGCCAGGCAGACGAAGACGAAGCCGAAGGCGATGTCGACCGCAACCGCCTTAAGTCCATGATCCGCGCGGTTCAGCCCCGGGAAGCTGTCCTTGACCGGCACGCCGATCAGACCGCCGTCATGGCGATAGGTCCAGCCGTGATACGGGCAGGTGATGGTCGCCGGGCAGTTACCCTCGCCGTCGAGCAGGCGTGCGCCGCGATGGCGGCACACGTTGTGAAAGGCGCGGATCGAGCCGTCCCGATCCTTCAGCACCATCACGCTCTCGGGGCCCAGATCGAAGGTGACATAGTCGCCGGCCGTGGGAATGGAATTGACGTGACAGACGATCTGCCAGCTGGGCTTCAGGATGCGATCGAGTTCCAGCCGGGTCAGTTCCGGATGGTTGTACACCCAGGCGGGCAGGGCATGCGGGATCAGGGCACCCGCGTCATCGTTGATGGTCGCGGCGGACAGGCTGTTCACGGCGTTTCTCCGTCACGATTATATGGATGTTTAATTTACCCTCAGGTGCCGATGGTTGGCAAGTAAAGAGCAGCGCAGCACGATAAATCACCTGATTTTGCCGACTTCACCGGGCGCCGGGCACGCCCCGGGGCGGGCGCATTCGCGGCCGGTGCGACGGGATTATATGGTTATATAAAATCGGTGGACGCCTCGCGCAGCCAATGATAACTTTCTCATCTCGAGGTCCGCGAGCTGCCGCGGCGGCCGCCGATTTGGCGGGCCACCCTAATGAATCACGAGGACGCCATGGCGAGAAAACTCACCAACAACAACGCCCAATTCAAGCGCGCGATCAAGAAGCTCCCCCTGGGGGTGGCCTCCAATTTCCGCTACTGGGGCGAAGACCGGACCATTTACGTCAAGCGCGGCAAGGGCGCGCGAATCGTCGATCTGGACGACAACGAGTACGTGGACTACCGCATGGGCTATGGGCCGGCGATTCTGGGCTACGCCGACGAGCGCGTGGACGCGGCGGCGCGCGAGGGCATGGAGGTGGGCGGCGTGTTCGCCCTGTCGACGGAGCGCGAACTCAAGGTTGCGGAGCGCATCTCCAAGATGGTGCCCGCCGCCGAGCTGGTTCGATTCTCGAATTCCGGCACCGAAGCGGTGATGGCGGGCCTGCGCCTGGCGCGCGCCTATACCGGCAAGGACGACTACGTGATCCTGGAAGGCGGCTACCACGGCCTGTTCGACGCCGCCATGTGGTTCACTCCCATGGACAAGTGGTCGCAGGTCGGCGAACCGGAGATCAAGCCGTACAGCGAAGGCGTGCCGATCAGCACCCGGAGCTTCGCGCACTTCGTCCAGGCCAACGACGCCAATCAGCTCGCGGACGTGTTCAAGCGGCACGCGCACCGGATCGCCTGCATGCTGATCGAGCCGATCATGGGCAACTGTCTCGGGATTGCGGCCGAGCCCGAATACCTGCGGGCCGCCCGCGAACTGTGCGACAAGTACGGTGTGGTGCTGCTCATCGACGAGGTCAAGACCGGCTTCCGCGTGGCGCGCGGCGGGGTCCAGGAACTGTACGGGGTGAAGGCTGACCTTTGCACCTTCGCCAAGGCGGTCGGCAACGGCTACCCCATATCCGTGCTCGCGGGGCGGGAGGACATCATGCGCAAGATCGGCCATGGCGTCGCACACGGGGGCACCTATACGGCGCATTCGGTGTCGCTGGCCGCGGCCGAGAAATGTCTGGAGATCCTCGACGAGACGGACGCCCTCGAGCGGATCGCCGACTACGGCACGCGCCTGCGTAACGGCATGCACGCGATCCTGGCCGCGCGCGGCATCGCTCACAGCTTCGTGGGGCACCCGTCGATGAGCGGGCTGTACTTCGCGCACGATCCGCCGCGCAATTACCGCGCCTGGAAGAGCAGCGATTACTCGTTCTACGACGCGATGGCGCAGGTGCTGCACGACGAGGGCGTGCTGTGCGAGCCGGACTCGCGCGAACCGTGGTTCGTCTCGGCGGCGCATGATGCCTCCTGTCTCGCCGACACGCTCAAGGGCTTCGAAATCGCCGTGGACGCCACACTCCGGAACAGCGGCGCGACGCACAAAGTGCCGGCTTGAGCGCCGCAGGGGAGGCAGGGGCGGGGAAGGCCGTGGCGCGCTCCCCGAAGGACCTTGACGCCATCATCGTCGGCGCCGGGCACAACGGCCTCGTGGCCGCGTGCTACCTGGCGCGCGCCGGGCTGAAGGTGCTGGTCCTGGAGCGCAATCCCTTCATCGGAGGCGCGGCCGTCAGCCGCCAGCTCTACCAGGACTTCACCTACTCGAACTGCTCCTATGTGTGCAGTCTCCTTCGTCCGGAGATCATGCGCACCCTGGAGCTGCCGAAGCACGGGCTGCAGATCATTCCCTACGACGGCGGCTGCACCATGATGCGGGACGGCGGGCACCTGGCGCTCTACGACAACCACGACGCGCTGCGCCGCGAAATCGGGCGCCATTCGAAGCGCGACGCGGAGGCCTACGACCGCTATTCGCGCGACGTCATGAGGCAGTGCAAGTTCATCAAGCCGCTCCTGATGAGAGAGCCGCCCGATCCGACCTCGTTCAAGCCGCGTGACTTGCAGGAACTGCTGTATCTCGGCAGGCGCTTTCACGGGATGGGCGAGGAGCGCATGTACGACACGCTCCGATTCTGGACCATGAGTGCGGCCGATTTTCTCGACGAATATTTCGAGAGCGAGATCGTCAAGGCGCATTTCGCCGGCAGTTCCATCATCGGGACCGCGCTGGGACCCCGTTCGCCGGGAACCGCGTACGTGCTGCTGCATCACTACATGGGCGACATCGACGACACGGTCGGCGCGTGGGGTTTCGCCCGCGGCGGCATGGGCTCGATCAGCAAGGCGCTGGGCGCATCCTTCCAGGCGAGCGGCGGGACCATTCGCAGCGCCGCGCCGGTGAGCCGGATCCTGGTCAAGAACGGGCGCGCGGCCGGCGTCGCGCTGGAGGACGGGGAGGAAATCCACGCGCCGCTGGTGGTGTCGAATCTCGACGTCCGCCGCACGTTCCTGAAGACCATGGACCCGAAGGATCTGCCCGACGAATTCCTCGGCCAGGTGCGGAACTTCAAGATTCGCGGATCGTCCGGCAAGCTCAACATCGCCCTCGACGGCCTGCCGCGCTTTCCGGCCATTCCGGAGGGGGCGCCGTGCACGCGCGGCGACATGCACGTGACCGACACGATCGAGATGATGGAGCGCGCGTACGACGACTGGAAGGAAGGCCGCTGGTCGAGGGCGCCCTACATCGACATGCTGATCCCCTCGCAGATCGATCCGACCATGGCGCCCAACGGCAAGCACTACATGTCGGTGTTCGTGCAGTACTGTCCCTACGAACTCGCGGACGGCGAGTGGACCGCGGAGAAGCGCCGCGCCTTCGGCGACACGGTCATCGATACCATCGCGCAGCACAGCCCTAATTTCAAGGATCTGATCCTGCACGCCGAGATCCGCACTCCGTGGGACATTGAAAACGAAGTGGGCCTCACCGAAGGCAACATCTTCCAGGGCGAACTTACCATGGATCAACTGTTGTTCAACCGGCCGGTGCCGGGCTACGCGCAGTACCGGTCGCCGGTGCGGGGCGTGTACATGTGCGGTTCCAGCACGCACCCGGGAGGCGGCGTCATGGGCGCCCCCGGCGCCAATGCCGCGCGGGCCGTGCTCAAGGACCTGGGGAAGGCGCCCTCATGAGCGCGCGCTACGATTGCATCGTCGTCGGCGCCGGGCACAACGGCCTGGTCTGCGCCGCGACCCTGGCGCGCGCCGGGCGCCGCGTCCTGGTGCTCGAGGCCAATCCGCGCATCGGCGGCGCCGCGCAGACGCGCGAATTCGCGCCCGGATTCCGGGTGTCGAGCGGCGCGCACCTGCTGCACCTGATGCCGGCCGAGTTGATTCGCGGCCTGCAGCTCGAAGCGCACGGGCTGTCGTGGAGCGCACGGGCGCTGCCCACCACGGCGGTCGCGCTGAACGGCGCTCCGCTCCCCGTGAGCGCGGCCGGGCTGACCGGCGCGGATGCGGCGGCGTTCCCGGCGTACTCGCTGAGGATGCGCCGCTTTGCGCAGGCGCTGGTCCCGCTGTTCGGCAAGGTTCCGCCTCGGCTGGGTACGACCGCTTGGTCCGACCGCTGGTCGCTGCTCGGCCTCGCGTGGCAGCTTCGCAAGCTCGGGCGGCGGGACATGCGCGAATTGCTGCGCATCGGCGGGATGAACGTCTACGACCTCCTCGAGGAGCATTTCCAATCCGACGCGCTGAAGGGCGCGCTCGGCTTCGATGCGGTGCTCGGCACGAATTTCGGGCCGCGCTCTCCGGGCACGGTGCTCACCTTGCTCTATCGATTGGCGGGGGAATTCGCCGGCGGAGCGGCGCTGTCGCAGCCCGCGGGCGGCATGGGCGCCGTGTGCGACGCGCTCGCCAAGTCCGGATCCGCCGCGGGCGCCGTCATACGCACGGATGCCCCGGTGGCCCGGATCCTCGTCGAGGGGGATCGGGCGGTGGGCGTGGAACTCAGGTCCGGCGAGCGGATTGCCGCCGCGACGGTCGTGTCGAACGCCGATCCGAAGACCACGTTCCTGAAACTCCTCGGGACGCGGCACCTCGACACCGGCTTCGTGCGGCGCGTGCAGCACCTGCGGTCGAAAGGCCTCGCCGCCAAGCTCCACCTCGCCCTCGACCGCGCGCCGCAGTTCAGCGGCGTCGACGCCGCCGCGGCGCGCGGGCGGCTGCTCATCGCGCCGTCGCTGCAGTATCTCGAGAGGGCCTACAATCACTCGAAATACGGCGAGTATTCTCAGGCGCCGGCCATGGAGATCACCGTGCCCACGTACAATGACCCGGATCTCGCGCCGGCCGGCAAGCACGTGCTGTCCGCCATCGTCCAGTACGCGCCCTATGCGCTCAAGGGCGGCTGGGACAGCCAGCGCGACGCGTTCATGAAGACCTGCCTCGATTTGCTGGAGGCCGCGGCCCCCGGACTCGGCGCGAGCGTCCTGCGGGCCGAGGTTTCGGCCCCGCCGGACATCGAACGGGAGTGCGGCATCGACGGCGGTCATTGGCATCACGGCGACCTGGCGTTCGATCAGTTCTTCATGGTCCGCCCCGTGCCGGGAGCCGCGCAGCACGCCACGCCGTTGCCGGGGCTGTATCTGTGCGGCGCCGGCTGCCATCCGGGAGGCGGGGTCATGGGAATCGCGGGACGCAATGCCGCCCGGCAGGTCCTGGCCTCGGGCGATGCACGGGCGCTGCCCGCATGAAGACGCTGCCCGCTGCCAATCTGCCGCCGCACTTCAAGCGCCCGCTGCTCGAGACGCCGTTTCATGCCCGCGCCCGGGCCCTGAGCCAGGTCGACAGCTTCATCCCCTGGGCGGGATACACGACTGTGGACGTGTTCACCACCGTCGAGCAGGAATACTTCGCGATCAGGAACGGCACGACACTCTACGACCTGACGCCGATGGTCAAGTACCGGATCGCGGGGGCGGATGCCTCGTCCTACCTCAACCGGCTGGTGACCCGGGATGTCGCGAAGCTCAAGGTCGACCGGGTCCAGTACTGCGTGTGGTGCAACGATGCCGGCCATCTGATCGACGACGGCACCCTGTTCCGGCTGGGCGAGCGCGAGTTTCGCCTGTGCACCGCCGAGCGGCAGATCGACTGGCTTCTGGACTCGAGCATAGGCTTCGACGTCGAGATCTCCGAGATCACCGATGAGATCGCGGCTCTCGCGGTTCAAGGACCCACGTCCTGTGCGGTATTGAAGTCGGCGGGCTTGAGCGGCATCGAAACGCTGAAGCCCTTCGAGATCGGACATTTCACGATGGGCGGGAAGGCCCTGATGGCCTCCCGGACGGGATTCACCGGGGATCTGGGCTATGAGCTGTGGATGTCTCCGCAGGACGCCGAGGCCGTCTGGGACGGGTTGATGGAGGCGGGGCGGACGCGCGGGATCCGCGCCATCGGCTCCCAGGCGCTCAACCTTGCGCGCCTGGAGGCGGGGTTTCTGATGCCGAACCTCGATTTCGTGTCCGCGGAGCACACGATCCGCACGGGCCGGGACCGCTCTCCGCTCGAATTGAGCCTCGACTGGCTGGTCGATTTCGACAAGGGTCATTTCAACGGGCGCCGCGCCCTGCTCGCGGAACGGCGGCGCGGGCCGCGCCGCCAGCTCGTGGGTCTGGACATTGCGGGGAACAAACCCGCCCACAATGCGCTCTTGTACGCGGCGGACGACGGCAAGGCCGAGATCGGCAGCATCAGTTCGGCGGCCTGGTCGCCCACCTGCAAGCGCAACATCGCCCTGGCTATGGTCGATGCGCCCCGTTTCCAGTTAGGATCGGTGGTCTGGGCCGAGATTTATCTCAATCGCGAACTCGTGTGGGAGCGTCGAATGTCGCGTGCGGTGGTGGTGGAGCGTCCGTTTTTCTCGCCGTCCCGGCGCCGGGCAACGCCGCCGGCTGATTTTTAGGGCTGCCCGGCGTGCCGTCGACGCAGCAGAAGCCGCTGGCCGACCGGCCCTGGCTCGATCCCGGCGCCAAGCCGCAGATCGTGATCGAAGGCGTCAACAAGTCCTTCGGCGCGTTCACCGCCGTCGACACCGTCAACTTACGGATCTACAAGGGCGAGATGTTCGCCCTGGTGGGCGCCTCCGGCTGCGGCAAGACGACGCTGCTGCGGATGCTGGCCGGGTTCGCGACCCCCACCGGCGGCCGGATCTTGATCGAGGACGTCGACATGACCGCGGTCCCGCCGCACGAGCGCCCGGTCAATATGATGTTCCAGTCCTATGCGCTGTTCCCGCACATGACCGTCGAGCAGAACGTGGGCTACGGCCTGCGGCGCATGTCGCTCGAGCCGGCGGCGAAGGCCAAGCGCATCCGCGAGGCCCTCGAGATGGTGCAGCTCGGCGCGCTGGCGAAGCGCAAGCCCCATCAGCTCTCCGGCGGGCAGCGTCAGCGCGTCGCCCTGGCGCGCGCGCTCATCCGCCGGCCCAAGGTTCTGCTCCTGGACGAGCCGCTGAGCGCGCTCGACAAGAAGCTGCGCGAGCAGACGCAGTTCGAGCTGATGAACATTCAATACGAGGTCGGCATCACCTTCGTCTTCGTCACCCACGATCAGGACGAGGCCATGGCGCTGTCCACGCGCATTGCCGTCATGAACCGGGGACAAGTGCTGCAGGTGGGCACGCCGGCCGAGATCTACGAATTCCCCCAGAGCCGGTTCGTCGCCGACTTCGTCGGCACGACGAATCTCTTCGAGGGTACGGTGGACGACAATCGCCCCGGACACATCGTGGTCCGCAGTCCCGAGGCCGGCTGCGACATCGTCGTCGACGAGATTGGCCCCTTCGGCTCAGGCCAGCGGGTATGGGTCGCGTTGCGCCCGGAGAAGATCCGCCTGACGAAGGCCCCGGTGGAGGGCGCCGCCGTCAATCAGCTCAAAGGCGTGGTGTGGGAGCTGGGCTATCTCGGCAACCGCTCCACCTACCGCATCAAGACCGACAGCGGCAAGCTGGTGACGGTGTTCGCCCAAAACGACCGGCGCACGTCCGAGTGGTCGATCGATTGGAGCGACGAGGTCTACCTGAGCTGGTCGGCCAGCGGCGCCGTCGTGCTGGCGCAATAGCCCGAACTTTCATCCCTGTGAATCCGGAGAGTCGCCGATGAACACGACATGTGCGCGGTTTCGAGGACTTCGGCGGTGCTCCGCGGCGATGCTGATCGCCCTGGGACTCTGGGCGGCGGGCGCCGTGCCGGCGGTCCGCGCGGCGGCGGCGATTCCGCCGCACAAGACGCGCACCGTGGTGCTGATCGTGAGCGACGGCCTGCGGTGGCAGGAGATCTTCACGGGAGCCGAGGAGGGATTGTTGAACGACAAGGAGGGCGGCAGCTGGGTCTCGACGGAGGACCTGCGCAAGCGCTATTGGCGCGCGAGCCCGCAGGAGCGCCGCGCGCTGCTCTTCCCGTTCCTGTGGGGCACGGTCGCGAAGCAGGGGCAGATCTACGGCAACCAGGCGCTCGGCAGCGTCGCGCACGTGACCAACGGCAAGGCATTCTCCTATCCGGGATACAACGAGATGAGCACGGGCTATCCCAACGACGCCATCGACAGCAACGAATTCGGCGACAACCCCAACGCGAGCGTGTTCGAATGGCTGAACAAATTCGACGAGTTCAAGGGCCGGGTGGCGGTCTACGGCACCTGGAACGCCTACACGCGGATATTCAACGAAACGCGCAGCGGTCTGCTGATCCAGGCGGGCTGGACGCTGAACAAGCGGGAGCGTGAGACCGCGCGCGACGCGCTGCTCCGCGAACTGTTCGCCACGACCACCGAATTCGACGAGGAGGACGTGCCCAACTCCTTCCTGCAGATTCCCCTCGTCGACTACGTGAAATCGGGCGCGCCGCGGGTTCTGTTCGTGGGCTACGGCGAGACCGACAACTGGGCCCACCAGGGACGCTACGACCTGGTCCTGGACAGCGCCCACCGCATGGATCGCTTCGTCGAGCAGCTGTGGAACACCATGCAGGCGATGCCGCAATACCGGGG
>Ga0182016_10006096_pt1 | contig 12770 bp, 12 predicted proteins | sample 712S2MmetaG_FD_120491 | JGI IMG/M metagenome (GOLD analysis project Ga0182016, IMG submission 120491) | Permafrost microbial communities from Stordalen Mire, Sweden - 712S2M metaG | ecosystem: Environmental > Terrestrial > Soil > Wetlands > Permafrost | place: Sweden: Stordalen | collected...
ATCTCAGGCCGGCGCCCGAGCGCATCGCACCGCTCGCGGGCGTCGAGCCGGGCGAGCTGCCCGCAGCAATCGAGATCGCAGCCGGGTCGCCGCCGCCGCAGTGCGCGCGGGGCGGCGAGCGCGTGGCGAGCAGCCTGCTGGAGGCTTGGGCCGCGGGGCCGGTGGCCGATTACGGCGCGGGCCACGACGAACTCGCGCACGAGGGAACCTCGCGGCTCTCCGCGCACCTGCACTTCGGGACGCTCAGTCCCGTGCAGGCGGCCCGTGCGGTCGGCCGCGGCGCGGGCCCGGAGAGCTTTGTCCGCCAGCTCTGCTGGCGCGACTTCTACCACCAGCTGCTGGCGGCCGAACCACGGATCGTCAGCGAGGACTATCACTCTCGCGGCGACGACTGGTCGACCGACACCGACGCGCTCGCCGCCTGGTCCGAGGGTCTCACGGGCTACCCGATCGTTGACGCCGGCATGCGCCAGCTCGCGCGCGAGGGCTACATGCACAACCGCGCGCGGCTGATCGTCGGCTCGTTCCTGACCAAGCACATGTACATCGACTGGCGGGAGGGTGCGGCCCATTTTGCCCGGCTGCTGACCGACGCCGACGTGGCGTGCAACACGGGCAACTGGCAGTGGATCGCCGGGACCGGAACCGACACGCGGCCCAACAGGATCCTGAACCCGCTGCGCCAGGCCAAGCAGCTGGACCCGCACGGCGATTACGTGCGCCGCCACGTGCCCGAGCTCGCGGAGATCCCCGGCGCCTTAATCCACACCCCGTGGAAGCTCCCTACGACTGCCCGCCCGCGCTCCTATCCGAAGCCGCTTGTCGAACTCGATGGCGCGCTCACGCGACTGCGTGAACGCCGTGGCGCGCCGTGACGGATGTGCTGATCCGCGGCGAGTCGATCCGGCTCGGCCAGCTGCTCAAGCTCGCGGGACTGGCGGACAGCGGCGGCGAGGCCAAGCAGCTGCTCGCCGAGGGCCTCGTCAGTGTCAACGGCGAGGTCGAGCTGCGCCGGGGCCGCCAGCTTCACGCGGGCGACCTGGTCTCCGTCGGCGGCGAGGAGATCACGGTCACACAGGCATGAACGCGTACGGAAAACAACGGATGCGCAAACCGTACAAATGCGGGAGGATCCTCGTGGGAGGTGAGGAAAGTGCCACCTGTGAAGGTTTCGCTCCCGCCAAAAGATCGGTTTGGCGAGTCGCGCAACGCGCGCGCTGCGGACCGGGTACGCACGGAGCTGAAGTATCTGCGCGACGCCGCGAGCCGGCGACTTCGCCGGACTGCCGTCGAGGACGACGTGCCGCCCGCCCCGCGCTTCACGCAGCGACCCAAGCCCTCGTAGCCGAAGGGTCGGCTACGCCGTGAGCGCAGCCGACCGTTCGCATCTGGCGCGGTCCTTCGACACCGTCGCCGGCGAGTACGACCGCGGGCGACCTGTCTGGCCCAGGGCGGCGATCGACTGGCTGCTTGGCCCAGAGCCGCTCGATGTCCTCGACGTCGGCGCCGGGACCGGCAAGCTGACCGCCGTGATCGCCGCGGCCGGGCACCGCGTCACCGCCGTCGAGCCGATGCCGCGGATGCGTGAGCAGCTCGCCGCGCGGCTGCCGGACGTGCCGCGGATCGCCGCCTGCGCCGAGCAGCTGCCGTTCGCCCAGGACACCTTCGATGCGGTGCTCGCGGGCGCCGCCTTCCACTGGTTCGACGCCGAACGGGCGCTCGCCGAGTTCGCGCGGGTCCTGCGCCCGGGCGGCGTCGTGGGAATGCTGGGCAACGTCTTCGACGTCGGCGTGCCGTGGGTCGCGCGCCTGCGGGAGATCCTCGGACCGCCGGCCGCCGAACGCAGGGACTACTGGCCCGAGCTCGCGACACTCGACGGCGACTTCGCCCGCGTCGAGGAACGCGGCTTCCCCCACGACCAAACGATCGACCTGCGGACGCTGCGCGACCTTGCCAGCTCGCGCAGCGGTTTCGCGGTGATGGACCAGGCGCAGCGCGAACGCCAGCTGGCGCGCGTCGACGAGCTGTGGGCCAGCGAGCCCGCGCTCGCGGGGGCGACGTCGGTCCGGCTGCCGTGGATCGCCCGCGCGCGTCGTTGCAGCGCGCCGCTCGCCGCCTGGCGCGTCGCCGTGGTGGACGCCGAGCGCGTGCGGCCACTGCGCGCGAGCGTGCTGCGTCCCGGCCTGCCGCTGTCTGAGTCGACCTACGACGGAGACGACGCCCAGGATGCGGTCCATCTCGCGGTCGAGCGGGACGCAGAGCTCCTCGCGGTCGCCAGCGCGCGCCCCGAGGGCCTCCCGGACGACCCGCGCGACGGCGATTGGCGCCTGCGCGGGATGGCCGCGCAGGAGCGCCTGCGCGGCCGCGGCATGGGCGCGGCGCTGCTCGCCGCGCTCGAGCGGATCGTCCGCGAACGCGGCGGTGCGCGGATCTGGTGCAACGCGCGGGTCGGAGCGCTGACGCTCTACGAGCGCGCCGGCTACGAGCCGCTCGGTGGGCGCTTCGTGATCCCGGGCATCGGGGATCACGTGCGGATGATCCGCGAGCTGCGCTAGAGCTGCAGTGACTTGAGCTCGAGGAACTCGGCGATGCCGAACGGGCCGAGCTCGCGGCCGTGGCCCGACTGCTTGAAGCCCCCGAACGGCGCGAGCGGGTTGTAGGCCGCCCCGTTGATGTCGACCTGGCCGGTGCGCATCAGCCGCGCCACGCGCTTGGCCCGCTCCTCGTCGGCCGACCAGACACCCCCCGCGAGCCCGTAGACACTGTCGTTCGCGATCCGCACCGCGTCCTGGTCTCCGTCGTGGGCGATCAGCACCAGAACCGGGCCGAAGATCTCCTCCTGGGCGATCGTCATCTCGCTCGTCACGTCGCTGAAGACGGTCGGGCGCACGAAAAACCCGTGATCCAGACCCTCCGGCGACTCGACGCCACCAGTCAGGAGGCGGCCCCCCTCGGCGATCCCCTGCTCGATGTAGGCACGAACACGCTCACGCTGACGCTCGGAGACGAGCGGCCCGAGCTTCGTCGCGGGGTCGAACGGGTCGCCGGTCGTGAAGCGCTCGGCGACAGCGCTCGCGATCTGCTCGGCCTCGGCGAGCCGCCCGCGGGGGACGATCATCCGCGTCAGCGCGCTGCATGTCTGCCCGGAGTTCTGGAAGCATTTGCCGACGCCGTCCTTGACCGCCTGCTCGAGGTCGGCGTCGTCGAGGATCACGTTTGCCGACTTGCCGCCAAGCTCGAGCGCGACGCGCTTGACGCTCGCCGCCGCGACTTCGCTGACGCGACGGCCGGCACGCGTCGAGCCGGTGAACGAGAGCATGTCGACGTCGGGGTGCGCGGCGAGCGCCTCGCCGACCGCCGGCCCGTAGCCGGTGACGAGGTTGAAGACCCCCGCCGGCAGGCCGATCGCGTCGACGATCTCGGCGAGCACGAAGGCGTTGAGCGGCGCGACCTCGCTCGGCTTGACGACCACCGTGCAGCCCGCGGCAAGCGCAGGCGCGACCTTGGCCGCGATCTGGTGGAGTGGATAGTTCCATGGCGTGATCGCGCCGACGACACCGACCGGCTCACGGACGACCAGCGAGTCGCCGATCTTCGTCTCCCACTCGAACTCGGCGAGCAGCGCGGGGAGCGAGCCGAAGTCGATTGCGGGGAGCGCGGCCTGGACGCGGGTCGAGAGCTTGAGCGGCATCCCGACCTCCCGGGCGATCAGCTCGGCGATCTCGTCGGTGCGCTCGCGCAGCGCGGCCGCGATCCTCTCCAGCCAGGCGGCCCGCTCCGAGACCGGCGTCTGCGACCAGTTCTCGAAAGCCTCGCGGGCAGCGGCAACCGCGCGGTCAACGTCCGCCGCGTCGCCCTCGGGGATCGACCCCATCACCTGCTCGGTCGTCGAGTTGACGACGTCGATGCTCCCGGTGCCGTTCGACTGCACCCACTCGCCCCCGACGTAGATCCGCTCGCGGACGATCTGCTGCTCCTGCGCTGCGATGGCCATCGTCTCGCTCCTTTCGCTGTTGCCGCGAGGCTGACGTTAGCGCCGCGCGCCAACCCGTGGCGGGTGGCAAGTCAGTCGTTCGCGGTGACCGTGTCGAGCAGCTGCGCAAAGCGCTCGCGTGCCTGCAAGCGCCGCGTGGGAACGTGTTCGCTTGGAACTTCGCCGGGCGGTGGCGCGTAGCCCGCGAGGATCCTGCGCGCGACCGACTGCCGGTGTACCTCGTCGGGCCCGTCGTACAGGCGCCAGGCGCGTGCGAAGCGATACATCCCCTCGAGCGGGAGGTCGGTCGAGTAGCCGAGCGAGCCGTGGACCTGGATTGCCCGGTCGATCACATCGGCGAGCACCGAAGCGCCGTAGAACTTGATCAGGCTGATCGGGACCCGCGCCGCGGCGACACCCTCGGTGTCCATCACCCACGCGGCGTGCAGTGTCAGCAGCCTCGCGGCCTGCATCTCGGCCGCCGAGTCGGCGATCCAGTTCTGGACCGTCTCGTGGCTTCCGAGCACGGCACCGTGCGCTTCGCGGTAGGTCGCGCGCTCGCAGAGCATGTCGAACGCGCGCCGCGCCACGCCGAGCCAGCGCATGCAGTGGTGGATGCGGCCGGGGTAGAGCCGCTGCTGGGAGATCAGGAAGCCCTCGCCCTCGCCGCCGAGCAGTGCGTCGGCGCCGACCCGTACGTCTTCGTAGGCGATTTCGGCGTGGCCGCCCAGCTTGCCGAACTCCTCCCGGGGATGCTCCATCGTCGAGACGTCGCGGATGATGTTCACGCCGGGCGTGTCGACCGGCACAAGGAACATGCTCGCGCGCTGGTGCGGACGGGCCTGCGGATCGGTGACTGCCATCACGATCAGGAAGTCGGCGATCGAGGCGTTCGACGAGAACCACTTGTGCCCCGAGATCACGTAGCCGTCGCCGTCGCGGCGTGCGCGTGTCTTGAGCATCGTCGGGTCGCTGCCGGGGCTGTCGGGCTCGGTCATCGAGAATGCGGATTTCAGGTCGCCGGCGAGCAGCGGCTCGAGGTAGCGCTCCTTCTGTTCCGCGGTGCCGGCGAGCGCGAGGATCTCGGAGTTGCCGGAGTCCGGGGCCTGGCAGCCGAAAGCGTTTGGAGCGAAGGGCGAAGTCCCGAGGATCTCGTGCATCAGGCCTAGCTTGACCTGCCCGAAGCCCTGCCCGCCGAGCTCGGGGTCGAGGTGCGCGGCCCAAAGCTCCTGCCCCTTGACGCGCTCCTGCAGCGGGGCGTAGAAGCGGTCCAGTGCCGGCTGGTCGAGCTGATCGAAGATCGTCTCCAGCGGCCAGATCTCCTCGCGCACGAAGTCCCGCATCCAGTCGAGCTTCGCCGCGAACTGCGGCTCGGTCGAAAAGTCCCAGCTCATCCCCTGCCCCCTCCCGTGTTGACGAGCGTTGAGTATCCCAATGCGCAGACCACTTGCGCAGGGGGTTGACAAAGCACACATTGTTTGTAATCTGAGTGAGGAATGACCTGCCGTCTAACACAGCCCCCGATCGTCGCCAACCTCCGAGCGTCGGCGGGAGAGCGGCAGGACATTCACAGAGGCGGCGAACGTTCCCTGCGCTCCCTCACTCCCTCAACGCTCCCCGGGAGGGTCCATCCGCCCTCCCGGGGAGCTCTCGGGAACCCGACTGACCAGACCCCAGGAGATGCCCTGTGCCGCGCGTTACCGTGACAACCGACGACCCGAAATCCGGCAAGGTGATTCTCCTCGAGGAGAGCATCGAGCTGATCCACCTCGAGAGCCAACTTGCAAGCCGACAACTGCTCGAGCGCGTCCGCTGGGCGCTCAAAGACGCCGATGCGCTCGTACGGCGCGCGCGGCGCGCCGCCGCCTGACCCCGGTGGCGCGCCGCGAAGCGAAATGACCGTCCTGACCCCCGACCTGCGCCGCGTAGACCCCGCCGAGAGCGACGTCGTCGCGGACCTCTGGTTCACCAGCCGGCGCGCCAACGCACCGGCGATCCCACCGGCGGTCCACAGCTACGACGAAGTCCGGGAGTGGATGCGCGAGACGGTCTGCTGCCGGATGGACGTCTGGCTCGCCCAGGACGAGCGGCGCAGGCCGCTGGCGATGATGGCGCTCGATGGGCCGACCGTCGACCAGCTCTATGTGGCACCCGAGGCGACAGGTCGGGGCGTGGGCTCGCGCCTGCTGGCCCTCGCGAAGAGCGGCCACACGGCGCTCGAACTCTGGACCTTCCAGTCGAACCGTCGCGCGATCGGCTTCTACGAACATCACGGCTTCCGCTCCGTTCGCCGCACGGACGGCGAGAACGAGGAGCGCTCACCGGACATCCTCCTGCGCTGGACGCGCTGACGCGGACAGGAGACGGCATCCGACCCCCGGCAGTTTCATCGACCCCGGCCCCGGGCACGAAGTCCCTTATGGCGGCCGCGCCTAAGCCGCGTGTGCGCGCGAGCGGGCATGTCGACGTGCTGCTCGTGCGCACAGGTACGACGCCCGGGCTGCGCCAGGCCGAGGTCGAGTTCGTGCGCGCGCTCAACGGATTGGGTCTGCGGGTCGCGACCGTCTCAACCGGCTTCGGCCTGCTCGGTCGGTTACGCGTCGCGTTCCCGCTGATTGATCTGATCGAGGGCCTTTCCCTGCGACGTCTGGCGGTGCGCGCGCTGCGACGCACCGATGCGCGGGCAGTCTTCTTCAGCAGTGCCGGGGCGATCACCATGCAGCCCGCGTCAGTGCTGCGCCGTAGCGCCGTGCGGTTCGACTCGACGATCGAGCGCAACCGCCCCGGTCGACGTAACGCGTTCACGCGCTTGCTCGCCCGCAGAGCGTTCCGCCACGCCGCTGTGCTGCTGCCCGTGACGCCAGAGCAGGTGACGGACTTCTCCGGCGATCCAAGGGTCCATGTGCTGCCGCGGCCGGTTGCGCCGGGCCCGGAAGCTGCGGGCAGGCGCGAGCGCGCGGCACTTTGCTACGCGGGGAATCCCGACAAGAAGGGGCTCGACATCGCCGTCGCGGCGTGGACGGCGGCCGCGCCGAACTTCCCGCTGTACGTGACCGGCATCGACGCTGAGGCGGGTCGCGACTTTCTGCGTCGCCGCGGGGTGAGCAATACCGCGAACGTGGTCTGGCTGGGACATCTCGATCCGGATACGCACCGCGCGCTCAGCGCCCGCGTCGAGATCTACCTGAGCGCCGCGCGTCGCGAGGAGTACGGGGGAGTCCAGCGCGAGGCGCTCGTCGACGGCGCGGTGCTGGTTTGCGCCCCCTCCGCCGGCCCCGAGCAGCTCCTGGCCATCGCGCGGTCGCTGGATCCGGAACTGGTGGCAGGCGACTTCGACGCCCGGACGCTGGCCGCGTGCCTCACCCGCGCACTCTCCATGAGCGAGCAGGACAGGCTCTCCTACCGCGCTCGCGCGATGGAGCTCATGAGCCCGAACACGCGCGCCAACCTTGAGCGGATCCTTGCCGACGATGTCCTGGGGGTCCTGGAAGTGCGAACTGCCCGGGCGCGGGGAGGGAGAGGCCAGGCGCCGCCGGTCGAGCATCCGGCGAGGTACGTCGACGAGGCACCGCGGCGCGCCGCCTGAGTCGAATCGCCCACGTGACGACCGTCGCCGAGGCCCGAGCCAACCGCTGACGGACCCTGTTCACTTAGCTGACAGTGATGCGCGAGCGGGAGCGTCCGCACAACGTCGAGGTCACGCTCGGCTCCTATGAACGGGGGGCCGAGTCGTATCTGCGGCACTCCCCGCAAGAGCCCCACAGCTCGCTGGTGGCCTTTCGCGAGCGCGTACTGGAGCAGATGGCACCGCGCCAGCGGCTGCTGGAGCTCGGCACGGGGCCTGGCCGCGACGCCGCCTTCTTCGAAGCCCGAGGCATCGTCGTGCAGCGCAGCGACGGCGCGCAGTCATTCGTGAGTCGGCTGCGTGAGCAGGGTCACGACGCCAGGCTGCTCGACGTCACCCGCGATGAGCTCGGCCAGGATTTTGACGCGATCTTCGCCAACGCCGTCCTGCTGCACCTGAACCCAGGCCAGCTCGCGGCGCTGCTCGAGCGTGCGGGCGAGGCAGTTCGGCCGGGCGGGCTGCTCGCCTTCACCGTCAAGGAGGGTGAAGGCGAGATCTGGTCCGAGGAGAAGCAACTTCGCCGCTACTTCCGCTTCTGGCGTGAGCCGGAGCTACGCCAGCTGCTCGAACGCTCCGGTTGGCCGACCGCGATCATCGATCGGGTGCAAGGCCCACGCGATCGCTGGCTGCAGGTCATCTGCCGGTCCGCGGCGAGAAGAGCGCCGGATTGAAGCGCACCGAGCGCCGGCGCAGCGGCCACAAGAGCGGAGCGCCCGCGGTGCCGTCAGTGACGTCACGCAGGAGGTGCGTCGCAAGGCCAAAGGCGACACCGTCGAGCATCTCGCGGTCGGCGGCCCTCCGTGGAGCCAAGCACCGCCGGACCGACACGATTGCCGCGATCGTGAGGATCGAGTGGGTGAAGGGCCGCGCAGACCGGCGCGTCAGCACCCCCCAGCCAAGTACCGCGTCGGGGATGTGGTCGGCGTCGATCAGCACGGCTGCCACCAGGGCGCTTCGGCGCAGCGGCCGGCTCCGCACACGTGCGGCGTCGAGCGCAAGGGATGTGGTTGCCAGATGGGCGGCCCAGTCGAGCATCGCCCTGCGCCAGAGCGGCGTCTCGGGAAGAGAACGGTTGACCGTGATCACGACACCGACCTTCAGCAGGCTCGCGGCGAAGACCGCCGGCGACGGTGCCCGCGGACCGCTACGGCCCCGCATGCTCCAGCAGGGCCAGCGCGGCCGCGGCCGCCGGTGTGACGGTTTGTGGCGGGTGCGTTCGCCAGAACTCGCTGATCGCCGGCCGCGTCAGCTCGAGCAGCAGCGAGTCCTGGAACTCACCCTCATCGAGCCGGAGGCCTGATTCTGGGACCTCGTCGTCATGAAGGTCGATACGCACACAAATCTCGGGTCGCAATCGCAGAAGGTCAAAGCCCACGCCGAGGACCTTCCAGCGACTGGCCGGCGAACTCGCGGCGTTCAGTCGAACTCCGACCTCCTCCGACAGCTCGCGCTCGACCAGCTCGTTGACAGCGTCGGCGACACCGGGCTCGAGGGTCCCGGACGGCGCGACATGCCACTGGTTGGGGTCTGTCGCGACCGATGCGCTGCGCAACCCCAGCACGACGGCGCGGCTGTGGTCAACCGGCACGGTTGTTAACACAGAAACCCCGATTGCCGCGACACGTCCATGACCCGACCGGAGTGGGTCGCCGGCCGCCAGCTGATGGACGATCCGGCGCATCGGCAGCACGGAGAGTGGGTCTCGTGCCAGAACTTCGAACTCGGTGCAATTCAGGTACTCCGCACGGAGGCTGTCAGATGTCGCAATGGCGTCGAAGTAACCACCCGCGGCGCACTGGACAGGGAAAGCCTCGGCGCGGGTGAACGACAGGACCCTGCCGTCGTGCATCGCCCGAGTCCGTGCGGCGACCGCGGCGAGATGGGGTTGCCCTTCGCGGCGGAGGGCGCCGTCCACCTGCACCGGCTCTGGGGCCTCAACGACGAGCTTTCCCGTCGCCGGGGCGCTTGCGCTTTTCACGGCAGCGGGGTACGTGGCCCCCGCACGTGTGACGACAGTGGCCAATCGTCCGTAAAGCTCCACAAGGGGCTCAAAGTTTGGCAATTTGTTCACTGGGAATGTTCCCGGGGCAGAGGGTGCGTGGTAACTTCCTTGGGCAGCAGATCCCCCCATTTCATCTCTCCGCACGCTGCGGCGAGCCGTAATCCAGCCTAGACAGGTCCAAGGATCGGAACACCGTGGCTGCCCCGCCGAACACCAGCATGACCCCCCACCCCAACGTCGTCACCAGCGACATGCTCGGCGTGCACCGCGTGAGCGTTCTCGTCCCCGCCCTGAACGAGGCGGAGAACCTGGAGCACGTTCTGCCGCGGATGCCCGAGTGGGTCCACGAGGTCGTGCTGATCGACGATCACTGCACCGACAACACGGCGCAGGTCGCGCGCGAACTGATGCCCGGCATCACCGTCGTCGAGAACCATCGCCCGCCCGGGAAGGGCAACGCGCTCAGGACCGGGGCCGAAGCGGCGACGGGCGACATGCTGGTCCAGGTCGACGCGGACGGCTCGGAGGACCCGGCGGAGATCAACGCCTTCATCGGTGCACTGCTCGCCGGCGCCGACTACGCCAAGGGATCGCGCTTCATCGAAGGCGGCGGCACGTCGGACATGCCGGCCCTGCGCAAGTGGGGCAACTGGGCGCTGGTCGCTGTCGTCAGGGCCCTGTTCCGCGGGACCAAGTACACCGACCTCTGCTACGGCTACAACGCCTACTGGAGCTGGGTCGCACCGCTGCTGCTCGACGCCGACGGCTTCGAGATCGAGACGGTAATGAATCTTCGCGCCGTGCGGGCCGGCCTGCGAGTCTTCGAGGTGCCGAGCTTCGAGACTGAGCGCATCCATGGCGTCGGGAAGCTCGAGACCTTCCCGGACGGCTGGAGGGTCCTGACGGCGATCGTCCGTGAGCGCTTCTTCGCGAAGCCGATCCAGAAGCCCCGGCGACCGGGCGACACTGGAACCGACACGGCTCCAGGTGGTACCTTCGCTGCGAACGGAGTCAGTAAGTGATGAAGGTTCTCACCATTCTCGGAACGCGACCGGAGGCGATCAAGCTCGCCCCGGTCATCCGCGAGCTTTCCCGTTTCCCGGAGACGTTCGACTCGCGCGTCTGCATCACTCACCAGCACCGCGAGCTGCTGGACCCAATGCTCGACCTGTTCGGAATCGAGGCCGACTACGACCTGGATGTGATGACGGCCGGCCAGACCCTGAGCGGCGTCACCGCGGCTGTCATGACGGGGCTCGAGGAGATCCTGCTCGAGGACAAACCTGACTGGGTGATCGTCCAGGGGGACACCGTGACGGTGATGGCGGCCAGCATGGCTGCGTTCTTCCACAACGTCCGTGTGGTCCACGTCGAGGCCGGGCTGCGCACGTTCGACAAGTACTCACCGTTCCCGGAGGAGATCAACCGGCGTGTGACGAGCGTCGTCGCGGACCTGCACATCGCGGCCACGGAGCTCGGCGCCAAGAACCTGACGCGCGAGGGGGTCCCGGCCGAGCGCATCGCGATCACCGGCAACACGGTCATCGACTCCCTGCACCGAATTGCGGCTACCCCCTTCGACCCGCACGGGACGCCCCTCGAGGGACTCGACGGCGTGGACCGGCTGGCGCTTGTCACCGCTCACCGGCGGGAGAACTTTGGCGAGGGGATGCGCAAGATCGCCGGCACTCTCAGGTTGCTCGCCGAAGAGCACCCCGAGTTGCACCTCGTCTATCCGGTGCACCTGAATCCGCAGGCTTCGAAGTACGCCAACGAGCTGCTGGCCGACCTGAGCAACGTTTCGCTGCTGCCGCCTCTGGGCTACCAGGAATTTGTCTGGCTGCTCCAGCGATCCCACCTCGTGATCACGGACTCGGGCGGCCTCCAGGAGGAGGCGGCCGGACTGGGCAAGCCGGCTCTGATCCTGCGTGAGAACACCGAGCGCCCGGAGGGCGTCGAGGCCGGCATCGCCAAGCTCGTGGGCACCAATCGCCACGAGTTGCTGGCCGCTACGAGGAAGCTGTTGCACGATCCGCTCGAGTATCAGGCGATGGTCAGCGCCGGCTGCCCCTACGGCGACGGCATGGCCGCAGAGCGGATCATCGAAGCGCTGATGGGCCAGCACAAGGCCCGCAGGCGCGGGGACCGTGTTTACGAGCAGGTCACGCCGAGTGACCCGCTCGATGCCCTCGTCAAACATGCCGAGACGAACCACCCGGGGCGCCGCTCCAGCGACAAACGCATCGGCCGTGCGAACTACAGCCCGGCCTTCGACCGCAGGCGGGCTCGCGTCTCCTGAGACGCGAGCGCTTCCTGCAGATGCCCGCCCCGACCGCAGCGCCCGATCAGCTCCACAGATGGCTGCCATGACCTCGCAACTGGGCGACGCCAACCGCACGGCGGGGGAAGTCGCCGAGCGACTCGGCGACTGGCTCACAGGCAACGGCGTCCAGTCCGACTCCGGGGCCTTCTGCGCCTGGCGAGATGAAGACGGCCTACTGGCGTTCGAGTACCCGGAGATCACCGGTTACGCGCTGACTTGGCTCGCCGGCAGACCTTCGCTCACGGCGGCCGGGCAGGAGGCCGGACGCCGTGCCGCCCGGTGGCTCGTCGAGCGCCTCGCGGCCGGTAACCGCGCGGCGCACGACGGCTGGGACGAGGGAGCCGTCTACACGTTCGACCTCGGGATGATCGCCGCAGGAATGATCTCGTACGGCCGCCGGTTCGACGAAGCGCAGACCGTTGAGCGCGGCGAGCTTCTCGCGGGGGAACTCGCAAAGCTCGCCCTGACGAATCCGTTCATGCCGGCCGTCGCCCCGGACGGCCCGCCGACCGGGCGGCCATCAAGCTGGTCCACTGCGGGGCGTCCCCACCTCGCAAAGTGTGTTCAGGCGCTGATGCTGATCGAGGAGTGGGACGCCGCCGCGCACCTGATCGCCGACGCTTGCACCTTTCAAGATCCGTCGGGCTACTTCCTCACCCAGCCGGATGAGCAGATCGTGATGCTCCACCCCCACTTCTACACCGTCGAGGCCCTCTGGATGTGGGGCACCGCCCGAGGCGACGATGACGCGCTCGAGCGGGCACACCGGGCGACCGAGTGGGCCTGGCGGCACCAGCTCCCGGCCGGTGGCCTGCCGCGAATGGTCGCCCTCGACGAGGACACCGTC
>Ga0182016_10006097_pt1 | contig 12769 bp, 9 predicted proteins | sample 712S2MmetaG_FD_120491 | JGI IMG/M metagenome (GOLD analysis project Ga0182016, IMG submission 120491) | Permafrost microbial communities from Stordalen Mire, Sweden - 712S2M metaG | ecosystem: Environmental > Terrestrial > Soil > Wetlands > Permafrost | place: Sweden: Stordalen | collected...
AGGATCGCTATCACTCGCTTGCGATTAGTTCCGTGTGGGAACTCGCAAAGATTCGGAAGGCTCGCGTTCTCGTGGTGGGTGCGGGCGCACTCGGGAATGAAGTGTGTAAGAACCTGGCGATGATGGGCGTGAAGCAGATCGTCGTACTGGATCGCGACACGGTGGAAGTGGCGAACCTGAGCCGTTCCGTGTTCTTTCGCGAGAAGGACCATGGAAGGGCAAAGACCGAGGCCATCGCGGAGCGTTTGCAGGAACTCAATCCCGATGTAGAGATACTCAAACTGACCGGAGATCTGGACTCTGCACTGGGATTGGGATTGATTCGCCGTATGGACATTGTCTTCTCTTGCCTGGACAGCCGTTTGGCGCGCCGTTCCGTGAATCGCATGTGTGGAAAGATGAGCAAGCCCTGGGTGGATGGTGCCATGGAAGATCTGCTGGGAGAGGTCGCCGTCTACGTCCCCGGACGGGGGCCGTGCTATGAGTGCACGCTGAGCCAGGCGGAGAAGGCCAGAATCGCCGAGGCGGCGTCATGTCGCGGAATTGCTCTACGCAATCTGTCGCTCGGCAAGGTTCCAACCACGCCCACGATGGGTTCGATCGTGGCTGCGATTCAGGTGCAGGAGGGAATAAAAATTCTGAACGGCAAACCGGTTAATTCTCTCGCCGGCAAACGGCTTGTCATCAACTGCAATATCAATGATTTCTATGTGACCGCGTCGGAACGGAACGAGGAGTGCGAAGGGCATGAACAGTTTGACACAGTGGCCGAGGTTTCGGAGTTTACCTCCAGCGGCACTTCTGCTCGTCAAGTGCTGGAGCGCTTCAAACGGGAGAGCGGTGAAGACGGATTCGTCGAACTGGGGCGCGAAGTGGTGATCGAATTTCGATGTCCCGGTTGCGGAGGCGCCGAAGTCTTAGGCGAGCCAATACGAAAAGTGGATGAAGCACGGCAGCGCTGTCCGCAATGCGGTACGACGCGAGAGTTGGAAACCACGCACGTGGTGACTAACAAAGACAGTTGGAGCGAGTGGCCACTCAGCCGATTGGGAATCCCAAAACTCGACGTGATCGAGGTGCGAGGGGCGCAATCGGTAGCGTGGTACGAACTGAGCGGGGACGGCGTCGAACTCGGTTTCGAGTTGCGACCGGTTGTTCAGCCCGAGGTGCCGCGAGATGTGCTGCCGAGTGTTCAGGACGATGCGCAGTCCAAACACTTGGAAGCGTTGCCGGTGCAGAAATCGGCCTGATCGTGTGAGGCGATGAGCGGTGTCAGGGAGTGGATTGATGGTAACGCTGTTGCTGGTCCTGCTGGTGCTGGGCGCGGTCGCCGGGTCCTATATCGCGCTGCGCGGCAGCCCGACTGCGCAGCGCAAACTGCGGATTACGATCCATCCCAAGGAACGCGTGGTACTGGTCGCGGAAGGTACACGAAAAGCGAAGAACTGTCCTGCGTGTTGGTCGAAACTGGGAGACGATGAAGCCCGTGCGCGGTGCGAAATCAACCCCGGTCATGAGATTCATGAGGACTGCCGCGAGCTAGTAAAGGGCAAATGCCCGGTGTGCAACGGAAAACTGATTTAGAACACAATTCCGGGTGAGGCGCGGATCGCCCCACGCGAGAAAACGTAAGGTGGCAAAAAACATCAGGAGGAAGAAAGCGATGCCAACAGACATTCGCGTACACGTGATTACGCAGGCAGGGGATTCCCATCCGACTGACGCTCCATCGGACATTCGGACTGAGGATTTCGTAAAGGAGGTCGTCGATGGATTGGATCTCCCGAAAATGGACGCCGAGGGCCGGCCGGTGAATTGGACGATCGACGACAAAGACACTGGAAAAACCCTAGATGCGCAAAGCACCCTGGCGCAGTGCGGAGTGATATCAGGGCATCATCTCCACATGCGGCGTCAGGTGATCGCGGGCGCATAAGAGCGCAGAAGGCGTTGGAGTGGAGGCACCATGGCAGCAAGCAACAAGCGCCAGGTTCGTTTAGGGCAAGAGTGGGAACGGTTGCAGGAGGTAAACCGGGACAGCGACCACGTTCGGGTTGAGCCTATGGACGTGCTCCCGGGTCGCGCTCCGGAAAAATATAAAGTGACCTTCCAGTGCCGCGGGATTACGGGAGTCGAAACGTCGAAACAACCGATCTATGGAAAGCAGCACGAAGTGCAGATTTATTGCCATGCTGACTTTCCTACCGATGTACCGTGGCTGCAATGGCTGACTCCGATTTGGCATCCCAATATCGAGCACTCCGGACAGAAGCGGGTTTGCGTGAACAAAGCGGAGTGGCTGGGAGGTATGGCGCTGACGGACCTATGCCAGCAGATGTTTGAAATGGTGCAATACAAGAACTACCACGCGGAGTTGACTCCGCCGTATCCCTTGGATGGGGACGCCGCGACATGGGTGCGCGAATATGCTGAGCCGAAGGGCATCGTGGACAAGAGACGCGGGATTTTTGTGGATAGCCTGCCATTTTATAAAGCAGGAGCGGCGGAGCGGGTGAGCCGAATCCACATCATGCCGGTGAAATCGCAGAGCGCGGGCGGTTCCGCGGAGGGCAAGAAAATCAAATTTCATTCCAGCAGCGAGTCGCCACTCGAGCCCGACCCTCGCGTGGTTGAGGAACGGGTTGAGGAATCCGTAAAGGGAGTCAGTAAGGAAACGGCCTCCGACTTCGTACCGTGTCCCGGGTGCGGTGCCAACCTCCCGCCGGATTCAAAATTCTGTGGCCAGTGTGGAAGCACCGTTGGATCAACGTCCCGGCGCGTAAGATTTGGCGATTGAGGAGCTACGCCGATGTCGATCGACAGTCCCAGAAGACATCCGGAATTGCCACTCCCGTTAGTGGATGTAGCGAAGCGAGTGAAGTTCAACCGCAAGGGACTCAGATCGCGGGAGTCGAGCATGGCGAGCGATGAGCAGCGCCAGCGAATTGTTTTTGTCGGCCAAAAAGCCGATGCGGCGGTGCACATTGGCGAGGCGTCCTCCACGGCGGGGCGGCGTCATCCGGCCGACGCCACAGCCGTGCCCGAATTGTCGTTTGACTTAGGAATGCTCGGAGAAGTAACGGCGACGATGACGGGACGGCTGTGCCGCGCATTGGTGGAACATTGCGGCGAGAGCAATCTCCACGGCAGGGAAGTGGGTGGTGTGTTGGTGGGATATCGGAGCGACCGCGAACTCACGGGGAATTCAAGTGGGGGGCGGAATTACGAATTGGTGATCACGAATGCCATACCGGTTCGCTCTTTCGATAGCTCGAGCGATCATCTGAGCTTCACGGAAGAGTCGTGGAAGCGGGCCGAGCAAGAGATTCGCGAAAAATACGCAGGCGACGGAAAGTTGTGGCTGGGCTGGTACCACACGCATCCCGCGCAGGGAATTTTCCTTTCCGACAGCGACCGGACGGCGCATAGCATTTTCGGCGAACCCTATCAGTTTGCCCTGGTCGTTGACCCCCGGAGCATGCAAGCCGGTTTGTTCCACTGGCAGTGGCACGCCGATAAGTTGATGGCCGGGCCGATTTGCTTTTCCTTAAGTTCGACTTAGGAAGTGAAGTCATGAACGAGCCTCTGGTGGTGCAGCCCCGCAACCGAATCAAGATCAACGCCGCGGCCAAGACTGCCACACCCGAATTGATCCCGCTTGCTGAGATACCGGTGGGAGACGGTTCTCGCCGAATCGGGGATCTCGGGAATCTCACGCTTCATCGACCGTCCGCCAACGCTGGGAACGTTGTGTGTGAAGTCGTTCTATTGCAAAGCGTGTACAAGAAAGTCGTCGACCATCTTTCGCAAGAAACTACGCGCGAACATGGCGGCTTTCTGCTGGGCTACGAAACGACCATGGGGGAGGCGAAGAAGCCGGCGGTTTTAATTGTCGATGCAGTCGCGGCCAAGTTTACCCAGGGTTCGCCTGTCCAATTAACCTTCACGACCGACACCTGGCGTGACTTGGACGATGAAATTTCTAAACGCTATGGCGAGGGCGACCGTGTGCCACAGCGGGTTGGCTGGTACCACTCGCACCCTAACATACGAATTTTTTTGTCGCATTGGGATCTTGATGTCTGCCGAACGTATGAGAGACGCCAGTATCCGGTGGCGCTGGTCGTCGATCCCATACAAGATCGCGGTGGCTTCTTTATAGGCGGAGGTAAGGGCTACGATCCTCATTCTGCGCAAGGTTTCTATGAGGCGCACGATCTCGGGAAAGACTCCATCGTTACCTGGAATAACATGACGGGCCAGGTTGGTGGTGGAGTGCGCCTCGCTCCGGCTCGAGGCGTACGTAACGAAAACGAGGCTCCACTCACTATCTATCATGTGACAGCAGAGCAGCGCCGCGTTGCGCTGCTGCGCCGGGTTATGTCGGGCGTGATTGGCGCGATGATGGTGGCAGCGATCGGGTATTTGCTGGTTGTGGCGCGGTTGCAGCAGAGAGAGATAGACGTACTGCAAGAAGAGACGGCAAGCCTGCGGAGGTTAGCGCTGATGGCGCCGTCGGCGCCGTCGCCGACATGGGAGATGACCGTTGTGCCGCCGGTGAGCGATCTGGCGCCGTCGCAACAGATAGCGTTTCAGGCGGAGCGAAAAGGTTTCGACGATCCTGTGACATGGACGATCGATCCGAAGAACGTGGGAAGCATCTCGCCCTCGGGCGTCTATAAGGCGCCCGCGACGATCGCAAAGCCGTCAACTGTCACGGTAAAGGCAAGCAGTGTGACCGATGCGACCAAATTTGCGAGCGCACAAGTGCGGCTGCTACCGCCGGTCAAACCGGAGGTCGCAATCGACTTGACCCCAGTGAAGATCCAGCTTGCGGCGTTGAAGAGCTACCGCTTCCAAGCGAAAATCAGCGGGACGTGGCAAGACCGCAAAGCTGGTGTGAGATGGACCATCAGTCCGCCCGATCGTGGAAAGATCGGGAAGGACGGGTTGTACGTGGCCCCTCCGACTTTTCCCGCAGACGCGTCTGTGGTGGTTTCGGCAATCAGCGTTACCGACCCGGCCAAATCCGCGCAGGCCACGATCACACTTGTGAAGACTGCATCCATAGCCGGCGGCTCCACAAATGCGCAGACGCAAAATAAAGCAGATGCTCAATCGAATGATAAGAACACTGAAGCTATTCCGTCGCCATCCGGAAGCCTACCTGCGTCTACAGCGTCTGCCGCTACACCTTCGCTCCCAACGTTAGAGGTAACGAGCGACAAGGCCACATTGTCAGAAGGTGAGTCGGCAAAATTCATCGCGACCTCCGGTGGTGCGGCGGCTGAGGTCACATGGAGCGCGGAGCCGAGTGGCGTGGGAAGCCTTTCGGAAGATGGCCAGTACACAGCGCCCGGACAGATCCAGCCGGAGGGCGCCACGGTCACCATCATCGCGAGGACTAAGGATGCGACAAGGGCGGGCAAGAAAGTTATTAACTTGAGACCGCGAACGACCACGGCATCCAGCCCAACTTCGTGACCCTGGACGAATTTGTATGAGCGATATTGCTATCCACGTTGAGGTCGACGACGGTAAACCCGAAAAGGTCACCGTGCCCTCGGATATGAAGGCCTCGGAGTTCCTCAACGAATTGGTGGAAGGCTTACATTTGCCGAGCAGCAATGGCAACGGTCGTGGGTTGCAGTGGACACTGATCGATAAGGCAACTGGGCACGCGCTGGAGCCAGAGAGAACGCTCGATGAGAACGGCGTGAGAATTGGACAGAGCTTGATCCTCCGCGTGGTGGAGCCGAAGTCTGCCACCGCTGTGGTGATTTGCGAACATTGCGGTCTGGAGAACGAGCCTGGGAACAAATTCTGTCGTAAGTGCGGAAAGCGGATGAGGCGCGGGAAAGCGCCGGATGATCTGCGATTTCAGTTTCACACGGAAGATGGGAAAGAGGACGAGGTAGAGGTTCCTGGAGGGTTGACGGCCATTGAACTGATTACGGACCTCCGCGGCGCTGCCGCCAAGGGGGACGAGTGGACGCTTTACGACAAGGATACTGGCGCAGATCTCGACCTGGCAAAGAGTCTGGCCGAAAACGGAGTTCGCAGCGGGCACCATGTTTATCTTCGAAAGCTGCCGCCGCCGAACGAGATCACAAAAAAAACCAGCGAAAACGTTATTGAGAAAGAAAAGAAGCCCTGGCCGACCCGGACGGTCTTAGGGGTTCTATTGGTGGTGGTTGCCCTGGCCGGAGCGGCCGTGGTGGCTAAAATGATCATTTCCGGTCGACCTTCGTCCGTCCGAGTCGCGATAAGTCCTACGACCGCCGACCTGAAAATTTCCGAACGTCAGCAGTTCACGGCGACCGTTGGCGGTGTGCCGGGAGCCGTGCGTTGGTCCATCGCCCCGCCGTTGGGAAATGTCGACTCGACAGGACTTTATACAGCCCCACATTCGGTTTCGACGCAGACTGCGGTAACAGTAACGGCGACCAGCGTTGACAGTCCGAAGCAATCCGCGAACGGTCAAATCACGCTCGAGGCTGGCAGGGAAGTGGTGGAACTGACTCCCGAAAATGCCACGCTCGTGGCTGGAGAGAGCACGGCGTTCAGCGCCAACGTCCGGGGGACGAGTAACGCGCAAGTGCGGTGGTCGATCAAGCCGGAGATTGGAACCATTGACGCTGATGGTCGATATACCGCTCCCTCCCCGGTGGCGGAAGATGCGGTGGTCAATGTAACAGCGACTAGCGTGGAGGATGCGAACGAGTCGGCGACCGCCAGCATCGCGCTGAAGCCAGTGAGCATTGAGTTGAATCCCAAAAGCGCGACTGTTTTGGCGGCAACATATTTCCACTTCGAAGCCATACTGCGCGGGACATCCAATCGCGGGGTGCGATGGTCGATCACTGGGCCTGGAACCATTTCGAAGAACGGCGTCTACTTCGCGCCGCATGACGTTTCAGACCAGCGCACTGTACAGGTGACGGCAGTCAGCAGCGCCGACCCGACCAAATCGGCTTCGGCGGCGCTCAGGTTGCAGCCAGTAATAGCACTGAGTGTAAGCCCGGAAAATTCCAGCATGGGGGCAGGTCAGCGCGAGCGTCTCTCGGTATCGGTTACGGGCACGACCAACAACGCCGTGCGCTGGACCCTGTCTGGCCCGGGCAGTCTTTCGCCCGACGGCGTATATCAGTCGCCTGACGCGGTCTCTGAGGAAGAGACGGCACACATCACCGCGATCAGCGGAGCGGACCCGAGCAAGCGCGCGACAGCGACAGTGACTCTCCGGCCCCTTTCAGTGTCGGTCAGCCCAGCGAGCGCCGACCTGGGAGCGTCGCAAACGAGAAAGTTCAGTGCGGTAGTACTGGGCAGCAATAACACGGGCGTTCGTTGGACGCTCACGGGCCGCGGAACCCTGAACCAGGAAGGTCTGTACACCGCGCCCATTGTTGTTATCGCCGATCAGATCGCCAGGATTACCGCCACCAGCGTCGCGGATCCTTCGCGCTCGGCGACAGCCATTGTCACATTGAAACGCTATAGCGGTCCGATGATAGGAACGTTGATTTGGTCAGGGAGCCTGGCAAGAAATGGCACGGTGACGATTGACGATTCCGGGCCGAGCCTGGGCACGGTCCAGGGCAGTATGCTCCCCGGACTACCGGTATTGATCACGCTGGACAACAACCGGGATTACGGCCTCAGCGAGCCGCCGTCGATTCGCAATGGTTTTCGGCGGCTCACGATCACGAGCAGGAGGGGTAGGGGAAACGGAGTGAAAATCACTTGGACTGTGGTTTTGAACGCACAGGTCAAGCCTTGAACGGCTTCCGAGTTTGACGCATCGGTTATGGTTCGGAGGTCGCGAGTGGTTCAGTCAGTCCTGGTTGGTTAGTCAGTTCGGCGAGAGATGAGGGCTAGCACAAGCAGGAGAGTTCGAAGAGGCCAACTGTCTAACCGTGTGGGGATCAAGCAGCGAGTCGTTGCTCGCGGAAATTGGGCGTGTCATGGGTCAACCGTCCGTTGTCGTTTTCGAAAATACGGCAGCAATTACGGACGCCATTTGCGAAGAGCTGATTGGGTTACAAGTCATCCGTACCATGAGCAAGGAGTTTCTTCTGCCCTTGCTGCGTGGGCGAAGCCTGGTGATTTTGGGACCGTCGGTAGTGCGGGCAGACAGCGTTCTCGATCTGGCGCAAACTATCCGGCTGTCGGCTCCCGGCATTAGCTTGCTGGCACTGACCGCTGTCAGTTCGGAAGAGCTCGCGATCGCGGCGTTGCGTGCCGGGATCAATGAATACGTCAAGTATCCCTTCGACTCGGGCGAGCTGACAGAGGCGGTTGTCCGTTGCCTCGCGGGGCAACGCGGAAAAACGGAAGGCCATGTTTTTGGCAATAACGATCACGATGACTGCCTGGCCATGGGGGACAGTTGCGAGATTGTCGGGCAAAGCGCCGCGATGCGGGAAGTCCGGATGAGGATGAAGAAGATGGCTGCCTCTGGCAGCAATGTCTTGATCACTGGAGAAACGGGAACCGGCAAGGAACTGGTGGCGGAACTGGTGCACAAGCAGAGTCCGCGCCGGAAGAATCCTTTTGTGACGTTGAATTGCGCGGCGATTCCCGATGGTCTATTGGAGAGCGAACTCTTTGGCTACGAGCGGGGCGCCTTCACGGGAGCGACGAGTCGTCAGCAGGGCAAACTCAAAGCGGCTGAGGGAGGTTCTGTTTTTCTCGATGAGATCGGCGAAATGAGTCCCTACGGACAGGCGAAGCTGTTGCGCATGATCGAGGGGAAAGAGATTCAACGCCTCGGCCGGGACGGCGCCGTGACTGTGGACATCAGAATTATCGCGGCTACGAACCAAGAATTGGAATGCATGGTAAACGACGGCAAGTTTCGGAAAGACCTCTTTTTTCGGCTCAACGTCGCGCGTATTCATGTTCCACCCTTGCGCGAGCGCAAGGAAGACTTGCCTTTGTTGATTAACCACTTCGTGCAGCACTTCAATCATCAATTCGGCCGGGCGGTTGAGCGCCTGTCCGATGAAGCCATGGACGCTCTCTTGGCCTACGATTGGCCGGGAAATATCCGCGAACTCAAGAATCTGCTGGAGGCGATCTTCGTGGAGCTTCCTTCTGAGGGGGAACGGTGCCCGCAGTTGCCCTCGTTGTTCCGCCGGCGCTGTGAAGAGTTACGAGCTACCACGGGCGACGAGCGGGATCGCCTGTTGTGGGCGCTATCGATGAGCAATTGGAACAAGAGTAAGGCGGCCAGCAAACTGAGTTGGTCGCGCATGACTTTGTATCGAAAGATGGCCCGCTACAAAATCTCCTGACAATTTCCCGTTGACAAACGAATCTCTGGCCCCCAGGAGTTGCACGCCTCCCGGATGTGGTTCGTGGCAACGACTCTAGAGTTTACCCAGCAAAATGTTCTTGCACGCGTGATGGGTTGGCCGCGCTCTCGACTTTTTGAGTTGTAACATCGGGCATCAAGAGTTACAGCGGTAGTTACAGTTGACTAGGAAAGAAGCGCTGCCACCGCGATACGGCGAAATCGCAAGGAACGAAGGACACTTTCGCCCTGAGGCAGCAGCGCGGCTCTTTTTCAGGCAGATTCATCGAGCAGTTTTTCGATACAACGGACGACCATCGATCGATCTTCGACCTCCTCTCTCACGCTCGAGACACTTTCTTCTCAACGCCCTGGAGAAAAACAGGTTGCTTGCGGCGGCTTGGCAAACGGATTGCCCATGGCTTTAGCGGGTGGGTGGGATTGAACAAACGGAGCGGAACAGCTGAGACCTGGGGTTTAGGTGCGTTGATGGTTGATGAATTGCCGGGCTCTGCTCAATGCGGAGAAGTTGAAGGTAAATACGCCAACTATTTTCAGGTTGGATTTAACGCCTTCGAATTCCTGCTCGACTTCGGGCAGCTTTATTCCGACGGAAAGCAGGAATGCTACCACACCCGAATTGTGACCGGCCCATCGTATGCGCGGGAGTTACTCAAAGTGCTGAGCACGTCGCTGGAACAATACGAACGGACGTTTGGGCCAATTAAGACACAAGAGTAATGAAACGCGGACCCATGCCAGAGCAGCCAACTTCGAGCCAGCCCGACGCCTCGGCGAGCCCAGTGCACGAGGAGTATTTCCGCACGTCGCTGGAACACTTATTGGCAGAGCTGGGCAGAATTCAACTGCTGGTTCGAGCACAGGTGAGCCGGGTTCGAAAATCGCAGGCGTTCGACGATCAGTTTCAGGGATTGGTCGTCTCGGAAGCGGAGATTGACGAATTGATGGAGCGGTCGCCAGACGCGCTGCGCTTCGCCGTTACGCCAGAGCCGCCAGGATGGAAAGACCTCCAATGCGCCCTCGATAGTTTGGGCGCCACAATCTCCGCACGGCAATCAGAAAGCGTTCGGCGAGGGGTCGAACTGAGACTAGCAGAAGTCGCACATATCTTTGGGTTGAGTTCTTTTGAGATCGAGTGCCTGCTGATTTGTTTAGCTCCTGAGATCCACCCACGATACGAACGTCTGTACGCGTATTTGCAGGATGATGTTACGAAGAAACGTCCGACGGTGGACCTGGTGCTTAACCTGCTGTGTGCGTCCCCCGAAGAGAAGCTTGGCAGACGCCGACATTTCATATCTGGCGCGCCGCTCATCGATGCCAGACTCCTCTACGTCTTCGATGAATCGCCGCACCAGACGGCCACGTTGCTAAACAGCTTTCTGCGCGTGGACGCCAGAATCGTCGACTATCTGCTCGGCTTTGATGACATTGACTCTCACCTGCTGCCCCATGTCCGCTGTGTGAAATCTGCACTCACGCTCGACGATCTGATATTGCCTGCCCAGATGAAAGAGCGACTTGCGCAAGTGGCACGCCACAGCCAATCCGAGCAGACAATCTTCTATTTTCAGGGACCTTACGGCAGCGGCCGGAAAGCGGCGGCGGAAGCCTTGTGCCGCGAGTTACGCCGCGGACTACTGATAGTGAACGCAGAAAGTCTGCTCGCTGCCCAGAATGATTTTCCTTTCGAGACCGGTTTGCGCATGGCCAGTCGTGAAGCGTTGTTGCGCCACGATGCGGTGTATCTGGATGGAATCGATTGTCTGCTGGCGGAGGACAAGAAAATGCAGCGCGATGCGCTCCTCCGCGCGACAGGTCATTTTGGCGATCTGGCTTTCCTGGCCGGTGAAAAGAGTTGGGAAGCGTCTTGCGAGTTGCGAGAGTCGGCTTTTATTAGGGTCGAATTCCAGCGTCCGTCGTTCTCCGATCGGGTGCATCTGTGGAACGCGGCTTGCTCGGGCCAACTGCCATCCGAGGCTGAGATCGCCTCGTTGGCCAACAAATTCCGCTTCACGGGCGGGCAGATCAACGATGCCGCACGAACCGCCAGGAATCTCGCTCGATGGCGTGATCCTGCGTGCAACAAGATTGGGATCGCAGATCTCTATGAAGGATGCCGAATCCACTCCAGCCGCAAACTCTCGACCCTCGGCCGCAAGATAAAGCCGCACCATAGTTGGACGGACATCGTGTTAGCCGAAGATCGCCTGCTGCAATTGCAGGAAATCTGCAACTCCATGAAGTATCGCTCGCTGGTCTTCGACCACTGGGGCTTCGACCGCAAAATGTCTCTCGGCAAGGGTCTCAACATTCTTTTTGCTGGTCCATCGGGGACGGGGAAGACCATGGCAGCGGAGATCATGGCTGGAGAGTTGAGTCTCGATCTTTACAAGATCGATCTCTCGACCGTCGTCAGCAAATATATCGGCGAAACGGAGAAGAATCTGGGCCGCATCTTTACCGAGGCCGAGAATAGCAATGCCATGCTTTTTTTTGACGAAGCCGATGCTCTCTTCGGTAAGCGCAGCGAAGTGCGCGACTCTCATGACCGCTACGCGAACATTGAAGTCAATTACCTGCTGCAAAAAATGGAAGAGCACGAAGGCGTTGTCATTCTAGCCACCAATTTCCGAAAGAATATGGACGACGCGTTCGTCCGCCGCATGCATTTTACCGTCGAGTTCTCCTTCCCTGATCAGAGCGAGCGGCGCCGCATCTGGGAGCAGATCTGGCCGAAGGAGACTCCGCAGAGTTCCGATCTCGATTTCGACTTCATGGCGCGGCGCTACGAAATACCAGGTGGAAATATTCGCAACATTGCGATGGCGGCGGCGTTTCTGGCCGCGAGCGACGGTGGCGTCGTCAACATGACGCACCTGCTGCATGGCACGCGTCGCGAGTTCCAGAAGATGGGGAAAGTGGTGAGGCAGGGAGAATTTCAGTAAAAGGTGAGCCTATGCGGGAACATCAGAACGACATATCCGCTGAAAACAGCTTGCATGGGTTGCGAGTTCAAGATCGGCACACTGAGGAAACGAGTTTCGCTTCGCATCAGGAGCCTTTGGTGCAGTCGGAGAGTGGTCTGCCCTCGAGCGACAGCATCCGCACGCATGCCACGGCATTGAGCCGGTCGACGGGGTCGCAGCCCGCACGTGCGAGCGGCTCTATCTTGCAGTTGCAGCGGCAGTATGGGAACCGTTATGTGCAGCGGGTATTGACGCTGGCCCGGCGGAAAGAAGGCGAAGCGGTTGTTGCGCCCGAGGTCGAGTCGGCCATCGAACGGGCGCGAGGCGGTGGGCAGGGTCTTGATCATGGAGTGCGACGGCAAATGGAGTCCGCGTTTGGGTCCGATTTCAGCGGAGTGCGGGTTCATACCGGAACTGAAGCACATGAACTCAATCGCGCCGTAAGCGCCGTCGCCTTTACGACTGGGCAAGACATTTTCTTCCG
>Ga0182016_10006099_pt1 | contig 12764 bp, 12 predicted proteins | sample 712S2MmetaG_FD_120491 | JGI IMG/M metagenome (GOLD analysis project Ga0182016, IMG submission 120491) | Permafrost microbial communities from Stordalen Mire, Sweden - 712S2M metaG | ecosystem: Environmental > Terrestrial > Soil > Wetlands > Permafrost | place: Sweden: Stordalen | collected...
AGCGATAGTAACCTGTTCGCCGGTTTGGCCCAGCCGCCCCATATGAATCTCAACAGCCTCAGGCAATCCGGGAATTACAAAGTTCCACTTGCCGGCCAGCCGATCACCCCAGCTTCGCGACGCAATCTGAGCATCGAAACGGCGCAGCATAACCTTCGATATAACTTCCTGGCTGGCATTCGTATATAGATCCAGATCGCTTCCGAGGTCCGGCCAATGATCGAGCGATTTAATCACCGCAACGTGGCACTTTTCCAGTTCGAGCGCCCTGCAAATCTCCTCTAGAAATGAAAGAGCAGTGGAAATACGCTCTCGCTCAACTGCCAATGCCGACTTAGCCCAACCCGCTCGTATCTCATCTTTTGCAACCAGCATCACGTCCAGAAACACTTTCATGCAACGCATGATCACATGATTCGAATTGGCGAGCCCTACTAACTCGTCAAATTCCTCTCGGCTGATGTTTCCAAGCTGCGACTTCAACTCCGCCGTCGCCGGCCACGTTTCTTCCTCATCCATACGCGTCAACAAAAGACGTGACAGCATTGCCATCGATTGATTCGGAGGAGTCTTTGCAACGGTCTTGGCCATGTGAGCTGTTTCCTTTCCTGAATTATTGAAGATGCGGCACGGCCTGCGCTGGTGCATTTTGCTCATCGGACGAGGATGGTCTTACCGGAGGTGCACTGGAACTAGCACCACGAGGTGTAAGCTCAATCGGGCCGGTCTCAAGATGACGTTGTTCACTGTATTTGACCAGTTCCCCATCAACCTGCTGGTTACTATCCGTGGCGACTACAAAGAGTTTCTTCCCCTGGGCTACCCGTTGCGTTGCCAGACCCACACGGGCATCCGCGTTGTCCGCCTTCCTGGCTTTGTCATAGAAAAACTGTGCCGTCTCCAGATCGCCATCCATCTCTGCCACATACCCTCGGTTGTTCAGCGAAAATGCGCTGCCCGGATCCAACGAATAGGCATTCAGAAAATCCTTCTTTGCTGTCAGCCAGTCGTTTTCATTTGCCGCGGAAACTCCGCGCATGGTGAACAGCGCTGAACTCACTTCTGCACCGCCCATTTTCTTCATGCGCTCATCCAATCTCCTGGCGCTCACGCGAGACATGGTGCTGACCTGTTTCCCTCTCCATGAGCGATCGAGCGTCACAACGATTGGCTCAGTGGAGTGCAATTCAGCAGCCGCAACGTAATACTTCATTGCGTTGTCGTAGTCCCCAACTGCTTCGTACGCTACTCCGAGGTTATTCAGCGTGAAGGGATTTTGCGGTTCAAGGCGCAGCGCCTCTTGAAGCAGTGAAACAGCTTGAGAGCCACCGTCTTTCGAAATGAGATTCAGAGCATTCACATTCATGCGATTCACACGCATAGGTACGTCCTGAAGGCTCTGGAAGGCGGATTGCATCGGCTTTCCTTCTAGCTGCTTTGCGTTGCTCCGATCGATATTTGCATTCGAGCCTTGTTCCGATGCCAAGGCATAGAACTTATGAGCCCGGTCCAGTTCTCCCTGTAACTCAGAGATGTAACCAAGGTTGTTGAGAGTGAAAGGATCGGCTGGATCGTAAAGATATGCTTTGTAGAAGACTGCGGCGGCCTTTTCGTACTGGTGTTTCTTCACTTCTTCAACACCTTCGCGATTAAGCCTCTGCACTGGGGTTAACTCGCTGCGCCTCGGGATCGTGATTTTCAGCACGTCGCCTGCCCATGCTCGAGGCCCCATGCTAGCGATGATCGCCAAAGCAGTGATGAATTTGAGTGACATCATCGCGGTCGTATCCTCCTTCGGCACGGTTCACCCCTGCACACTGTTTAGATGCCAAACAATGCATGCTGTTGCCAACTTGCACCGCTGTTTTTTCTTGACTTGAATAGGCCACCGATCAGCATTCGAAACCATCAAATCAAATGTCTACCAAGTTGGAAACTATTGAAGGTGTTCTGATATGAAGCTCTTTTTTGCGGCAATTCTGTTCGTCGGCCTAACATCGGCTCAATTGCCGACCGCAAGTGCTCAGTCACAAATTGCTGTTCCGCAATCCACGTTGAAGTCGGCGAACGCGGTCGGTGATTTGTCCACCCTTCCGCCCGTCCCGCGTGGGAAGAGCACCATCATGGGCGGTGAAATCCGAAGTGTAGACCCCGTTCGCGACGAATTGACCTTAAAGGTATTCGGTCAGCACCCTATGAAAATCCTCTTTGACGAACGCACCCAGGTTTTTCGCGATGGAAACAAGATTACTCTCCGCGATCTCGGCCCCGCGGATCATGCCTCTGTGCAAACATTGCTGGACGGAACAGCCGTATACGCCCTCAGCATTCATATGCTGTCTCAATCCCCCGCTGGCGAATTTCAAGGCCGCGTGCTCAACTTCAATCCCGACACTCGTGAGTTGGAAATCAGTTCCGCCATGGTCCGTGAACCTATCAAGTTACTCGTTCCGGCTAATACGCCAATTTCTCGAGTTGGTCAGCCCGCATTTACTCTGGCGCAGCCTGGATCGTCCGATCTAGCCAAAGGCACTCTTGTCTCTGTGCAATTTGAATCGAGCAAGCAAGGTCAAGGTGTTGCCAATCAAATATCGATCCTTGCTACCCTGGGAGCTGAATTTACCTTCTATGGCAACATTTCAGCTCTTGATTTGCACTCTGGGGTATTAGTGCTTGTCGACCCACGAGATCAAATGACTTACCAAATCTCCTTTGAAGCTGGTCGACTTAAGGCTTCAAAGAGTCTCCACGTCGGCGATCACGTTACAGTGGCAGCCGATTTTGACGGGAGCCGCTACGTGGCCAGCGCGATTCATGCGGACTAAGCTCTTAACGCAACATCGTCCCACGACTCTGTGGATCGAGTTTCCTTGCCAGTCTTAGTCCTCAAAGAAGCGGCAGCGGCCACAGGCACTTCTGCTGCGTTGCTGCCAGAGCCTGCCTTAGGCATAAGGGCGCCGCGCAATACTCGCCTCGCTTTGTACAGTTGGGACTTCGTGTTTCCGCATGTGCATTCAAGCATGGATGCGATTTCGCCATGATCGTAGCCATGGACGTCGTGAAGGATAAGGACGCTGCGATAGCCAGGCGCCAGAGTAGCAATCGCACGAAATATTGCCAACCGATCGATTGCGCCGGCCTGCGCGATATCCCGTGTGCCGAAATCGCGCCCCGCATGCTCCTCGGGAACGCTTTCCATAAGTTGATCCAGTGAAACAACCGCAAGCGCATTCTTCCGAAGATGCATGAGCACTGTGTTCACGGTCATTCGGTGCAGCCATGTCCTGAATACCGAGTCACCCCGAAATAGTGCTATCTTGCGATGCAACTGGAGAAATGTCTCTTGCGTCAGATCTTCGGCCAGTGAGAACTCTCGCACCATGCGCAGGCAAATTGAGAAAACGTGCTTCTTGTGCATTGCATAGAGTTCGGAAAAGGCGTCCTGGTCGCCTGCCTGGGCTCGAGTCACAGCATCCGGTTGTCGTCGTCCAGTTTGCGAAGACCCGAAGGTGGGAACAGCTGTGGAATCGACCAGCGAAATTGGAAAGGTCAAAGTAGCCATATGCTCCCCGAAATGCGCCAGGAAAGCTAAACCTGGAGCACGTATATGCGGTGCGCGCCTGCGTTGGTTTTGGAATAAACTCCGCAGTCGAGTTGAAAGGCAAAGCCACGAGAAGGTCGGATTAGTCGAGTTCGCCGGTTCGCAATTGTGTTTGTCGAGACCCGACTAAGTTTCTCCGGCGGGATTGGCTGACCAGAATTTCTTCTGGTCAGCCTCCAGCTTCCCATCTGCAGCGCCGGCCGTCTGAGCCGCATTGCTCAGAACCGTAACTCCGAAAGAACGCGTACGTTGTTATGACAACCGGAACTATGCCCCAACTTCGCAATGAAGCAACCCTGCACGGCCAACAAACATCAACAGGTAATCGACAATGCTCTAGCCGGAAACGGAAATGAAATGGGAATACAAAATTGAAATGATCCACATCTACAGCTCCGGATCCGATCTGCTCACAAAGCGGCTTAATGAACTCGGCGCCGACCGGTGGGAAGCAGTATCCCTCATAACCAAGGCCGGAGATACAGTCGGCATCCTATTGAGACACCCAAATCCAATGTAACTCGCTATCTTCGAAGATAATTACACCGCGCCTGAGAATGACCTTATTGGACCCCATCTATTGGGACCAGCTTGGCACGTTTGCGATCCAAAGCCTTGCTGGGCTTCGGGTCGAGTAACACTGGCCGCGAAGCATTCTGTTCCGGAAGACTATCGTGCAGCACTACGTTGAGCAGTTGCCGGTTGATGTGCAGGTGGCCGTTGTACTCGATATAGCCAAGCTTTCGGAAGCGGTTCATGAAGAAGCTGACGCGGGACCGCGTAGTCCCGATCATCTCGGCTAACGTCTCCTGCGTAACGGGAGGAATCTCAGCCTTCGCTTCACCCGGTTTACCAAAGTCCGCCATTAGCAGCAGTATCCGCGCCAGGCGTCGCTCGCTGGAGTTGAAGAGCTGGTCGATCAGGTCCGCCTGAGTTCGTATGCCCCGCTTCAACATGAAATCGGTAAACACAGTCGCGAAAGCGTGTTCGTCCATTACGCGGCGCATTTCTTCCCGTGAAATCTGCAGCGCCTCGCAGTGGGTCAGAGCCGTCGCAGTCACAGTTCGACGAGCTCGTTCACTGGACAGTGCCTCTTCGCCCAGAAAATCCCCGGCAACTAAAAGCGTCACAGTAGCTTCCTTGCCCTTCTTCGAAATCACCGTCAGTTTGGCCCTGCCAGACTGAATGTAGAAAATCTCAGTCGCGAGTTCTCCCTGCACGAAAAAGTTCTGTTTGGGTTTGACGTGGATGAGCTTGCGCCCCGATCCCTCCGTCCTGAGGTATTCCCTAGCGTCAAAATCATTCATCCCTGGAGTTTCGCGCAAAATCCGCCCAATTACTGAGCCGTTCCGCTCACCTGATTCTCCGCAAGGATAACGCTCTTTCCAGCGAACCACTCTTCAACGTGAGGAATGTCGCTCGAGGCGAACGCTGCGAACTTCGTACACCGTCTCTGCTCTACAAGGCACAATGCAGCGATGCCGCCGAGGTCGCGATCAGTCGTGCAGCACAATGTTAACCAGCGAACTATTGATTCGCATCCCCGAGCAGTTGTAGTCAATGTAGCCAAGGCTGCGAAACCTGTTTAGAAAGAAACTTACACGAGATCTGGTCGTGCCGATCATATCTGCCAGCGTCTCTTGGCTGATCTTCGCGATGACCGGAGCCGGATTCGTGTTCTGTCCGAAGTTAGCCATCATCATCAACAGCCGAGCCAGGCGTTTCTCGCTGGAATTGAACAAATGATCCACCAGGTCAGCCTGCATGCGAATGTTGCGGGCAAGCAAATGCTCGCGGAACTTCTGCGCGAACCCCTGTTCGCTATGGAGCAGGCCCAGCATGGCCGTCTTATCGATGCGAACGATCACGCTGGATTGAAGGGCGCTCGCGGAAGAAAGACGAGACTGCTCGGCTGCCAAAGCTGCCTCGCCAAAGAAGCTGCCCTCGGGAAGATGGGCTATCACGGCTTCCTTCCCGCTCATCGATACCAGAGTGAGATTAACCCTGCCGCTCTGAATGTAGAAAACTGCATTCGAAGTATCCCCTTGCGAGAAGACGTACTCACCGGCCAGATATTCGCGCCGAGTCTTTCCGGGAGAGAACCTGTTCAGGAAATCCAGAATGTCAAATGCTGGCGCAGGGCGCTGCGAAACGTCAAGCCGCTTCGGAACGAGCGTCAGGTTATGATGCGCAACCGGAGGCAATGGAAAAACGCGGCCCAGTGGCATCCGGGAGACAGTTGTCGTCGTTGTAGCGAAACTAGTAGCCATGATCGTTACCTTTCAGTCTTGCAGAATCTGTGTGTGGGAGTTACTTGATGATTGCCTTTGTGACTTCGATATAACCAACTTATCGAGAATCAAAGCGAGTGAATATCAGCGAAGGCTGTTGTTGTTGTAGGTGTTTACAAATTACCTTTGTAGGGCTTTTCTTACTCCGGAAATCTGCTTCATATTCTTGCAATCGGGGCAGACGCGTCGTATGGTGGGCAGAACAGCTGCGGCTTACTATCGCTTTAACACCATGCCAAATAAATAGTTTCTCGTAGGTTTGAATCCAAACTAAGTGCGCCGGCAACTTTCAACAGAAACGTTGAAGTTTGCCGGCGAAATGAGTTATCACTAATTCAATCCACGAGTTCTTCAGGCTTCAACCTGGCAGTGGAAACATAGGATTCTGCAAGGAGCTTCCCATTCCGTTACGCGCTTGCCTCGCACCGCTGTCCATTATTTTTCGGATCGCCGGCACAAGGTCCTCTGAGGCACTGTTCTTGTTGACATAATCCGCCGCGCCAGCCCGTAAACAACCCAATGCATATTGACTCGCAGCTTGCACACTCACCATGATCACGGGCAGATGAGAGTAAGTGTGCTTTACATCCTTCAGTACTTCAAACCCGCTGCGGCCCGGCATATTAATGTCGAGCAACAACACGTCTGGTTGAGAACCGGCCAACTGAGCAAGCACTTCTTCTCCATTGGAGGCTTCGGAAAAGAATGTGCCCGAGAATGCGTCAAGCACGATCTCTCTAAGGCCACGCCGCACGTTCGCATGATCGTCTGCTATCAGGATATTCATTGGTCGATTTCGCCTTCTGGGCCACAACTTGCGACCTGAACCTACATTAAAGGGAGTGAAGGGAGTTAGATATCAGGGTAGCCTGTGATTGTTGTCGGGTTTGTCTCCTTGGTATGTCGGGTTATTCCTACAGAAGCAATTCAACCTGTTCGATCAGGCTATTCCCGCCGATCCGCCCCTCCAGTTTCCCGCGCCCGATAACCATCAGCCTCTGGGCCAGAAATGGACCTCGCTGGCCTCCCGTAGCCGTATAGCCGCGCTCTCCGGGGTAATATCGCGTTGCGGCATCCCCAGCATTTCAAAGCCCACCATGAACTTCCGCACAGTCGCCGAGCGCAGCAGCGGCGGATAGAAATGCCCGTGGAAATGCCATTCGCGATGATCGAGTCCGTCCGTCGGCGACTGGTGAAAGCCCATCGTGTAAGGAAAGCTAGTCTCAAACAGGTTGTCGAAGCGTGTTGCAATTCGATGGAGCGCATCCGCCAATCCGCCGCGCTCGTCGCTCGTGAAATCCGGCATCGCCCCGGTATGCCGCTTGCTCAACACCAAAACCTCAAACGGCCAAACCGCCCAAAACGGCACCAGCGCCGTGAAATGCTCGTTCTCAAAAACGATCCGCTCGCCCGCAGCTTGCTCCGCGGCCAGATACTCGCACAACAGGCAGCAGCCGGTGAGAGAGAGATGCTCGCGCTGCGCCTTCGTCTCGGCCGCAGGTTCGTCGGGAACAAAGCCGGTTGACCAGATCTGCCCGTGAGGATGCGGATTGCTAGCGCCCATCATGGCCCCGCGATTCTCGAAGATCTGCACGTACTTGATCCAATCGACACTGCCCAGCTCTTCATGCTGGCGGGTCCAGGCGTCCACCACCGGACGGATCTCCTCGCGCGTCATGCGTGCCAGCGTGAGCGAGTGGTCTGGATGGTAGCAAAGCACCTTGCAAATACCTCGCGCAGGCTCCGACCTCAGCAGCGGCGAATCCTGCATTTCAGCGGGCGCTGGTGAATCCGGCAGCAGGGCCGCGTAATCGTTTACAAAAGAGAAAATCCCGTCGTAAGCAGGATTCACCGCTCCACCTGCCCGCTCATTTCCGGGACACAAGTAACACTGCGGGTCATACGATACCGCGGAGGGCGCTGCCTTCTGACCCACTTCGCCCTGCCACGGTCGCTGCGTACGATGCGGCGACACCAATACCCACGACTGCCGCAGAGGATTCCAGCGCCGATGCGGTGACTGACTCTTGCTGTCCATGCTTGCTCCCGCAATCATTCTAGAGCAGGCCCACGAAGTTTCAGCCCCCGAGCCAACCTTTCCGCTGGTTTCACTCCCAAATCCCTGCCTTTTCTGCGGCCTCTGCAGCCCCAACTCGACTTTCATGGTTGCAGATCGAACGCGGGCCGCAAAGCCGCATCCATGTAAAACGGCACCGACGTATGCTCGTGAACAATCCGCCAGCCACCTCCCTGCCGCTCAAGGCAAAGCGTCTCGCGCATCCAGAAATTGACCGCTTGCTCAGCGCCTTTCTTCCTCCCGCTCATGTGCAGGAATCCGTGACAGACAGCAAAATCTCCGCTCCCGACGACCTTCAGACCGTGCGAGTCAATTTCAATCGGCGTCGCCCATGAATCGAACCAGGCTTGCTTTTCCTCGATATCGATTCCGCGATGCACCAGCGGCGGCGCCAGGTTGTAAACAGCCGTGTCCGGAGCGAACTGCGCCGCAAACAACGCTGTGTCTTTCTCGAGGTGTGCCCGGCGAAGGTTTTGAACGACAGCCAGGATTTCGGCCTCGTCGGTGGAGGTAAAAACAGGGGCATGCAACGTTGCGGTGGACATAAGGAACCTCCTTGGGGTTGGATTTCAGAACAACGACTCACGCTGTCGGAAGCAAGATTTCCGTGATCAATTTGTCTTCCGGCGTCGTGCGCGGATCGTTCGCGTAATTCTCGATGCAGAAGTCGCTTCGCAGCATTATGTCGTTCTTCGAAGCAATCTCGAAGACCCGGCCCGTGGCTGCGGGCAAATCCGAGTAAGGACCCGTCAGCACAAACTTGCTGTACTTGCCGCCTTCAAATACCTCATACTCCAGCCCCGAAGGAAGATTTACCGCCTGCTTGGCTAATACAAATCCAGCGCGATAGACATTCGGGTTCATCTTGTAGAGGCTCATATAACCGATAATCTGGTTGCTCTCGGCGAGTTGCGGAGCAAGGCTGTGCGCCGTTTGCCATGCTCCCGGAGCGATCTTCATGAAGGGTCCAGTCTTCTCGACAAACACGTAATGCGTCTCAGGCCAATCCACGATCTCGGGTTCCTCGGTGAGGTTCATACGCTCTCCTTTCAGGGTTTCGATGCGCAAGTTGCTATTCGGTACAACAAAATTACCCAACACTCGGACGAATCGCCAAGCCCGACGATCAATGCCGATGTGTTTCCGAAGCTTCGGCAGGCGTTCCATCCGACCAATGACCAACCGGCACGAAGAATATCGTTTCCGGCTCCGGCCCCTGAGGAAACTGGTCATTCAACAGCACGGGAGATCCCTCCACATTCGCTCCCCAACTCGCAGCACTCGCATTTGCAATATGAAACATCAAATGAGGGTGCCAGTGCCCCACGCCATCCCCAAGATACCCGCCCTTCGATAGCATGTACGACATCGCTCCAGCCTCTGGCAACGGAATCTGATTTTTATCCAGCGCAGCCTTCATGCTGTCCGCGATTTGCGATTTGGACAGCCCTTTCAATGCCAGCCTCGTCCTCTCAATCGTGTAAGGAAGAATCGATCGCGAGGCCTGCGGGTTATAGCAAACCGGCCCCCGCATCTTGAAATTCCAAAACTCCGGGCTCCCCATCGGAGACATCCACGACCGCTCCACAACACATGTAAATCCGTTCTTCCCTTCGCTCGCCTTCCGGTAGCCATCTCTCTCCAGAACCAGCACCTCCGCATCCTGCGATATCGCTGCCGGAGCCGCGCTTCTAGCCAACGCAATCTCCGCATCTCGATCCATCAGGTACTTCTCCACGGCAGCCATTGCCGGGTAGGTTTGCGCCGCGTCCTGTGCCTGAACAAGACACGCAGCACCCTGCAGTAGCAGGATTGTGGTTGCCACTCTAACCAATGAATTTCTGTTCATACCCGCCTCCTGGAAATTGCGTTTCGACGTTCAGGGAAATCGATCTACTGCGAAAGGTCTTCAACTTTCGGTTGCGCGAAGAGCAATTCAATATAACGGCGAAGATGATCGATGCACGCTGCGGCAATCTCGGAGCTATGCTGAGCCTTGGCAAGGATGAACGCGCCCTGAATCGTCGCCTGCGTATAAAGAGCCAGGCTCTCCGCCGTCCAATCCACCTCCATGCCGCGCTGCCGCATGGCTTCTTTGATATTCGGAACCAACGTGGCAGCGTGATCGCCGATGCTCTTGCCGCAGGCTTCGCGCAGCGCCGGATGCGTGTCGTAGACCTCCTGCACCATGGTCCCCACCAGGCAGGTAAAATCCGGCAACTCGCCCAGCAAAAGTGCCTTGCGGAAATCGACGTAAGCCAGCAGGCGATCGAGAGGATCTGTCGGTGCGTGATAAGGTGCGGTTTCGAATAGCCTGCCCGTCACCTCGCTCCAATAATCCGCCGCCGCCAGCGCCAGCGCTTCCTTGCTTTCGAAATGATGAAAAAAGCTGCCCTTGGTAAGCCCCGCCGCCTCGCAAACATCCTCAATCCGCGTTGCCGAGTACCCCTTCGCGCGGATCAAATGCAGCGCCGCGTTGAGCAGCCTGGTCTTCGATTCGTGTCTGGATTCAGTCAGATTCACAGCATACCAACCAGTTGGGAGTAAGCATGCCGAATAGTAGGTATGCTGTCAAGCCCATTCTTCTTCCCTCGCCTCCGCATTCGTCCAACCGTGCGAGTACATTCAATCCGATGAAATCCCGAGAAAGCCTCCCTGCCCGATTCTCGCCTCCTCTTGCAGGCTGCTTCGAAACTCAATGAGCGCAGACTTTGTCACAAGTCCTCCACCGCCGAAGCCAACCCGAGATCGATGAAACTGCTCCGTGCCCCGTCGGGGTACCCCCTGGGTCGGCCGTTTTTCTGGCGCAAGGGCGGGAAACCACGAACCCCAACCCGCCGTCTCTTCTTAGCGCGGCGGTGACGGTCTTCAAGGGGAAGAGAATTGCGGCGTGAGGGCGCGAAAAGGCCAGGGGCAATTCCGTGAATACGACCCCTTCGCAAGAAATGCGGTGTCCGGCGTGCCTCTAAGGATGTTCGCAATCTCCGCTCCGTACAACGAACTCGCATTCCCAACAAACCCGGCCGTCTTGGCCTTCCAAATCGACCATTGCGGATGCTGCACTTCGTATTCCAGGCAGCCCTTTAGCACAGTCACGCCTTCGCAGCGCCGATCGCGAGTCAGCCCTTCAAGCCGTAGGCTTCTCCGGCGGCGGCATCGACGCCAAAAACCGCCGCGCAAATTCGCCGCTATACTCCTCCAGCAGTTCCCTCACCCGATTCGGGTCTTCCGACTTCACGATCAGCCCAGCGTGATGGTGCTTCTTCATGCGGTAGACAATCTCCGGCGCATCGAATGCCGCGGTGTCCGGTTCGGCGGTCTGCGCCAGGCACAAAACGCTCCCGGCGTAGCTCTCAAAGGTCGGCGGCAATTCGTAGGCCTCGCCGCGCAAGTTCGCGACTTCAAGCCTGGCCCACTCGCGCCACAGGTTCACTCCAGTGGACGCCGCGACCAGGTCGGAGATAAACGCTCCCCCAACACGCGCCGCGATCTCCAGGAAGTAGAAGCGTCCATCCGCATGAGCCTTGATGTACTCCGCATGAGTAACGCCGCGCACCATGCCCAGCGCCGGGGCGAGTTTTGCGTTGAGCGCGGTAAGTTCGGACCAGTCGCTGCTCTCACGGTCAACCGTGCGGGTCGTGAACACTCCGCCTTCATGCATCACCTGCATCGGCGGGCGGCCGTACTGGTGCGCAACCGAGAAGACCACCTTGCCCTCGCTCACAACCGAGTCGACGTGAAAAATATCGCCGGGCACAAATTTCTCCATCAGGAAATAGCTTTGGCGATCCCCCAGATCGTCGAGCGCGCGCCATAGCTGTTCCGGATCTTCGATCTTGCGGATACCCAGCGCCGATGCCTCAGACCGCGGCTTAAGCAGCCAAGGCCCCGGCACATTGTCCATGTAAGCGCGCAGCTCGTCGTAGTTCAGAACCCGGCAGAACTCCGGAACCAGAAAGCCCGACTCCTGCGCGCCGATGCGCATTGCCAGCTTGTCGCGGTAGTAGGCCGAAGCCGTCGTGCCCATTCCGCGAATGCGCATATGTTCGCGGATCTGCGCGCCGGTCTCGAGATCGAACTCGTCTAGAGCGATGATCCGGTCGTAGCGCCGTCCTCGCGCCATCCACGACACAGTGTTCAATATCTGCTCGCGGCTCAAGCCGGCAGGCATGGTGGCCAACTCTTCCAGCGCCTCGCGCGGCCAGTCGGCATCCCGAAGTTTGTCCACGGTAAGCAGCGTTGGCTTCACGCCCATATCCGCGCATTGGCGCAGGAAGTCCTGCCCCTTCTCATAACTCGCAATACACAGAAACCGTTCCGTCGCGTCGATCATCGAACCCTCACTGACTGGAATCGAAGTTGCGGGATTTCCCTGGAACCTGCCTAAGAACATTATGGATTGAACAGTACAGGATTCATCCCATACATTGACAGCGGATTGAACTGTAAAGGATTCATCCCATACATTCACACCCGATTGAAGGGGACGGGATTCATCCCGTACATTAACAGCGGCTTGAAGGGAACAGGATTCATCCCACACATTAACAGCGGATTGAACGGTAAAGGATTCATCCCACACATTCACAGCGGATTGAACGGTACAGGATTCATCCCATACATTCACAGCGGATTGAAGGGTACGGGGTTCATCCCATACTTTCACAGCGGCTTGAAGGGTACGGGATTCATCCCGTACATTAACAGCGGCTTGAAGGGAACAGGATTCATCCCACACATTAACAGCGGATTGAACGGTAAAGGATTCATCCCATACTTTCACAGCGGATTGAAG
>Ga0182016_10006100_pt1 | contig 12763 bp, 10 predicted proteins | sample 712S2MmetaG_FD_120491 | JGI IMG/M metagenome (GOLD analysis project Ga0182016, IMG submission 120491) | Permafrost microbial communities from Stordalen Mire, Sweden - 712S2M metaG | ecosystem: Environmental > Terrestrial > Soil > Wetlands > Permafrost | place: Sweden: Stordalen | collected...
TCAAACAGGCGGACCGACAACTCTGGACGACGGGCAGCGCGCGGCTGGCGGTTGGTCGCATAAGGGTCACGTTTGCCATTACTCGTAATACGGCCGACATCGTTTACGGGGTGGTGCATACCGGTGATCACAATTTAAACTGCGGGGTCCGGTTTTATGAAGGCAAGGAGCAATATGAGACCCTGGTCCGGGAATGCAAGGAGGTGTTTGAACGCGCGGATTTTTCTGAAATCATCCGGGTTTTGGACCGGCATTTTGGCGAAAGCCATTATTCGCTAAAGAATCTTTTCCGCGACGAGCAAACGAAGGTGCTAAACCAGATTCTGGCCCAGACCCGGGATGATATATTTAACACTTACCGGTTGCTCACCGACCGATACGCGCCATTGACGCACTTTCTCAATGACATTCATATGCCGCCGCTCAATTCCCTTGCGCCGGCCGCCGAGTTTGTTCTCAACACTGAATTGAGAAGGCAATTCTCCAACGGCCATCCCGACGCGGAACGGTTGAAGGGCCTGGTCAATGAAGCCCGCGCCACCAATGCCGCGCTGGAGAAGGACGACCTGGCGTTCACGGCCAAAATGCATTTCGAGCGTCTGAGTGACGAATTGGCGAAAACCCCGGAAGACGCGGAGGTGCTCCAGCGGTTTTCCGACTCCACCGCGCTGCTGCCCATGCTGCCGTTTTCGGTCAATTTATGGAAACCGCAGAATGTTTATTTCCAACTCGCCGGCGCCAAGCTGCCGGAAATGAAGCGTCGCGGCGACGATCAATCCAAGGCTTGGACGGAAAAATTCCTGACGCTGGGCGAGCGGCTGGGTTTCCACGTGCAACGCTCCTGAACCATGCAAATTCCGCGGGCGACGTACCGGCTGCAGTTTAACCAGGACTTTCGCTTGGCTGATGCCCGGGCGCTGATTCCTTATTTGCACGCTCTGGGCATCTCGCACATCTACGCATCCCCCCTCTTTAAGGCCGCGCCCCACAGCCGGCATGGCTATGACGTTTGCGATTTCAACCAGATCAACCCGGAAATCGGCAGGGAATCGGATTTGGAACGGCTCGCAAAAGCCCTCCACAAAAGGAACATGGGTCTGATTCTCGATATCGTTCCCAATCACATGGGAGTGACGTCGCCCGAAAACAGGTGGTGGTGGGACGTCCTGACCCATGGCCAAAAAAGCCGGTTCGCGGCCCGTTTCGACATCAATTGGAAACCGCCCGACAGGAATTTGCGCGGTAAAGTCCTGGTTCCGATTCTGGGCGCGGAATACGAGAGCCTTTTGAACCGAGGCGAATTCCAAGTGTTGTTTGAGCAGGGGAAATTTGTTTTAGGTTACCACGAGCATCGCCTTCCGCTCGCGCGGAAAACGACCGCCAAATTGTCCGCAAATGCGTCGGCCCTGAAGCCGTTTAATGCTGATTTCAACGCATTGGATAAACTGATTCGGCAACAACATTATCATCTCACCTTTCACGAACATGGCGACAAGCATTTGAATTATCGGCGCTTTTTTGCCGTCAGTTCGCTGGCGGCGGTTTGTGTGGAAGAAAAAAAGACCTTTGCGGCCACGCATGCGTTGCTGCGCCGGTGGTTGGAAAAGGGAATTCTCGATGGTTTGCGCGTGGATCATCCCGACGGCCTGCGCGATCCAGCCGGTTATTTGGAACGGCTCCGCGCGCTGGCGCCGAAAGCGTGGATCGTCGTTGAAAAAATCCTCGAGCCGGGCGAATCCCTCCCCGGCTCGTGGCCGGTTCAAGGCACAACCGGTTACGATTTTTTGACGCGGCTGAACGCGATTTTTATTGATCCGACCGCCGAACACGCATTCACCGGTCTATATGCCTCATGGACGGGGGAGACGGCGGATTATGCGATGGTGCTTCTGGAAAAAAAACAGCGGGCGTTGAAAACCCTACTGGTTGCGGAAATGAACCGGCTCACCGGGTTGCTGGCGCGACTGGCGGCTCGGCGGGCCGTCAGCAAATGCTTTGCCCGCGCACAATTGGATGAAGCACTCGCGGGTGTCATCGCCCGTTTTCCGGTTTACCGGTCTTATTTTGCCGCCGGCGCACCGGCCAGGACGGCGGATATTGCGGTAATAAAATCAGCGGTTCATCTGGCGTGCGAAGATCACCAAGACCTGCCACCTGAAATATTTGCTTTCATCCATGGCTTGTTGTTAAAGCCCCAACGGGGCGTGGAGGCCAGGAATTTTGTCGCCCGTTTTCAGCAATTGACCGGCGCGGTAATGGCGAAGGGGGCTGAAGACACCGCGTTCTATTGTTACAACCGGTACGTGTCCCAGAACGAAGTCGGTGGCGACCCCAAAAAATTCGGAGTCCAGCCGGACGAGTTCCACCAATTTCTCCAGCGGCAAAGGGCGACCTGGCCGCATACGCAGTTGAGCACCTCCACCCACGATACGAAACGGGCGGAGGACGTGCGCGCACGGTTGAATGTGCTTTCAGAAATTCCTGATCTGTGGGCGGAAACCGTCCACCGCTGGTCGCAAGTGAATGCGAGTCATCGGGAGAATCAATTTCCAGATCCGAATGCCGAATATCTTTTTTACCAGACGCTCGTTGGCGCGTGGCCCTTGTCCGAAGACCGTGCGCAATCCTACATGCAAAAGGCATGTCGTGAAAACGGATTACACACCAGTTGGAAAAACCAGAACCAAGATTACGAAAAGGCCCTGGGTAACTTTATCTCAGAAACTTTGCGCGACCTGCGATTTGTCGAGGATTTGGAAAAGTTCATCGGCCGGATTGCGGATGCCGCGGCGATCAATTCTTTGTCGCAAACCCTGATCAAGCTCACTGCGCCTGGCGTGCCGGATATCTATCAGGGTTGCGAATTGTGGGATTTCAGCCTGGTTGACCCGGACAATCGACGGCCGGTTAATTTTGGCTTGCGCCAGAGGTTGCTTGAGGCAAGCGGACCGATTTCTGCGGAACAGGCATGGGAACGCCGATCCGAAGGTCTGCCAAAACTGTGGCTGGTCCAAAAAACCTTGAACTTGCGCGCTCAGGTTTCCAACTTTGCCAACCTTGATTATACCTCGATGCATGCCCAAGGCCCCCGAACCGATCATGTGGTCGCTTTTTCGCGGGGCGGAAAGGTCCTGACGATTGCTCCACGGTTCTGGCTAAAGTTGAACAATGACTGGCAGGATACCGGGCTGGAATTGCCGGAAGCTGACTGGCGCAATGAATTTACCGGCGAAACATTGAGCGGAAAAATCCGCATGGGAGATCTCTTTCAAAAGTTTCCCGTCGCCTTGCTGGTTCGAAAGGAGAATGACTGATGCATACATTTTGTGTCTGGGCGCCACTCCCCAAAAAGGTCGAAGTGCAGACCGGCGGCAAACTGTATCCCCTGGTTCCGGGCCTAAATGGCTGGTGGTCCGGAGTGATTCTTCCGGCCGGTCCCGGCGACGACTACGGTTTTGTGCTGGATGGCGAAGGGCCGTTTCCGGATCCGCGTTCGCCTTTCCAGCCAAAGGGTGTTCATGGATTATCGCGCCTGGTCGATCAGGAAAACCATGCCTGGACGGACGCATATTTTAAAGCGCCTCCGCTGGCCTCGGCTTTGATCTATGAACTGCACGTGGGCACGTTCACGCCGGAGGGCACCTTTTTGTCCGCGATTGAAAAGTTGGAACATCTCGTTTCGCTTGGGGTGACGCATGTGGAACTGATGCCGGTGGTGGAATTCTCCGGCCGCCGCGGTTGGGGGTATGACGGCGTGGATTTATTCGCTCCCCATCACGTTTACGGCACCCCAAACGATTTGAAAACATTGGTAAACGCGTGCCATATGCGGGGATTGGCTGTAATCCTGGACGTGGTTTACAACCATCTCGGCCCGTCCGGGAATTATTTGGGAAAGTTTGGTCCGTATTTCACAAAAAAATTCTCCACGTTTTGGGGCGAGGGCATCAATTTTGACGGTCCTGAGAGCGTCGAAGTGCGCCGTTTTTTTTGTGACAATGCCCTCATGTGGCTGCGCGATTTTCATTTTGACGGCCTGCGGCTGGATGCCGTGCACGGAATGATTGACACGTCGGCGGTGCACATTCTCGAACAGCTGAAGAGCGAGGTGGAAGATCTTTCCATGCTCTTAGGCCGGCACCTGGTATTGATCCCCGAGAGTGATTTGAACGATCCGCGCTTGTTGTGGAATCGCGAACGCGGCGGCTATCAGCTGGACGCGCAGTGGAGCGACGACTTTCACCATGCCCTGCATGCAGTATTGACGGGGGAGAACGAGGGTTACTATTCGGATTTTGGCGAATTGGATGAGCTGGCCAAGGCATTGCGTTGCGCCTATGTGTACGATGGCGGTTATTCCGCGCATCGTCGACGCAGCCATGGGCGGCCGGCGACCGGATTAAATGGCCAACGGTTTCTGGGTTATTTGCAAAACCACGATCAGGTTGGCAACCGGGCGAGAGGCGATCGCAGCAGCCAGTTGATGAGTCTCGGCCGGCTGAAGATCGGGGCGGCTTTGGTGTTGACCTCGCCATTTATCCCGATGCTGTTTCAAGGTGAGGAATGGGGCGCGTCCACGCCCTTCTTTTACTTTACAGATTATCAGGAACCCGAACTGGCAAATGCAGTCCGCGAAGGCCGTTGCCGGGAATTTGCGGCGTTTGGATGGAAGCCGGAGGACACTGCCGATCCCCAAGCCCGCGACACATTTGTGCGATCGATTTTAAACTGGCTTGAGCCAATGGGCGCCCCGCATGCGGAAATCCTGGACTGGCACAAGCGTCTAATCCAACTGCGCCGCAGCGAACCGTCCCTGACGGATGGCGAGCTCAAAGCCGTGCATGCTCAATATGACAAAGAAAAACGATGGCTCATCATCGAGCGCGGCAATGTAACCGTGGCCTGCAATTTCATGGGTGTTCATCAAACCTTGCCGGCCAGCGGCACACATCATCATTTGCTGCTGGCTTCCGACCGCGCCATTAATCTCTCCGCGAATAAGGTTGTTATGCCGCCGGAGTCGGTCGTGATATTCACCCGGGGCGAATAGTTTTAAGTCAACGATGACCTGACGGCGATGGCCGTCAGTGCGCCATTCCGGTCGAGCCAAATAAAAAAGCCGGAATACTCGTATTCCGGCTTATGGGGAGTGGGTGCTTTTAGCGGAAGCACCGGCAAGATTGTTTGCCTATCCGGCATGGTGCATGCCGTCTGTCACGCCGCCTCGGTGGCGGCGGATTCGTTGCATTGAGTTTGGGCCAGGTTGGTCAATTTTTCGTCCGCGGCCTTTTCCTCGTCCAAGATTTGGTCGATCAACTCAGCGGCGGTGTCCTTTTGGAGATGTCGTGCCCATTCCCGAAGAGTGCCGTAGGACGCAATCTCGTAGTGCTCGGCTTTCTGTGCCGCATAAATGAGGGCCGCATTGATCGTGGGGGATTTTTTGTTGTCGGCAGCGATTTCATCGGCCTCCTGAATAATGCCGAGGATTGCCTGGCATTTTTTGCTGAAGGGTCGTGCGCCGAACTGTTCAAAGACCAGTTCCAGCTTACGAATGTGGCCCTCGGTCTCTTCCAAATGCGTTTCAAACGCGGCGCGAAGATCCTCGTGGGTAGCCGCCTGGGCCATCTCCGGAAGCGCCTTCAAAAGTTGGTTTTCCGCGTAGTACATGTCGGCCAGTGAATCCAAAAAGAGTTCTTCCAATGTCTTCATAATATTCCTTTCGGTGTTGGTTTTATTGTTGCCCCGCACAGCGTCTTAGCTCCGCTATCCTTTAGCAACGAATGTGCCACTGAGTTAAGTTGCGAAATCCGCAGTTTTTCCCTGGTTTGGAATGAATCAGCGGCTTGTTTTGTTCGGCTCGCATGCATTCCGCATAAATCGGAGGACTTCGGCGGTGCGATTTGCAATTTAACTCACGAGTCCGAAATGACGGGTTTGATTACCAAAAGCGGGCAAAATCCGGTCGCGGGACACTGTCTTCCCTGGTTGAAGCATCCGTTCGTTGGGGTGTGAGGCAAGCTGCGAAAGTGCGTTAAACTGGTCCATGTCCGCCGAACAAAAGGCGGACATGACAAGCGTCAGCAAAGTGAAGAGAATTCCTTTCAGGACAACTTTTTGCCGTGTCGATCCGCCGGCGGTGACGGGCTTCAGGCGACCGCCAAAAGTCATACCGATATTTCGAGCCGCAGCAAACAACTCCATCCCCCGTTTCCCGGCCCGGATGGCTTCGCACTGCGGCGCTACACTAAAAGGTTATCCTGAATCCGGCCCTGGCCTCCGCGTAGTTTTCACTCTGGTCGGCGATGACATAACGGCCATCCAAGAACACCCCCAATTGTCGGGTGAAGCGAAATTCAAGTCCGGCACCCGCCTGTCCAAACGACTGACGAAAGTCCTCAAATTGATAACCGCCGCCACCGAAGGCATAAGGCGCGAGGCCGGTATTGAAGATAGGAATGCGCACGAACACATTGCCGTCGGCGCTGTCAATGAATCGATGACTCCTGTCCTCCGCATCAAATTCCCCGCCGACACCGACATAGCGGCAAAAAAAGTAGGTGAGTCCGCCGCCGCCACCCCACAGAGAGTGGTGCCTGAATCTATCTCCAGATATATGCTCCAGGGTATCTTTCGCCAGCGAGCCGCTGCCAAACAGGTCCAAATCGAGTTCTTGTGAACGGTAAAGCGGTGGATAATCGACGGAGGTATCGTCCCGGGTTGCGGTGGGAGGCTGGGTGGTGGTGTTTATGGTTGTGGAATCCTGAGCCTTGGCGCAATTACACGCGCTTAAAGTCCCGAGGATTGAAGAGGCGACCAAATATCTTAGCATTTTCATAGTATTATTGTTTTCCATGGCACAGAGCGAGGCAAGCATCACCTGTGCCATGAAAAAACGGCCTTAAAACGCTTCACAGGCGATATGTGAAATTGCAGGTCGCATGGTGCATCATGCATTATCTCCGGGTCATAACGTCTCCGCTTTGGCCGCCCCGGACGGCCCTTTCGTTGTGCCGCCGGGAAACGGCGGGCGAAGGTATTGCTGGCGCGGACCATAGGCGGCAGAACGGCAGGTTCACGCGCAGGCATTTTGGTTTTACCTGGTTTTACCATGAAGCCACTGCCGATTACGGGGGGAAAAGCACGACATGACCACGGCTTTGGTTTTACCTGGTTTGACCGGACGAACACCGGGCAGGCAGCAAATAAGCGGGCCGGGACGGACTGGCCTATTTTGAGAAGGGGTTGAATTTGGAAGAATTGTGTCATTCGAAAGTTGATGCGGTGAAACTTTATCCACACGAATCGACAATGGCGTGCGGATGCCGATGCGGAATACGGGATGCCTGCTGCGGCGCGGCGGCAACTTTAATCGCAATTTATTGTTTAGTCTTCAATTTAGTCATCATTCACGATGGATACAAAAGTAACCGAGAAATGCACTGAGTCAACAACAAATTTGCGCACCTCATTTTGGTTCAGGCCTGGCGGCTTAACGGATTTTTACCCTGGCATTGGCCACCGAAGCATGGCTGGAACAAGGACGACCGGGGGACCGGCTTCAATTCACGGTGGCCTCGGGATTTGCGTCGCGACCATTGGGGGTACGGTCGAGGAAGTCTTAACGCGTGGGCGCAACCACATGAACCAGTTTCGGCCTAGTGACGGCCGGGCGACGCATTTCCAATTTTAAACCGGGGTAATACTGGCGTTTAAACTGTTCCAGTTTCACCGGCGCGCGACTATTAATGGACTGGTAAAGGCGGTGGATGATATGAACATCCCGCAAGCCTTCCATGCCGGACGGTTCCGGTTTACAATTTTTGAGAATGCAGTCGGAAAAATAAATTAATTCCGGGGCAAACTGGTCCCGGAGGGGGAAAGAATTCCGCCGCGTCCGACCGTCCACCGTCCACTCCATCGTTACGGGCAGGGAGTAATCGAATGCCTGCGATGCGCGCAACTTCCCCTTTGTTCCAATGACCTCAAAATCCGCCGTTTGGGCAGCGCCAAAGCTGGTGGTAAAACTCGCCAGGCGGTCGCTCGGAAAGCGCAACAAGGCGCTCGTCATTTCCTCGACCTTATCAAACCGGTCATCGTTGCCCGCGGCGGACAGGCAAAATCCCTCCACCGGTTCGTCGGCGAACAAACAGCGTGCCGCATTGATGCAATAAATGCCGATATCATAGAGCGTGCCGGCGCCATGCGCGGCCTCGGTGCGAATATCGCCCTTTCGGACCTGTTGTGTAAACAAGGAATTGAAAATGCGCGGCTCTCCAATTTTGCCGGACCGTACCATTTCCAAGACTTCCAGATTTCCGCGTTCAAAATGAAGCCGGTAGGCCGTCATCAGCTTTACCTCGTTCTCGGCACACACCCGAATGATGTGCTCGCATTCCGCTTCCGTAACCGCCAGAGGTTTCTCGCAGAGCACGTTAATGCCGGACTCGGCCGCCCTTACGCAGTAATTCCGGTGGAGGTGGTTGGGCAGCGCGATATACACGGCATCGACTTCGCCGGAACGGAGGCAGCGCTCATAATCGTCGTAGGCGAAACAATGTTTCACATTGTATTCCTGGGCCAGCGCACGGAGTTTCACGGGATCGTCCGAGACCAATGAGGTTAGTTCCGAGTTTTCCGAGGCATGCCGGAAGGCAGGCAAAATGGCATTTTGGGCAATATGCCCGAGCCCCACCACGGCATAGCGAATTTTACGCGACAAACCGTTGGCGCGGCGGTGGCGGGTGTTCGTGTTCGGCAGTTCCTTCATAGTCAGGATAATTCGGATGAGTGTGCGCTGGCAAATTGAATTTTCAGAGGTTTGGGTTTAATACAGCCTGATCGAGGGCGATTTACGTTCGCGCGCAGCGCCGCGGGCCTGTTCAATTGCCCGCCTTAAGAATAGTGAAATGGCTGCACTCGGGGGGCCATTTTCCGCAACCTGATCAAACTTGCCGGCAAGACTGTTCGAATGGCGCGGTCGCCGGTTAGCTGGACGGGTAAAATACGAAGTAGCGAGTAGAATCGAAGCACTCAGAGGCATCAGAGCCGGCACAGCGTGGCTGGTTGCGAGATGAGAAACAAATGCGCTGATAAATGTGAAGGTAAATCCCGCATAGGCCCATTCCTTCAGGATGGGAAAACCCGGCGACACCAAGGCGATGACGCCCAATATCTTGAAAATCCCCAGCAGGTTTGGAAAATAACCTGGATACACGAGGCTGGTGAAGGTCGCCATCATTTTAGGCTGATGGTCCAAGCAGGCAACGGCGCCAAATAGCATGCAGGCTGAGATTAGAACCGTGCTGATCCAATAAATAAAATTTTTCATAGCGTGGACTTTTAGCTGGCGGCATGCCAGCCGGAATTGGATGGGCTACGCATTGACCAATGCATTTTCCCCGCGCATGATCTGATTAGAAACGCGGCCTTCGCTGAAAACCAAATAGCCATGGGGGATAAGTTTTTATTGATCGCGATGGGCGGCAGTGCGGTGGAGAGACAAACCATGAAACCGGCCTGAAGGCGGCAGTGCCAGGCACATCCATCATGCAATACGCCGGAATGCTTTCGCGTTTTTTGCAATACCCTGAGATCCGTTTTCTTGAAAAGCCGCTGGGTATCGGCTTTGGCATTCAAATAGCTAAGAATTGGTCCCAAACAGCAGTGGCGAAACAAAATAATAAACCAATCTATGAATCCGATATTTCTAGGCTGCATCTTGGGGATATTCCTGGTGGCATGCGCGGGAGAGGCCAATGCGCAAATGACCAACGACAATAGCCGTGGGACCCTTTCCGAGAAAGACTTTAAATTCGTGAAGGCAGCGGCACAGGGCGGCCAAGCGGAAGTCATACTTGGGCAGATTGCGGAGCAAAATGCCCAGGATCCTTCAGTTCGGGACTTTGGATTAAAAATGGCCAGGGACCACCAAGCGGCCGACCAGGAATTGAGCCGGATTATCAGTCAGAAAAGCGCGAGTGTTTCGGATGAGTCCGGCATGATGGACGCGCACATGATCAAACATCTTCAGAATTTAAAGGGCGCTGATTTTGATGCAGCTTACATCAAGCATATGGTGCGGGATCACAAGCAGACCATCAGGGAGTTCCAAAAAGAAGCAGATAACGGCGATGACGCGGATTTAAGGAATTTTGCCAGCAAGACGCTTACCACCTTGCGGGAACATTTACGGCTGGCGCAGGACGTTGAATCCAAATTGTCCTCGTCAGCATTGAAATAACCAGTGCTCAGCGATCGGTCGTCAAAGTTTTAATAATTCATTAATCAAACCAAAGGTTGTCATATGTCATCACATTCAAACATCTCCAGGCCGCAGCAAATTAAACCCAAGCAATCACCAAAGGCGGAAAGACAACGCTACCTCCGGGAATTGGAGGATGAGCGTGGCTGGGCCGGCCAGCATGGTCAACATCCGGAGAATGAGGCGGAGACAAATTTCAGGTCGGACGAGTCAAAGCACAATTCTCCATCTGAATGACGGACGCGAAATCGAAGCGAATCCTTAAGACGCAGCCAACAAACCAAACAACCAAAATCATATGTCTAAAACATCGGTCATTTGTATTGCAAAAACTGAACTTCAAGCCTCTGGCATAGTTGAGGAACTTAACATGGAGGGTTTCTCCGGCAACGATATTTCCGTCTTGTTCCCGGACAAGCGCGGCACCAAGGACTTCGCACACGAACAGCACACCAAGGCGCCGGAAGGCGCCACGACGGGTGGCGTCACGGGAGGTGTTCTGGGCGGGGCGCTTGGCCTGCTGGTCGGCATTGGGGCGCTAACCATTCCCGGCGTTGGCCCCTTTATCGCAGCTGGACCCATCATGGCGGCTCTGGGCGGCGCGGCCGTGGGCGGTGCGGTCGGCGGCATAACCGGAGCCCTCATTGGCCTGGGTATTCCGGAATATGAAGCCAAGCGGTACGAGGGAAAAATAAAGGACGGCAATATTTTGATCTCGGTTCACACTGAGGACTCGGAGGAAATCAGCCGTGCGAAGAAAATTTTTTCGGATGCGGGCGCGGATGACATTTCCAGCACCGGGGAGGCAACCGCTCCCAAGGGCAAATACGCTGCCCATTCACGCCACATTTGATTCCGTTTCTGGAACAACATGAGATCCTGAGCACCCGCCTTTGGCAATACTGATGGGTGGGTGGTGGCGGTGACGCCCCGTGCGGTGGAGCGGGGCGCTCATTTGTCCGAAAAGGTGCCAACAATGCTGATAACCATTGTAATTGGCTTTTGGCCGCTTTTGTTGGAGGCAGCACGCCTTGGCGTGGACCAGGTTGGCTGTCAGGGGCTTAAGTTAAACCCGCTGGCTTTCCGATCAGGGGCCGATCGCAAGTCCGGTTATTAAAATCATTGCCATAAGCCGAATCAGCCACCACTGGCAAACGGGGAACCTCCCACGACAACACTTGGTTGATCAATTCCAGGGCCAGTTCGTTCTTGCTCCGATAGCTGAGGCCATCGGGAATCTTGCCCTCGGCCCGCCGTTCCGGGGTGGCCAACCAGGATTGAGGCAGATAAAGCCGCCACGCTAACGGACAACTCGCCGCGCAGGTGCTCCAATGTAGACTGACGGCCACCTGGCAATTGGCGACTTTGCCCAAAGCGCCGCAATACTGTCGAGCGACTCCCACGGAAGCGTCTCCCGCCTTGGGGAAAGAAGTTTCGTCAATCATCCACACTTCTGGCTCGGCCAACAAATCCACCACCTTCTCCGCCAGTTTCTGCTGGATCTGCTCCACGGCCCAGGGGCTTTGACCGACAAACTGGCGCAAGGATTGAACATCGGCCCCTTTAATTCGCCCGGCCAATGGTTCAATTGAACTTGCGCGCCCCCTCCATGCGCAACCCCTGCAAATAAACCTTGGCCCAATGATGGCGCTCACTGCGACCGAGCGAAGCGGTTATATCAGCCAGAAACCGGTCCAGCCTTCCATCTAACGCGGCAACTTCTTTGGGCGTCACAAACCGACACTAACAAACCCGCCAACCCTGTCAATATACTTAACTTAGTATTATTAGGTCGTAACTTTCCCTTAATGCTTCAACGATTAGTTTGTCCAATTCGGGATCGTTGAAGGATATCCAACAGTCGGACGGTAGTGGATTTGTGTTTTCGTTCGAGCCCAAGCAGGCATAGCTTCGTTCGACGGTCACGTTTTATTTTGTTCAATTCGGCTGGCGTCCATCCCATAAAGGTCAACGCATCGGGACAAGCATGTTGGACCATTGTCAAAGCGGGTCGCCTGATTCTCAGTGGTGAAGGTTCCTGGCAATCTCCTCGATCATTTTGGCGTTGAAAGCCGGCAGGTCGTCCGGTGACCGGCTGGTCACAATACCGTTATCCACGACCACTTCCTGGTCCACCCATTCGGCACCGGCATTCATCAAATCCGTTTTAATACTCGCGTATGAAGTAAGCTTGCGGCCACGCACAACGTCCGCTTCAATCAGCAGTTGCGGACCATGGCAGATCGCCGCGATGGTTTTGCCAGCGGCATAGAAGTTTTTGACAAAATCCACGGCGGCCGGTTCACGGCGCAAATGGTCGGGGTTAAGCACCCCGCCGGGAAGAACCAAGGCGTCAAAATTCTCCGGGTCCGCCTCATCCAAGGGCACGTCCACCTTAATGAATTTTCCCCAATCAGCATGCTTCCATCCCTTGATTTTATCTTCCGTGGGCGAGATTACTTTCACGTCAGCGTTGGCGCTCTTCAAGGCCTCCAAGGGCGA
>Ga0182016_10006103_pt1 | contig 12761 bp, 15 predicted proteins | sample 712S2MmetaG_FD_120491 | JGI IMG/M metagenome (GOLD analysis project Ga0182016, IMG submission 120491) | Permafrost microbial communities from Stordalen Mire, Sweden - 712S2M metaG | ecosystem: Environmental > Terrestrial > Soil > Wetlands > Permafrost | place: Sweden: Stordalen | collected...
CGCCACGTATCGTGAAGCTTATGTGCAGTTCTCTCCGTATCGTAGCAAGGAAGAAATTGTTATTAGATAAATGAGAACGCTTTTGCCAGGCTCAAAATTCCTCCGAGCAGGCAGAGCGAGTATATGACAACCCACGCCGCTCCTTTGTCTTTCATTGCGCGAAGGCCCCAGATGCCAAAGCCGCACGACACAGTACCAGTAATCAGGCTCACTCCAGATGGGCTGACTCCGAGTGCTCGTAACCATCGCGGGATGCGCTGGTCAACAAACCGCACGCAGACGTAAATAAGAATAAAGGCCGCGGTCAAGGTGGCATAGGCGAGAGGTATGTGCTCACTCCACCACTTCGCTCGTTTCTTTCTCGCCAGCTTCGCGGCTCTGAATGATGCGTCCGTCATTTCCTCACCGGTGTGTACTGCCGTCCATGATTCTAGCAACAGCACTGATTTAGAGATCGACAAATCGCCTTCTATCCAACCACCTCTTCCGTCCGATTACGGCTTCTCTTCCAGCAGCCCGCGATATAGCTCTTCATACTGCGGAATGATCTTCGTGGTGCAGAAACGGGCTATTGCCGTTGCGCGTGCGGCCTTGCGCATCTTTGCCAGCAATGCGTCGTCGGTCAACACTTCGAGTGCGCGAGCGGCCGTCGCTTCCACGTCGCCCGCTGGGCACAGGAAGCCATCTACTCCGTCTTCGATTACCTCAGGCAGTCCACCCACGCGCGATGCCACCGGCACCACCTCGCAGGCCATCGCCTCCAACGCCGCTAAGCCGAACGACTCCATCTCGCTGGGCAGCAGCATCACGTCGGCCAACGGCAGCTTTTCGTAGACTCTGTCCTGCTTGCCAAGGAAGCTAATCTGCTTGTGAATGCCAAGCTCGCAGGCCAGCCGCTCGGCTGCCCGGCGGTCCGGACCATCGCCAATCATCAGCAGCCGCGCCGGAATCTTCTGCTGCACCAGGTCGAAGATCTTCACCACGTCCGTCACCCTTTTCACCGGACGAAAGTTGGACAGGTGCACCAGCAGCCGCTCATCGTCCCGGGCGTATTGCGCCCGCCGCGACGCGGACTGCTCATCGCGCCGGTAGAGGTCGCAGTTCACAAAGTTGTAAATCACGTGGATCGGCTTGCTGATCTCGAAGCTCTCAAGGGTCGAGCGCTTCAGGTCTTCGGAGATCGCCGTCACCGCGTCGCTCTGCTCAATTGAAAATCGCGTAATCGGCAGATACGAGCGGTCCAGCCCCACCAGCGTGATGTCGGTGCCGTGCAAGGTGGTCACATAGGGAAGCCGCCGCGGTTGCCGCGTGTGGTCATGGCAGAGCATCTGCCGCGCCAGCATCGCGCTCACCGAGTGCGGAATCGCGTAATGAACATGCAGCAGATCCAGATCGTACAGCTCCGCCACCTCGGCCATCCGCGTCGCCAGCGCCAGGTCATACGGCGGGTACTCAAATAGCGGATACTGCGACACCTCGACTTCGTGGAAGTGAATCCGCGGATGCGGTTCGGTCAGCCGAATGGGCTGCGAGTAGGAGATGAAATGGATATCGTGGCCGCGGCTGGCCAGCTCGATGCCGAGCTCGGTGGCCACCACGCCGCTGCCGCCATAGGTGGGATAACAGGTGATGCCGATCCTCATATCGCTCCCCGCGATTTGCTGCCGCGAACGGCAGCGCCGTTCACCGCTCCATTCCGCTCCATTTAACGCTTTCTGGTCCATTGTTTAACCAATACTGTTTAACCAATATTGTCTAACCGCGATTGCTCAAGCACTACCGCCCGACTAGAAGTTCACGGCCCCGGCCGGCCGCTCGCCGGTCGCGTCAAAGGCCGCCAGCTCCGCTCCGTACTGCTCCAGTAATTCCTGCTGGGTGATGGACTGCAATGCTCGCATCTCCACCTCACGCGAGGCGCGCAGCTTGGTATGTACGGCAGCCAGTCCACTGTCGTTGTATCCGGGATGGCAAACCAGTTCCCATGTGCCCGACGGCATCCTCTGCAGCATGGCGCGCAGCCGGGCCTCGTTCATAATGCCGGTGCTGGCCACGCCCAGGCTGCCGTCCGTGGTTGCAATGCCTGCCTCCCGCACCGCCTGCAGCCAGCGCCCACGCAGCAGCCCACGCAATACGGTGGTTTGGGCCTTACGCAGCAGCAGGCGGCGGCTGCGCCGTGCCGCGCTAAAGGTCACCACTCCCGGAGCCTCAAAAGGATTGCGCACCGCAGTCACGCCGTGCGCCGCGGCTGCCCGCAACAGGGGCCGCAGAATCGAGGGAAACATATGGACATGCTTGTGCGAGTCGAAGTGCGAGAGGCGCACGCCAAACTCCTGCAGCCGCCCCATCTGGGCCGCGGCTTCAGCCTCGATCTCGGCCGGGTCCAGCTGTCCCAGCGCCATCGCCCGCAGCAGGCTGCCCAGCGTCGGACGGAATCGGCTACGTACCGGTCCCATCAGGGAGCGAACCTTGTGTACCGGCAGCACCGGCTCTCCGTCCAACAGCAGTACGTGACAGCCCACGCTCAGCCCCGGCATCTGCCGCGCCAGCTCCACTGCCTCTTCCACGCACGAGCCCGTCGCCATCAGCGTCGTCGAGCTGACAATGCCTCCCCGATGACAGGCGGCAATGGCGCTGTTGACTCCACTGGTCAAGCCGAAATCATCAGCATTCACAATCAACCGTTTCAGGGGACGCACCATGGGAAAAGTGTAGCAGGAGGAAGCTCGGCAGGAGGAAAAACGAGGTGTGCACACTGGTTTCAAGGTTTCACTTCGAAACTGTGAAACCTCCAAACTGTGAAACCGTGAAACCTTGAAACTGCGAAACCTTGAAATATTGAGCTCAGGCAGAACGCAATGTTTCCTGTTCGCCGGCCCGCGCAGCCGCGCCTTCACCTTCGCGCTCACGCTCTCCTTCGCCGATGTAGCGCTTCACCGCATCCAGCAGGGCAGGGAACAGCTCGTGTTTTTCCAGCCAGAGGTCGACCTCGGGACAGCCTTCCTGGGGAGCAAAGCCGCTCACCATAATCACCGGAAGCTGCGGCCTTCTTTGCCGAATCTCCCGCGCCAACTCCAGCCCGTTCATCCCATTCATCCTGTAGTCGGTCACCAGCAGATCGAACTGCTCGCGCTCGAATTTGGCCAGCGCATCGCCGGCCGTGTAGGCATACTCGGCGCGATAACCCTGCATCTCCAGAATCTGGCAGCTCAGGCGCGCCAGCACTTCGTGATCATCTACGAATAGAATTGCTTTCATGGTTCCCCTGCGGATCGTTCGGAGCTGGTGAACTACAAAGAGGTGAAAATGGGTCTCAGGTGTGATGCCGGGCAAGGTGCTCGGGATGTCCTGGTGGATCGCTCGATTCCCGTAAACCTCCGGGTGCGGCATCCGCGTACACTCGATTTCCACAATCAGGTTTGACCGCGGCGCCTACTCTTCCATATACTCGATTTGCGAGTTGGTTCCAAAGAGGCCGCCCCCATTCGCCGCCTGACAATCGGCTATGGGAGCACCGTAAGGGCGGTTAGCTCAGTTGGTTAGAGCGCCTGCCTTACAAGCAGGATGTCGGGGGTTCGAGTCCCTCACTGCCCACCACTCCTGAAAGCCTCGTGGAATGCTTCGACGGCCCTCATGGGTCGGGATGGTGTCCGCGTAGTTACGCGGGGTCGTAGTTCAGTTGGTTAGAACGCCGCCCTGTCACGGCGGAGGCCGCGAGTTCGAGTCTCGTCGACCCCGCCATTAAGATTCGGTTTGTCGCGAGTCTAAATGGTACTGTTTGGGTAGGTGACACTACCCGGTGTGCAAGCCGATGTCCGATCCGGAGTAAAACAAGCCCACCGCAAAGTGGGCTTTTGTTTATGGAATGAACGGCCTGCTGTTTTGATGTCGAGTGTTGATGGACCTGACTCGATTTTCGTTCTAAAATTCTGCCGTCGAGTGACTCGTCAAGCTGGCCGATTTTGTCATTTCGCCGGCCTATTCTCTGCGAACCCAAGGACGAACCGCCAGATTCTCAATAACCATCCCTTTTGCCAAGGGGATGGTGTGACACCTAAACCAAAAACTCTGTTGACAGATGTTTTCATTTGTTGATATTTTATCAATAAATGAATGGAGATAGGCATTTCAATAAACAGTTCCTGTGTGCCTGTCTGGACCAGGATCACTACCGATTTCAGCCCAGTACTTGGAAGCAACTCCTGGAACTGCAGATTAGTTTGAACGATACCCTGCATGTTCTTCGGCATGGGAGCATCGACGAGGAACCGGAGTTTGATGCGACCCTCGGACATTGGCGCTTTACCGCCCACGGCAAATCCGTTGACGAAAAGGAATTAACAATTACATTCGCCTTTGTCGAGACCGAAGGCGTGTTGATTCTCACCATTGCTGAATGAAGTCCGAAAAGAAAGGTAGGTGCGGAATGCGCTGCGGATGCGGAGAGCAAACCACGGTCATCCGTGGAGATTACCTCTTTGTTGAAAGTGGCCTGAGCAACGTGACTCTGCACGGGGTGGAACTGCTCAAGTGCGACGAGTGCGGAAGTTTGACGCCGGTCCTTTCTGAGATCAACAAATTGATGCAGGTAATTGCCGAGGCTCTTGTGCTGAAACCTTCCCAGTTGACCGGCAAAGAGGTTCGCTATTTGCGTAAGTACATAGGCTTCACCGGAGAGCAATTCGGCAAGAAACTGGGACTGACAAAAGAGCACGTCTCACGCATGGAAAATGAGAAATATCCGGTGGGCACGCAGACCGATCGATTGATACGTTATGTTGCTATTTCCGCCAGCTCTAATCTTGAGAGTCAAATGGAGCGGCTCTTCGACCGCCTCGAAGCCATTAAGGACGAGAAGCTTCAAGCGCGCATTGAAATCAACCCTGCGACCGGTTCCGTCGAGTACGCCGCGGCGTAGCCCTGAATTGATCTGTCCGCTGTGCTCGATCGCACGATTGTTCGAGAGCGTCAGAACCGAGTGCCAAACGTAGTGCAGACTGCTCCTTCAATGCTAGCGAACGAGAGCGAGAGCGATGGCGAAGCGGGTATTCGTAGTGGATGATGAGGAATGTATAGCCGACACGCTGGTGATCATACTCCGCCAATCGGGGTATGAGGCGACTGCGTTCTACGACGCCGAAAGCGCGTTGGAAGGAATCGAAGCTGTCCTCCCTGAACTCGTTATCAGCGATGTTGTGATGCCCGGAATGAATGGCGTGGAGATGGCTGTGCAGATCAAGGAGCGCCACCCGGAATGTAAAATTCTGCTGTTTTCAGGGAACGCTGCCATGGCGGACATGCTGGCCTTTGCGCGACGGCAGGGGCACGATTTCGAACTGCTGACGAAGCCTGTCCACCCGGCCGACTTGTTGGCCAAGTTAGCGACCAATCTCCGAGCTGAACGACCCACCCCGTCACAGTGACCGAAGTGCGGAGCGCTGACGTTCCCCCCTTTCTCCCGCCTACTGCTTTGTCTTGTCCTGAACCTTATCGGCAGCGTCGCTTGTCTTCTCGGCGGACTTATTAACGGCCTTCTTGGTTCCTTTCTTCGTTGCATTGGCCGCCTTTTTCGTGCCCTTCGCCGTGCCGCTAGCAGCACTCTGAGCAGCGCTCTTCGTGTCACTACCGGCGTCTTTCATGTCCTGCTTGGCGCCGCTCTGGCTATCCTGCGCAACGGCGAACATGCCCATACCCAGCAAAAGCGCAAGCGAGGTCGTTCTCAAGATGTTCATCGGTCTCCTTTGTCGTTTCTTTTGACTCCCGATTGGACGCAGGCCGCGCTCGAAATGGATGCCCAAGTCCTCCCGTTACGTGCCTTCAAATACGATGCTAGCGTGACAGTAGGCTGATGCCCCGCACAGGGGTTGCCGTTGCCGATCCTACTGGAAGGCCGGGCCGCCGCCTCGAATGCCGAGCTTCTGGCAAAACGTGAAATGCCAATGCCGTGGTTGCAAAACGTGGTTGCAAAAGTTGAAGCTTGATCCCTTTGCGCATCAATTATGATCGAAAGTGGCTTCTAGGAGTTCAAACGATGGAAGGTCCATTGCCCCGCGCGACTCATGAGAATCCGACGCAACACAACATTGAAGCAATCGCCAAGTTGGAAAACGACGCGCTTAGTCGCAGGACTCTCACGGAGCGAGTCAGCGACGTGATCATGAAAACTGTCGGCAATATTGGATTTCTGCTTGCCCAACTGATTCTGATCTCCGGTTGGAGCCTGGTGAATCTACGTCTGATACCCGGACTCAAACCATTCGATCCGTTTCCTTTCGGCATCCTGGCTCTCGTCGTCTCTTCCGAAAGCGTTTTCCTGACGATCTTCGTGTTGATCAGTCAAGGTCGAATGTCCCGTCAATCAGAACGCCGCTCGCACCTTGATCTTCAAGTTGGCATGCTTTCTGAACAGGAGTTGACGACCATTCTTGGGATGGTACAGAAGCTATGCCAGCACATGGGGGTGAACGTAGACTCCTCTAAGCAAGAGGTTCAGTCATTCAGTAAAACCACTGACGTTCACAAACTGGCCAGTGAACTCGACCAAAAGCTTCCCGAGAAATAAACCATCTAACCACCATGTGTAACGAGAGGCCACGATTACGCCGTCTTGACCCCTGTTCTGACATTCGGATAAAGTCAGTTCACACAAATACGGTGAGAAATAGCAGAAATGAAATCCACAAAATCTTATCTGGCGCTCAAGGCGGCGGCATCTTTGCTCATTCTGTTATTTGCCGCGGAGGTGGGCGTCAGGTTGAGCGGAATCGCCGACTTCCCTATCTACTCGTCAGACGATCAAATCGGTTACTGCCTGCGGCCAAACCAGTCTGGAAAGTTTCTTAATCGGAATCATTGGTTTGTGAATGACCGGGGGATGGCTACGGCGGCCCCGTGGAATCCGGCGGGCCATCGCAACATCCTGATACTCGGCAACAGCATTGTCTATGGCGGAAACCCTTACGATCAAAAGGACAAGCTGGCTCCAACCATGCAACGGGAGTTAGCCGCTGGCGACATCCTGTGGCCAATCGCCGCGGGGGGCTGGACGAATGTCAACGAAGTGGCTTATCTGGAGCGTAATCCAGATGTGGTGCAGTCGGCCAATTTCTTCGTTTGGGAATACATGGTTGGAGGACTAGGCGGCCTCGCCCGATGGCACAATGAATACGGTTTTCCCCGAACTCATCCGCTGTGGGCGACCGGGTTTGTGTGCCGGCGTTATGTTCTTCCGCAGTTCATAAATATCGATATGAATGAACTGCCCCCAACGGGAGCGCCCATGGCCTCCAACTCGCAAAGGTTCGAAGCTGCTATCGGCAAACTGAACACCGCCATAGGAAGCACGACGCCGGGAATCCTGTTTCTCTTTCCAGGAGAGGGACAGTTCCTTGCAGCCAGGCGCGGCGAGGAATGGTTGCCGGAGCGCGCCGAGGTGGAAAGAATCGCACGTCGCTATGGCCTCAAACTGGTGGACGTCTCGCGCTCTCCTGAATGGCACGAAGGTCTGTACCGCGATGGAACCCATCCGACGGTGGAGGGCAACAAAGTTTTGGCGCGGATTCTCACCTCGGCCATAAAGCAGGTGCTCGGTTGCGAGAAGGGGAACCCAGTCAAACGTCCCGCGGAAGACATCTATCTTCCCCTTCCGAAAAACGCCACCGAAGTTCTTCCATGTGCGGCTTAGCGCCCTTCTCTAGAGGCTCAATTCCTGCTATCGATGTGCGGCGTTGCTATTGCGGCGCTCCAAATTCTGGTGGAGACCATTCTTTTGGTTGTCTTTCGTTGAGCCCGGATGGTGTCCTTTCGGTGGCGTGGCTTGTGCGGGACGGCCGTGGCTGATGGGCTTCAGGACAGTCCCGTGCTTAAAGCGATTTTGGCTTGAGGCGAAGCCGGATGAGACGAGCAATAAAGCGATGGTCAGAAACACAGCGGGAAGCTTCTGCATGGAGACTCCATTCATCCAAGAGGCCGGTATGCGGGTCCCTTAGATTTCACAGTACCCGGCCAGATGGCATGGCGGACAGTACAAGATGCCGAAAACGCACGTTCGTGGTTCGAAAATGATCTGCCACTAGCCGCAGACCATTTTGGGCGCTCCTGCACTCTGGCACCATGCTCCCCTATCCCCGCTCCAGCTTTTTCCCCAACACCTCCTCCACGTCCTTCACCTTGCCGATGATTCTCCCCGCCACACCCTTGCGCTCGTCGATGGCGATGCTGGTCAGCACCCGCGGCGCCAGCTCCAGCATGCGGCGGTGACAACGCAGAATCACCTCCATCACCTCGTCCGGCTCGCCCTCAATGGTCGTGTTCATCGCGCCCAGTTTGTAGGCCAGTCCAGAGGCGTCCACTATCGCCAGTGCCTCGGCTACCTGATGTTTTACTCCACCCTCCAAACCCATCGGAACCGCCGCGAAACTTGCCAGCATATCCCCTCCATCGCCGCTTCCAGCCCACACCAGAGCAGTGTTATACTTTACAGCAGAAACAGCGAAGCAGCGGCGTTCCGCACGGTCAACTTCTTGGGTGAAGTCTGGCTTCGACGTACCGGTTCTGCGCGCTGAACCCCTCACCTGCCTCCCTGGAGATTGTGACTGCATGATGCCCACTGCGGAGCTCTCTGCCAATTCACCTCTGCTTGAGTCCAAGTTCCGCCAAATCCTCGGCATTCGCTTCTTCACCGGGAGCGCCGAGGAGGTAGCCGACCTGATGGAAGCCGGCGGATTGCTGGTGGTTCCGGCCGCGCCCGCGCTCAAGGATCTGCCCACCAACCTCAGCTATCGCGACGCCCTGCTCAACGCCGATGTCGCAATTCCCGACAGCGCTTTCATGGTCCTCCTCTGGCGCATCCGCACTGGCGAGCGCATTGTCAGAGTCTCCGGACTGGAGTATCTGCGCGTCTTCTTCCAGCGCCCCAGCGTGCGCCTCCCCGGCAACACCTTCTGGGTCATGGCCAGCGAACAAAGCGCCGCCCGCAACCTTGCCTATCTAAAGACGCAGGGCATCGAGGTTGAGCCCAGGGACTGCTATATTGCGCCGTTTTACAAAGCCGAAGTCACCGATCCCGAACTGGTCCGGCGCATCCAGGCTGGCCGCTATGCCCACGTCGTCATCACGGTTGGCGGCGGCAAGCAGGAGCAACTGGGACTGTATCTGAAGCGCAATCTGCAACCGCTGCCGGGCATTCACTGCATCGGCGCGGCCATCGCGTTTCTCAGTGGCGATCAGGTTCACATTCCAGGCTGGGCCGACCGCTTCTGGCTGGGATGGCTGTTTCGCTGTATCTCGAATCCTGCAAGCTATGTGCCGCGCTATTGGTCCGCGCGCAAACTTGCAGCCTTGCTCTTCCGCTATCGCGACCGTCTGCCCGTCGCCGGCGGCGGGTCCTGAGTACAGCGAGCGAGGAATACTCTAATGAAACTCATAGCTGTGTGCGGTAGTGCAAGAAAACATGGAAATACCTCAACAATGCTGCTCCAAGTCGTTGCAGGAGCAAAGTCGGTGGGTGCCGACACTGAATTCATAAATCTCTTTGATTTGTCCTATATGGACTGCATCGGTTGTTGGTCTTGTAAATTGAAAAATGGTAAGTCTTGCGGACATTGTGCGATGGACGATGACCTTAAGCCCCTGCTGGGACGCATTGAAGACTCGGATGTTATCGTGCTGGGCTCGCCTGTCTATTTTGGAAACCTATCGGGGCAAATGCGTTCCTTTACAGACAGATTGCTTTTTCAATATCTCGATTACGGTGGTACATCGACCGGTCCTAGACCAAGAACCTTTAGAACGGCTTTGATTGCAACCATGAATGTCGATAGTGAAATTTCTGTTGAAGGAGGATTTGTGGACACACTAACTACCTTCGCAGGAATTATGGCCCGCACATTGGGTAGTTGTGAACTGCTGACTTTAACAAACACCGTTCCCTTTGACGATTTATCGAAGTACGTCTATCTCATGCCGGACAAAGAGGAAAAATCTCATCGTGTCGAAAAGATATCGGCTGAGGATTTGCAAAAAGCATTTGATTTAGGAGTCAGACTAACCAGCCAAGGCTTTACTAGCCAGGACGCTTGAAGGATTTGACGAAGCTCTCAATCCAGCTTTCAGGACACAACCTCAAGCCGGTTCACGGCAATCAACCGTCCCAAATCTGGTAGCATAAAGCAACGCCGCACTCTTGAGTTCCAGAGCTGGCAGCAGCACATAAACGGAGGACAAATGGCAGAGCTAACAGCATTGGTCTGTGGCGCCGGCGGTTTCATCGGCAGCCACCTGGTGAAGCGCCTCAAGAGCGAAGGATACTGGGTCCGGGGCGTCGATCTGAAGTACCCCGAATACAGCGATTCCGCGGCAGACGATTTCCAGATCGCCGACCTTCGCCTGGTCTCCAGTTGGGAGAAAGCCCTGGATCGCCCCTTCGACGAGGTCTACCAACTGGCGGCTGATATGGGCGGCGCTGGCTTTGTCTTCACCGGAGTGCACGATGCCGAGATCATGCATAACTCCGCCATGATCAACCTGAATATGGCTGAGTTTGGCCGCAAGAAGGGCGTGAAAAAGGTCTTCTACTCCTCCTCGGCTTGCATGTATCCCGCCTATAATCAGGAAGATCCCAACGATCCCCGTTGCGCCGAATCCACCGCCTATCCGGCTGCTCCGGATAGCGAATACGGCTGGGAAAAGCTGTTCAGCGAGCGGCTCTATTTTGCCTTCGCCCGCAACTATAACCTCGACGTCCGCGTCGCCCGCTTCCATAACATTTTTGGCCCGGAAGGCACCTGGCAGGGTGGGCGCGAGAAAGCTCCGGCGGCGCTCTGCCGCAAAGTGGCCGAACAGCCCGACGGCGGCGAGATCGAGGTCTGGGGTGACGGCGTGCAAACCCGCTCGTTCCTCTACATCGATGAGTGCGTCGAAGCCGTGCGCCGCCTGATGAAATCCGACTTCCAGGGCCCGGTCAACATCGGCTCCGAAGAGATGGTCAGCATCAACCAGACAGCTGCAATCGTCATGGAAATTGCCGGCAAGAAACTCGGCATCAAGCACATCTCCGGTCCCATCGGCGTCCGCGGCCGCAACTCCGACAACCGCGTGCTCCGCGCCAAACTGGGATGGGAGCCAAGCCAGACGCTCAAGGAAGGTCTGACCAAGACCTACCGCTGGATCGAGGCCCAGATGAAGGACGTCCCCGCGTCAGCCGATACCCTGACGGCATCCCGCCGAGGCTAACCGGAGTCGCGGTTGGCGGAAGTACTGCCAGCCTGGGTCGATTCAATCGCCCGCGCGTAATCAAAAATCGCGGCGCTTGAATCGACCGCAGGTTGGCCCGCTCCAGCACCCGACGCGCAAAATCTTTGCTGAGTCGAAAGAGGCAGTCCGTGCACGTCGACCACTCGAATGCGCTAGCTCTGGCCAACCCCACGGTTGCTTCGCCCGCGGCAGCGAAAAAGCGTTCGATGTTGATTGACGTGGTGCGCGGCATGGCCATTACCCTGGTCTGCCTGGGACACACCAACCAGGGAATCTCGCATCGCCAGTGGTGGGGAGATTCGACCGTCGGCGCGATCCTGAACGCCGCCATCTACGCCTTTCACATGCCGGCATTCTTTTTTGTCTCGGGAGTATTTCTGCTTGCCAGCGTGCAAAAACGCGGCCAGCGGGTCTTCCTGCTCGAAAAGCTGCGCAGCATGATCTATCCCTACGTGCTGTGGACCTGCATCTTTTTCGCAACAAGCGGTCTCTATGCCCGTTTCACGTTGCAGTCTCCGCAGAGCTGGCACGACTTCCTCTTCAGGCTGGTGACCGGGGCTGCTTCCTGGTTCCTGCCCAGCATCTTTTTCGCCGTGTTTCTGGCCACCCTGACGCGCCGCGTTCCGCTGCCCTTGCTCTTCGTGCTCGCCGTCGCCGTCTCGCTCTTTTGGCCCGGCATCGACATCACATTTGTCGACCGCGGATTGAAGCTCTTCCCATTCCTCCTCGCGGGCATGTGGGCCAGGGATTCCTACGAACTCATCGAGCGTATTCCCGCCATGGTTGCCGCCGCCTGCGCCACGTTGCTCTGCGCCGCCATCTTCCTGGTGACGTCGGCTCCCATCGGCAGCTCAAAGTTTCTCTACGTTCCTCTCGGCCTGCTCGGCACCTTGATGCTCATGCTCTTTGCCAATTGCCTGGGCCGCTCTGCCGTGGCCAAGGCCCTGGCCTGGATTGGAGAAGCCTCGCTCGGCATCTTCCTGCTCTCGCCATTCCTGCAAGGCGCGGGACGTGAAGCGCTGCTCCACATTCACCACACCACGGCGCCCTACCCGCAACTGATCCTGCCCACTCTGCTGGCCATTCTTGTCCCCGCATGCCTTTATCAGAATCGCGCCCGCCTGCATGTGGGATGGTTATTCGTCTCGCCTTTCTAGGGCAGGGAAGTGGATTTTTAGCGCAGAGAATTTCAGCGCAAGAAAAGCCGGACCATCATGGCCCGGCTCATGCCCTTCAATTGTGCCTACTTTGATTCTGTCAGCAGCGCGTTCACCTTCGCCATCACCTTGAAGGCGTCGGCCACATACACCACGTCGGCTTTGCCCCTGGCCCAGCCGCAATTAGGGTCCAGGTTGATCGCCCGCCGTTCGTTGATGAAACGCCAGCCCACCACGTGCGGCTCCTCGCCATGGCAGCAGGCAGCAAGCCCCTTGGCATGGCGCGGTGTCGCCCCAGTCTGGCCAATCTGGTTCATGTGAGTCATAAACTTCAGCACCGGCTGGTTCTCGCCG
>Ga0182016_10006108_pt1 | contig 12756 bp, 5 predicted proteins | sample 712S2MmetaG_FD_120491 | JGI IMG/M metagenome (GOLD analysis project Ga0182016, IMG submission 120491) | Permafrost microbial communities from Stordalen Mire, Sweden - 712S2M metaG | ecosystem: Environmental > Terrestrial > Soil > Wetlands > Permafrost | place: Sweden: Stordalen | collected...
CAGGAACTCTGCCATTCGAGTTGCCCTTGCGCTGCTCATTGGCTTCCTCTTTCTGCTTCCCCATCTGGTCAGGATGTTAGATATCGGTTCCATCAGCGACTACACTCCCTTCGCTGCGCAATCCCCGAGTCCAATGACCTGGGACGAGACGTTTCTCTACGGACCGGAAGCAAACTACATGCTTCAGCGCCATGCGTTGGCCGGCGACACTGACACCTGGGAGCACAGAAATGAGCCGTTCCCCTATTCGGTTCTCCCTATAACTGTTGAAGCCGGGCTAGCAGCCGTCGTTGGAAGCTTGGGAGCGGCACAAATTATCTGCGCGTTTGTTTTCCCCGCTATCACAGCGTGGCTTCTGATGGGAATCTTCAGGCAGATAGGCGTGAGCGCACCAATCAGCGCGGCGTTGGCGCTGCTGGTCCTCGCCGTGGGATTCTCAACGCGAACAGTTCCTAACAACATCTTGGACCTCCTGCGTCACGGGTTGCACGGTGGAGCAACCGATACCATGCAGGCCGCGCGCAATCCAAATCCCAACATGAGCTTCCCCCTCTTCCTTGGCGCGATAGTTTGTCTCAGCTCAGCCATTCGCCGTAACTCCGCCGCGAGACTTCTCGTTGCAGGCGTGCTCGGCGGCCTCCTGTTTTACACCTACTCCTACTACGCAATTGCCTGGACAGCCGCCGTTGCCTTTCTCTGCGCCGTCGCCCTGATTCGGCCTCTTTTAGTCCCACCCAAGCTCGCTATAACTCTGGCTGCAACTGCCATCCTTGCCGTTCCTTTTTTTGAAGGGAGTCATCTTTCCAGACTATCTGGCGGTTATCAGAATCGTGCAAATCGTCTAGGGATGGTCTTCGGGCACTTACCCTCCAAATCGGGGATCTTTCTCACTATTGCCTGGGGCGCGACCGCCCTCATTGCCTGGTTTGTCTGGACCCGAATCAGTCTCCGACTCGACCCAGGCGCGAGGAGTCAGACAACTACCACCTTCCTCGTCATCCTGTTCTGCGTAATCGGTGGGCTTGCCGGAATGAACATGCAGCTCATCACCGGATTCAATGTACAGGAGACTCATCACTTCCCGCACATGATCCTTCAACCGCTTGTCCTCACTTTGATTTGCTTGATTGTTGCGACATCCCTGAGGAAAGTGAAACCGTGGGTGGGCATCGCAGGTTTTACTGCCCTTTATCTAGTCTGCGTTGCTGCGCAGGTTGAGGGAGCAGCCAGCACCGCATTTGCCCATCAAATGCCCGAGAGCGATAAAGCACTATTCAACTGGCTCAACGCGAACACCGAGCAAGGTGCAGTTGTGGCCACAACGGATCTTCGCCTCGCGACCATCCTGCCCCTCTATACCCATGACTCGACCCTGATGGCAAACGGTAGCAGGACGTCGGCAACAAATGAGGAACTCATCGAACGCTACCTGCTCGCAAATAAACTCATTCAAGCGCCGACTTTAACCGTCCAATCGAAGTTATCCCAGGGCCTCGGTGCCGGGTCGCCTTTACCGGTGATGACTTACTCCGAATTCCTCTTCGAAGCTGCTCCGCAAAAGGATGCCATTCGCTGGAGCCTAACTCCAGAGGCCACCGAACAGGCTATCCAGCAGTATCAGCAGATAGATCCCTCCACAGAACTGCTCCGCCTGCGCGTCGACTACATCTGGCTCAGCAGTGGCACACCCTTAGAAATCCGGGGATATGCATGGAAAAAGGTATTCGACAATTCAGCCGGCTCTCTCTGGCAAATTGTCGCCAATCAGCAGAATTGATCTGGTTTAAACGTGTCGCCTGCCACCGATCAACCCTGCTGCCCCACAACCACTGCAAACCCCGCTGGGACTCAGTGACCAACTTCGCAAGGATTCGGTTGTCGAAGATCACGCAGGGAGAACAGCAAGGCGATCCTCGACAGGGAGCGCAAACAACTGTAGAAGTATCTCGACCGCAGAAAGAACTTCAAGCTTCTTTTACCCTTTTTCTGCCGCTCACCCAGCCAGATCGCAACCGATTGATAGGCCGGTCGTAACAATTTCAGATCAAAAAGGATGAACTGAGCACCAGTATCCAGGCCGTTGCATCTACTTAGTTCGATTTTGAACTGTCCTGAATCAATCCTCGATATCGCGATTCCTTCATCAGGAATGTATAGTCCCCGCGGTGCTTGTGGATGATCCTGTAACCAGCGCGGTAAAGCCGAGCAATTGTGATAAGCGTTCGGCCCGGCCTGAGCCAGGGGTGAAACTCCACGCAAAGTTGGCGCACGGAAATGCCCTCATTCAAAAACCCATCTACAATGTCGTACTCGAAACCTTCAATGTCCATCTTTAGCAAATCGACCTTCGAGTCGCCGTTCTTTTGCATAATGGCTGTCAGGCTCCAGCACTCAAATGAAATCTTCTCTTTGCCCTCTTTCGCCACCGAGTAAGAGCCCTCGCCAACGTCGTCGGGCGGAGAGAATTCAACAGTCCCGGTTTCCGCCGCAATCCCCACCGGGAAGAAACGAAGGTTGCTGGCATCAATCCGCTCCATGGTCCTCACGCCGGTGGGCGACGTGTCGAAAACAAGCACGGGGCGCTCGCATACCTCGGCCAGTTCCAATTCGAAGGTCATTTCATTGCCGACGCCCGCGCAATAGCAGACCTGCGGCATCGGGCGTGTGTGAATTACCCAACCTGTTCCTTCATCGCCGAACCGCCTCACATCGGGAGATGAAGAACAAAACAACCCATCCAGTGCCGAACGACATTTCCCCCGGAGCCAGTTGATAAACCTCATGGCCTCATCTTATATCGCTCTCTATGAATCCTCCTGCGCATTCCGCACCTAAGTTGCTCGGCTTGGTGAGAAAGCGCGGCCAGAGGCACCAATTGCCCCTCCCTGGGAATAGAGCAGTTGGGATCTTGTTGATGGTCAGGATATTGCTTGAATTCGCTTGAATTCGTGAGGAAAAGATCACGAGCATAAGCCAGTTGATTTGATGTGTGATTTCAATGGAGGTATTTGGAGTGTGGCGCCAAGCCAGAAAGACCATATCTAAAACACCTTGCGCGAGACAATTACAGCGGACTGAGCAGCTCAATCGGCAGCAAGTCTTTAGGCCTTCGAGGCGTGTACACCGCTCATCCTTTCTCCCCTGAAGCCCTTTACCGGGATCATGCTCATGATTCCGCCCACAACATAGGACAATGCGATAATTGCGACCGGAGATCGGGTCATAATCTGTAGCATTGTGCCCATGCTGGCCTCATAGAAGTAGAAGGCAAATCCACCAAGAGCTACTACACCCCATGGCGTCCTCAAATCGAAGAGACTTTCGTATATAACAAAACACAATGGATACACCAACCCTCCCACAACAACCACACCAAGCCAGCCAAAAGCCCCGTAGCTGTCGCTGATGGATGTAATCATCACCTCCTGGTTCTCGTTGACGTCGGAGTTTAAGCCCGTGACGCGGCCCAGGTACCACGCGGAATCCTGATCCGGCTTGTTCCTGTAGAGAAAGTGAGGCAAGCTGTGAAGTGCGTCAATTTTGAGCGCTATCCACCCATAATGAAAACCTGTAGAGGTCGCACTAATCATGTTGCTATCTGCACGGATAGCTGAGATACGGCTCAACTCGAATGTTCCGGGGCGGTCGTAATACTCTTCGCGCGAACCGGTTCCGGCGCCGCCCACAGTGCGCTCCCGGACCACCGAAAAATCAGGCATTGTGCGAATAAGGTTGAAGGCGGCTCCAACCCGGCTTTTCAAATCCTCTCCATCGACGTTTGCCCGCAAATAGATTGCAAGTGGCGATATGAAAGCAATCAGCAGAATCAGGCCGGTTATACCGGCAACATAGTGCTTCCTCTTGAACCGATAACCATTCGTATAACAGGTCACAACGTAGATAATGCTCGGGAGCATCATTTGCCCGCGTCCGGTTCGAATTGCCCCGAAGAGCATGATCAGGAGCCATGGAATGAATGCCTTCATTCCGAAGCTATGCCTCCCATCGCTCTCTCGAATTCTTCTGAGGACGGCCAATACAAGGGCATAGGGGAGCAGAGTTGACAAGGCGAGGCCAACGCTGTGGCCTGTTGCTGCATTCGCTGCCGCAGAACTTTCCGCGTCGTAGATGGCAAACAGAGCACTGCCAATGAAACCCAAGGTTAGCGAGATCGTGTACTGCAAATCAATCTGCGCTTCCGACTCAGGCTCCAATGGCTTGATTAGCCTGATACGCAGCCGGCCGTAGACGAAAGTGCCAACCATCAGGCAAAAGTAGAAGACCAGGTACACTTTGATCGTAAGGTTGGGAGCCTCAAGGTTCTTATCCGCAGCCTCGAAAAACAGAACCTTCGCAAACTGTGACACTACGATTGTGCAAAGCGCGAAACCTGCAAAGCCTATTCCGCTGATTGTCTTTACACCGCCAAGCAGGTTGAACGTCACCGCGATGCAGGTTATCGTCCCAGCCATCATCGCTACAAACTCTGGGTGTGTTCCGGACGCAAGCTCGCCGACCACCAGAAAAGTCACGGCAGCGACCATCATTCCAGCGCTTATCCTGAACGATCTATCCATCCCAAACCTGCCCTGACTTATCTTTCGAGTTCCAGTTAGGCGTTCGGCGCAAAACCATTCAAATCTTCCGGGCGTTCATTTTAAGAGCGCTGCCGCGTAAAAGCCCTGCAGCGCGACACTCAGGCCACCTGCTGCGATTGATGCCTTGAATGCGTTGGTCGGAATGAAAAGCACATCGTCCGCGCGCAATGCAACATCCTGCTGCTGTCCAAACATGATCTTCTTCAGATCGAGCATGATCTCTACGTGCTGGCTGTCCGCATTGGTCCGAATGATCCTTGCTTTCGATAGTCCGGCCCCGTAATTCAACCCCCCAGCCATGGCAATCGCGCGAAGCACTGTGACTGGTGTGTTGTAGGCCAGTGGAATTGCTACCGGAGTCTTCACCTGTCCAAACACAAACACGCTGCCAACCTTCGACACGAGCACGGTGTCTCCTGGGAGCAAAGGGATATTGATGCTACCGGCTGCTGCGGGATCGGCTCCAAGTTCAATCGTGATTGGATCTGTAGAATCCTTCCGCTTCACTGTGATCGTATGGCTGGCCAGAGGAGTAAAGCCGCCGCACGCGCTGATCGCATCCAACAGCCTTATTTGGCCATCCGCAGCAACGGGCGCGGGCCTGACTACTTCGCCCAGAACGGTAATCGCGCGAGTCGGCGAATCGACGAATCCTACGCTAACCTGAGGATCCGTCAAGAAACCCCCATCCTTCAGCGCTTTCTTCAAGTAGTCGCTAGCTTCAGCCATGGTCATACCGCCAAGCTTGATCGTGCCCAAATAGGGCAGAACTACATTCCCTGTTGCACCAACCTTGATCCCCTGGACTGCTCCCTGCGCGGAAGTGAAGATCGTCCCGGGCGAAGTCTGACTGACTGTTGTAAGCTCCGGCACTCCATAAGTCGAAATGGTAATCACATCGCCAGGCGCGATCTTAACATCGTCATAATCCACATGCATCGACGACGCCGGCGCACTGGCTGTGCGCTGTGGGGATGTCGGCGCGGCCCCCGTGTACTGGGCGACCGCCGCGCCGCAAAGGCTGAATGCAGAAACCGCAAGGAATATGGCGCGAAACTCATAATTCACTCGACTGGCCATCCTAACTCCTCGATCCATGCTTGTTTCGAACATGTTAGTTCTTGTAGTCATACGAGTAATACCCAAGATAGCCGTAGTACTCAGGCAGACTTGCATCCACACCGTTAAGAACAAACCCGTAGACTTTCACGCCGACATCCCGGAAGATCTCACCTGCGCGAGCGAGCATAGCCCGCGTGCAATATCCCTGACGAATCACAAGAACCATGCCGTCTGCCAGGGAAGCCACAATCAAAGGATCGGTAACTGACAAGGCCGGCGGCGAATCGAAAATCACATACTCGTAGCGTTCGCGGAGCGCTTCGACAAATGCCTTCATCTGATCCGAGGCAAGCAGATCCGCGGGAAGTGGAGGGCAGATGCCTGAAGGGATTACATCCAGAGTTGGCAGCGTTTTATGGGTCTGAATGATCCCATCCAACGGCTCAAGGCCGGTCAGGTACTCTGAGAGTCCCTTCCGGTCGCTCAGGCCGAGCCTCCAAAACACGCTGGGCCGGCGCATATCCGTATCCACCAACGCAACTTTCTTGCCGCCTTGCGCCAGTGCCGCTGCCAAATTCATCGAAAGGGTGGACTTCCCTTCTCCCGGTTGGCAACTCGTTATCGCAATGACTCTGGACTCGCGCGACGTGCTTGATAGCTGAATCGAGGTGCGGAATACGCGCATCGATTCAGCAAACGATGACCGCGCGTCCCACAATATCTCCGGCCCTGTTGCCGCATCCGGTTCGGTTCCCTTCACCTTCCAATTCGTCTGCGGAACGATTGCGATCGCGGGTACACCAAGCAAATCCTGGATTTGCTTCGAGTCGCGCATCCTCGTATCCATACGCTCCAGAAGAAGCGCAAGCGCGAGCCCAGCAAATAGCCCAAACATAAAGCCGAGCTCCGCCATCGTAAAAGGCGACATACTCGACGGCCCCATCGGAACGGATGCAAGATCCACAACGCTGATATCCGCGGAGTCAAGCCCTGCATCCACAGCAGCCTCGCGAAGACGCGCCAGAATGCTCTCATACATGTGCCGGTTCGACTCGTACTCCTCCGTCAGCAATTCATATTTGACGATGTCATCCCGCTGGCCATACAGCTCGCGAACACGGCTATCCAGTACTCCCTTGGCCTTGTCTTCGGCAGCATGGGCAATCCCGTACGCATCCTTTGCCTTGTTTATGACAGCTTTTTCTTCAGTGGCGATCTCGCGGTCAAGCGCCTTGATCTGTTCGTTCAGCTGCTTAACGGTCGGATAATTTGGCCCGTAGAGAGGCTGCAGATGAGCAAGCTGGGCGGCCGCAGTCGCTCTTTGCGAACGCAGACCCTCCAGCAGCCCACCTGTCCCTTCCATGCTTACCGGAGTCACGCCGTCCTGGATTCTTTCCGGCGGCAGCGACTCCAGAATCCGGTACCGCGCCTCTTCGAGCACACGTTGTTCCGTGGCATCGGATGCGCCTTTCTCCAGATTCGAAATCTCCTGAACTATCATGCTGTGGCTCGGATCCAGCGCAGAGATCCCCAGCTTCTTTTGCAAATCGACCATCTTGTCCTGAGAATCCTGGACGATTGATCGCAAATCATCAATCTGGCCAGTCAGCCACTTCGTCACCTGCTGGGTGCTGCTGTAGTGAGCGATAAAGTTGTTCTTGATAAACTCGCTCTCCAAGGCGTTCACGATGTCCGCAGATAGCTGCGGATTCGGACTCGAGTAGGAGATCGTGATCATCTGCGTTCGCGGCACGCGCACCACCGTAACATGGCTGCGCAGGGTGCCAACAACGGCATTCCGCACGCCCTGGTCGTCCAGGTTCCCGTGGACTGTGGTCACCGGCTTGCCATTAATATATTCAGTCTTTTGGATTGCGCTGTTGCCCACGAAATAAGGATCGTCCTCAAGCTTTAGAGTTCGGGCAACTGTAGTCAGAAGCTTTTCGCTGGTAAGAATGCGGCTGTCGCTCTCAATAACCACATCCAACTGGGTGGCACCGTTGAGAGCCGAGCTGAGCCCCTCTTTAAGCTCCGAGGCCGACCCTGGCTGGATTTGAAGTTCCCCGGTCGCCGTGTACAACTTTCCCTTTGATGCCCCATATGCCCAGGCGAGCAGCGCAAGCCCGACGGCCACACCGGCAATCAGGATCCGCCGCTTTCTCACAATCAACCAAAGATCGGTAAGAACCAGATCTTCTTTCGCGGGACCTAGAGGAATATTCGTGGAGCGACTGGACTGTTGCAATCAAACCTCTCGATTTTCGCTGTTTCCCGATTTGGAAGTATTAGGCGGGTTAAGCGTCGCAGAAATGCCGCGACCGTCAAGCATAAGAGCTACAGATAAACTTCCAAGATGAGCAATCCGGGAAAAACCGGCTGCACACTGCCCCGGTTTCAAGATTTATGGACCCGGAAGGCGCAGCAATCAATTAAAACTATTAGCTCTCAACTCAATATTTCCTGCCGCTCCTGAACGCAGGTCGAGGCAGATAAAACGCTCATTTTGATTCTAATGCAGGCCACTGGGAGTCTGCATTGGGCTTAGAGTTTTTTACCCTGTTCCGCAGGATCAAAACCCTCACAACAACAAACACTTCTCCAACTTCGAAGGAGGGACTCATCCCCTCGCAGAGCGGGTGAATCCTGGATGGACAAACTCGCCTTCTCGCCAATGTCCCAACTTCGTTACCCCACCAATCCTGCTTCTCAGCAGAGCGCGGCCACGTCCAATGAATGAGACTCTGAAGATGGCTGTTTGTGTGAAAACGATGCAGATTAGACCCCCTTTTCCACCGATGATTTTTCATTTTTAGCGAACGGCAATTCCGGACTCGTTTATCCACAAAAACGCCGCCCTTGGCCGTTGACCCTGCCCTCCGGCCTGCTTAGAGTCATTAATCGAGCAGCAACAAAGTCTCGCCAATTGCACGCGCTCTAGGTAACCGATCCAAGGCCTCAATAAACGGTCCCTCACCCCGGAGTAAACATGCTGAAACTGAAAAAGATCCACATCCTGGGCTTCAAAAGCTTCTGCGATCGCACGGAGCTCTCCGTGCCGGGTGCGGGCATCGCGGTCGTCGTGGGGCCGAATGGGTGCGGAAAGTCCAACATCCTTGATGGGGTGAGTTGGGTGTTGGGTGAACAGAGCGCCAAGTCTCTCCGCGGCACGAACATGCAGGATGTGATCTTTGCCGGCACGCGAGACCGAAAGCCGCTAGGAATGGCAGAGGTGACCCTCACCCTCGCCGACCCTGAAGTCTATGAGGGACCAATCCCGGTTGAGGCCGAAGTCGCAGTTGATCCAAACGGTCCAATGGACTGGGACGAGGAGGAGAGCCGCCGCGTTCGAGCCGCCGAGGCAGAAGAGATTATCGCAGCAGAACAACCGGGCCAGGGGACCGAAGAGCTTGGGCCCGAGGCGGTTGAGGGCGGTGGCCCGCAGCCCGTCGTACTCAAAATTCGCCGCCGCAAGTTTCACCGCACTCCGCAAAAGGGCGAGATCATCATCACACGCCGCCTGTTCCGCACCGGCGAAAGCGAATACTTGCTCAATGGCAAGCTCTGCCGCCTCCGCGACATTCAGGACATCTTCATGGGCACTGGCCTTGGCCCGGAGAGCTACGCCATCATCGGTCAGGAGCGCATTGGCCAACTCCTCAGCTCCAAGCCCCATGATCGCCGAGCCATCATCGAAGAAGCCGCCGGCATCACGCGCTTTAAGACCAAAAAGCGCCTTGCCGAACTACGCCTCGAGAGCGCAAAACAAAACCTCGCACGCCTCGACGACATCTTTGAGGAAGTCACGCGTCAGATGAACAGCCTCAAACGTCAGGCAGCCAAGGCAGAGCGCTTCGCGGCCGTCCGTGATGAGTTGCGCAGCCGCCTTCGTGTCGTGCTCGCCAGCCGCATGGCGCTGATGGATTCAGAACAGGCGCGGCTCGAGAAGGAGATTGGCGCGCTGACCGAGCGCATCAACGAATCTTCCACCTCCATCGGCGAACTCGAAACCAACCAGCATAACCTCACCGAGCGCGGTTACGAGCTTGACCAAGAGGGGCAGCAGGCGCTAAGTCAGGCCAACGAAGCAGCACTCGAGCTGGAGCGTGCCATTGCCCGCGAGCAAGCCAATCGGGAGCGCGTTGCAGATCTCGATTCGCGCATCGCCGCCTCCGCTGCCGAGCTTGAGGCGACCGAAACCCAGCTCAAGGGAATTGCCGAAGAGCGTGAACAGCAGAGGCTCTTCCTTGAAACCGCCGCTGGAGAAGCTCGCACATTCCGCGAGCAGGTTGAGTCGCGCCAGCAGCAGGCTCGTGCCGCCGCCGAAGCAGTATTCGCCTCGGAGCGCCAGTTGGAGTCGAGCCGCCGTCACGCCATGCAACTTCTTACGCTGGCAGGCAACGCGCGCAGCCACACGGCTCAGGGCGAAGAGAGCCTTGCCGCACTCGAACGCGAGGCAGAACGTCTTGAAGCCGAGATGCGTCAGGCAAAGAACGAACAGGAAGGCCTCGGCATTGAGAGTGGCCGCGTTCGCGAGAAGCACGAGTCGGCAACCGACGCCCTCAAACGCCTTGAAGGTGAGATTGCTTCATTGCGCGAAACGCTCCAGACCCGCCGCGCCAGCGAGAATGATCAACGAACCCAGGCCAACCAGTTCCGCGCGCAGCATGCGGCAGTGGCGGGGCGACGCGATGCACTCACGGCATTGATTCGCAATCATAGCTACTCCACTGACACCGTCCGTCGTCTGCTCAAGCCTGGCGCACTCGGCCAGGGCATTGCACCCGTGGGCACTCTTGCTGACTTTCTTGAGGTAAGCGGTGAGCATGAGAGCGTGGTTGACGAGTTCCTGCGTGAGGAGCTCAACTACGTCGTGGTCGAAAGCTGGGACGCAGCGGAGCAGGGTGTGCGCCTTCTCAAGTCCGGCGTCGACGGTCGCGCCACCTTCCTCATTCATCCTGCGCGCACTGATTACAACTCCAACGTGAACGACGAAAACGGCGGCATCGCCGGCCCCGGTGTGACGGCGCTGAAGGAATCCATTCGCGTTCTGAATGGCTTCGGCCGGTCGCTCGAGGCGATGCTGCCCAAGCTCAAGTACAGCTTCCTGGTGGATGACCAGGCAGCCGCGCAGCAACTTGCCAGCCGCTACACCCATGCCTATTTCCTCACTCCCGAGGGCGAGTGCTTCCACAATGCGACCGTGACCGGCGGCAAGCCAGCCAGCGAAGGCCCCCTTGCGCTCAAGCGCGAGCTGCGCGAGACAGAGGCCCGGATCGCTAAGCTCGAAACCAGCCTCGCCCAGGCAGAATCGGATGCCGCGGCCCTTGCACGCGAGGCTGAAGAGCTGACAGAGCAGCTTGAAGCACGCAGTGCTGAGCGCCGCCAGGCTGAGACCGAATCCGCCAATCAGGGGGCAGCCCTCAAGCAGATGGAAGCCGAGGTTCAGCGCGTCGAGCGCCGCCTTCAGGACTGGACAATGCAAGCCGCGCGCAACAAGGATGCCCGAGAAGCCAAGCGAACGTCTATCAGCCAACATAGAGAAGAAGCTTTGCGTCTCGAGGGCGAGCACACCAAGGCCGAAGCAGGCCTTGACGAGTTGCAGGCGCAACAAGAAATGCTCCGCAGTGCGCGCGAAGAGCTTCAGCAGGAGGCCGCGCGCGTCACTGCTGAGCTGGCCGGCCTTGAAGAACGTCGTCGCGGCGCGGAGGCAGGCTTCCAGCGCATCGACCGCCTCAACAGCGATCTAGAGCGTCGCGTCGTTCAACTCAAGCAATCTCGCACCGGTGCTGAGGCTGAGCGTGAACAGCGGCTCGGCGAAAACTCAGCCCTCGCGCAGAAACAGAAAGATCTCGCCGAGGCGCGCAGTGCTGCACTCGCCCAGGCACAATCGATTGCGACACAGGCTCAGGCGCTGCGTCAGCAGTTGGCCATACTCGAAACCGAGCTAAAGACAGGACGCCTAGCGATCGATCAACTCCGCGAAGATCGCGCCGCCTGCTCAAGCACCGCAGCCAAGCTGACATCCGACCTTGAGCACCTCGAAGGAAGCTGTCTCACAGAGGTTAACGTCGAGGCCGCTGCCCTGCGCGCCGATGAAGCCATTGAGCGTCTCCTCGACGAAGCCCTCACTCTGGAAGAAGAAACCTGCCGCACCCTTCGTGATCGTCTCGAGCAAATCGGCCCGGTGAATATGATGGCCCTCGATGAATACAAGGAGACGGCCGAGCGGCATGGCTTCCTCGAAGTCCAGCGTGCCGACCTGATCGAGTCCATCGACAACACCATGGAAACCATCAAGGAGATCGACCAGATCTCCCGCACCAAGTTCGACGAAGCCTTCGCGCGCATCAATGAAAACTTCGCCCACGTCTTCTCGCGCCTATTCCAGGGTGGCCAGGCATTCCTTCGGCTGACCGACGCGGAAAACCAGGCCGAGAGCGGACTGGACATCGTCGCCTCGCCTCCGGGCAAAAAGCTCCAAAACGTCCTGCTGCTTTCGGGCGGCGAAAAAGCCCTCACTGCCCTGTCACTGCTGGTCGGCATCTTCCAGTTCCAGCCCAGCCCCTTCTGCGTCCTCGACGAAGTCGATGCTCCGCTCGACGAGACCAACGTTGGCCGTCTCGCCGATCTCCTGCGCACCCTAAGCTCTGAGACTCAATTCCTGCTCGTCACTCACTCCAAGCGCATGATGCAGGCCGCCGACATGATCTACGGCGTCACCATGCAGGAGCCCGGCGTCTCCAAAGTAGTCAGTGTCCGCCTCGGCAACCAGGAGCTACACCGCGCAACCGCATAGGATGGCCCGATCTGGCGTCGCCCCCTGAATTCGCATAAAAAAAGGGCTCCCGAACAATCATGGCTCGGGAGCCCTTTTCGTTCCGGCCTGCGCTGACACCAGACCTACTCCGGCAGCGTCTGCGTTTCCTTCACTTTGAAGGTTCCGGTCACCGTCGGTGCACCCGTACCCGGCTGTCCGCCGCCAACCGAAACTCTGAACTCGCCCGCAGGCACCTCCGGCACGCCGGCCTCGGTCACGATCCCTAGTTGACGTGAGTTGAGGACCAATTGAACCCCGAGGAAGGCGCCCGGCTCAAGA
>Ga0182016_10006113_pt1 | contig 12745 bp, 9 predicted proteins | sample 712S2MmetaG_FD_120491 | JGI IMG/M metagenome (GOLD analysis project Ga0182016, IMG submission 120491) | Permafrost microbial communities from Stordalen Mire, Sweden - 712S2M metaG | ecosystem: Environmental > Terrestrial > Soil > Wetlands > Permafrost | place: Sweden: Stordalen | collected...
AGATGGAAGGCTTCTTCGACTGCCGCAGGAGGATTGCTGCCAGGCGCTTTCCGTTCCGCCGTCGAGAAAATATCAGACAGATGGTGGCCCCGGCATCGAGCAGATTCTTCAACTGCTTCGCGGCAGTGACGAGTCGCTCGCCGACCAGCAGCGCTTTCTCAAAGCAAACATCGTCTTCTGGCTTCTTGGGGCCACCGATGGGCACGCGAAAAACTTCAGTGTCATGCTTCATCCCGGCGGGCGTTTTCAGCTTGCGCCACTCTACGACGTGATCTCCGCGCAACCGAGCATCGATTCGAAGCAGATACCGTGGAAGCACTTCCGGCTGGCGATGTCGTTCGGCGACAAGCCTCACTACGAGATGCGCCAGGTGGCCCCGAGACATTTTGCTCAGACGGCCAACCGAGCAGGGATGGGCAAGCAGGTTGTTTCAACTCTGATTGAGGAATTGCTGAGTGGATTTCCATCGGCGATTGACCGCGTCCAGTCAGAGCTTCCTTCGGGATTTCCTGATGAGATTGCCAATTCGATCATCGATGGAATTAAAAGGCGGCTGCGCGTTTTGGAAGTTGCTGAGTAGGCTGCAGATGGTCGCTACCTGGAGTTCTACAATTCCATCAGACCGCATTCCACCCTTGGGGCGTTCACGCCCGATCAGGCCTACTTCAACCGCCTGCCAGAATTCCTGGCAGCCTAAACTGAAAAGCAGAACTTCCACTTATAAATCGGCGAAAACTGTCCGAACAACCGGGACCACTTCAGATTCCAGATCAAAGAATTCTGGAATAGACAATTTGACATCTACCCTAAGGGTGTAAGCTGACATTGACGGACATATGAAAACGTTTGGTGAACAGATTAGGGATCTTCGGGAAGCTAAGGACATTTCCGTCCGCGAACTCGCGCGGCAACTGAAAGTATCGGCTGCCTTTTTATCTGATGTGGAACTCGGACGCCGCCACCCTTCGGATGAGATTTTGCGACGGCTTGCGGAATGCCTTGATACGACGCCGGAAGAATTGCAGAAATATGACGCACGGCCCCCGGTTCAAGAATTGAAACGCATTTCTGCGAACGATCCCGCAATGGGATTCGCGCTCCGCCGCGTGGTGGACGAAGGGGTAAGCTCCAAAGACCTTCTCGAATTCCTCAACAAGCACCGGGACAATAAAGCATGAGAACGTATCGCGCGAAATCCGGACCCTTCGCCAAACAGCCCTTCTACAAGCTGGACGAAATCGAATCGATCTGCGTGGAAGCGCTCACAAGCGTTGAACTGTTTCCCACATCGCCTTCTCCGGTGCGCATTGACCGGTTCATCGAGAAACGTTTCAAAATTCAACCCACGTATACCGCGCTGCCATCGGGCATTCTCGGATTCACGCGTTTCGGCACGAACGGGGTCGAGGAAATTATCGTATCGCAAACATTCGACGAAGAAGGCACGACCTCTGCCGAGCGGAGGCTACGAACCACGCTCGCCCACGAAGGCGGTCACGGCCTCCTCCACGCGCACCTATTCGCTCTTGGCGACCGTCCCGATTCACTTTTTGCGGGTGAACTTGCTACGGACGCACCCAAGATCATGTGCAGGGATGATGCCCAAACGGATGGAGCTTCAGGCAAGAAGCCACCATACCGGTGGTGGGAATTTCAGGCGAATCAGGCAATGGGCGCACTCCTTCTTCCCCGGTCCCTTGTGGAAATAGCGCTCGATGGAACACTGGAACTGCGGGGACTTCTCGGTATACCGGTCCTCCTGTCCGGGAACCGAGAATCATCTATCCGCATGATTGCAGACATGTTCGACGTGAATCCAATTGTGGCGCGCATCCGTTTGGAGGCTCTCTATCCGCTCTCGGCGGAGCAGCAATTGACACTCTAAAAAAATTTGCCTATTCTGTAAGCACTGGAAGCTGACATAAGCTATCCTTTATTTAAGAAGGGAGGAGATTAAAAGCAAACGCATGAAACCACGATCAAATCTGAAATCCAAAACTTCTCAGGTTACAGTGTCGCCGGTAATGAAGACCCGAAGCGTGCCTCAGTTTGTCCGCCTTCTCCTTTTCGTCTCGGCAGGCGGACGCTGCGAATTCGACGGATGCAACAAGTATCTGCTCGAACATCACGTCACCCTCACGGCGGGCAATTTTGCCGAAATTGCGCACATCGTCGCCTTCCAGGAGGACGGCCCTCGGGGACGGAGCGAAGTGCGTCCTGCCGACATCCATCAAGCCGACAACCTCATGCTCCTCTGTCCCGGATGCCATAAAACCATCGACGACCATTCGGAGCTGTATCCCGTGGCGACGCTCAGAAAATACAAGACGAGCCATGAGCAGTATATCCATTACATGACTTCGCTCCGGCCCGAGAACCGGACTTCGGTCCTCATGGTCACTGCAAACATCGGCGAGCAAGCAGCCTTCATCCCCTTCGACCAAGTGATTGAGGCGCTCGCGCCTCATTACCCCGTATCGAGGCCGGGAAAACTCATCGATCTCACCTCCATTCCCATCCTTGACACGGCATCTCTGGAAACGGCGCGGGAGACGATCCGGCGCGGCCTCATCCAACTCTATGATGCAGGCGGCGAAACCCAGACCGTGAAGCACTTGTCGATCTTCGCACTCGCCCCGATTCCCCTTCTCGTGGACCTCGGCACCCGGCTCAGCAACAAAATCACGACCGATTTTTATCAGCGGCACCGCGACACGGAAAGCTGGACGTGGAAGCCGGATGGAGTTCCCGTTTCCTACGCTTTCAGCATCGTGCAACAGGGAACCGACCCATCAAAAGCAGTGCTCGTGATGTCGCTCTCCGGCAAAATCCGAGTACAGGACCTTCCCTCGAACATCGATCAGCAATTCACGGTGTATGAATTCACCTTGAAAGATATGGTTCCCCATCCTGCGTTTTTGCGTACCCGCGCGGACCTCGAAGCTTTCCGCACGAGCTATCAGGCCCTTCTTGGGTCCATCCTCGACAGCCAAGGCATTGTGAAAGAGCTTCATTTCTTTCCGGCGGTGCCCGCGCCCATGGCGGTTCTCTGCGGACGCGAACTCTTGCCGAAGGTCCATCCGGGCCTTCTCGTATACGACTTCGACAAACAAAAGGACGGTTTCACATTTCAACTCAAGGTGAATGCACATGGACACGAATAAGTACTTGGAACAGGTGCTGTCGGACCAGATACTCGGCGACGACAGCAAGGAACTCAAAGAACTGCAAACACACCGCGCCGATGTGGAAGAACTTCTCTGCGCAAGCTTTGGATCGCAGCCGACCATCCGCTACGGCGGATCGAAAGCGAAGGGGACGCTCATCAAGGAATCCTACGATCTCGATATTGTCTGCTATCTTCCCTCTGACAGCGACGCAGCAGGGGCAACGCTTGCCGAGATTTACGAAAACGTCCGCAATAGCCTGAGAAAAAAGTATTATGTCGAGGAAAAGGCCTCGGCGCTCCGTCTCAAGGGCATGTCTACCGAGGACTACATGCGCGATTTTCATATCGACGTGGTTCCCGGCCGCTTTACCGACGACACCAAATCGGACTGCTTCATCTATCAAAAATCGGCAGAGAAGTGCCGCATGAAGACAAATCTCGACGTGCATATCACGCACATGAAGTCGAGCGGCGTCGTCGATGCGGTCAGGCTCTTCAAACTCTGGAAAACCCGGAGGGGGATCGGCATCAAGCAGTTTGTTTTCGAATTGCTCATTATCGATCTTCTCAGCGGAAAGGAGGAAAAGCCGATCTCCGAGCAAATGCTCCACGTTTGGACCGAAATTAGCGACCACGAAGAAACGATCCACGTCGAAGACCCTGCGAACCCGAACGGCAACGATCTGACCGCCGTAATGGATGCCGCGTGGCCGGTAATCAGGACAGCCGCGAAGGACGCACTCAACACGATCAAGTGGTCGGGATGGGAGTCGATTTTCGGTACGGTTACGGTCGAGAAGTCGTTTTCGGTAGCAGATAGGGCGCAGCACGCCGTGGCATCGGTGAGCGCATCGAACAGACCATGGTGCCCTCGCGGATGAAGAAATCCTGGCACGAGAAAAATCCGGCAATCCTGCACGCCATGATGAAGGAGATTCCGGCAAAGTACCCGGACCTGCGCGTCGTGGCGGAACAAGGTGCTGTCTTTATACGCGGCAACCTTCCCGTCATGGACGGTACGGAAATTCTCGACCGCCTTCAGATTGAAATCAAACTCCCATCCGACTTTCCGGAATCAATTCCGGTTCTCCGGGAAGTCGGAGGCAGAATTCCATGGCATGGAGACCGTCACGTAAATCAGGGTACCGGCGAGGCGTGCCCGATTGTTCCCGAAGAATGGCTCGTGCGGCCAGAACGCGACTCGATAATCGCCTTTTTGGATGGCCCCGTGAGAAACTTCTTTATCGGACAGATTCTCGTAGAAGCGGGGCAGCCCTGGCCTTTCGGAGAACGATCACACGGCATTGACGGACTTTTTGAAGCATACAAAGAAATGATGGGAATATCCGACCGCGATGCTATCGTGCGCTATCTTGAATGCTTGAGCAGAGACGTTCTTAAGGGACATTGGGCGTGTCCATGCGGCAGCGGAAAACACTTACGAAACTGCCATTTGTGTCAACTCACAAAACTTCATGCCAAGATTCCAGCGTTCGTCGCACAAAGTGCACTTTCGAGAATTGAAGAGCAGCTATGCTTGGCGAAAAGGATGCGACTTCCTCAACGATGATTGCCGAGGATCAAGTAAAAACAAGGCGACGTTAGTATCCCCACTCTTCGTGGCGAACTGGCAACTGGTTGAGATGATCCCGCCGTAGACGCCAGTTGGGCATGAATCGCTCCATCAAGGCTATAAATCGGGCATTATGGGTGGGTTCCAGCAGATGCACCATTTCATGCACCACTACATATTCGAGACATTCTTTCGGCTTCTTAGCCAATTCTGTATTAAGTCGAATCGTCCCTGCTGAGTGATTACAGCTTCCCCACTTTGTCTTCATCTGTTGCACATAGAACCCCTCCACCGTGACGCCAATGACCTGCGACCATTTCGCAACCACCTCAGGAACTGCCTCCTTCAACTGGCTTCGATACCACTGGGCGACAATCTCCTGCTTCTTCTCTTCGGCGGTTAGTGGGGGAACGCGCAACAATAGCTTGCTATGCTGGACTTCAATCGTCGGAGATTGGTTGCCCTCAATCACACGCAGCAGATAGCGCTTTCCCCAGAGATAATGGCTTTCCAAATTCAAGTACTCACGAGGCGTCTCGCGCTCCTGTGCCAAAATCTTTCTCTGCTGTTGCTTTATCCAACTTAGCTTTGAGATTGCAAAGACGCGAACCGTATCCAAGTTCATCCGCATCGGAGCGGAGATACGCACTCGTCCGACTGGTGGGTAGACGCTAAGATGGACGTTCTTGATGTTCTTGAACCTCACGTCCACGGCAATCTCGCCGAGATCCAGCCGCTCTGCCATTAGTATTCCCCCTGCGCCTTTACGATGAGAAATATGCGTTCAACCTCGTCAGCATCCTGCACAACACCGTAAATCGCGGCCTTGATGACCTGTTCGCGAGCCTGAACTCCGCGCCACCCATCAGGACGGACATGCTTTACACACTCATCAATCTTCAATGCCAGATATTCATCCTGGCTGAGGTTGTTCCACAGCGCACGCTTGCCAGGAGTATTCAGTCCCTCCGGCGTCTCCTCAGCAACTCCGACCTCAACTTTGGCGGCCAGAGAGGCTATGCGCTTCAAATACTCCTCGTACTCAATGGCCTTAGCCTTGCGGGCCGCGATAATCTCATCGAGCAATGCCGACATCTTTTCGTAGAAAGCTGGATCGTTCAGGTGCTCTTTGATAATCTTCCGGCGGACGTTGTTTTCGATAACCTCTGAGATTGCATTTCTGTCGCCCTTCAACCCGCCGAGTTGCGTGGAAATGGCATTGGCTATGCCGGTCTTTACGATCAACTCCAGTAGCCCCATGTTATCGAAGAAGGAAATCTTCCTTGGCTCGTCGGCTTCAATATAGGTGTCGATCAGATGCCGCATATCGGCCTCATACGGCTTGAGGTCAAGCGTCTCGCCACTGGCCTTGCGGATGATCTCACGAATATTTAGGTAATAATCGATTTGCTTTTTGATGCGATCAATGTCGCCAGCGCTGTACCCGGCGCGGTCTAGTTCGTCGGCGATATTGGCATAGGCGCGGACCAGCGCAACACATCCTTTATAGAAAGCAACTCGCTGTGGTTCCCGTTCCTGAAGGTCATTGGGTACTTCAGTATTCCCGCAGAAATAGTGAATGTGCTCCAATTCTCCTTTCGGCGGTTCCACCGGCTCGCATAGCAGCGTCAGCGCCTCAGTAGCGTTATCCAGCCGTTCCTTGCCCTTTGTCAATCGATCCTGCATCAACACTTCCGGATCAACTCCGCCTGCACTGTGGTCCAGCTCCGAGGTGTACACCGCGATGGCTTTCTCTACCTTTTTGAACAGGTCCTTGTAATCCACGATGTATCCAAAATCCTTGTCCTCACCATCCAGCCGATTGGTGCGGCAAATAGCCTGAAATAAGCCATGATCTTGCATTGACTTATCAATGTAGAGGTATGTGCATGGTGGTACGTCGAAGCCAGTCAGCAATTTGTCCACCACAACCAAGAGCTTCATGTTCGCTGGTTCCTTAGTGAACAGCGTCTTCGCTTGCTCTTCGTAGCTCTCAGTCTTGTTAGTGCCGGGAGTGGCTACGACGTTCTGCAGCAGTTCCGTATAGGTGTTGTAGATGAATTGCTTGTCAGTCTCGGTGTTGGCTCCAGTCTCCTCCAGCGTTATGTCTCTGGTCATCGGATTGTAGGAGGTGACCACGGCGCATTTGCCTTTCAGTCTGGAATTCTGAAACAACGTGTAATACTTGCACGCCTCGTAAATGCTCGACGCTACTAGCAAAGCATTGCCACGATCACTGGAGAGTCGCGGCTTCACACTGAAATCGAAAACAATATCGCTCACCACGCGGTCCATGCGCGAGCGCGAGCTGAGTACAACCTGCATCGTGCCCCATTGCTTTTTCAGCTCTTCTTTTTGCCAATCGTTCAGGCCCTTGGTTTTGGCTTCAAACCATGCGTCGATCTTTCCAACGGAGCCGAGCCGCTGGTCTATGTCCCGCGCCTCGTAAATCAGGTCGAGAACCACCTCGTCCGCCACAGCCTCGCTGAATTTATAAGTATGGATGTAGCCGCCAAAGACTTCCTGGCTAGTCGTTTTGTCCTTCTTCAACAACGGAGTGCCAGTAAATCCGATGAACACCGCATTAGGCATCATCGCCTTCATCACCCGATGCAGCTTGCCACTTTGCGTGCGGTGGCATTCATCCACAAACACGAATACCTCGCCCACGGTCTGACTGGGTTTGGCTTCCAAGTCCTTGATGTAGGCATCAAAATCATTCACGCCTTTGCGACCAAACTTATGGACCAGGCTGCACAGCAAGCGCGGCGCAGCTTGACCAAGCTGCTGCATCAGGTCTAGGCCGCTTGTGGTCCGTTTGATCGGCTCACCCATCTCCGTAAAGACCCGCTCAATCTGCTTGTCCAGTTCATCGCGGTCTGTGATGAGGGCCACGCGAGCGTTCGGATTATTCTCCAGAATCCACTTGGCCAGGAGCACCATCACAATGCTCTTGCCGCTGCCTTGCGTGTGCCAGATGATGCCGCCCTTCTTACGACTCACGTGCTTCTGCGCTTCTTTGATGCCGAAGTACTGATGAACGCGTGGCAGCTTCTTTTTGCCGCTGTCGAAGAGCACAAAATCGTGCATCAGTTCGATCAGCCGGTCCTTGCGGCACATTTTCAGCAGGTATTTATCCAGTTTGAAGCGGCTGTTATCTTCCTCATCTTCCTTCCAACGCAGGAAGTACTTATCTTCCGTCCCAATGGTTCCATAGCGCAGCCCCTCGGAATCGTTCCCGGCAAAGACGAACTGCACGGTCGAGAAGAACCAAGAGTTGAACTCTGGCTGTTGGTTCGATAAGCTCTGGCGGATGCCGTCGCCGATACTGACGCGGCTGTTCTTCAATTCAATTACGCCGACGGCGATGCCGTTCACATAGAGAACCAGATCGGGTCGTCGCTCGTGATTTCCCTTGAGTGTCACCTCTTCGGCGATGGCGAAGTCGTTCTTCGCCGGCTGCTCCCAGTCAATCAGCTTCACGGTCTCTGTGGGCTTGGCGGGATCGGTCTTCACCTGCACGCCATAGCGCAGCAGTTTATAGACGGACTCGTTGTTCGCATAGAGATTGCGGCTGTAGTTGTCGGCTTCCGAGCGTAGCTTGTAGAGAGCCGCGCTGATCTGCTCCAGCGTATACCCACGCTCTGCCAACCATCGAGACAGTATTTCATCCTCGACATTACTGTTGCCGTCGCGATCAGTCCAGTCGCCCAAATAGCGATAGCCCAACTCATCCATAAACAGCTTGATCACGCGCTCCTGCGTGACGTACTCTGGCTTGCCAATACTATTCATCTGCGATCTCCTGGAGGCGATCTGGCGACCAAATTACTTCTGCAAGATCGCTTACAAGCTTTCTTCTCTCCAACTGCTGATCTCTGCCAAAATTTGCATAGGGTTTGAATGCCAGGTTGTACTTTTTTGCTGCTGCCTTGAATTTTGGTTGATGAGTATAAGCATTAGCATCCAAGCTTGCTGCGTAAATATTCTCACTGGCGTATTTGCTCCTCTTATAAGTGAACGGTTTCTTCTGAAGACTACGGTTCACATCAGCAGGTAGCAATAAGAGAGAACCTATATTGTCTCTGCAGGCTTTGAAATCATCACGTGAATCAAACTCATTTTTATATGGGCTAAAGTCGTCGGCCCAAATATGTTCAATATCAAAAGAATTATTCTGGTTTCGATTGACATATTTATCGAACTGATCTGACCTACCAGCCATGACCTCTGAAAATGCAGTAATACGCGCGAGTAAATGAAAGATGTAGCGTTTACTCCGCTGATTCAGATATAACCCTTCGACTCCGTGGCGTCCCTTAGCTTCTACGCCAGAAAACGTGACATCGTCATCTTCTAATCGTTTTGTTAGCGTCTTAACCAAACTTGGAAGTGACTTGCGACGAATATCCTTGCATATTAGGTACATTGAATATGACGCAGACGAATACCCGACCCGTATAAAGTTTGTCACCCTCCGCATAATCCAAATGTCTAAAAAAGCTGCGGTCACTGCAATCTTACGCCGAACCGTATCTTCCTTGTCGGATACTGCCAACGGTGCGAGGAGAACAGTACTCTGCCATGTGAAGCCGTTATGTGCGTTGTAAAATACATGCTCCAGCCCCTCCGTGTAGGTTTCGCTTGCATCCTGAATCCTCAAGTAAGTATCAGCGGAAAATGGAAACTCCTTTGTCATGAAAGTAAAATTCTTTGATTCATTTCCAAGTCCAAGTTGCTTTTTGTTGTCACGCACCCAACGATGAAATGGCTTACCGATTTTTTCCCAGTCCTTGTCTACGGATTCTGCCTTCCGATCTCGAATTGAGTCAGCATATTGAGCACGTAGCCATGCCTTGATGCAATTTGCGTCTTCTCCCTGTTCCCGAGATTCGTCCTTCGACTGGTCCGAAGATAGAAGCTGCAAAACATTGTGTCGCCATATTTCATTTGCTTGATTTCTATTGTCTGGATCTTGAACCGGAGCCAATAAAAATGCCTTCAGCATGTCTACTGGACTAAGAGGCTTTCCACGATCATTCATCGTCTCAAAAATCTCATTCGCTGCCGTATCATCACTCGTTGCAATTTCAATCAACCCAACTTTGGTCAGAAGCCAGTAAATGAAATGCTGGAGGCCGTCGCCAAGATCGTCAATTAGGTCGTTCTCTTCTATATTGGTGTATCGTGCAAACATCGTTCGGACTGATTCGTCGCCATCTTCAAGGTTAATTGGTTTCGCGTAAAAAAGGGCATCAAGCAACGGCTGGCGCTCCGCCATATCCAGGTTAAAGCTCAATTCGCCCAGATTATCGCTATAAATCAGTGGCGCTAGTGTTTGAGTGATCGTCTTTGGCAGGTCTTTCGTTTGAGCTACGCGATATAAGAAAATAAGAAGTAAAATAAGCGACGTAATCCGCTGTTGCCCATCGATCAGATAGTTCTTGCCGTCTCGCTTGCTGACGATAATTGAACCAAGGAAATATTCCCCGTAGTTAGACACCTTCTTGGGTTCATCCCCCGGCTTATAAGAGGAATCGAACTTGTTTTGAAGATCGTAAATCAGTTCCTCGATTTGCTTCTTGTCCCATTTGTATTCACGCTGAAACTCATCGATGGAATATTTCTGGCTTTGAAGAAGTTGTTGAACTGTTTTGTAGTGCGGCGTGATTGTGCTCATACAAGTCGAATCCTTCCTGTGAGAAGTTCCTGCATCATGCCCGTCTTCAATTGGCGGGCTTTGGTGACCTTGGTCTCCAGCGAGGCGATCTCGGCGTCCATATCAGAGAGGGCGCCGGCGATGGCAGTCTGTTCGTCGGTAGATGGTGGCAAGTCGATTGGAAGCAACTTCACCAGCTTCGCGGTATAGCTTTGCTGCTTCGTACCTTGGCAGTACTCGAACGCGAGTTCATTTCCGCGATAGACATAGTAGTGATACAGATATTCAGTCTTCAGGTCAGGCTTCGGGTAGATTGCCATACAAGACTGATTGGTCGTTGCGGGGCTTCCGACAATTCCGCAAGAGCCTCTAGTCCCGGCGGCCTCCAACCCCGTGATTGCCATCAGAAACGTCCCGGCGGGATGAATCTTCAGATTGGTCTTCTGAACAGCCTCTTCCGAAATGTGCTCGATAGTATCTTCGATGAAGTTGAAATTGAGTTCACCACTCGATATCCACTTCACCGTTCCCTTGTAGTATTCGGTGCGTCCTCGATAAGGGGTTGCACCGCTCGAACACGAAGCAATTACATCCCCCCATGGGCAGTTCCGCCACTTGCCACTGAACCCAGACAAACGCTTCTTGCCGGTGAGCAGTTCCTGCATAGCGCCTTGTTTGAGGTGGCGCTTCTTGACAAGGAGTTGCTCCAGAGATTCGATCAGGGCAACCGCATCACTCAATGCCACGGCGATGGCTTCTTGTTCAGCCTTCGTTGGCGGAAGTGCAAATGTGTATTCAGCTAGCTCAACTCTATTGATCTTCGGCATCCCGCTTCGTACGGATACGGACTCCGCGTATCTTGAAAAATGATGAGCAAGTATCGTTGCGAAGATGAAGCCGGCCGAGCTGTCTTCAGAGGGTCTGAGTGGATACATATCGGCGCTGCAGAGGCCTTCAAAATCCGCGAGGATAGCCTTCCTCAAGTACGGGCGGATTTTGCTATAAACAATGTCTCCAGCGCCAAACAGGTACTTGCCACTTATGGCGTGTTGTTCGTCGGAAGTCTCTTTCTTTAATAGGCGCCCTGAGCCGCTTTCGATATGGTCTGGCGCCACCAAGACCATTGATCGGAAGGGTTCGCACGTTGGATTAACCTGACCACTTGCGATCCGAACAACGGTCATAAACGGTCGCAAAGCCCAGTCTTCCGGTATTACTCCTACCTCAGTCCGCTTGTACCCCGGCTTCACGCCCATGCGAACCCCATTCTTTCCAGATGCTGGTTCACCTTGGCTTCCAATTCAGCCAAGTGGCTGGTCATTTGCGGAAGCGGGGTTTCGTAGCGTTCGGCAAGTTCCTTGACACGCTGAGTAAGCTGCTGGCTAACGCGGTCCATCTCGCCATGGATGGCGGCATCGAGCGTGTCCATCCATTTGTCGTCCACCACCAGCACCTTCACCTCAGCCGCAGTGAGTTTCGGGTAGCGGGCGTATGCTTTGGCATCGAGAGCAGCTTCGGCTTCTCTGAGTTGCTTCTTCAGGTCGGCCTCATCATCGTTCAATGCGAGCCATGCATTGAGGACGACCGCCTCGTCCTTGGCTTCCTTGTCTCCCTTGATCTGCTTGAGCCTTGCCGTCACCGTGGCCCGCGTTACCTTGCCAACCTTACCTCCTTCTGCATCGGCCCGTGCCTCTGAGAAGGCATCTTCGTCGCCAAGCTGCTCCTCTTCCAACTCGGCCAGCTTGGCCTCGACACTCTCCAGGTCGGTGGCGAGTTTGTCAATCTCGGCCTGCTCCTTGGCGAAGTAGCGGGCGACCAGCAGCGCCCTGGGAACCAGATCGCAGGTCCAGCCCTTGTCGATCTTCTTGATGACCTTGCCGTCTTTGCTCTTCTTCGTTTCGATAATGCGCGAGGTCTCGGCCTTCCATCCATCGGCGGCGATTTGATAGCAATCGTCCTGCATGGTTTCGGCCCAGTAGTCCATCAGGTGTTGGTAAACATCGTAAGCATCAATAAGCGGCTTGTTGGCATAGTGCGCCAGTAGACCCTCAGCCAGCGTGACAATCAACTGCTTGGGGTGGCAACCGGCCTTGAGCGCCTTGAGCGTGGCGGCACTGGTTTCACGCCATGCGGCGAAGTGGGCATTCATGCCACCGATGAAGGCTGTGAACTCCGGGTGTTCATAAATGGTTAGCTTGATGGCCTTCTTCTCGACAGCCAGATCGACATAGCCGGAGCGGTTGGGCTTGAAGAGCGTCTTGCGCAGCTTGGGGCAAACGGCCCAGTATGGTTTCAGAGCATCTACATCGGCGACCGGGATGCCGCCCTTGAGATGGCCTTCAAT
>Ga0182016_10006115_pt1 | contig 12743 bp, 10 predicted proteins | sample 712S2MmetaG_FD_120491 | JGI IMG/M metagenome (GOLD analysis project Ga0182016, IMG submission 120491) | Permafrost microbial communities from Stordalen Mire, Sweden - 712S2M metaG | ecosystem: Environmental > Terrestrial > Soil > Wetlands > Permafrost | place: Sweden: Stordalen | collected...
GTACTCGCGGCAGCGCTTGCTACGCTCTTCGGAAGGGGGTTCGAAGCCGACGCCATGGCAGCTACCGGGGCCGAGGCCGGAACCGCGCTCGACACCGGAATCGAAGCGGTATTCAAATTTGTCTCGGCGATCGCGCTCAGAACTGCCTTTGGGAGCGAGCTCTGCACTTCGGGCGCTGAGGGCTGGTCGGCAGCTTGTACCGGCGTTGAAACCGGATTTGCAGAGACTTCCGCAACTGGATTCGAATCGGCGTCTGACTCTGTTGCCGAAAATGAGTTCTGCGTTTCGGTGGGAACTGCGAGCGGTGAAGAAGCCGCTACTGCGTTCGCAGCCAGGTTGGAGGATGCGTTCGTAGCCACATTCGAGGTTGGGGCAGCGACCGCGTTCGGGTGTGAGTTCTCAACTTGAAAGGTTGCCGAGGGCTCGATGGTCTGCACTGCGTTCGACGGCGCGTTGAATGTGGCGTGTGGAACCACGGTGGAGATTGTGGCCTGGACCGACTGTGGAGCAGAGTGCTGCATTTCGGGAGAGGCAGTGGAGGCGACGCCTGGGATAGCGTTCTGCGCTGCGGGTGCGGAAACCGTGGCAACAGCTTGGAACGCAGGAGGCGCAACATTGGAGGAGCTCCGCAGGACCACGTTCGAAACTGTGCTATCGACTGTGCTCGGGACTGCATTCTGCAGTTCTGAAGCAGATACCGTAGCGACAGCCTGGGCTACATCTGGCGCAACACTGGAGGCTTGCAAAACCACGTTCGAGATCGTGTTCTGAACTACGCTCGGAACTGCGTTCTGCAATTCGGGAGCGGACACCGTGGCGAGGGGCTGGGCTGCAACCGGCGCAACATAAGAAGAAAACTGCGGAACCACGTTCGAGAATGTGCTCTGAACTGCGCTCGGAGCGGCGTTCTGCACTGCCGGCGCAGAAGCCGCGGCCATGATCGGGGCTACAGTCGGAGCCACATTCGAGACTGTGTTCTCAACTGTGCTCGGGAATGCGTTCGGCGATGCTGGTACAGAAACCGCGGCGTTGATCAGGACTGCTCTGGGCGCACTATTGGGGGTGGTCTGCGGAGCCACTTTCGAAACTGTACTCGGAACCGCGCTCGGTGAGGCATCTTGCACCGCGGGAGCGAAAGTGGTGACGACGGCTTGGGCTGCGACCGGCGCAACATTCGAAGATGTCTGCGGAACCACGGTCGACGCTGTACTGTGAATCGCGCCCGGTGAGGCATTTAGCACCGCGGGAGCGGAAGCGGTAACGACGGCTGGGGCCGCAGCAGGCAAAACATTAAGAGATGCCTGCGGAACCACGTTCGAAACTGTGCTCTGAACCGTGCTCGGTGCTGAATTTTGCACCGCGGGAGCGAAAGTGGTGACGACGGCTTGAGCCGCAGCAGGCACAACATGAGAAGGTGTCTGCGGAAGCACATTCGATGCTGTGCTCGGAACCGCGCTCGGTGCGACGCTCTGTACTGCAGGTGTGGATGCGACGGTCTGAGCCGCAGCCGGCGCAACATTGAAGGAAGCCTGGGCGGCCACGTTCGATACTGTGCTCTCGACTGCGTTCGGAATCGCGTTGTGCGCTTCAGGAGCGCCCGCCGCTGCTACGGTTTGGATTCTGCTTGGTGCGAGATTCGAGGCGGCATGGGAGGCCGCAGCCGAGAACATATCCAGGACTGTCTTCGGAAATGCACTCTGTACTTCAGCAGCCGGCATCGGCGCAACTGTGGGATCTGCATTCGATCCCAACTGAGAAGGCAAGCTCTGGGCTGGAGCTTGGTTCGCGTTCGCAACCACATTTGAAAAGACCTGCGAAGCTGCGTCGGAGGCCCAGCCCTGAGCCGCCTGAGGGATCGGATTCCGCACTCCACAAGGAGGAGCAGCCAACGCTGAAGCCGGCGCAGTGGTCGGCGTCGCACTGGATTGAGGGACCTGGACTGTGGCTTGAACCGTGTTCGTGACCGCGTTCGACGAGACAGTTGAAGCTACATTCGAGACCCCATTCAGGGCCGCCGTCGGAACCGCGTTCACCGCTTCCGGGATCGTGATCGATGCAACAGACTGTACCTCAGTCGGAAGAACATTGGTTGGAACGGTCTGATGTACAGCCTGAGCCGGATTCACAACTGAATTTGAAGAGGCAGGTGCTGAAGAAGTGACTGTGCTCTGCGCTACTTTTGGAAGCGAGTCCTGGACATGACGAGTCGGCGCAGCAGGAGCGGCTGTCTCGATTGCGGCTGGCGCCAGGTTGGATAGAACGCTCTGTGCAGCAACCGGAAGAGAGCTGGTTACGACGCTGGTAGAAGTGTTCGCTGCATTCGAGTCAGTAGGCGCGACAAACTGCTGAATCGAAGACTGAGCAGCATTCGAGGTCGAAATCGGTGTTGCGGTCTGGATAACATTCTGAGCACCGTTCGAAGCGCCGGTCAAAGATGTATCCGAAACCTGATTCGTCCCCTTTGACGCAGGAATGACAGAAGCTTTGATCCCTTGAACCTTGGAGCCTGTCAAGACCCAGGCTGCCTTGAGCAAATCGCTGACCCTTGCGTTGAGCTTCGACTGCGCGCCGGTTGATTTGGTGACACTCGCGTCGGTCACCGCAGGCAGGATGACCGACGACTTCTGCGATGCCGCATTGCGCACCAGAACGTCGCCGGATCCGGTCGTTGTGTCCAGGGATGGAAAGGAGTTCTTGGTGTTCCGCGCCGCCGAGGCAAGCATGGCATTGGCGGTTGGTGCCGGTTGCGCCGTTGCAACCCGCTGCGACGGTACCGTCTGCTTAGGTTGGTTTGGCAACAGTACCGCACTGCTATTGAAAGCTGCGCCTGAGGCATTCAGGTTACTCGAGTTCGAAGCTTGCTTACTCGCGGACTTTGTACTTCCATCCTTGGCTGTACCGGCATCCACAATCGCATTCGATGCAGTCAGCAATGAATCGCTGAAGTTTTGCGAACCTGGTTCCAGGTCCTGCGCAGCAGCAGTGCCGGGTGTCGTGCCCGGCATCGGAGAGGAGATCTCGAGATTAGCGATTCTGATCACGCCCTATATATAGCAACCATTGTGCCAAATAAATTGGGGTCGTCTCTCGTTAGGTTGCGGAACATTTCCCATTTAGAATCAGCCAGATATTGGCTGGTCACTTCGAGATCGGCCGCACCTCGCGATAAAGCAGGCAAGATTTGCCGGATCGCTACTAGGCAAAGGCTGCCGGGCATTGCCGATAAGGCGACACAATTGCCGCGACAAGCTGCAGATCCATGGAGAAATGCGCGCCAATTCGCAACGCAGTTCATTTCGAAAAGAGGTCGAGAGATAATATTCGAATTCGCTAAATTTCCCGATTCAAACAACTATTTCGACTTATCGATGGGAGGGTGCGAAGATTTACAGTCTGCACAAGCTGATTTATCTATCTTTAAATTGACCTTGAAATCGTTTTCTGGTTCTTTAAGAGGATCCCGACTTATCCATTCAACGTGTTACTTCTCTGTCCAGGTTCGAATTCTATTTCATACAACATTTCATAGCGCGCTCAACTGCCAGGCTAGCCACGGCCGCGGCGGGACATATGGTTATCATCGAGATTTCTTTGGTCGCGCCTGGCCATGTCCGTTTCGTATACTCCGCGCTTTTCTTCACACATATCCGTTAACATCTCGCGATTGCGCCGCGCGCCTGTGTAGACCGCCAGTTGCCGATCTCGCAACTGTTCGAGCTTCTGATGCTTTTCCTCAAGCTCCTTCTTCTTTTCCTTGAGCGCTTCAATGTGCTCGTAATAAGCATGAATATTGTAGCCTGAGAGTGGCTTGAACACCTCCGTCTGTCGCGAGGCATTAGATCCGGCAAGCTCGGCATTGATGCTCTCAATGCCTTCGAGAGTCTGCGCGATTTCAAAAAGTATCCTCTGCAACATCCGCTCTTCCTGCTCTTCAACAATTCCGCGTATGCGCAGCACTGAATCAAGTGAAAAATGAAAGCCCATTTTAGCTTGGAACCTCTAACAGGGATTTGATGACATTTGGAAACGGAACAATCTGATCGGGGCGTTGATGCAGAAATGCGTTGAGTTGTGGCAGGATTTCCACGGCTCGGTCAAGCGTTGGATCTGCGCCTTTCTGATAAGCCCCGATTCGAATCAAATCTTCAGACCGGGCATGAGAAGCCATCAACAACCGAAGAGCCTTCGACTTTTGCATGTGCGCTTCCGTAGTAATACTCGGCATAAGCCTGCTAAGACTCTCTAACACGGAGATAGGAGGGTAATGATTCTTCATTGCCAGGTTTCTATCGAGAATTATGTGTCCATCGAGCAAGGAGCGAACCGTATCTGCGACTGGATCCTGCTGGTCGTCGCCTTCCATCAAAACTGTGTAAAACGCGGTAATACTGCCGTTCTTGAAACATCCTGCCCGCTCAACCAGGCGCGCAAGCATGTTCAGCACCGAGGGGGTATAGCCTTTCGCCGTCGGTGGTTCGCCGGCAGCCAAACCAACCTCTCTTTGTGCCATCGCAAATCGAGTTAGCGAATCTACAACGAGGAGAACGTTTTTCCCGGTGCTCGCGAAATACTCAGCTATGGCAGTAGCGGATAATGCACAGCGGAGTCGCAAAAGCGGTGATTGATCGGAGGTAGATACAACCACGACGCACCGCTTGCGGCCCTCTTCGCCTATAACTTCGAGAAACTCTCCGACCTCACGACCGCGCTCTCCAACAAGCGCGAGCACCGTCATATCGGCGCTGGTTCCGCGCGACATCATACCCAGCAGCGTGCTCTTCCCGACGCCGCTCCCACCAAAAATGCCGATGCGTTGGCCACGGCCGCATGTTACAAATGCGTCGAGTGCGCGAATGCCGCAACCAAGTGCTTCGCGGATGGGCACGCGATCAAGTGGCAGCGGCGCTGAGCCATCTACCCACACCGAGCGCTCCCCTCTGTATTCGCCATTCGAATCGAGCGGTACACCCGTCGCGTCGATAACTCGGCCGAGCAGATCGCTTCCAACCCGAATCGATGGCCTCGTTCCCCAAGCGACAATCCGGTCGCCGAAACGAATCCCTTCAGGGCTCTCAACGGCCATGGAAAGCATAGTTGATCCGCGAAACCCAACAACCTGTCCGGGGTACTTTTTGCCCCTAGCGTTAATCACTTCGCATGACTCACCTATAGAGCAGAAGGGCCCCTCCGACTCGATAAGGTTGCCGACAACCTGCAAAACTCTTCCTCGCCAACGCAGGGTTGAGCTTCTGTCGAGACGATCGAAGTAGGGAGCGAGTGGCCCGGCGGCAGTTATCATTTTACGGGCGGCCTCTGCGCCAACAAATCAAAGAATCCCTGTTCCACTTCCTTCAACTGCGCATCGATACTGAAGTTCGCCGAACCCAAGTCGGTTTCCAGGATGCAATCGTCGATTTTCAGTGTGCCGTCTTCGATAATTGCTATGGTCGAGCCGTTGAGTGGGTTAGCCAGCCTCTCCCGCCACTTATCCGCTTTCACTGGCGAGACACGCAGTGAAACGCTGGAACCATCGTGTAACTTATCCACCGCGACACGCACTAATGCGGCAACTAACATAGGATCGACCTGGGCCTCACGGTGCAGTATCTTTGTTGCAATCGCCAGGGCCAGGTGAACGACGTCGGACTCGACTCTGGAGAAGTAACTCTTTTTCTCGACTTCGAAGAGTTCGAGAGTCTTCCGGATCGTCGCAGCCTCTTTTTCGAGCCTGTCTTCGAAGCCTTGCTTCAAGCGTTTTTCAGTCTCCGCCATCGCCTCGGCGCGAGCCCGCTGCACCAACTCATTGCTCTCCGAAACCGGGATCGTCGGCACTGCGGGAGGCTGGTTTTCCCGGGCCGCAGCAGACTGAGGCGGCCGAGGTTCCTTGACATTACTCTGCGCCGGGGCAGCGATGTCCCGATACATAAATGAAGATACCGGGGCGGGCACCGTTTGGTTTGCGCCGTTACTAGACGAGGAATTCATCGTTCGCCTCGCCCTTCAATACGATTTTGCCTTCCGCTTCCAGCTGCCTGGCAATAGCGACTATCTCGGACTGCGCCTTAGTTACATCCTTGCTACGCACGGGCCCGAGTAACTCCATATCTTCCTTGAGCATTTCTACGGCCCTCGAAGACATGGTGCGGAAGAAGTGGTTCTTCAGCCCTTCGTCCGTTCCCTTTAGAGCCATGGCGAGATCCTTCTTGTCGATAGCTCCAGTAAGCTCACGAATGTGCCCTTCGCCAACCTGAAGCAAATCTTCAAACGTGAACATCAGGTCGCGAATGCTGATTGCCAGTGTCGGTTCCTCGTTCTCGAGGTTTTCGAGAATCTCCTGGGCAACTGTGGTGTCGATGCAGTTCATGATGTCAGCCACACTTTGAAAGCCGGAGTATGTACGCTTGCCCTGTTCTCCAACTTGTTGCAGCCTCTGGCTGAGCATTGCGGAAACTCTCTCAGCCATTTCCGGCGAGAACTTTCGCAGATTCGCCAATCTCTTTACAGCTTCAGAACGGGTCTCATTGGGAAGACTCATCAACAAGGCGGATGCCTGCCTATCGCCAAGCTGGCCGAGGACGAGAGCGATGGTCTGGGGATGTTCGCCTTCAAGAAACCTTGCCAGTTTCTGAGGATCGGCACGCTGCAAAGCCTCCAGGGGCTTCAGCTCGCGAGCTTTTGTGAGCCGTTGCAAAATCCCCTCAGCTTCGGCCTCTCCAAAGGCCCTGATGAGCAGCCGGCGCGCAAGGTCATACCCGCCTTGAACCAGGTAGTCCTGCGCCTGGGTCATGCGCTGGTACTCTTCGATAACCTGGATCGACAACTCGATCGGAACTGTGCCCAGACTTGCGAGCTCGTCGGCAACCCGCTGCGAATCTTCCTGGTTCAGGTCGCGGAAGATGGCCGCAGCAGTCTCCTCGCCGAGGACCGTCAGGAGGATTGCCGTCTTGCGTGCTCCACTGATTTTGAGTTTCTCAACCGGTCCGGCTATCATTGCGCCTCTTCTCTGAGCCACGCACGCACCGCGGTCGTGCTGTTGTCAGGCTCAGCCTTAACAAATTCGGCAAGTTGTTTTTTCAATGTCGCGGATCGAGCCGCAAGAGTGGCCGCTGTTTCCGTCGGAGCAATCTCCGGGGTAGTCTGTTGCTGGCGCGCCGCAGCCAGCAGAGGATTGGGACCCGAGAGAACGCGCTTCTGAATGGGCCGGATCGTGAGCATGTAAACCAGGAAGAAAAGAGTTAACAGTACGCCATATCGCACCACAGACGAGTAGTCATCGATACCCTTTTTCGCCTTCTCCGCTAGCGAGGGCGGCGCAATCTCTACTGGCGTGCCGTGGTCGAAGCTCAGGTTTTCAACGCTGACAACATCGCCGCGACTGCTATTGAATCCGATTGCGGCCTGCGCGAGTTCGGTGATGTTCTTCAATTCTTCAGGCTGTCTCTTGTGATTGACTTCGACCCACTTGCCGTTTTCTTTCTTGCGTTCTACAGCGTCGTCCAACACGATCGCGGCAGTCATGCGCCGAATGCTGCCTGCAGGTTGAATAATGTGACGCACCGACTTATTCACACCATAGGTGTTGTTATCCGTCTTTGAACTCTGGCTTGAGTCTTTAGCCTTTGTGCCCGCATCTGTTTTGGCGCTGGGCACATTGCTTGAGGTTCCGGGAACTCCGCCAGCGCTGCCCCCAGCGCCAGGCCCGATGTTCTCTTCAGTGTGGTTCATCGTGAGCGTGGCGCTCACCGCAGGGTCGTATTTTTCCTGGCTCTCTTCGCTGCTGCCCGTTTCATATTCCACATTGACAGTGGCGCGAACGCGGTCTGCGCCTACGATCGGCGTGAGCGTCGCCATCAGCCTGCGCGTTAGTTCCTTCTCCAGGCTGTCTCCGCCCTCCGCCGTGCTATTTCCCTGCCCGAGAGGCTGATTCGAATCCGCATCGACAATGACTACATCACTCGGTTTCAGTTCGTCGACCGCTCCGGAAACGAGCCGCGAAATCGACGTCAGATCTTCTCTCGACAAGGTCCCACGTTTCAGCTTCAAAGTGACCGACGCCTTTGCGCCGCGCTCCCGATCCATGAACACGGAATCGGTGGCCATTACCAGGTGGACTCGGGCGCTCTTCACATTGCTCATCGTCTGAATCGTGCGCTCCAGCTCGCCTTCGAGAGCACGCTGATAGTTCACCTTCTCATCGAACTCTGTCTGTCCCCATGAAACCTTGTCAAAGATTTCAAAACCGATGCGCCCGCTATGAGGTGCATCGTGCGATGCCACTTCAAGCCGCGCCGCATCTACCTGGTCAGAAGGAACATTAATGCCGGTGCCATCGGGAGTTATCTGGACATCGATCTTTTTTGCCGTTAGTTCGGTCGAAATCGCTTGCACATCGGCGGGTTCCATACCCTTCATCAATGGCTTGTAATCAGGGGTCGCGATCATCCTCACAAAAAATGCAACCACCGCCAATGTAACAGCGAGCCCTACGCCGAGGAAGATTTGCTGCTGGGGGCGAAGGCCGTTCCAGAATATCTTTACGCGCTCCAGCAGCTGGTTTGCGCCCACGGCTTGCTTGTTCCCGACGATTTGATTCTTGGCCGCCATTGATGTTTGCCTTCTCTGCTTTTTTGAAATCGTGTGTCCGAGATTTACTTCTCCAGCGCCATATGCCTGGACTTACAGCTTAGCGACTTACTTAGAATTGCATCTTCTCGATATCCTGATATGCCGAAACGATCTTGTTGCGGACTTGCATCATGAGTTGAAACGCCACATCGGCCTTTTCGACTGCAACCATTACTGAACTCATGTCTGTATTGCCCCCCTTTAACAGGGTGCCAATCTGTTCCTGGGCGCCGCCATGCAGCACGTTGACTTGTTCGAGCGCGCTCTTGAGAACGCTGCCGAATCCGCCGCTTTCCTCATTCGACGAGGGCTGCAGCGATGAGAGTTTAGGGAGTTCACTGATGCTGCCGATGGAACCGAGACTCGAAATTGGGCTGCTCATTGTCTACCTCCTGCCTAGCTCTTGAGAATGTCGATCGACTGCTGGATCATTTGTTTCGCAGCGGCAATCGCCGATGCATTCAACTGATAGGAGCGAACAGAACCCATGAGGTCCACCATCTCCATTGCCGGATTAATTGCGGGGTAGGCTACATAGCCATCCTTGTCCGCATCTGGATTGCCGGGCTGATAGCGCATCACCGGCGGCGTTGGATCGTCGACCACGTCAGCGATCTGAACGCTGCCCGCAGGCGGCTCGTTCAAGCCGGTGGTGTGGGCCAGGGTGAGCTTGAAGTTTGAGGAGCCGGCAGACTGGAATACGACTTCCCGGCGATGAAATGGCCCGCCGGCCGTGGTATGCGTAGTCTCTGCATTCGCCAGGTTCGCGGCAGTGATTTCAGAACGCTGCCGCTCGGCCGACAATGCCGATGCGCTAACTGCCAATGAGTCGAATAGATTCATAACTAGTTACCTCCTCCGCCATTAATCGCACTTAGCAATCCGTGAAATTCGTGTTTGATCATCGAGATGCCGATTTGGTATTGCAGCTGTGTCTCGGACATCATGAGACCTTCCCGGTCCATGTTGACGTTGTTGCCGTCGGGCCGCTCGAGCAGGCCGGGAACTTCCTTTGCGACAGGATTGAAATCGGTAATTCCGGAACCGTACTCGGACTGGCTCATCGCCGGGCTCAGGGCCTTTGCTAACTCGGCCTCGAAGTTAATGTCCTTGGTGTGGTATCCGGGTGTATCGACGTTGGCCATGTTTGCCGAGATGGCCTGCTCGCGCTTCTCAGTCAACTTCAAGTAAGTCTCAAGCGTCGGAATCAGTGGCGTAGGGGATGTCATGCATAACTCCTTGGGGGGAGTCCGTACTCCCTGATTTTGTTTCTCATTGTGCGAAGGCTGATGCCCAACATTTCTGCTGCGTGGGTGCGGTTGCCATTCGCAAGTGCGAGCGTGTTTTCGAGGTGCATTTTCTCCAGAACCGAAATCGGAGTGCCAGGAGCAGGCATTGCCGCCGGAGCCGTCTGTGCAGCCAGGACCGGCAATGCAGGTTGAGCGGGTTGGGAAAACTTCGATGGCTGGAACTCGCGGTCGAAGCAGCTTGCGTCGATGTTGGCTCCGCGATTCAGAGACAGCACGCGGCGCATGAAGTTTGACAGCTCGCGAATATTACCGGGCCAGTTGTACGCCTGCAGCCGCTCGATGAAGCTTTGTGCAAGAAACGGGACCGTACTCTCTGTTTCCATGGCGAACCGCTCGGCAAAATGCATGGCGAGTGCGGGGATATCTTCCACGCGTTCGCGAAGTCCAGGAATTGAAAGAGGAATGACGTTGAGCCGATAGTACAAATCGGAACGGAACAAACCCCGATCCACCATTGAAGCAAGCGACGCGTTGGTAGTTGCAATGACACGAATGTTGAGATGAATGGAGCGCGTCTCACCGAGTCTCTCGAACTCACGCTCCTGCAGAATTCTGAGTAGTTTCGGTTGCAGGTTGAGCGGCATTTCGCCGATCTCATCGAGCAGCAGCGTACCGCCCTCGGCGAGTTCAAACTTTCCGACCTTTGTGGAACTGGCTCCCGTGAACGCGCCCTTGCCGTGCCCGAAGAGTTCGCTCTCCAGCAGGTGTTCCGGCACTGCCGCGCAGTTCACAGCGACAAACGGCTTCTTCCGGCGATCGCTGGACTGATGGATGAACTTTGCCATCAATTCCTTGCCGGTACCGCTCTCGGCCTCGATAAGAACATCGGCATCCGTGCTGGCCGCAGCGCGCGCGCGTTGCAGAGCCTGCATCAACAGCGGAGAGCGTCCTACGATTCCGCAATGGACGGCAGCTGTGTTTTCAATTTGATTGGGGACTTTTGGCGTGATCGTCTTTTCATTCATCCGCTGCATTACGCGAGTGGCCGCAGCCTGCAGCTGCTCGAAGGAAATCGGCTTTGTCAGGTAGTCGAAGGCTCCGCCGCGCATTGACTCGACTGCCTCAGGTACGCTTCCGAATGCGGTAAGCAGAATCACCGCGGTTGTTGGCGAGTTCTTGAGGACCTGGCACATGACTTCAAATCCATCGCCATCCCTCATGCGGATGTCGCTCACAACCAGGTCAAAACTCTTAAGGTCGAAGGCCCGTTCTGCGTCACGAACGCCGGACGCTGTTTCAACACGCCATCCGTAGCGGAGGAAGTTTGCCCGCAATGCCGTGCGCATCCCGGGCTCATCGTCCACAACCAGTACGGAGGAATTCCTAACTTCGGAATCAGGGTTATTCATGCTGTCGCTAACTCCAGTTGATATACAGGAAAATGAAGCGTGAATTGTGCGCCGGAACCGACGCGGTTGGAGACGGAAATCGTGCCGCCATGTTGCTTCATGATTCGATTGCAAACTGCCAGTCCAAGGCCGGAGGAATCTCCGCTGCCACTAAAGCCCGGCTCGAAGATGTGGTCGATCTGGTCCGCGCGGATGCCGCTCCCAGTATCTGAGAATTCGGCGACAATCTCATCGCAGCCTTCTGCGCTCTTAGCGTTGCCTTTTACCGGCCGGATCGAGACTGTTACTTTTCCACCCGCCGAAGTATGCCGAATCGCATTGGAGACCAGGTTCAAAACAACCTGTTGCAACGCGCTCTCATTGCCCAGGATCATGGTGTTTTCTCGATCCGCAAACCAATCCAGGGAAACGGCTGCCTGATCGGCGAGAGGCTGAACAAACTTGATCGCATTCCCAATCAAGGTTGACAGCGGAACCGGCGTCAGCGCCAATAACCCAGAGCTATGGAAGCTGAGAACGTTATTGACCATGCCGGAGAGCGAGCGAATTCCAGCGCGAAGATTAGAAATCCATTCATCGCGGCGGGTGTCGTCGTTCTCGATGAGTTCCGCAAAGAGTTCCAGGCTCCCTAACGGATTTCTAATTTCATGAGCGAGAATTGCGGTGATCTCGGCCAGCGCCATAGCCTTGCGGCCGGCTTCCCTTTCCTGCTCTGAACGCTTCTGCGCGGTGATGTCGCGGAGGATCAGAATGGTCTGGTCTGGCAGTCCTGTATTGGCTTCGCCGTGAAAGAAACTGCGCTTCCGAATCTCCAGCCAACGATTCCCCGAAGCGTCGCGCACGCAGAACTCCTGCCCGGAATCGCCGCTGGACGTATCTTCATAAGAGGACTGGAGATTGACGCCGCTCCATGCCGATAGCTGCCGCAAAGTGACCTTGGAGCCTTCCGCGAATTGAGCCTGCTCAAGTCCAAGCAGCCGGCGCGTCTCCGGATTGATCATCGTGACTTCAGCGGAGCAATCCAAAACCAGCACACCGCAAGGCATGGAATCGACAATCTGCTGCAAGGCCAGGCGCATAGCGTTGTTTTCAGCCAGGCTGGTATTCAATTCCGCGTTGCGCTCAGAAAGTTCCAGGCCGAGGACTGAAACTTCTTCCTGCAATGCCCGATAAGATTTTTCAAGCTGAGATGCCGCCGCGATGAATTCTGAGAATTCGCTGGCAAGAAGGACAGCGCCCCTTGCCTGCGCGTCAGCTTCATCGTGAGCTCTACCCTGGCTGCCGGCTTCAGCGTGCAGAACCGCGGGGTTGTTGCCCCGGCCATTCGCTGGACATTCATTTATTGGTTCGAAATGAGAAGTAGGCAGCATCTGCCTAGTAACTAAGCACGACAAGGGCCATTTCGGTCTCCCAGTTGCAAAATGGGAAAAAGTTGCCGACCCCAACCTCTATATATTGA
>Ga0182016_10006116_pt1 | contig 12742 bp, 11 predicted proteins | sample 712S2MmetaG_FD_120491 | JGI IMG/M metagenome (GOLD analysis project Ga0182016, IMG submission 120491) | Permafrost microbial communities from Stordalen Mire, Sweden - 712S2M metaG | ecosystem: Environmental > Terrestrial > Soil > Wetlands > Permafrost | place: Sweden: Stordalen | collected...
GACGTCGCCGGCCACGGTGAAGCGGTTGTCGGGCAACGTCGGCCGGTCGGCACCGGCCAGTCCCACGACGGGCTGATCGAGGGTCACGTCCGCGGCCGAACCGAAGAACGGGGCGTCGCCGAAGGCGAACACCCCGCCGTCCGCCGCCGCCATCCAGTAGCCCGCGCCGGAGGGCGTGGACTGGAGGTCCACCACCGGGCCGCCGGTGGCCAGACCCACGGCGGAACCGTGGAACCCGGCATCGCCGTAGCTGAATACCCCACCGTCCGCCGCCGCCAGCCAGTACCCGCCCCCGGCCGCGGTGGCATCGATCGTCCCGACGGGGCGGGCCAGTGGCGTGGTGGCGGCCGACCCGTGGAAGGCGGCGTCGCCGAAGGAGAACACGCCGCCGTCCGAAGCGGCCAGCCAGTACCCATCACCCGTCGGCGTGGCCGTGATGTCGACCACCGGACGTCGGAGCACCATGCCGCCGGCCGACCCGTGGAACCCGGCGTCGCCGAAGGCGAAGACCCCGCCGTCGGCGGCGGCGAGCCAGTAGCCCCGGCCATCCGGCGACGCCGCCATGGCGACGACCGGGGAGCGGAGGACCATGCCGCCGGTCGAGCCGTAGTAGCCGGCGTCGCCGAACGCGAAGATCCCGCCGTCGGAGGCGACGAGCCAGTAGCCCCGGCCGTCGGCGGTGGCGGCCATCCCGACGACCGGGCGGTTGAGGTCGCGGCCGCCCATGGATCCGAGGAACGGTGCGTCGCCGTAGGCGAAGACCCCGCCGTCGGAGGCGACGAGCCAGTAGCCGATCGGCGCGACGGTCCGGTCGATCACGGTGGACGGGTGGCGAGTCGGTCCCCCGGTGGCGCCCAGTGCGGCGGCACCGAATCCGACGAGGAGGGTGACGGAGCACAACACGAGCGGCAGGGCGCGACGGAGCGCCGGACGGTAGGTCCGGCGGCTGGAGCGTCGACTGCTGCCGATGGAGGTCATGACTGCGCCCCGGGAAGGAGCGGGCGACCGGATGTCGGGATCGCCCAACCCCTGACGTCCCGGACGGTGGATCGACCACCGTCGGGGACGTCCCGGTGGAGGCGTGCTAGGGAGCCGTCGTCGTGAACGCCAGGTCGACGGAGACGCCCTGGCACGGATCCTGGTCGGTCTCGTCTGCCGCCGGCATCGTGATGGCGGGCGATTCGTCCGAGGACACCGTGCCGTCGGCCGGTACCAGCTGGTTGACCTCGACGGAGGGGGTCACGGTGAACCAACTGGCCAGGCAGTCGGAGACGACGGTGTCATCGCCGGTGATGATGCCGCCCGACTCGGGATCACTCATGACGCTCATGTACACCGTTCCGACGTATTCAGGCTGGTCCGTGGTGTTCGTCACCTGGATGTCGAACGCCTGGGGGCCATTGCCGGGAAACACCGGAGTGGCGGGTCCGTCCGACTGGATGAGGAAGGCACTGTCCGGGGACACGCCGACTCCGGCCAGGCCTCCGCCACTGCCACCGGAGGTGAAGTAGGCGAAGGCGATGCCGCCGCCGCCCAGGACGAGCACCGCGGTGACCGCCACCGCGGCCGCCTTCTTGTGGGTGAATCGCTTCATGTCCGTCTCCTGACGATTGTGTGTGCCTGATACGGGCAGCCCGCCGTGCCGTCTGGAGGGTCGGGCGGACTCCGTCCGACCACAGCGCCAGGTGTGTCACCTCGCATGGCTCCCGGACGGGAGCCGGTACTGGCAGGAGCCCCCGGCGACCGACGCTGACGTCCGGTCCACCGGGGAGATCGGCAAGGCGCTGAACGACCGCCGTGGTGCGCGGCGCGTGCTCGTTCCCCTGTGCTTCCGGTTGTCGACGGAACTCCCGCCAACTTGATGGCAGGGAGTCCGGAAGGGTCCTATGGCCCTGGGGATTCCGGAGGACTCGCGCCGAGGGCGACAAAAATCCCACGGAGGGTGGGGAAGCTCGAGGGGCGCGGCGCGAGGCGGAAGACCCGGGACAGCCGTCCGTCCCGGTGTCCGGAGTTGGCTACCCTCGGGTGGCGCCGGTCGTGCCGTGCGGCGTCGTCGACCAGAGGAGTGGACCATGAGTTTCGAGCCGAGCCCGAGGGGGGTCGACCTGCGGCAGCGGGTGACCGAGTTCCTCGACACCGAGGTGATCCCGGCCGAAGAGGTCTACGAGGAGCAGATGACCGCCTCGGGCGACCCGCACTCGCACCCCCAGGTCCTGGAGGACCTGAAGGCGGAGGCCAGGGAACGGGGACTCTGGAACCTGTTCATGCCCCACGTGACGCCGTGGACCCCGGACCCCGTACCGAACCTGGACTACGCCTACCTGGCCGAGCTGGCCGGACGCAGCCACCTGGCCTCGGAGGCCATGAACTGCTCGGCGCCCGACACGGGGAACATGGAGGTGCTGGCCCTGTTCGGCACGGACCAGCAGAAGGAGGAATGGCTGGTACCGCTGCTCGAGGGCCGAATCCGCTCGGCGTTCGCCATGACCGAGCCCGACGTGGCCTCGTCGGACGCCACCAACATCCAGCTGTCGATCCGCCGCGACGGCGACGAGTACGTCCTCAACGGTCGAAAGTGGTGGATCTCCGGCGCGGCATCGGAGCGCTGCGCCATCTTCATCGTGATGGGGAAGACCAACCCCGACGCCGCCCGTCATCAGCAGCAGTCGATGATCCTGGTGCCGCGGCGGACGCCCGGTCTCACCATCGTCCGCAACCTGCCGGTGTTCGGCTACACGGATCGGGAGGGGCACTGCGAGCTGCGGTTCGAGGACGTCCGGGTGCCGGCCGCCGATCTCATCGCCGAGGAGGGGATGGGCTTCGCCATCGCCCAGGCCCGCCTCGGACCGGGTCGCATCCACCACTGCATGCGGTGCATCGGCATGGCCGAGCGGGCCCTCGAACTCATGTGCCGCCGGGTCCTCGGCCGCGAGGCGTTCGGCAAGCCGCTGGCTGCCCAGGGCGTCATCCGCGAGTGGATCGCCGACTCCCGCATCGAGATCGAGCAGGCTCGACTGCTGACCCTGAAGGCGGCCTATCTCATGGACACCGTCGGTCACAAGGGGGCGGCCACCGAGATCTCGGCCATCAAGGTGGTGGCACCGAACATGGCGCTCCGTGTCGTCGACCGGGCCATCCAGGCCCACGGCGGTGGGGGCGTGTCCGACGACTTCCCGCTGGCCCGGATGTACGCCGGCCTGCGTACGCTGCGGTTCGCCGACGGCCCCGACGAGGTCCATCGTCGCCAGTTGGCCAGGGCCGAGTTGGGAAAGTACGCCTGAGCCAGCCGGCACGCACGCCGGCCGGCCCTCCGGTCAGTCGCCCGGTTCGTCGTCGACCAGTCCGGCGATGGCCGGGCCCCAGTAGGTCGACGGCCAGAACTGCGGTCCGTCCGCCATCCTGGCGGTGTCGCCGTAGGCGTCCATGTGCACGAAGGTGCAGGCCTCCAGCAGTCGGGGGCCGACCTCGGTGAACACCGGACCCGTGGCATGGGCGACGATCGCCTCGTAGGAGTCGTAGCCCTCCACCAGGCGCGCCCGTCCACTGGCCTCGTCGAGGAACCAGTCGTAGTACAGGGTGCCGGGCTCGTCGCTGCTGACCGAGGCGCACGCCGCGGCGACCTCCTTGAACGTCCCGATGTCGTGCACCTGGAGATCGAGTACACAGCGGATGGCGGCGGACTGCTTCACGGTGGGCCTCGTTTCGGTAGGCGGGGGAGTCAGTGGCGCCCGGGTCAGGCGTTCGCTGATCCCGTCAGTTTGTCGATCATGGGGCGCAGCAGCACGGTGTACGTGTCGGCGATCGCCGGCTCCCGGTGGTCGGCCGGGGCGGCGATCCGGTCCGGGTCCAGGGCGACGGCGAGGAACGCCGCGCGCGACGGAAAGACGTTGAACCGGGCCTGGTGCCAAGCGCGACCGTCACCCACCACGGTGCCCTCGACGTCGAACCACGCTCCGATGCGGACCCCGTGGGGCAGGGCGATCTCGGCGGCCCGACCGTGGTAGAGCTCCATGTCCTTGGACACCCGGCCCTCGTGGTACCTGAGGACGTGCAGGACGACCACCGGACCGTCCTCCGCCGTCGAGGGGTGGGGCACGCGGTCGAGGGCCGGCGCGTCGGAGGGCAGGTCGGGCACCTCCGCCGGCACGCAGCAGATGACGAACGTGGCGGCCATGCCCGCGTCCTTGTGCTCGTGCAGCGCCACGTACTCCGGCAGGTCCTGCATGTCGAGGAACGACCGCCGGGTCGGGTACCGGACCACGGCGATCCGGTCCCAGACCTGGTCGTCGCCGACCAGCTGCTCCTCGACGTCGGCCAGGAACACCAGCTCGGCACCGACCGTGCGGAACGGCCCGAACGGTGCGTAGCGGTCGTCGGCCTGGCGGCCGGTGAGGTCGGTCTCCCGGCCGTCGGCGTAGACCGCTTCGTCCCGGTAGCGCATGAGGTTGACCATCCAGACCGGTCCGTCGTCGTCCGGGCCGGCGGCGTCCAGCCGGCCGGCGTACTCCCGGTCGATCGTCCCGTAGGACAGGGTGGGGAGCTGGTCGGGGTCCATGGTGTCGTCCTCGGTCGGGGATCGGCTGCGTTCGTGGGTGATGTTGTCAGTGCAGCTGTCACTATAGTGACGTACGAGCCGTCCGGCTCGAGCCCCGGACCGGGGGAGAGGACTGCAGATGACCGACGCGGTACGCACCCCGGACGAACGGTTCGCCGCCCTCGACTGGCCCTTCGAGCCCCGGTACCTGACCCATCCCGACGGGTTGCGCCAGCACTACGTGGACGAGCGGCCGACGGGGGCCCTGCGGGGCACGTTCCTGCTGCTCCACGGTGAGCCGACCTGGGCCTACCTCTACCGGGACTGGATCGGTCCCCTGGTCGCCGCCGGCTACCGCGTGGTCGTCCCCGACCACTTCGGTTTCGGGCGCTCCGACAAGCCGACCGACGACGACTGGTACACCATCGCCCGCCACCGGGTGGCGCTCGACCACCTGGTGCGCACGTTGGACCTCCGCGACATCCACCTGGTCGTCCAGGACTGGGGCGGACCGATCGGCCTGTGCACGGCCGACGCCGACCTCGGTCGCTACCGGCGGGCCTTCATCCTCAACACGTGGCTCCACGCTCCCGGATTCGCGTACTCCGAGGGCGTCCGCAACTGGCGTGCCGCGGCGGTCGACCCCGCCGTCCTGGGCGGGGACATGCCCACGGGGAACATCGTGGCCGGCACGCTGCGCCGTCCCGGCCACGACCTGGTCGCGGTGGCCGCCGCCTTCGACGCACCCTTCACCGGGATCAGGTCGAAGGCGGGCGCCCGACGGTTCCCCTTCTGCATCCCGTTCGCCGAACCAGCACTCGGCGACGCCGACCTCCAGTCCGAGGTCCGCGCCCACCTGCGGACCTGGCCCCTCCCGGTCCACGTCATCTTCGGTGACGCCGATCCCGTCTTCCCCTTCGAGTGGGGGGAGCAGTGGGCCGGCGAGATCGAGGGAGCGACGCTGGACCGCATCGCCGGAGCCGGTCACTTCCTGCAGATCGACGCACCCGACGACGTCGTGGCGGCGGTGCGCTCCCACCTCGACGGCTGACCGCCGCGCCACCGGCGAACGGTAGGGTTCGACCGAAGGGAGCCGACGTCATGTCCACACCGGTCGAGCTGACATCTACCCGCCGCGGGTCCGCCGGGACGCGTGCCGCCCAACCGCCGAGCACCCTCCGCACCCCGTTCCACGTGCTGGCCAAGCCGACCGGGCCGATCTGCAACCTCGACTGCGAGTACTGCTTCTTCCTGTCCAAGGAGTCGCTCTACCCCGGGGACCGCTTCCGGATGGGCGACGACGTGCTCGAGTCCTACTTCCGCCAGTACCTCGGCTCGCAGCCGGACGGCGAGGTGACCGTGGCCTGGCAGGGCGGCGAGCCGACCCTCATGGGGGTGGACTTCTTCCGTCGGGCCGTCGCCCTCGCCGACGCGGTGGCCCGCCCGGGCCAACAGCTCCAGCACACCATCCAGACCAACGGGACGCTGTTGACCGACGAGTGGTGCGAACTGCTCGCCCGGCACCGGTTCCTCGTCGGGATCAGCATCGACGGCCCCCCGGACCTCCACGACCGGTACCGGGTCGACAAGCGGGGTGGTCCCACGTCGGTCAAGGTACTGCGGGGGCTCGAGCTGCTCCGGAAGCACGAGGTCGACGTCAACGTCCTGTGCACGGTGCACGCGGCCAATCAGGACCGTCCGCTCGACGTCTACCGATACTTCCGCGATGAGCTGGGCATCACCTTCATCCAGTTCATCCCCATCGTGGAGCGCGACAACGACACGGGGTTCCAGGAGGGCGACACGGTCACCGACCGATCGGTCGACCCGGCGGCGTGGGGGGCGTTCCTCGGCGCGGTGTTCGACGAGTGGGTCGTCCGCGACGTCGGGACCGTGTTCGTCCAGATGTTCGACGCCGCGCTGGCCAGCTGGTGCGGACTGCCGTCGAGCCTGTGCATCTTCCGGGAGACGTGCGGCGACGCCGTGGCCCTCGAGCACAACGGCGACCTCTACTCGTGCGACCACTTCGTCGAGCCCGCCCACCTCCTGGGGAACATCACCACCACGGCGATGGTGGAGCTGGTGACGTCGCCCCAGCAGCGGGCCTTCGGTCAGGCCAAGGCCGACTCGCTGCCGGGAATGTGCCGGTCGTGCGAGGTCCGCTTCGCCTGCAACGGCGAGTGCCCCCGCAACCGGTTCGCCACCACGCCGGACGGTGAGTACGGGCTCAACTACCTGTGCGCCGGCTACAAGTCGTTCTTCACCCACATCGACGGGCCGATGCGCGTCATGGCCCGCCTGCTGGCGGCGGGGCACTACGCCGACGAGATCCGTGACCTGTTCGCCACCGCCGGTCGCAACGATCCGTGCCCTTGCGGGAGTGGGCGGAAGGCGAAGGTCTGCCACCAACGCTGACGGGCCGTTCGGTGGGCGGGAGCCGAGGAATGGCCCCGCAACGCGGACTCGCGGGGCGGGTGACGAGTCACCCGCAAGGGGTCAGGTGACGGAGTCGGTGGTCCCGGTTTCGGGGGCGGCGGTCCCGTTCTGTCGGGGACCGGCCGGCGACGCCACCGGGGGAGTGGCACGCCGGTCGGCGAGGACGGCGGTGACGGCGTAGACGGCGCCCGCGCCGACCAGTCCGACGGCGACCACGAGAACGATCCGTCGGATCAGGCGCCGGGCCCGTCGGCCGGCCTGTTCCGCCCGTTCCGCCACGTCCAGTGCACGCTGGGCGGTGTCCAGCACCTGTTGCATGGTGGCCAGATCGACGTGGGCCTCGTCCAGGAAATCAGCGACGGTCATGACCCACCGTACCGGGTGGCCAGGGCGGCGAGCGTGGCCTCGCAGCCGTCGGCACAGTCACGGATCACCTCGGCCACCGGCCGGCTGGCCGTGATGCGGCCCGCCACCTGGCCGGACAGGGGGATGCCGGCTTCGAGGTCGCCGCCGAAGTACAGGTCCCGCACGCTGCCGAAGGACCCCATGGCGTTCCGTTCGTGGTCGAACTCGAGCGCCGACGTCCGTCCGGTGCGGAGGGCCCGCAGGCCGGGCGACGTGTGGCTGTTGAGGAACACGGTGTCGGTCTCCGTGGCGTCGATGACCGCCTGCTTCCAGTTCGGGTGGACCGGGGATTCGACGGTCGTCAACATCACCGTCCCGAGCTGGACGCCCTCGGCGCCCAGGGCCAGCGCGGCGGCCATGGTGGGCCCGTCGAGGAAGCCGCCCGCGGCGATCACCGGCACGTCGAACTCGGACGTCACCGACGGCAGTAGCACCATGGACGACACGGGGCGCGGGTTCTTGAAGCCGCCGCCCTCGCCCCCTTCGACGACGAGGCCGTCGACGCCGGCCGCCACGGCCTTGGCCGCGGCCCGTAGGGTCGGGACCACGTGGAAGACGGTCAGGCCGGCATCCTTGAGCCGGGCCGTGTACCTCGTCGGGCTGCCGGCCGACGTGGTGACGAACCGCACCCCCTGGCTGACGACGAAGTCGACGATGACGGTCGGGTCGGAGACGAACGCCTGCGCGATGTTGACGCCGAAGGGCTTGTCGGTCAGGTCCTTCATCTTGGCGATTTCGTCGCGGACGGTGTCCAGCTCACCCGACGAGGTCTCGATGATGCCCATGGCGCCGGCGTTGGAGACGGCCGCCGCCAACCGGGAGCGGGCGATCCACCCCATCGGGGCCTGGACGATGGGGAACTCGACGCCGAGGAGCTCGGTGACGCGGTTGGTGAGCATGCGGGCATCTTGGCACGGGGTCCCTCGCCGTTCGCCGCCCCGCATCGGCCCGCCCCAGGGAGGGGCCCGTGGGCCCGGGGGTCAGGTCGTCGGGTCCGCCGCGGCCCGGCCCTCGGCCGCGGCGACGCTCCGCTCCTCGACGCTTCGGCTGGCGACGCCGAAGATGAGGCGCACGACGACGGCGATGACCGCGAGGTCGGCCAACATCTGCACCGTCGTCACCAACCGGGCCAGGTCGGTGTGCGGGGTGATGTCGCCGAACCCGACGGTGGAGAACACCGTGACGGTGAAGTACAGCGCCGTCATGTGGCTCATGGCGCCCCCGACGAAGGTGCGCGGGTCCGAATTGGACATGTTCAGGTAGATCCAGGCGAAGAAGACGAGGAAGAGGGGGATGACGATCGCCATCGCCACGCCGGCCCGGAGCATGGGGTGCTTGGCCTGGGCGATCCCCCGGATCTCGAAGAGGAGGACGGCGATGAACACGGCCGTCGCCACGCCGAGCCGGGCCATGACGCCGACGTCGCGGATGAGGCTGTGGTTGGTGTGGAGGTGTCCCACCGGGACCAGGAAGTACACGGCGAGGAGCACTCCGGCACTCAACAGGGCGCGCAGTACGGTCGCCAGGAGTTCGCGGTGCTCGACGTCGCCGATGCCGACGATGGAGGAGGTGGCCACGGGCCAAGCCTGTCAGGCCGGGGATCGGTGGGGACGGACCCAGGGATACCGTCACGCTGCCGTGGGTCCGGGGTTCAGCCCCGCGTCGGGTCGGCGAGGTAGGCCACCAGGCGGTCCCGACGGCGTGCCACCAGCCACAGCGAGGCCCGCTGCCCGAAGTAGGCGGCGCCGATGGCGATCACGCAGGCCAGTGCGATGCCCAGTCCGAGATCGTTGTCGGGCAGCTTCGAGGTCAGGCCCTTGGGCGAGGTGAGGCCCCAGATCAGCAGTGTGGGGGCCAGGAACACGATGGTGAGGGCCGGCACCACGGCATAGGGGAGGAGCACCAGCGTTCCCCATCGGCCCAGCATCGGCCACCACCGGCGCCGGTGCTCCCACCGGTACCGGACGGGGATCGGGTGGTACGGGAAGAGCACGCCCAGCCACGCCGACACCCCGAGGACGCCGAACGGGATGACGCCGATGGCCACCGCCGAGTAGACGACCACCACCCGGTCGGGGGCCCCGATCCCGTCGATGAACGCGATGAGCAGGCACACCGGTGCCACGACCAGCCAGAGCAGGAACCGCCGGGCCCGCAGGATCCGGTGGAGGACGTGGGGCTGGTCGATGGCCGCCAGGGTCCGCACCGTGTCGCAGGCGAGCACGTTGGTGGCGGGTACGTCGGAGTACATCCAGCTGGACAGGACGAAGGCGAAGGCGAGGCTGCCGTGGAGTTCGAACAGCTGGTCGCGCAGCGAGGTCGGGAGGAAGAACCAGGCCGAGCTCATCAGCGCGGCGTTGACGGCCACCGTGAGGAGGGTCTCGAACGGGGGGTGCGTGATGCGGTGGAACTCCGACCTCATGGCCTCGGCGGTGGTGGCCGGAAGGCGGGACGCCACCGTCGGCTCGTCGACCGACGCCGGATCGGAGGGGGCGGACGACATCGGCACGAGGCTACACACCGCCGGACCCGGCCGGGGGTGGCCATCGGTGGCGCCGGCGGAGGGCCGACGCGAAGATGCGGGCATGGTGATCCGAGACGTGGGGAGGGGACCAACGTGACCGACGGACCGGAATTCTTCGAGGGCGTGGGCCGTATCCCGTTCGCCGGTCCCGACTCCGACGACCCGTTCGCCTTCCGGTGGTACGACGCCGAGCGGGTGGTGGCCGGTCGGCGGATGGAGGACCACCTGCGGATGGCCGTCTGCTACTGGCACAGCTTCGTGTGGCCGGGTTCGGACGTCTTCGGCGTCGGCACCTTCGATCGGCCGTGGGCGTCGGCCGGGGTGGATCCGATGGAGGGTGCCCGGGCCAAGATGGCGGCGGCCTTCGAGTTCATGGCCAAGCTCGGCCTGCCGTTCTTCACCTTCCACGACCGGGACATCGCACCGGAGGGTGTCACCCCGGCCGAGACGGCGGCCCGACTCGACGCCATGGTGGACGAGGCGGCCGGCCACATGGAACGCACGGGTGTCCGCCTGCTGTGGGGGACGGCCAATCTGTTCTCCCACCCCCGGTACGCGGCCGGCGCGGCCACCAATCCCGATCCCGAGGTGTTCGCCGCCGCCGCCGCCCAGGTGGGGCAGGCGCTGGAGGCCACCAAGGCCCTGGGCGGGGCCAACTACGTGCTCTGGGGCGGGCGGGAGGGCTACGAGACGCTCCTCAACACCGACCTGGTCCGGGAGGAGGCGCAGCTGGCACGGTTCCTCCACCTGGTGGTCGAGCACAAACACCGGATCGGCTTCGAGGGGACGATCCTGGTGGAGCCCAAGCCGGCCGAGCCCAGCAAGCACCAGTACGACCACGACGCCGCCACCGTGGCCGGGTTCCTGGCCCGCCACGGCCTGTCGGGCGAGGTCCGGCTCAACCTCGAGGCCAACCACGCCACTCTGGCCGGCCACAGCTTCCACCACGAGGTGGCCACCGCCACGGCCGTCGGTCTCCTGGGCTCCATCGACGCCAACCGCGGTGACCCGCAGAATGGCTGGGACACGGACCAGTTCCCCAATTCGGTCGAGGAGTGCGCCCTCGCCCTCTACGAGATCCTGGCTGTGGGCGGCTTCACCACCGGAGGGATCAACTTCGACACCAAGCTCCGTCGCCAGTCGGTGGCGAGGGACGACCTCTTCCTCGGCCACATCGGCGCCGTCGACACCATGGCCCGCTCGCTACTGGTCGCCACGTCGCTGGTCGAGTCGGGCGACCTCGCCCGCTTCCGGTCGGACCGCTACGCCGGGTGGGACGGGCCGCTCGGCACGGCGGTGCTGACCGGGGACGCCACCCTGGACTCGCTGCGCCGGACGGTCCTGGCCGAGGGCCTCGACCCGGTACCCCGCTCGGGCCGTCAGGAACTCCTCGAACACGTCGTGAACCGCCATGTGGAGCGGGCCCGGTGACGCCGCCCGACGCCGCCTCCACCCCCGAGCGGGGCGTCGACGAGTCGACACCCGCCCCGGACAGCCCGTTCGCCCGGGCCGCCCGGCGCGTGGCGGCCGGGGCCGACCACCACGCGGAGGCCCGGGCGCTCGTGGACGCCATGACCCTGGACGAGCAGCTCTGGTGCCTCGACGGCGACCTCGACTTCTGGGACGGGGTCATCGACATGGTGGCCGGCGGCTACCACACCCACACGTGGCCGGCGGCGGCCGTGCCCCGGCTCGGTATCCCCGGCATCGCGTTCGCCGACGGCCCCCGGGGCTGCGTCATCGGCGCCGCCACCTGCTTCCCGGTTTCCATGGCACGCGGGGCCACCTTCGACCCCGGACTCGAGGAGCGGATCGGTCGGGCCATCGGGGCCGAGCTGCGCACCATGGGTGCCACGTACACCGGCGCCGTGTGCATGAACCTGCTGCGTCACCCCGGCTGGGGGCGGGCCCAGGAGACGTACGGCGAGGATCCCCACCATGTCGGGGCGATGGCCGCCGCGCTGGCCCGGGGGCTGCAGGACCACGTCATGGCCTGCATGAAGCACTTCGCGTGCAACTCGATGGAGGAGGCCCGGTTCCGGATCGACGTGACGGTCGACGAACGGGCGCTCCACGAGGTGTACCTGCCACATTTCCGCACCGTCGCCGACGGAGGGGTGGCATCGGTGATGTCCGCGTACAACTCGGTCAACGGTGAGTGGTGCGGTCAGAACTCCGAGCTGCTGACCGCCGTACTCCGCACCGAGTGGGGGTGGGACGGATTCGTGACGTCGGACTTCATCGCCGGGCTGCGCGACCCGGTGCTGTCGGTCACGGCCGGTCTCGAGATCGAGATGCCCTTCCGACAGCAGCGGGCCCACCACCTGCCCGACGCCGTCGCCGACGGTCGCCTCGAGCGTTCCGACATCGCCGCCCGGGTCGAGGCCACGGTGGCCACCCTCCTGCGGTTCGCCTACGTCTTCGACCACACCCCGGACCGGTCGGTCCTCGCCTCGCCCGGACACCGGGCACTGGCCCGGGAGGCCGCCGCGGCGTCGATGGTGCTGCTCCGCAACGAGGGCGGCCTCCTGCCGGTGCCGTCCGACCTGGGCACGGTGGCCGTGCTCGGCCGGCTGGCAGCGGTGGCCAACCTGGGTGACGGCGGGTCGAGCGACGTCTACCCGCCGGAGGTGTCCACGCTCCTCGACGGCGTCCGCGACGCCTTCCCGTCGGCGGCCGTCGTCCACCACGCCACCGATGCCCTGGTGGCGGAAGGCGCCGACCTCTGCGTCGTGGTGGTGGGGTGCACGAAGAACGACGAGGGTGAGTTCATCGACCTGGGGACGAGTGAGGCCATGGCGGACATGTTTCCCCCTCCTCCCGAGGCCCCGGCCGCCCCGGCC